>Ga0335076_10007170_pt1 | contig 11236 bp, 10 predicted proteins | sample Lox_Sample_25_FD_206717 | JGI IMG/M metagenome (GOLD analysis project Ga0335076, IMG submission 206717) | Soil microbial communities from Loxahatchee National Wildlife Refuge, Florida, United States - Lox_Sample_2.5 | ecosystem: Environmental > Terrestrial > Soil > Wetlands | place: USA... | reverse complement strand
GACGACCGCCCCCTGGCGCGCCTCGAGGACGCAGAGCGCGGAGAGCTGGGCGGGGAGGGCGGCGAGGCCGGCCACCGCCGCCGGCCCCTGGCACGGGGGAGGAGGGGCCGCCGGGGAGCCGCCCCCGCCCCCGCAGGCCGCCAGCACGGCGGCGGCCGCGAGGCCGGAGAGGCGCCGCATCAGAGCCCCGCGATCCCCGACGGCGGGACGGGCGTCGGGTTCGAGCAGCCGAAGCCGGTCGTGGTGAAGGTGGGGCTGAAGGTGGGGCCGGAGGCGCTCATCCCGGTCCCGAGGTTCAGGAAGCTCGACGAGGCCCCGATGCAGACGGCCTGGGGATTGGGGTTGGTCGGGTCACCGGCGAGCACGGCCGGGTCGGGGACGCCGTCCCAGATGTGGTCGGGGATCGCCGGCAGCGAGTAGAGGGCCTGGATCCCGGCGAGCACGTCGCCCAGCCCGGGCGCGCCGGGCGGCGGGGTGGTCCACGGGTCCCAGGCGTTGTTGGAGACGGTGTTGTCGTGGAACGAGACGCGCCGGGGGAACGGATCGTAGGGTCCGGTGCCCGGGTCGAGGCCGGTGAGGAAGTAGCTGATGGCGCTGAAGACGTCGCTCCGGTTCCCGCTCACCTGGTTGTCGTGGATCTCGACGTCGTGGGCGGCCATCACCACCAGGGCGGTCCCGGGCGGCACGATGGAGACGATCCCGGCCTCGGGGGCGAAGTTCTCGTGGTTGTTCGACGTGATCAGGTTCTGGAAGACGCTCACGTCGTGGCAGTCGGGCTGCTTCAGCCCCGGAAGGCTGAAGACCAGGATGCCGCCGGCGTTGTCGTGGGAGTGGTTGCCGTAGACCTGGGCCCGGTAGCTGTTCTCGATCTCGATCCCGGCCACGTTCCCGGTGGCCTCGCTGTTCCGGACCACGATGTCCTGCGACTGCCCCACGTAGATCCCGGTGTCGGTGGCGCCGCTCGTGAAGGAGCGCTCGATGAGGACGTGGCGTGACTCCACCGGGTAGAGCCCGTAGCCGCCGTGGGTCGAGGTGCCGACCGTGGCGGCGGTCGGATCGGGGGTGGTCCAGTAGACCGAGACGTCGTCGACGTGGAGGCCGTCCACGTCCTTGGCCTTGAAGCCGTCGACCTGGGGCGGGTCGCGGAGGGTGAGCCCGCGGAGGGTGAAGGCGTCCGGGGTCGAGCCCGCCGGCGGGTCGGCCGGGGGAGGGGGGAGGGTCCCGGTGACGTTCAGCCCCGGGTTGCCGGAGGTGCTGCTCTTGAAGTCGAGGATGGTCTGACCGCTCCCCGCCCCCTGGATGGTGAGGTTCTTCCCCGCCGTGGCGGTGATGAGGATCTCGATGTTGCTCCCGAAGGCGTAGGTCCCCGGCGCGAAGGCGTAGGTGGTGTCGGAGGCGGCCTGGGCCAGCGTGGCCACGATCTGCGCGGTGGAGGTGGAGGAGGAGAACCCGACGCAGGCGCCGGAGACGCCCGTGCACGGGTCCGGCGAGCTGGCGGAGGACGAGCAGGCGGCGGTGAAGAGGAGGACGAGCGAGGCGGCGAGGGGTCGGCTCATGGGCCGCACGTCTTGGGTCCCGCCCGGAGGCCCCGCAATCGATTCGGCGGTCAAAGCCCCGTCCGGGTTTCACGCGGAGTCGAAATCGCGACTCCGGCGTCCGGGCGGCGGACGGCGCGCCGCGTCGCGCGGCCGCCCTCCTGGTCCTCGCGATCAGCGCAGCGCCAGGCGGAGGAGGTTCAGCGCCTCGTACGCGGCCTGGCGGCGGATCCGCTCCCGGTCGCCGCGGTAGAGGCGTGCCACCGCGCTCGTCCCGCCCGGCCCCGCCAGCGCCAGGTGGACCGTCCCGACCGGCTTCTCGGGCGTCCCGCCGGTGGGCCCGGCGATCCCGGTGACGCCCAGCCCCCAGGCCGCCCGCCCGGTCCGCCGCGCCCCCTCCGCCAGCGCCCGCGCCACCGGCTCGGAGACCGCCCCATGGGCGGCGAGGAGGTCGTGGCCCACCCCGACCAGCGCCTCCTTCATCTCGTTGGCGTAGGCCACCACCCCGAGGTCGAGGACCGCCGAGGCGCCGGGCACGCGGGTGACGAGCTCGGTGAGGAGGCCGCCGGTGCAGCTCTCCGCCACCGCCACCCGCTCCGCGCGCGCGGCGAGCCGCGCCACCACCACCTCGGGCAGCTCCTCCTTGCCCTCGCCCCAGACCGCCTCGCCGAAGATCGCCCGCACCGCGGCGGTGATCCGCTCCGCCCGGGCCGGCGCGTCCGGCCCGGGCACGGACCACTTCACGTGGACCTCCGGCCAGTGGGCGCGGAAGCCGAACCGCACCCCGGCGTTGGCCGGGTCGTCCATCACCGGCCGCATCGCCTGGTCGGCGGCCGACTCCCCGATGCCGAAGAGCTTCAGGACGCGGGCCGAGGGGACCTCGTCCAGGCGGCCGGCGAGCCGGGGGAGGAGCCACTCCTCGCAGAGCCCCTTGAACTCGACCGGCACGCCCGGCAGGCAGACCACCTCCCCGCGGCCGACGCGGACCGCGAACCCGGGCGCGGTCCCGAAGCGGTTCGGGATCACCTCCGCCCCCCGGGGGAAGCGCGCCTGCTTGGCGTTGTTCGGGGTCATCGGCCGGCCGAAGCGGCGGAAGCGCTCCTCGATGGCGGCGAGGGAGGGCGCGTGATGCTCCAGCGGCACGCCCAGGACGGCGGCCACGCACTCCGAGGTGAGATCGTCCTCGGTCGGCCCCATCCCGCCGCTCATCACCACCAGGTCGGCGCGGCCGGTGGTCTCCCGGATCGCCGCGAGGAGGTCCGGGCGGTCGTCGCCGACCAGGGTCTTCCGGCGCACCATCACGCCCAGGTCCCAGAGCCGGTCCATGAGCCAGGTGGAGTTGGTGTCCACCACCTGGCCGGTGAGGAGCTCGTCGCCCGTGGAGAGGATCTCGACCACCGGGGTCACGGCAGGCCTCGCAGCAGCGGCAGCGCCAGCCGGAGCGCGAGGCAGGCCCAGGCGCCGGCCGCCACGTCGTCCATCACCACCCCGAACCCGCTCTTCACCCGGTCGAAGGCCGAGGCCGGCCAGGGCTTGGTCACGTCGAGGAGGCGGAAGAGGGCGAACCCGGCCAGCGCCGCGGTCCAGGAGAACGGGACCGCGGCCATGGTGACGAGGTAGCCGGCCACCTCGTCGATGACGATGGGCGAGGCGTCGGCGACGCCCCAGTACCGGCCGGCCCGGTCCGCCGCCACCACCCCGACGATCGCCACCGCCGCGGTGGCCGCCAGGTAGGCGGGCCAGGGCAGCCGGGAGAGGGCCAGGTAGAGCGGGATCGCCCCGAGCGTGCCGAAGGTGCCGGGGGCGACCGGCGCGAAGCCGCAGGGCCCCCAGGCGGCGAGGAGCACCCAGGCGTCCGGCGGGCGGGAGGGGCGCGGCCCGCGGCGGCGGCCGCGGGCGCGCAGCCGATCGACGAGGGAGGCGGGCTCGGGGGAGGCGGGCGCGGTCACGCCCTAGATGTACTCGTCCTGCTCTTCCTTGTCCCCGTCCACGTCCTCGGGCTCCGCCTCGAGCGCCTCGTCCGCGTCCAGCTCGGCGCGCACCGAGGGCGGGAGGCGCGCGCGGTCCAGCGCCGGCCGCGCCTTCTCCAGGATCGATTCGGCGAGCCCCATGGCGATGTACGCGCCCATGTAGACCACGAGCACGAAGGAGGCCCGGGTCGCCACCCCGACCGCCACCCCCACCCCGGTGAGGACGGCGAACACCGCCAGGCTGCGGGCGGAGATGTGGACGTCCTTGAAGGTCCGGTAGCGGACCGTGGAGACCATGAGGAAGGCGAGCAGCGCCACCACCACCAGCACCGGGACGCGGGTGGCGGCGTCGGTCGCCTCCCGGAACTCCCGGTAGTGGGCGATCACGAGTGCGGTGATGGTGCCGGCGGCCAGGGGGATGGGGAGCCCGACGAAGAAGCGGGACGAGCCCTTGTCGCCGCGCTGCGCGAGCACGTTGAAGCGCGCCAGGCGGAGGGCGCCGCAGGCCGCGTAGGCGAAGGAGACGAAGAGGCCGAGGAAGCCGAGCGGGGCGAGGGCCCACTTGTAGACGAGGAGGGCGGGGGCGGCGCCGAAGGAGATCACGTCGGCGAGGCTGTCGAGCTGCACCCCGAAGTCGGACTGGGTCTTCGTCATGCGGGCGACGCGCCCGTCGAACGCGTCGAAGAACATGGCGAAGAAGATCGAGAGGGCGGCCTGGTAGAGCTGGGCCGGGGTGGCGTCGCCCGCGCACAGGGTGAGGGCGTAGAAGCCGAGGAAGATGGAGCTGACCGTGAAGAGGTTCGGGAGGACGAACATCGCCTTGCGCAGGTTGATCTGCATGGGTGCGCGGTCCTCCTCGGGCGCCGGGCGCGGTGACCGACCGCACCAGCGGCGCCGGACGGGCCAGGCCCGCTCCGGCGCGGCGATTCCACGGGGTCCGACGTGCAGAACCTGTCACGCCCGCGCCCGTTTGTCCATCGAAGCGGAGCGGGATCGCGCCTCAGGGAGCCGCCCGGCAGGGCGCCCGGACCGACTCGCCCCGACCCACCTCGATCCGGGCACCCGCACCGCAGTCCACCCACATCGCCGGGTCGGTCCGCCATCGGTTCATGCGCGCCGCGGCCCGGGCGCCGCTCGCCGCCACCAGCCCCGGTCCGTGCCCTGCGCAGACGTTCCCCACCAGCTCCGCCGCGGCCCCCTCGACCACCACCACGCACCCCGCCTCGCCGCCCCGCGCGTCGACGCCCCGGAGCGAGAGGCTCCCGCCGGCCGCCTCGACCGCCGCTCCCCCGCAGCCGACGAGCGCCCCGCCCGTGAGCCGGACGGTACCCCGGCGGACCTGCAGGCAGTCTCCCAGCATCCCCTCCCGCTCCACCGTCCCCCAGACGTCCAGCTCCACGGCCTCGAGCACCCCGCCGCCGTCCACCGCGGCGCCCGACGGGCCGGGGCTCCGGATCACCACCGCCTCGAGCGTGGCCTCACCGCCCGAAAGGGCCAGGCCCGCCTCGCCCGACGGGCCGGTGAGCGCGAAGCGGCGGAGGACGGCGCGGGCGCCCCGGAGGATCGCGACCCCGTCGCGCTCCCCCCGGGCCGAGCCGTCCTCCAGGATCGCGGCGCCGGCGCGGGCCAGGAGCCCGTAGCCACCCGACAGCTCGACCCCGGTTCCCTCCAGGCGCCCGCCGTCGACGAAGGCACCGGCCGCGCCCCCGACCAGGGCCGCGTCCGCGATCCGTGCCACGCCCCCGAGCACCTTCACGCCGGCGCGACCCTGGCCGGCGCGGAGCGCGAGCCCGGCGACCGACACGTCGCCGCCGGTCACCACCAGGCCGTCCTCGCCCTCCGGCGCGACCACCTCGGTCCTCCCCAGGCCCGCCCCCTCGATCCGGATCGTCCCGCCGAGGCGGCCGAGGCTCCCGTGGTGCTCCCCGGGGCCGAGCCGGAGCACGTCCCCGTCCCTGGAGGCGGCCGCGGCGGCCGCGAGGTCGGACCCCGCCGACACCTCCCGGACGGTCGCCAGCAGCACGGGGAGGACCCAGCCCATGACCTGGATCATTTATCGTGCTCCCTTGCGAGACCCACGGTTGACCCCGCGGCCCGCGGTGCCGATACTCGCAGACACCAGCCCCGTGATGAAGCATTGAGGCCAGGCTACCGGGGGAGGGTGGGATCAGGGCGCCCTGCGATCAGGGCGCCCATTTTCTTTGCTCACTCGCCGCCGACGCCGGAGCCGGCCGGGGCGGCCGGGCCGGCGCCGAGCCAGGCGAGGGGATCTCGCGGCTCTCCCCCGCGCCAGACCTCGAAGTGCAGGTGCGGCCCGGTGGTGCGCCCGGTGCGCCCCACCAGGCCGAGCGGGTGCCCCGCGTCGACCGCGTCGCCCGGCGCGCAGAGGATCGCGGAGAGGTGGCCGTAGCGGGTGGTGAGATCACCCGGGTGGCGCACCTCCACCATCAGCCCGTAGCCGCCGGCGAAGCCCGCCCGCACCACCCAGCCCGCCGCGGCGGCGCCCACCACGCGCCCCTTCTCGGCGGCGAGGTCGATCCCGGCGTGCATGCGGTGTCGCCCGTCGAGCGGATCGACCCGCACCCCGAACGTGGAGGAGATCCCGGCCTGCTCGATCGGCCAGCGGAGCCGGGCCGGGGCGGGCCTGGCGAAGAGCGCCAGCCCGAGCGCCCGGGCGGTCTCCATCCGGCCGGCGAGCCGCGCCACGCGGGCCTGGACCTCCGCCCGCAGGGGCCCCGGCGCCGGGCCGAACCGCCGCTCGTCGTACTCCCACTCCGCCTCGACGGTCACGCGGGCGCGGACCAGCTCGAGGAGCGGCGTCTGGGGGAGGGCCCGGGCCAGGTAGGCGTCGAGCTCGGCGTCGAGGGCGCGCCAGGCGAGGGCCGTCTCCTCCGGGAACCCGCGGCCGGCGGCGTGGAGGCCGCGCCGCGCCCGCGCCTCGGCGGCGAACCGGATCAGGGCGGCGTCGATGGGCGGGCCGGCCGGGACCTCCGCCGCGACCGCCTGCGGGGCCGGGTTCGCCACCGGGGGCGGGACGCGCTCCTCCGGCTCGGCCACCGCCGCCTCGCCCAGCCCCGCCTCGGCGAACGTCATGGTCGCCGGGCGCTCTCCGGCGCAGCCGGCCAGGGCGGCGAGCAGCGGAGCGAGGAGCGGGGCGGGCGGGAACGAGCGGTGACGCACGACGGGAGAACGTTAGCACGCGCCCGGCGCCGGCCGCCCCGGGGGTGGGGCGGGGACGCTGTGGGTCCGGGTGCGCCCTGGCCGGCGCCGCGCTACGCGGAGAGCGCGCGCGCCGCCCGGCGGAGCGCCTCCTCGATATCGGCCCGGGCCACGTCGAGGTGGGTGACCAGGCGGAGCATGTCCGGCCGCGAGCCCTCGGGGTTCGCCAGCACGCCCTCGGCCCGGAGCCGCTGCGAGAGCTCGGCCGCGCTCCGCCCGGCGAAGACGGCGAAGACGAGGTTGGTCTCGACCGGCAGCGGGAGCTCGGCCCCGAGCGCCGAGAGCCCCTCGGCGAGCCGCCGGGCGTTGGCGTGGTCCTCGGGGAGCCGGGAGAGGTGGTGCTCGAGGGCGTGGAGCCCGGCCGCGGCCAGGACCCCCGACTGCCGCATCGCTCCGCCGAGCCGCTTGCGGAAGCGCCGCGCCTGAGCCACCAGGTCCCGCGGGCCGCAGATCACCGAGCCGGCGGGCGCCCCCAGCCCCTTCGAGAGGCAGACCGAGGCCAGGGTCGCCTCCGCGGCGTAGTCCGCCGGACGGTGGCCGGAGGCGGCGCAGGCGTTCCAGAGGCGGGCGCCGTCCAGGTAGACGTGGAGGCCGCGGCGGCGGGCCAGCTCCCCCAGCGCCCGGACGCGCTCGAGCGGGTAGACCGCCCCGCCCCCGCGGTTGTGCGTGTTCTCGAGCTCGATCACCCGGGTGCGCGGGTAGGCGTCGCCCTCCGGGCGGATCGCCGCCTCGACCGCGGCCGGCTCGAGGAGGCCGCGCGCCGCCGCGACCGTCCGGGCCTGCACTCCCCAGAGCGCCGCCAGCGCCCCGGTCTCGAAGGAGATGCAGTGGGCCCCCTGGTCGCAGACGATCTCGTCGCCGGGCCGGGTGAGGACGCCGAGCGAGACCTGGTTGGCCATGGTCCCGCTGGGCACGAAGAGGCCGGCCTCCTTCCCGAGCAGGGCCGCCACCCGCTCCTGGAGGCGGTTGACCGAGGGGTCCTCCCCGTAGACGTCGTCGCCCACCTCGGCCCGCGCCATCGCCTCGCGCATGGCCGGCGTGGGGCGGGTGACCGTGTCGGAGCGGAGGTCGATGATCGCCATGGCGGGCGGGATGCTAGCATCCCCGCGGCGTGGCCACCCGCCGACCTCCCCATCGAGCGCCCCGCGCGGCGGCCCGGGACCGGGCGGTGGAGGTGATCGACCGGCTGGAGCGGGCCATGCCGGACGTCCGGATCGCGCTCGAGTTCGGGACCGACGTCGAGCTGCTCGTCTCGGTGATCCTCTCCGCCCAGTCGACCGACGCGGGCGTGAACAGGGTCACCCCCGCCCTCTTCGCCCGCTTCCCCGACGCCGCCGCCTACGCCGGGGCGCGCCCCGAGGAGCTCTGGCCCTTCATCCGGAGCCTCGGCCTCTTCCGGAACAAGGGGAAGGCGATCGTGGCGGCGATGGGGGTGATCGCCCGCGAGCACGGCGGCCGGGTGCCGGTGACGCGCGAGGCGCTCGAGGCCCTCCCCGGCGTGGGGCGGAAGACCGCCGGGGTGGTGCTCGTGCACCTCGGTGTCGCCCAGGCCTTCCCGGTGGACACCCACGTCGGGCGGGTGGCGCGGCGGCTCGGGCTCACGCGGGAGACCGACCCGGACAAGGTGGAGCGGGACCTGATGGCGCTGGTCCCCGAGGCGCGCTGGGGCCGCGGGCACCAGCTCCTGGTCTGGCATGGCCGGCGGGTGTGCCAGGCGCGCGCCCCCGGCTGCTCGCGCTGCCCGGTGGAGGACCTCTGCCCGAAGCGCGGGGTGCCGAGGGCGCTCCGGCGCTGAGAGGCGAGAGGAGAGATCCGTCCACCGCAGGGCGGTCTGCGGTGGGCGGCGCGAGCGTCGCCCCCACGGTGCGGGTCCGGCTCGGAGCGAGGCTCTCGCTCCTCTTCCGGCACGACCTCCTGGCGAACCGGGTCGACCGCGGCGAGCGCGGGCGGCGGGCTGGTCTTCTGCGGGTCGGGCGGCGCGATCTGCCCCGGCGCCGCGGCCGGCGAGTCGAGCTGGGTGAAGAACGTCTTCACGCTCGGGTCGGCCCTCTCGTGGTGAGCCGGGACGGCGTTGCCGCGGCCCGGCGCGCGTGCTACATCGATCCCGCCGGAGCCGCTCGGGCGAACGCGTCGGTCCTGCAGGGAAGGGGGCCGCCGAGGAAAGTCCGAGCACCACAGGGCAGGGTGCCGGTCAACGGCCGGTCGGGGCGACCCGCAGGAAAGTGCCACAGAGAACAGACCGCCGAACGGCTCCCGGGCGACCGGGGGCGCGTGGCAAGGGTGAAACGGTGCGGTAAGAGCGCACCGCGCGCCGGGTGACCGGCGCGGCACGGCAAACCCCACCTGGTGCAAGAGCGAATAGGGGGGCGTCCCGCCGCGCGAGCGGCGGGCAAGACTGGTCCCGGTCGAGGCCCCCGGGTACGGCTCGCTGGAGGCGCGCGGCAACGCGCGTCCGAGAGGAATGTTCGCCGCCGCCGGATTTCCGGCGGAACAGAACTCGGCTTACAGGGCGGCTCCGGTCTTTTGTTAGCTGTTTCTGGTGCTTAGCGGGGTGGTTCCGGCCAAGACTGGCCTAATCTGGCTTACGCTCCCGCTTCCCTCGTCGAGGAGGTCCGCGGGGAACACCCCGTAGACGCCCTCGCGGAAGTAATCGGGCGCGAGGTGCGCGTACCGCTCGGTCACGGCGATGGAGGAGTGACCGAGGATGGCCTGAAGCTCGCGGATGGAGCGCCCGGCCATGGCCCACTGGGAGGCAAACGTGTGGCGGGTGCACCAGTACCAGATCTTCTGGTGGAGCCGTCCGCTACCCTCTTCGAGTTCCTCACCGAAACCCGGGCGCGCGAGACGTAGAGCAAACTCTGACGGCGTGAGGTTGTCCAGCCCGGAGTGCGGCCGGACTTGGTTGTAGTCGACCCTCCACGCCTCGAGCCTCGACCGCGCGTCCTCCATGCTGACGAACCAGCTCTCGTTCAGGCACTCGTCGCGAAGCTTCCCGTTGAAGCTCTCGGCGTAGGCGTTCTCGACCGGCTTGCCGGGGCGGATGAAGTGGACCCGCACGCCCCGGCGGTGCGCCCACGAGTCGAAGGCGGCGCCGGTGAACTCAGGGCCGTTGTCGCAGATGAGGTACTTCGGTAGCGGGCGGCTCTCGGCGATCCTCTCGAGAACCCGCGCCGCGCGGAGGCCGGGGATCGACGTGTCGACCTCGATGGCGAGGCACTCGCGGGTGAAGTCGTCCACGACGATGAAGGCCCGCAGCCGCGTCCCGCCGACGAGCGCGTCCGAGACGAAGTCCATCGACCACCGCTCGTTCGGCACGCTCGGCGGCGGCAGGAGGGTCCGAAGCGCCGAGGCGAGCCGCTTGCGGTGCTTGCGGCGCACGGCGAGCCCTTCGGCGCGGTAGAGGCGATAGACGCGTTTGTGGTTCACGGTGACCCCTTCGCGCTTGAGCAGGATGTGGAGGCGCCGGTAGCCCCAGCGCGGACGCTGCGCCGCAAGCTCACGGAGCTTCGCGACCAGCTCGGCCGCCGGCTCGCGCTTCGAACGGTACTGGGCGCTCGACCGACAGAAGCCGAGCACCCGGCACGCTCGCCGCTCGCTCATCTTGAACTCGCTCTGGAGGTAGCCCACGGCCTGCCGCATGGCCGTGGGCTTCACCACTTTCGCTTGGTGACCGCCCTCAGCGCCTGGATGTCGAGCGCCTGGTCCGCGACCATCTGCTTGAGCCGGCGATTCTCGTCCTCGAGCTGGCGGAGCCGCTTCGCGTCGCTCACCTGCATGCCCGAGAACTTCGCCTTCCACCGGTAGAAGGTGACCTTGCTCACCCCGAGGCGACGGCAAACGTCGTCGACCTTCGCGCCGGCGTCAGCCTCCTGCAGCGCCCCGATGATCTGCTCCTCGGTGTACTTCTTGGCCTTCATGCGACCTTCACGAACAGCGTAGAGGTTGCAGCCGAACTGGCCTAGTTTTCAGGGTGCAGGTCATGGTGATGGCATGTGCGGGTCCACCCGGTCATGCCCGTGCTCAGGGCGACGTCCGTCCGGCCGGTCCCTCGGGCCCCTCCGGGCAGGCTGGGCCGACAGGAGCGACAGGGCCGGCGGGAGCGACCGCGCCCGTCGTGACGCCCTACACCTACGGCGAGTGGGCGCTCCGCGAGACCCGCGAACGCTTGCGCGCGCTCACCCTGGGGCAGAACACCCAGCTCGTGGTGGCCTCGATCGGTGACTCCTGGACCCAGTTCTACGGGTACTACACCGGCCCCGTGATGAAGGCGCTCGCCGGCGCCTACGGCGACGCCGGCACGGGGTGGACCGGGCTCGGCTTCGGTGGTCCAGGCGGTGCGTACCTCAACGGCACCGCGGCCTATCCGGCTTCCTCGGTGAGCGGCTGGTCGAACGTCGCCGATTGGAGCTACGACGAGTACGACGCGGTGCCCTCGCCCGACCTGGCCGCCACCGCGAGCTCAGTGAGCGGGACTTGGATGACGGTGAGCAACGGACCTGCGGGCTGCTCGTC
>Ga0335076_10007168_pt1 | contig 11237 bp, 12 predicted proteins | sample Lox_Sample_25_FD_206717 | JGI IMG/M metagenome (GOLD analysis project Ga0335076, IMG submission 206717) | Soil microbial communities from Loxahatchee National Wildlife Refuge, Florida, United States - Lox_Sample_2.5 | ecosystem: Environmental > Terrestrial > Soil > Wetlands | place: USA... | reverse complement strand
TTGAACTGGCAGTCGAGGCGCTCGGCGGCGCGGCGGCACATCATCATGCGATGCAGGAAGATCTCGAAGTACTCCATGACCTGGCTGATCTGGGTGTCGATGGTCAACTCCAGCGTGACCGTTCGCGCACTGGAGTCTACCCGGAGAAAGGACTGTTCGGCCGCGTAGTTGACGCGATCGTGGATGTCGAAGTCGGGCTGGCCGCTCTTGCGGACGCGGCTCCGGTGCACGTCGGACTTGTCGGCCAGGATGACCGCCGCCGAGACCACGCCCACCGCCTGGCCGTTCTCCTCCTCGTGATTGCCGATCGCCGCGAGCACCGGCATGAGATCGTCCATCCGCATCCTGTGCTTGAGGCTGTCGTAGGCGAGCAGGGCTCCGGTCGGGCCGTGGTTCTCGCGGGCCACGGAGTTGCCGATGTCGTGAAGGTACCCGGCGATGGTGGCGAGCGACGCCGTCCGGTCGTCGAAGTCGAGCCGCGTCAGGAGATTGAAGGCGATCTTGGCCACGAGCGTGGCGTGACGGAACCCGTGCTCGGTATACCCCAGGCCCTCCATGACGCGGTCGGCCCCGGTGATCAGGCTCGAGATCGTCCGGTCGTCACGGATCTCGTCCAGTGTGAGGAGCGAGTCGGGGACCGGCGTCACGCCCGGTACCGGGTCCGCGTCGTGGTTGCCGTGGCGCGGAAGGCGTGCAGGCTGAGCGGGCTCGCTCACCGCTGCTCGTCGGCCTCCTTCTCCCCCGCAGTCTTGGCGCCGTTGCCGAGCGCGGGGTGGCCGTCCGACGAATCCGCGTCCTTCGCGTCGTCGTCCTCGGCCCGGTGGCCGCCGCCCTCTTCGACGTTGAGACGCCGGGCCACGGCCTGCTTGAGCATCCGGAGCTCGATTCCGGGGGCCACCTCCAGGAGGATGGTGCCCTCGTCGTCGTCCACCTCGGTGATCGTTCCGTACATGCCGCCGTGGGTGACGATCTCGTCGCCGGGGTCGATGTTGTTGGCCAGGTCCCGCTGCTGGGCCTGCTGACGCCGCTGGGGACGGATCAGCAAGAAGTAGAACACCACGCCCAGCAGGGCGATCAGGATCAACGGAGAGGCCGGGTTCGAACTCGACGAACTCGCGGCCAGGAAGGTGGTTCCGAGCACGATTCCTCCTCAGGAGCGCCGGCCGGGCGGGCGCCCGAAAAAAATGGCGGCCCGTGGCCGCCGGGACACAGCCTGCCGATTGTAGGAGGGGACGGGCCGCCCCGCAACGGTCCCTCGAAACCTCGGCGCCCGGAGCAGATCGGTCAGGAGCAGAAGGTCGTCCCGTAAGAGGTCGGTCTCGGGCCGTCGAATCCCTCGACGCCGGAGGGCGGACACAGACTCAGAAGAGCGAGGGCGCCTCATCGGCCGACAGGCCGAGGTGCTGGTACCCGGCGCCGGTGGCCACCCGCCCACGCGGGGTTCTCTTCAGGAACCCGAGTTGCATCAGGTACGGCTCGTAGACGTCCTCCACCGTGTCCGGTTCCTCGCCGACGGCCGCCGCCAGCGTCGACAGGCCCACGGGTCCGCCGCGGAACTTCTCGACGAGCGTCGACAGGATCGCGAGGTCGACCTTGTCGAGCCCGCGTTCGTCGACCTCGAACAGGGCGAGCGCGTCGGCCGCGCAGGCCCGCGTGACCTTGCCGTCGCCGCGAACCTCCGCGAAGTCGCGCACGCGGCGCAGCAGGCGGTTCGCGATCCGGGGCGTCCCCCGGGCGCGGCCGGCGATCTCGGCGGCGCCCTCGGCATCGACCGTCACGCCCAGGATGCCGGCCGAGCGCTCGACCACCTGTGCGAGATCCTCGGCCGAGTAGTAGTCGAGCCGCCCGGCGAAGTCGAACCGCTGCCGGAGCGGAAGCGTCAGCAGCCCGGGGCGCGTCGTCGCCGCGATCAGCGTGAACCTCGGCAGGTCGAGGCGGATGCTCCGAGCGCTCGGACCCTTGCCCAGCACCACGTCGATCTTGAAGTCCTCCATCGCCGGGTACAGGACCTCCTCGACGGCACGGGGCATCCGGTGCACCTCGTCGACGAACAGGACGTCCCCCTCCTCGAGGTTGGTGAGGATCGCGGCGAGGTCGCCGGCCCGGTCGAGCGCCGGCCCGGACGTCGGACGGAACCCAACGCCGATCTCGTTCGCGACGATGCCGGCGAGCGTCGTCTTCCCCAGGCCCGGCGGTCCCGAGAGCAGCATGTGGTCCACCGGCTCGCCACGCCCGCGCGCGCCCTCGACCAGCAACGCGAGCTGTTCCTTGGTCCGCGGCTGCCCGACGAACTCCGCCAGCCACCGGGGGCGAAGCGCCGCGTCGAAACCGACCTCCTCGTCGGCGACCGTCGCCGAGACGATCCGAAGATCGTCGTCGCGGTCGGTCGTCTCGTTCATCGGCCCACCGTCTGCAGCGCTTCGCGCAGGAGCTCCTCGACGGGACGTTCGCCGTCGGGTCCGAGCCCGGCGACGGCCTCCCGCGCCTCCTGCGTCGACAGCCCGAGCGAGAGGAGCGCGTCGCGAACCTCCGCCAGCGGGCCGACCACGACGGGTTCGTCCGCGCCGCCCATCCGGTCCTTCAGATCGAGGATCACCCGCGCCGCGACCTTCTTGCCCACGCCGGGCACGATCACGAGCGCGTCGGCGTCCCCGGTGGCGATCGCGCGGCGCAGCGACTCGCCCGAGAGCACCGAGAGGATGGCCATCGCGAGCTTGGGCCCGACGCCCGTGACCGTGATCAGCTGGTCGAAGAGATGACGCTCGCCCGGACTCGCGAACCCGTACAGCACCATCGCCTCGTCGCGGACCTGCAGCCGCGTGAACAGCTTCGCGCGCCGGCCCGGTGGAGGAAGCGCTCCGAGCGCGCCGGCAGGAACGAGGATCTCGTAGCCGGTTCCGTTCACGGCGAGGACGACCCGGTCGGGCGCCTTCTCGACGAGCTGTCCTTCGAGGAACGTGATCACCGTGCGGCTCCGGCGAGGCCGCGCAGCTTGGCCTGTTGCAGGTGGCACACCGCGACCGCGACCGCGTCGGCCGCGTCGGGCTGCGACGGAACGGCCTCGCGACCGAGGATCAGCCCGAGGCCCCGCCGAACCTGTTCCTTCGCCGCGTTCCCGACACCCGTCACGGCCATCTTGACCTCCAGCGGCGCGTACTCGATCGCCGGCACCCCGGCCTGCGCGCTCGCCAGCAACACGACGCCCGACGCGCGGGCGACCTGCATCGCGCTCCCGGTGTTTCGACCCCACAGCAGACGCTCGATCGCGAGGGCCTGCGGCTTGTGTTCCGCAAGGAGCTCGGCGGTCACCTCGTGGACTCTCCGGAGGCGCTGTTCGGTCGGCGCGCCAGCGGGCGTCGACAGGCTGGCCGCCCACACCACGACCGGGCGCCCGCGGTCCCGGGCCAGGACGGCGAACCCGACCGAGCCCAAACCCGGATCGACGCCGAGAACCATGGAATCGAACATACGTTCCCCCGAACTCTACGCCGCGGCGCCTGCCCGCGCAATCACCTGACGGAATCTACGCCGAGCGACCGACCGGGCCGGGAGGTCGGGGCCGAATTGGACAAGTCGTTCAGCCGACCTCGGCCAGGACCTCGTCGGGGATGTCGAAGTTCGCGTGCACGGCCTGGACGTCCTCGAGCTCCTCGAGGGACTCGATCAGTCGCAGGACCGACGCCGCCTTGTCGGCGCCGATCGGCACCGTGCTCTGGGGGAGCATCGTGAGGTCGGCAGACGCGACGGGAACGCCCGCCTGCTCGAGCGCCTGGCGGACCGGGCGAAGGGTCTCGGGCTCGGTGACGATCTCCCATTGCTCGCCCGCGTCGGTGAGGTCGTCGGCGCCCGCCTCGACGATGATCTCGAGGATCCGCTCCTCGGTTGGAGCCGTGGACTTTTCCACCTCCACGAGCCCGCGCCGGTTGAACATCCAGGCGACGCTCCCCTGCTCGCCCAGGTTCCCTCCGCCGTGCGTGAACGCGTGACGGACCTCCTGGCCGGTCCGGTTCCGGTTGTCGGTGAGCGCCTCCACCAGGATCGCGACCCCACCGGGCCCGTATCCCTCGTACAGCGCCTCGTCGTACCGGGCCGCGCCGGCCTCGGCGCCCGAGCCGCGCTTGATCGCGCGCTCGATGTTGTCCCAGGGAACGGAGCTCTCACGCGCCTTGTCGACGGCGGAGGCGAGCGTCATGTTCCCCTCGACGCTCGGGCCCCCTTCCCTGGCCGCCACCTCGACGGCGCGCAGCAGCTTTGCGAAGAGCTGGCTGCGCTTGGCGTCCTGCGCGCCCTTCTTCCTCTTGATGGTGCTCCACTTGGAGTGACCGGACATCGTCAGGAGAATCTAGCGCACGGGCGCGGAGGCGGTCAGCCCGCGAGTTCCAGCACCATCCGGTGCAGGCGCGCGTCGCCGGCGATCTCGGGGTGGAACGCGGCCGCGAGCAACACGCCGTCGCGCACGAGCACCGGCTTCCCGTCGTGCTCGGCGAGGACCTCGATCCCGGCGCCCACGCGGGCCACCTGCGGCGCGCGGATGAACACGGCCCGTACGGGCCCGACGCCCCGAACGTCGACGTCGGCCTCGAACGAGTCGACCTGGCGCCCGTACGCGTTGCGAATCACGGTCAGGTCGATCAGCTTCAGCAGAGCTTCGCCGCCCTCGACTTCGGTCGCCATCACGATCATCCCGGCGCACGTCCCGAACACGGGCATGCCGCCCGACGCGCGCTCGCGAATCGGGTCGACGAGCCCGTAGCGGATCGTGAGCTTGGAGATGGTGGTCGACTCACCGCCGGGGATCGCCAGACAGTCGACGGTGGCGAGGTCCTCGGGCGACCGGACGAGCACGGGGGTCGCACCGGCATCGGCGAACATCGCGGCGTGCTCGCGAAAGTCACCTTGGAGCGCCAGCACGCCGGCCTTCATGCTCGCCCCATCCAGGCCCTTGGGAAAGCCGCTTTACCACCCACGGCGGCCTACCAGCCGCGACTCTGGAGCAGGTTCTCCTCGCCGATCTTGCCGATCTCGAGACCGGCCATCGGCTCGCCGAGCCCGTGGGAGATCTTCGCGAGGATCTCGGGGTCGTTGAAGTTGGTCGTCGCCTCGACGATCGCCTTCGCCATCGTGGCGGGATCCTCGGACTTGAAGATGCCCGAGCCGACGAAGTTTCCGTCGACGCCGAGCTGCATCATCAGCGCCGCGTCGGCGGGCGTGGAGATGCCGCCGGCGGAGAAGTTCACGACGGGGAGCTTGCCGGTGGCGGCGACCGACCGGACGAGCTCGAGCGGGGCGCCGTGCTCCTTGGCCGCGTGCGCGAGCTCCTCGGGACCGAGCACCGTCAGCGCCTTCATCTGCGACGTGATCGTGCGCATGTGACGAACGGCCTCGACGACGTTGCCCGTCCCGGCCTCGCCCTTGGTGCGGATCATCGCCGCGCCCTCCGCGATCCGGCGCAGCGCCTCGCCGAGGTTGCGTGCGCCGCAGACGAAGGGAACGGTGAACTGCCACTTGTCCACGTGGTGCTCCTCGTCGGCGGGAGTGAGCACCTCGCTCTCGTCGACGTAGTCGACGCCGAGCGACTGAAGGATCTGCGCCTCGACGAAGTGCCCGATGCGGCATTTGGCCATGACCGGGATCGAGACCACCGACATGATCTCCTCGACCTTGGTCGGGTCGGCCATGCGGGCGACCCCGCCCTCCTTGCGGATGTCGGCCGGAACGCGCTCCAGGGCCATGACCGCGCAGGCGCCGGCGTCCTCGGCGATCTTGGCCTGCTCCGCGGTGGTGACGTCCATGATGACGCCGCCCTTGAGCATCTCCGCGAGACCCGTCTTGACCCGAAGGGTCCCGACCTCGTTGTCCATCCCGACCTCCTCGACACCGTCACGGGTGGCCGATCACCCGCTCTGCAGGTCAGTCTAGCGCGCCCCCCTTCGGGACCCCTCCCGCCGGTTCGTCCACCCCTTCTGCCGGATGGCGACTCCTCGGCACATCGAGGTCCTATCCTGCGAGGCATGTCGCAGTGGGAGCTGGGCTCGGACAGGCGCTCGAGGCCATGCTTCCCGTGCTGGAGTCGCGAGTCGGCGACCGGTGGGCGGGCATGGGGTACCGGAACCGGACCGCCGACGGAGATCCACGTGGGCGTCGTCGACCCAAACCCCGAGGACGTGACGGCCCTGACCGACACCGCCACCGGGCAGGGTTTCCCCTGTGGTGGTGGGCGGTGTCAGGTACACGAGTTCGGAGCTCGGTGCGTTCACGGAGTGAGTCTCGCCTCGCGGGGCGCGGAGGGCGCGGCCGAGCCGAGGCTCGTGTCGACGGCGTCGCGAGCGCAGGTCGAAGCGCGACGGCAACGCCGTGGCGGGAGGGCCCGGAGCGACGCGTCGTTCGCCCGCTGAGACCGGAGCGAGCAGCCGGAGAGCGCGGCCTCGGCGGGCACCGCCCTTCGCGTCTACTTCCCGTACGTGACCTTGAGCGTCGACGGGAACAGCTCGACCCATGTGTTGCCGGGGTCGAGCGCGATCACGTTGCCGTGTGTGTCCGTGAACGTTGTGGGGTCGGTGAGGCTCGGGCGGCTCCACGTGCCAACGACCATGCGCCCGTTTCGGAACACGTACGCCTTCCCGTGACCGACGACGTGGGCGAAGGGCGAGTGCACGCCGTTCACGTCGGTGATCTGGCTGAGCGTCACCTTCACCACCTGAACCACCACGTTGGTCGCGTGGACCTGCTGCCCGTCGCTCAACGTGTGGGGCACGGTGCCGTGGTAGCGCAGCCAGGTGCGGTGGGCACGGCTCCAGCGCCAGTAGACGTCCGAGTATGAGCTGAACGGCAGGTGGACCCAGCCTTCACGCGGCGCGACGGGCGGCTTCTGATCGTAGGTGAAGACGGGCTGCGGGGCCTTCTCGCCCTTCGGGGCGAGCTTCCAGAGCGCCGCCGTGCTCGTGTACAGGTTGTGCGGCTCGACCCTGCTCGAGTCGCGGAAGTAGGCCTGCCCGTCCTTGACCGCGTTCACGTCGTGGATGCCGGCCGCGCGGATCTTGTTCTTCACCTTCGGCACGCCGCCCGAGTAGCCGAGCAGCGGATTGCCGTACTGGCGCAGCACGTCGGGGTCCTCCAGCCGAACGCTCCGGACGGGCTCGACGCGAGGAGCGCCGTGACACTGGTAGACGACGATGAACCGCGTGATGAAGACCTCCACCGGCTCCTCGTAGACGATGTCGGCGGCGTTCAGACCGGTCTGCGGCCGCGACTCGGGAAGGTTCTCCACCTTGATGGCCAGCGCCGGCCGCTGGGGCACGGCACCGTGTGGGGCGGGCTCGCCGGTGAGCGGGCAGGTCGGCGGCGGAGCCTTGTGGGTGATGCTGCTGATCAAGGACGGAACGCCCTTGCCGCCGAGCGCCAGCGCGCCCAGCACCAGTGCCGCCGCAATGACGACGCCGGAGATCGTGATCGCGAGACGGCCGCCACGCTTCAATGCCATGAAAGGGATCCCTTCCTCGAGCCGCGATGCAGCTACGCAAACGGTCGTGGGGTCGCGAAGGCCGATGCTACCCGTGCCCGGGCCGCCTCACAACGACCGTCGCCGGACTTTCACATCTCCTCGAGCCGGCGAATTCGCTCCTGGATCGGCGGATGCGTCGAGAACATGGCCTCCCACCAGTGCGGCTCCTCCCCCGGCGTCCGCGAGGGCTGGTTGAGCCACAGGTGCGCCGTGGCGTTGTTCGCGGTGCGCATCGGAGTCTGGTCACCGCCGACCTTCCGGAGTGCCGAGGCCAGCCCGGGCGGATACCGCGTGAGCATCGCGCCCTCCGCGTCCGCGAGGTACTCGCGCCCGCGGGACATCGCGAGCTTGATGATCTGCGCGATCAGCGGCGTGAGGATCGCGAGCACCAGGCCGACGATCGCGAGGATCGCGAACCCGTTCCCGCCCTCGCTGCTGTTGTTGCGCCGGCCCATGCCGCCCCAGAACATCCAACGCAGCAGGAACTCGGCCATCAGCACGACCATCCCCACGAGCGTCGCGACGATCGTTCCGAGCAGGATGTCGCGGTCCCGGACGTGCGACATCTCGTGACCGATGACGCCCTCGAGCTCGACGCGGTCCATCATGTCCAGCAATCCCTGCGTGACGGCGATCGAGGAGTGGTCGGGGTCGCGGCCGGTCGCGAACGCGTTCGGCGCCTGCTCGGGAACCACGTAGACGGCCGGCTTGGGGAGCCCGGCCGCCAGCGCCAGCCCCTCGACGACGTTGTGCAGGCGCGGCTCCTCCTGCGGCGTCACCGGCCGCGCGTGCGAGGTGGCGAGCACGATGCGGTCGCCGTAGAAGTACGAGACCCACGACGAGATGATCGAGATGATCAGCGCGATCGTCAGCGCCGTGATCGCCACCGACGTGCTTCCCCCGCCGATGAGGTACCCGATCAGGTACCCGACCCCGGCGGCGAACAGGACCGCGAAGGCGACCAGAACGACACTCTTGCGCTTGTTGGCGGCGATCTGCTTGCGCAACGCCTTAGAACTGGACCTGGACGGGGCCCTTCGCGGGCTCGTCGATCTCGAAGAACTCCCTCGGCGCGAAGCGGCCCATCCTGGCGATCACGCTCGACGGAAACGACTGGATGCGCGTGTTCAGCGACGCCACCTCGTCGTTGTAGAACTGGCGCGCGTACGCGATCTTCGACTCGGTTCCGGTCAGCTCTTCCTGCAGGGCGAGGAAGTTCTGGTTGGCCTTCAGCTCGGGGTAGTTCTCGGCCACGGCGAGCAGTTGCCGGAGCGAGCGGCTGACCTGGTTCTCCGCGTCGGCCTGGTCGGCCACTCCCGAGGCCGACTCGGCCTGGGACCGCGCCTTGGTGACGTCCTCGAAGACCTCACGCTCGTGGGCGGCGTATCCCTTGACGGACTCGATCAGGTTGGGGATCAGGTCGTACCGGCGGCGCAGCTGGACGTCGATCTGGCTCCAGGCATTGTCGACGTTGACCCGCAGCCGGACGAGGTGGTTGTACGCGAGCACCCCGTACAGCAGGACGAGCACCACGATGCCGATGAGGATCCAGGCGGCCAGCACCCCCCCATGGTACCGTCCGGGACCGCCGAAACGGGCTCCTGCTCAGCCTCGCCCGACGCGGACGGCGTCCTGGTAGACGGCCTCCACCTCGTCGGCGACCCGCTCCCACCCGAACCGTTCGGCCCGCTCGGAGGCGGCTCGGCGCATCCGCTCGTGGAGGGCGGAGTCCGAGAAGAGCGTGACCGCCCCGGCGGCCAGACCCTGGGAGTTCCCCGGCGCCGACAGCAACCCCTCCACGCCGTCGCGGACCACCTCCCGGTACCCGGGGATGTCCGACCCGACGACCGGCAGGCCAGCCGACATGGCCTCCACAAGGATGACGCCGAAGCTCTCCCTGCCGATCGCGGGGGCGAGAAAGACCTCGCAGGCCCGGTGGTACGGAGGCAGCTCGGCGTTCGACACGGTCCCCACCATCAGGACGCGCCGGCGAACGCGCGGAGGCGCGTCGGCCAGGACCGCCCGCTCCGGCCCCTCGCCGATCACGACCAGGAGCGCGTCCGGAACGGAGGCGAGCGTCCGGTCGAGGACGTGCAGCGCCACGCGGAATCCCTTCCGGCGCTCCAGGCGGCTGACGAACAGCATCCGGCGGCCTTCGGGGAGGTCGGCGTATGGCCCCAGCCGGAACCGTTCGACGTCCACGCCGTTGGGGATGACGAGCAGCGGTCCCTCGAAGCTCTTGTGCACCCACTCGGCGGCCGCTCGCGAGACGGCGATGCGCGCCGCGAACCGGCTCCACAGGCCTTCCAGGAAGGGGGCGGCGGCCGACAGCAGGACGGATCGTTCCATGTACGAATGAAAGGTCGCGACGACGGGTGCGGATGCGTCGAGTGCCGCGTACAGCGACGTGCTCGGAGCGAAGGGCTCGTGCACGTGCACGACGTCCGGACCGAAGGCTCGGAGCGCGGCCCGGATCCGCGCTCGGCTCCTGGGATCGGGACAGATCGGAGCGACCGAGCCGTTGAACGGCACTCGGACGGGCGTTCCCACGATCGCGAGGCCGGGCTCGCGCCAGTCACGCGACGAGGACGCGAGGACCAGGACGTCGTGGCCCCGTTCCCTGAACCGGCGAGCGAGGCCGCGCACCTGGGTCTGCACGCCCCCGGGCGCGTCCCATGCGTACGGGCAGGCCAGCGCGATCCTCATCGGGCCTCACCCCGCGGCGTCGCCGACGCGGCACCGTCCCCGTCCCACACCGGTTGGAACATGTGCCAGTCGGCCGGCGCGGCCGACACGAACCGCTCGAACCGACCCGCGATCGCGGCGGTCGTGGCCTGCACGTCGGCCTTCGTCTCACCGCCGTGGGCGACCTCCATCGGCGGCTCGACCGTGCACGTCCAGCCGTCGGACTGCGTGAAGACGGCGCAGGGAACGAGCGCGGCGCCGGTCGCGCGCGCGAGCAGCGCCGGTCCGGCCGGGAGCGACGCGGGCTCGCCGAAGAAGTCCACGCGCACCCCGCGGCCACCGATGTTCCGATCCGCCAGCAGAGCCACCACGCGATTCTCCACCAGCATCCGTGCCAGCTGCTCGCCCACGCCGGCCTGCAGCGGCACGATGTCCATTCCCAACGCGCGGCGGTGGCGGTAGAAGCGCTCGTAGAGGCTCGGCGGGCGCAGCTCCTCCGCGACGGCGACCAGTGGGTACCCGTGGATGGCGAGCCAGTGCCCCGCGGCGTCCCAGTTCCCCATGTGCGGCAGCGCGAGGATCACGCCGCGGCCGGCCTTGAGGCCTTCGTCGATCTGGTCGACGCCGGTGGGCCGGAACCGGCGGTCGACCTCGTCCCACGACATCGTCCTGAGCGCGAACGTCTCGACCCAGTACCGGCCGTACAGGGCGAACGCCTCGCGCGTCGTCGCGCGCACGAGCGGGTCGGTGGGAGGCAGGCCGAGCACCCGCGCCATATTGGCGGCGACGATCGCCCGCTCCTTCCCCATGCGCTCGAAACGAGCGTTCAGCACCACGTCGCTCACGCGACGCGCGAGCCCGCGCGGCGCGCGCTTTCCGAACCACTCGATTCCGGCGAGCGTCCACTCGGCTCGCAGATCGCTCGCGTCGGGCGGACGCCACTCCGCGAGGCGGTTCCATGCGGTCACGTGCCGCGCCTCGCACCCGACGGCGGGGCGACGGGCTGCGTTCCCACTCCCACGGCGCGAATCACCAGCGACGCCGTCGCCAC
>Ga0335076_10007167_pt1 | contig 11237 bp, 9 predicted proteins | sample Lox_Sample_25_FD_206717 | JGI IMG/M metagenome (GOLD analysis project Ga0335076, IMG submission 206717) | Soil microbial communities from Loxahatchee National Wildlife Refuge, Florida, United States - Lox_Sample_2.5 | ecosystem: Environmental > Terrestrial > Soil > Wetlands | place: USA: Florida... | reverse complement strand
GAATCCGGGCGAGCGTCGCCGGGGTGGGCGAACCCTGAATGGTCTGATCGAGCTTGTCGGCGGCCGCGCCGCCACGGAGTCATGCTGTCAGGGCTCGACTTTCTCCGGGCCATGTGCGACCACGGTAGAGCCACGGCAACCTACGGCCTTAGGGAATTTCCAGAAGGGCTGTCCGGATTGCCGCTGGCCAACCGTGATCGCGCCGCTTAGTTCACGGTCAGCGGCGCGGACACACTACCTACTTTGCCGCTGAAGTTATCGCGCACCACGAAACGCACCACGTACTGCCCCGCAGCGAGTTCAAGATTATTGTTGTAGGTGAGACCCTCGCCGCGAATCTGGGCCAGAGTCTCGGGCTTGGGCGTGCTTTGAATCGTTTGATCGAACTGGTCGGCGGGACTCCCGCCTTTGGCGGGCAGTGCGACGAAGCCGACTTCCAGTTCAATACGGTTCGCGGGGCCTTCGGTAGAAATACCTTCGGGCAGAACATGCAGGCCGAATTGGACTTTCTTCTTTTCTCCGTCGGTAGCCATGTTTTTCCATTGCACTGTAAGTGGTACCCCGGTGCTGTCGAAGGGCGAGCTGAACGCCGAGTTCATGTCCGATTGCTTGCTCAATTCCGGGTTCATGGTCGCGTTGGTGACCAGAAAGCCATTGCGCGAGCGCACTTCCACCTTGGACTTGTCTACCTTGACCTTCAGCTGCCGCCAGCCGGGCTTGCTGTTCTTGGTGTCGAGGTAATAACTGAGCAGGTAGTACGAAGAAGAATCCTCGGCGGCACGGCGGAAGCTGCCGGCCAGATCGTTAGTGTTATAGAAGGCGCGGCCTCCGGTCATATCCGCGAAGTCCTTGAGCGTGTCCAGAGTCGAGGTGTGCAGCCAACTGCGGGCGGCCAAACTCGACGCCATGGCCGCGCTGCCGCGCGGTCCATGGGCGCTGGCGTCGGAGATCGGCGAGAAATTCACCAGACCGCGCACGTCCACCGGATAAACCGAGATCTGGGAATCGTTCAGAGCCTGCATGGTGCGCTCGTATAACGCGGACAGCCGCCCGCCCGGAACCGCGGAGGGAGAATCGAGGATGAAAGGAAAACCCGCTGTCGCCCAGATCAAGGATTTCCTTCCGGGAATGCCCGAGAGCAGCCAGGCAACGTCGAGGAAAGAGCGCATGGTGATTTCGACGGCGCGGTCCTGTTGCAGGCGCGCGATGGGAGCCTCTCCGTTGACCAGGAAACTCTGCAGCGCGTCTTCAGTGTTCACCATTTCGGGCGATGCCATGGCTGTGAGGTCCCCCGCCGCCGCATCGGTTCCCGCGGAAGCGGCCGCCTGGACGTCAATGTCCACACCCTGCAGGGCCGGCAATTCGCCGTTCAATTTGTTAAGCGCCTTCACCAGTTCGGCGGGATCGGTAGTGAGATTGTGAATGATCCTTGTGCCCCGGCCGCCGATGGCTACCACGGCGAACACCTGTCCCGAATTCACATTTTCCGCCAGATACTTCACCAGCTGTTTCCTGCCGTAAGTCTGATCGAGAAACGGAGTATTGATCGTGTCCAGAGCGATGACGGTGATACTGTGGGCAGCGGATCCGTTCGCGCTCAGGTTGCTGAATTCGCCACTTCTTGGCGGCGGCGCGGCCAGTGCGGCGTGGCTGGCCTCAATCTCCTCGAAGCTGGCGATGCTTTTCTCACTCCCGTTCTCGTATACCTTGAAATCCGTGCGGTTCAGGCCGGACACATGTGTGCCTGACTTGTCGGTCACTACGACTGGCACCTGCACAAGGATGGTTTCGGACTGGAACTCGACCGGGTTCTCATCGCTGGCGTGAGCAATACTGCGGCCGGAATTGAAGCCAGGTTGGCGGGAATTACCGATCTGGTTGGGAGATGACTTTCCTCCACTCAAGCCTCCCGAACCACCCGACGGCCGACCGCCTCCCGGCGTTTTTTGCGCGTAGAGCGGCAGGGCCAGCAGGAGGCAAATCAGGCCAGTGAGGGGAACTGTGCAAGAATCCTTCATGACCCTGTAAACCCGTGAAACGGATTATATCTTCGCCATCCGGAGGGTTTGTTTTTTGGGCATGAGGGGCGTATATTAAGTCTTCAGGAACTGTTGTGTAGTACCAGCAATTGGCGAAACACACCAGTGGGCGCAAGCCCACTTTTTAGTTTGAGCCGCTTCTGTTAGTTTCGGACGCGCAGCCAATAAACAGTAAGTTATTTGGTTTCATGGCGTTTGATGCCGAACACGTGCGTGCAGTCGTAGAGCGGGTCGCGAGCTCGAGCGGTCTGGAAGTCGTCGAGGTGGAATTTCGCGGCGGCGGCAAGAGCCGTATGCTGCGAATTTTCATCGACAAGCCGGGCGGGGTGACGCACGAAGATTGCGCCAATCTGAGCCGCGAGGTGGGCACGATCCTCGATGTGGAGGATGCGGTTCCGGGCTCTTACGTACTGGAAGTCTCGTCGCCGGGTCTGGATCGCAGGTTGGTGCGGCCGCAGGATTTTGAACGATTTGTTGGCAGCCGGGTGAAGTTGACGACACGCCAGCCGATTAACGGCAACCGTCACTTCCAGGGCATGCTGGAGAGCTTTCACGACGGGAAGGTGAAGCTCGATATCACCCCTGGCAAGAAAGCAGCGCCGGAGAAGATCGAAGTCGATCTGGCGGGCGTGGAGAAGGCGAACTTAGTACCGGAGATTTGAAAATCGACCTCGGCCATCAGACGTTGGACCTGGCAAAGATCAGGTTCAAGATCTGAGGTCCGAAGTCCGAGGGCCGAATTTTTATGGCAAGCGAGCTTTACAACACTATCGACGCCTTGAGCCGGGAGAAGGGCATTGATCCGCAGATTGTGGTGAGTGCGGTGGAAGACGCCATCGTGGTGGCTACCCGCAAGTACTACAAGACCCAGGAGAATCTGCGCGCGGAACTGGACAAGGAAACCGGCAAGATTCGCGCCTTCGCGGTGAAGAGCGTGGTGGAGAAGGCGGAGCAGGTGGAAGATCCGCTGCAGCAAGTCACGCTGGAGGATGCGCGGAAAGTCGATCCCAGTGTTGAAGTGGGCGGGGAATTGCACATTCCCAAGGCCACCGAAGGCATCCTGGGACGCATAGCGGCACAGCTGGCCAAGCAAGTGATCTTTCAGAAGGTGCGGGAAGCGGAGCGCGACACCGTCTACAACGAATACATCGGGCGGGTGGGCGAGATTGTAAATGCGACGGTCAAGCGCATCGAAGGCCCGGATGCGATCTTCGACATCGGCAAAGCGGAATCCCGCATGCCGCGCAAAGAACAGTCGCGGCTGGAATCGTTCGCCATCGGCGAGCGGGTTCGGGTGGTGATTGCGCGGGTGGAAAAAGCGTCGAAAGGCCCGCAAGTGGTGGTGTCGCGGGCGGCTCCCGAGCTGGTGCAGCATCTGTTTCAAACCGAAGTGCCGGAGATTTATGACGGAACCGTGGTGATTCGCGCCATCGCGCGTGAGGCCGGGGAGCGCACCAAGATCGCCGTCATGTCCAAAGACAAGGACGTGGATGCGGTGGGTGCATGCGTCGGCATGAAGGGCATGCGGGTGCAATCGATTATCCGCGAACTGCGCGGCGAGAAGATCGACATCATTGAGTACCACGAGGATGCCGTCACCTTCGCCGAAAAAGCGTTGCAGCCGGCCAAAGTCAGCCGGGTCACGGTGGTCGATGCCGGGGAAAAGCAGCTGGAGGTCGTGGTCGACGACAGCCAGCTCTCGCTGGCCATCGGCAAGAAGGGGCAGAACGTCCGCCTCGCCGCCAAGCTTCTGGGCTGGAAGATCGACATCAAGAGTGAAGAAGAGAAGCGCCAGGAAGTGGAACAGCAGATGTCGGCTCTGGTCGGCAGCACCACCACGCCGCTGGAGAAGGTGGAGGGTCTGGGCGAAGGTTTGATTGAGAAGCTCAGCGCCGCCGGAGTTACGACGGTGGAAGCATTGGCCGATATGACGCCGGAGCAACTGGAAGCCATCGAGGGGATCGGCCCGAAGACGGTGGAAAAAATCAGCATTGCGGTCAATAATTACTTTTCGGCCCTGGAAGGCGGAGCGGCACCCGAAGGATCTGCGGAAGCGGAAGCGGCGGGCGAAGCGGCAGCGCCGCAGGCCGAGGTCGCAACCCAAGCGGCGAGCGAGGGAATTGCGGCCGACTCGTCGCCGGCGGAGCCGTCTGCCGAGAAGACGGAAACCCTTCCTGCCGCAGAAGAAAGTGCTTCCGTTGAAGAGACGGAACAGAAGTAGCATGCCCCTGGCGGCTGGCAAGATCACCGTGAGGTTGCTATGAAGACTTAGCGGGCCATTGGAGGTAAGAAAGGGCGGATGAGCAAGATTCGAATCAACGATCTGGCCAGGGAGCTGGAAGTCAAGAGCAAAGCCATTCTCGATGTGCTTCCTGAGGTCGGAGTCACGGAAAAGAAAACCCACTCCAGCTCTCTAGAGGACCACGAAGCGGAGAAGGTGCGAGCGCACTTTCAGGCGGAAACGCAGACCGCATCGTCGCGGGCTGCGCGTACCAGCCGCGCGGATGGCGACGAAATCAAGACCAAGATCGACCTTTCCCATATTTCCAAACCCGGTGATGTTCTGAAAGCACTGCACAAGCAGCAAGCGCCCGCTCCTCCAGTTGCGCCCCCCCGACCCGTGGTCCATGCTCCCGTAGAAGTGAAAGCGCCGGCGGCGCCCGTTGTGGCGAAAGCGCCGGTGGTTGCGCCTCCTCCGCCGGCTGCTCCACCGGTGGCTCCGGCTCCGAAGATCGTATTGCCTCCGAAACCGCCAGTAGCGGCGCCGCCGGTAGCGGTGGTTCCCGCGCCGGCCGCGAGTGTGACCCCGGTTGCCCCAGCGCCGCCGAGGCCGGTTGCGCCTGCGCCGCCGGCGGCAGCGGCCACGCCCACTGCGGTTGCGCCTCCGGTTTCGGTTCCGGTGCCACCGCCTCCGGTGGTCAATGCGAGGCCGGCTGCGCCGCCCCCGAATCAGCCGCGCATGATCGTGCCGCAGACCGGGCCGCGCCCAGTCTATAAGGCGCCGCCACCCCGGCCGGTTCAACCATCGGCCGCCACGGGATCTCCGTCGCGTCCGGTGCCCGGCCGTCCCGTACCCGGCCAGCCAATTTTTCAGCGGCCGCGGCCCTCCGCGCCGGGAACGCGTCCGCCGTTGCGTCCCGGGGAGCGGCGTCCGATGCATCCGACCCGGTCTTCGCCGACGGGAGCGCGTCCGCTGGGCGTCGGCCCCGGACTTCCGCCGCCCGGATCTACCCGTCCCGGCAGCCGTCCCGGCGGGCCGTCGCGGCGTCCTGGACAGCGCTACGTTCCCCGCGGGGTGAAGGAAGGCCCGATGAAGGGCTATGTTCCGCCGCCGCGGGTGTCGCTTTCCAATGAGCCGCAGCCGATCACGCGGAGCATCACCATCACGGAAGGAATCAGCGTCAAGGATCTGGCGGAGAAGCTGGAAATTCGCGCGAAAGATCTGATCGCGCGCCTGGTGGCCCGCGGCGTGTTCGCCACCATCAACCAGACACTCGATTCGGAGCTGGCCAGCGAGATGGCGCGCTTTTTCGGCGCGGACACCAACGTGATCACGTTCGAAGAGCAAGCCTCGAAGGACATGACCGAGGCATCGGCCGGCAGCGAAGAAGGCGTGGAGGCAGTAACGAGGCCGCCGGTGGTCACCATCATGGGCCACGTCGATCATGGCAAGACGACATTGCTGGATTCGATCCGCCTCACCAACGTCGCCGGCGGTGAAGCCGGCGGCATCACCCAGCATATCGGCGCGTACAAGGTGAAGATTCAGGACACCAATTCGCCCGCCTTCGGGCGCGAGATCGTCTTCCTCGATACGCCCGGCCACGAGGCGTTTACCCGCATGCGGTCCCGCGGCGCCAAGGCCACCGACATCGTGGTGCTGGTAGTGGCGGCCGATGACGGCGTCATGCCGCAAACTCTAGAAGCGATCGATCACGCGCACGCGGCCGAAGTGCCGATCATCGTGGCGGTCAACAAAATCGATAAGCCCGATGCCTTGCCGGACCGGGTCAAGAAGCAGCTGGCCGATCGCGGCCTGATGCCGGAAGACTGGGGTGGCACCACCGTTTTTGTGGATGTTTCGGCGAAGCAGAAAACCAATCTAAACCTGCTGCTGGAAATGATCTGCCTGGTGGCGGATCTGCAGGAACTGAAGGCGAATCCGGGGCGTCCAGCCAATGGCGTGGTGCTCGAAGCCAAGCTGGATCGTGGACGCGGCCCGGTGGCAACCCTGCTGGTGCAGAACGGCACCTTGAGCACCGGCGACAATTTCGTGGTCGGCAACGTGTACGGCAAGGTGCGCGCCATGTTCGACGATCGCGGCGCGCAACTGGCCTCGGCTCCGCCCTCGACTCCGGTGGAAATCCTCGGCATGGAAGGCCTGCCCCAGGCGGGCGATCAGTTTGTGGTGGTCACCGACCGCGACAAGGCTCGTGGCATCTCGGAGTATCGCGAACAGAAGGCGCGCGAAGCCATGCTGGCCAAGAGCTCCCGCGTCTCGCTGGAAGGTCTGGCGGAGCAGTTGCAAACGGCCGGCACCAAGGAACTCAACATCATCCTCAAGGGCGACGTGCAGGGCTCAGTGGAAGTGCTCACCGACCTGCTTTCCAAGCTCTCGAACGACAAGGTGCGGTTGAAAGTGCTGCGCTCGGGCGTGGGTGCGATCACCGAAACCGATGTGCTGCTGGCCTCGGCATCGAACGCGATCATCATCGGCTTCAACGTGCGTCCGGAACGCAAGGCGCAGGAAATCGCGGAACAGGAAAAAGTCGACATCCGGTTGCACTCGATCATCTACGAGCTGCAGGACGAGATCAAGCGCGCCATGACCGGCATGCTCGAGCCGACGATCAAGGAAACCTACCAGGGCCGCGCCGAAGTGCGCGAGACTTTCCGTATCCCCAAGGTAGGCACGGTGGCCGGCTGTTATGTGCAGGACGGCACCATCAAGCGCGAATCCGAAGTGCGCCTGCTGCGTGACAACGTGGTGGTCTTCAAGGGCAAGATCGGATCGTTGCGGCGCTTCAAGGACGACGCCAGCGAAGTGCGGCACGGGATGGAATGCGGCATCTCCATCGTCAACTACGGCGATATCAAGGTCGGCGACGTGATCGAAGCGTTCGTCACCGAGCGAATTGCGGCGGAAGTGATTGCGTAAAGCAGTTTCTGGTTTCGGGTTTCGAGGGAGCGGGCGCCGCGCGGCCGAGATCCGCAAGCCAGAAACTGGAAACTTGAAACGGTCTTGATCGCCTTTCTTACCCTCGAACTGCGCATCGAGGCGGCGCAGTCGCTCAAGGACAAGCGGCAGGTGGTGCGCAGCCTGAAAGACCGGCTGCGAGCGCATTTCAATGTGGCGGTCGCGGAGCTGGATGCTTCGAGCTTGTGGAACCGGGCCACCATCGGCGTGGTCAGTATTTCCGACTCGCGCGATTATCTCGACGGGCTGATGAAGAACGTCGAGCGTCAGGCGATGCGCATTGCCAATAACAGCGGTGCCGACGTCACCGACTCATTTGTAGAGTTCCTCTAGAATTGCTTAATCCACCATCCTGGCTCGTGTGATCGCTGGATTCGGCCAGCTTCCGTGAGTCCAGCCTGCTTAAAGTGTTGGCGCCGAACGCCTTTGCTGGACGAGTACAAAAGTACCGGGAGCGGCGCCCGGTAATGACGCAACCGGCTTCATTTTCTGATATTCTCATCCGTTTTATTCCGAGGTGTGAGGTGGAAAAGCGCGGCCAGAAATATCACCGCGAGCGGTTGGAAGAGGCGTTGCGCGAGGAGATCGAGACCCTGGTCGAAGGGGAAATCGCCGACCCGCGCGTCGGATTGGTGAGCGTAAGCGGCGTGGAACTGGCGGCGGATGGCCGCTCGGCGCGAGTTGGAGTTTCCGTCGAGGGCGACGATGAGGAAGCCGAGAATTCGCTCGAAGGCCTGAAGGCGGCCACCGGCTTCATCCGCCACGAACTGGTCGAGCGGCTCGGTCTGCGGCGGGCTCCGGAACTTTTCTTCCACCTGGATCGTTTTCAGAAGTACGAAGGCCGCATCGAGGAGCTGCTGAAACGGACCAGGAACCGGGCCCGGTAGAGTTTACGACTTATGGTTGCAGAAGTTCTCAAGCACATTACGCAGCGCGACCGTTTCGTGCTGACCTCGCACGCGCGGCCGGACGGCGATGGTATCGGCTCGGCCCTGGCCTGTGGGCAGATTTTGCGCGCCCTGGGAAAACAGGCCGAGGTGGTGCTGCACGATCCCGTGCCGCGCATTTACCAACGCTTGCCTTTCGCCGATCGCATCGTGCATACCAGCAGGGTGAATGGGAATTACGAGGCAGCGATTCTTCTGGAATGCGACAGCGTCCAGCGCACCCGGCTGGAAGGACTGGAATCACGGTTTCTCATCAGTATCGATCATCACCTCAGCGGGAAGCCCTTCGCCCATGTGAACTGGATCGATCCCGCAGCGGTGGCCACGGGAGAGATGGTCTATCGCTTGGCCCGCGAGGCCGGAGTTAAAGTCACCCCTGAAATGGCAACCTGCCTCTACACTGCCCTGATGACCGATACCGGATCGTTCATGTTCGAAGGCACGAATGAGCACACCTTCGCGCTGGCGCGCGAGCTGGTGCTGGCGGGAGCGGATCCGGCCAGCTGCGCGCGCAGTATTTACTTCGGACATTCGACCGCCAAGATGCGTTTGCTGGGCGCGGCGCTCTCCAATCTTCATCGCGAGGGCCCGTTGGCCTGGATCTGGGTGACCCGCGAGCAGATGGAACGCTTCCAGGCCAAAGAGGAAGACTGCGAGGGCCTGGTGAACTATGCGCTCTCGATTCAGGACGTAGAGGTCGCTGTTTTCTTCCGCGAGACTGCGGACGGGCGCTATCGGGCAAGCCTGCGCAGCAAGGGCCAGCTCAATGTGTCGATTGTCGCCGAGCGTTTCGGCGGTGGCGGGCATGCCTGCGCCAGCGGATGCTCGCTGGACGGACCTTTGGCCGTGGCAGTGAGTCAGGTGATTTCACAACTGCGCTCGGTTCCTCCCGCGGCCCCGTAGAATAGAACCCCTATGGACATTTCTATGGCACGGCAGTTCGCCTCGTTTGTGGGCGCACTGCTGATTCTTGTGGCTTATGTTGGACACCAGTTGGGCTGGGTCGATGCCCGCCGAACTGGCTACAACGTCCTGAATGCCATCGGTTCGGCGATCCTCGCCTACATCGCCTTTCACCCGTTTCAGATCGGATTTGTCGTGCTTGAGGTGACTTGGACCGCGATCAGCGTCTGGGCGCTGCTGCGGCAAAAATCCGTTGTCGATGGATGATTCTTGATGGTTGATTGAAAACTTTACGACTCGATTCAATCAACGATCAACAATCATCCATGACGAACGAGCGCTCACGCCTGCCGACCGACCTGCTCCTGCTAGCGGGATTCTGTGGCTTTCTCTTCTTCTTCGGGCTGGCATCGTTCGGCCTGGTAGGGGCGGATGAGCCGCGCTACGCGCAGGTGGCGCGGGAAATGTTCGCCCGGCACGACTGGATCACGCCTACGCTCGGCGGTCAGCCCTGGCTGGAGAAGCCGGTTCTTTATTACTGGCAGACCATCATCGCTTACCACCTGTTTGGCGTGAGCGACTGGGCGGCACGTCTGGCGTCGGCTGTGGACGCTGCCTTGATGGTCGCGGCGGTTTATTTTTTTCTGCGGCGCTTCCGTCGAGGCTTCGAGTTGGATGGGGCGCTCATTACTGCTTCGGCAGCGGGAGTCATCGGGTTCGCGCGATCCGCGTCGACCGACATGCCGCTGGCGGCGATGTTCACCATCGCCCTGCTCGCCTGGTATGCCTGGCGCGAGAGCGGCGTCAAAATCTATCTGGCGGGGTTCTATGTTTTTCTTGGCCTCGGTGCGCTGGCCAAGGGGCCGGTGGCGCCGTTTCTGGCGGGGGCCGCCTTGGTCATCTTTGCGGCTCTACAGCGTGATGCGAGGCTGATCGGGCGGACCCTCTGGATACCTGGCATCCTGTTAGGATGCGCGGTGGCGCTGCCCTGGTACCTTGCCGTGCAGATGCGGAATCCGGAGTTCTTCCGTCAGTTCATTCTCGAGCAGAACTTTGCGCGCTTCGGCAGTAACCTCTATCACCACACCCAGCCGTTCTGGTTCTATCTGCCGGTACTCCTGTTGGGTCTGATGCCGTGGGTTGTGTTGATTATCGCGGCGGTGATCGAAGTTTTGCGTGCGTGGTGGGGAGACGGGCGGGCGATTTTCCAGTCCGAGGACGCGCTCAACGTATTTCTGATTCTGTGGCTGGTCGTGCCGGTCGCATTCTTCTCGATCTCGCAATCGAAGTTGCCAGGTTATATCTTGCCGGCGCTTCCCGCTGGTACTCTGCTGCTGGCGGAGTACGTGCGGCGGCACGTGGTCGATGAAGATTCGGCTCCCGTATGGCTGACCGGCTTGCACGCGGTTCTAGCAGCAAGCCTGATCATTCCTGCACTGATGTTTCATTATTTGCTCCTCCAGCACCGGTTCCCGTGGAGCGCAGCGACCGGAATTGCCTGCGGGATTGCCGCCGCTCTGGCGGTGGGCATCGTGATTACTGTGCACCGAGCGGCAGGATTGCGCTGGGTACGGTTCGTGACCCTGATTCCCGTGGTGCTGGCGCTGGCCTTGCTGGTGCGCGCCGGGACGCCGGTTCTGGATGCTACGCTCTCGGCGCGGCCCCTGGCGCAGGAAATCGCCAGCATGGAGACCACTCCACTACCCGTGGCGGTGTTTCGCGCCTCGCGGGAAACCGAATACGGGCTGGCGTTCTATCGCGATCAGAAAATCGCGCGCTATGAGCGGGGAGAGATTCCCGAGGCCCAGCATCTGGTGGTTGCCCCGCGCGGATCGCAAACCGAAGTCGCAAAACGGGTCGTGGGCAGGAGGGTGTCCTACTTGGGGAGCTTTGCGCCGCAGAATCTGGATTATTTCTGGGTGGCGGCGAAGTAGCATCTGCAGACCTGAACGAACTTGCGGCGAGCGAAGCGACCGCAACCCAGGCGAAGGACCCCTCCGTGGCTTGGCTCAGGAAAACAATTTCGCTGAGGCGGCGCCAGCAGCGTGTGGTGCCATCCTTAGGGCGAGCCGACCGGAACCTGCGCTTTCAGCACTGCCGCCACCGCGCCTACTACCCGCTCGACATCCGCATCGGAAGTTTGCCAGTTGG
>Ga0335076_10007166_pt1 | contig 11238 bp, 9 predicted proteins | sample Lox_Sample_25_FD_206717 | JGI IMG/M metagenome (GOLD analysis project Ga0335076, IMG submission 206717) | Soil microbial communities from Loxahatchee National Wildlife Refuge, Florida, United States - Lox_Sample_2.5 | ecosystem: Environmental > Terrestrial > Soil > Wetlands | place: USA: Florida... | reverse complement strand
CTCCCACTCAAATTTGAGTCGCCCGGCTGGAGTGAATTCGCCACCGGGGAGACCACATTCGCCCTGCATCCCGCTTCGGAGAAGAACCCGGCCGGGTCGGTGGAGCTGGGCTTCGGAGTGCCGGACATCCAGAAATTTCATCAGGAGATGACCGCGAAGGGGGTGAAGTTCAGTATGCCTCCGACTAAGCAGGACTTCGGCGGAACGCTGGCACAGTTTATTGACTCCGAGGGTGGACGGGTGAGCGTCGGAGGGTAGGCGTTCTAGAGAGGTGAGGGACGGTTGTCGCTACGATGATCGGCCGCAAACGTTTTGCCCTGACGCCCGGCTGTAGTAGCCTGCCGATATCCGATGAACGACGTCACCTCACAAGCACCTGATTCCCTGATGTTATTTGGGTTCTGGTACCGGGCCCTGCCCGGCGATATAGTCGGTCGTCAGGAACTGGTGAAGGCGACGCTGCTAGAGACCCCCCTGGTGATTGGACGCGACCGGGAGAATCGTCCCTTCGCGCTGCGCGATGCCTGTCCGCACCGCGGTATGCCACTCTCCTGCGGGCAATTCGATGGCGGGCAGATCGAATGTTCCTACCACGGTTGGAAGTTTGATGGCCAGAGCGGGCAGTGCCGCGAAATCCCGTCCCTCACGCCGGATCAAACCCTGAAAGTAGATCGCATCTACGCAGGCAGCTGTGCCTGTGAGGAGCACGACGACTACATCTGGGTGTTTGTTCCGGAGCCCGGCCCGGCGGGCGCCGGTTTCACGAAGCGGGACGAACCAAATACTCCGGTGCCACGAGTCCCAACTTTCAGCGAGCGCTACCAACTGGCTTATCTCACCGCCGACATGCCCACCAGCGTCGATCACGGGATCATCGGCTTGATGGACCCGGCGCATGGGCCGTTTGTGCATCAGGCGTGGTGGTGGCGCAGCCGGTCGAGCATCCACGAGAAGCAGAAGAACTTCGAGCCCATTCCCAACGGCTTTCGCATGAGCGCCCACACACCCAGTTCGAACAGCGCGCCTTATAAGCTGCTGCGCCTCTGTGCCGATGCCGATTCGATTACGACGACCATCGATTTCATCTTGCCGAATCTGCGCCTGGAAACCATTCGGGCAGGGAAGTACTGGTTCGCCAGTTTGACGACGGTTACGCCCATCACCCGCAATCATTGCCGCATCGACGTGGTTGCTGCCTGGAACCTGTTTCGCTGGATGCCTTTCGGTGCGACCCTGCTGCGGTACGTTTTCGCCAAGTTTGTGGAGCAGGATCGTCAGACGATGGAGAAGCAGTCGGAAGGCTTGCGCCACAATCCGCACCTGATGCTGATCGACGACGCCGACCGCCCCGCGAAGTGGTACTTCCAATTGAAGGCAGCGTATCTGGAAGCTAGACAGAACGGCGGCGAACTGAAACATCCTATGACCGGGCCGGTTACGCTCAAGTGGAGAAGCTGAGAGACAGTAGCCGGGAGTCAGTCGTCAGTCCCTATTCCTGACTCCTGACTACCGGCTCCCGACTACTTTTCTTCCACCAGCCAGTCCATGGCTTCTTCTCGCGTCTTGAACTTTGGAAAATCGCGGCGGGAAAAATTCTTGAAATTTTCGTAGAAGACTTTGGGCAACTCTTCGGTTCCAACCCAGGCCGAACGCTTGACGTAGGGACGGTCCAGCACCAGCGCTTGCTTCATGCGGGTGGCGACGGCCTTGTCGACCTCGGCGCCGGTAAAGTCGGCGAGGGTAAGCACGGAGTTGGGCGGACGCTGGGCCACGGTAGCCTGAACCTCATCCACCAGCTTCAACAATTGGTCAGCCGTGGAATGGCTGAAATCGATCAGCAGGATTTCCTGGCCGCGATGCGTGATGAAGCGTACCGGATCATCCATAGGACAGACCTTAATCCAAAGCGATTGTCATCCTGAGGCGCAAGCCGAAGGATCTATGCATTTAGCCGGCGCCGGCAGAATGCAGAGGTCCTTCACTGCGCGCCGTCTCGCTTCGCGCGACGGCGCTGCGTTCTGGATGACAATGTGTTTAGCTTAGCAACCCCTCTACCACCCCATACACCTCGGCCAGCGCGGAATCCAGCGCGCCCGGATCTTTTCCGCCCGCTTCCGCCAGATCGGGACGGCCCCCACCTTTGCCGCCGACTTTCTGCGCGACTTGACTGATCACTTTGCCCGCCTGCACCCGCCCGGTCAGATCCTTGGTGACGCCGACGATCAGGGCCACATTCCCGTTGGCCGCCGATCCCAGCACCACCACGCCGGAACCGAGTTTGTCGCGCAACTGGTCGACTAGCGTGCGCATCTGAGGCCGTTCCAGATTGTCGACGCGGTGGGCCAGAACCTTCACGCCGCGAACCTCTTTGATCTTGTCTCCGATGTTCGCAGTGCTGGACGAAGCTGACTTCATGCGCACCTGATCGAGTTCGCGCTGCAGGCGTTTGATCTCGGCGTCTTTTCTATCCAGTTCGGCTTTCAAGGCTTCGGCGGGAGAGAAAGTCTTCTCCTCGAGTGCATCTGCCTCGTCCGTTCTCCCGGGTGCCCCATCCTTTCGCGCTTTTTGTGAAAGGGCGGGAGACACGAAACTCGACACCACATTTTCCAGTTCATGATCCATCCGGAAATGCTTGACCGAGCCTTCACCGGTGACCGCTTCCACCCGCCGCACACCCGACGACACGCTGCCTTCCTTCAGGATCTTGATCAGGCCGATCTCGCCGGTCTGCAGCGTATGCGTGCCGCCGCAGAGTTCAGTGGAGAAGTCGCCGATCTTGATTACCCGCACTTTGTCGCCGTACTTCTCGCCGAACAGGGCCATGGCGTGGTACTCGTTGACGGCGACATCAATCGGGACGTTTTCGATGACCTCGACCCGCTCGTTGCGCAGGACTTCTTTGTTGATGATGTCTTCGATATCCTGCAGTTCCTCGTCTTCAACGCCGGTGAAGTGCGAGAAATCAAAGCGCAGATGATTCGGCGAAACCAGCGATCCAGCCTGCTTGACGTGCTTGCCCAGAACTTCGCGCAGTCCAGCATGGAGCAGGTGCGTGGCGGTGTGATTGCGCATGGTGGCGGCGCGGATGTCGGTGTCAACGACGGCGTCGACCTTGTCGCCGATCTTGAGGGTGCCCCACCCGAGCCGGTTTTGCTCGGGTGGGGTTTTCATGATGACCTGATGAGCCCGCACCCCCTGAATCGGGTAGTAGCAACCTTTTACTTCTGCGACGACGGTATTGTGATCGTCCGAGTAGAGCCAGCCGCGATCGCCGACCTGACCGCCGGATTCGGCGTAGAACGGTGTGTGGTCGAGAATGACTTCGCCTTCTTCACCGGGCTTGAGTTGCTGTGCGCCCTGCCCGTTCCTGATAATGGCGAGAATCTCAGCGCCGTCGGAGCGGGTCTGGCGGTAGCCCTCGAAGACGGAGGTGGGCAGCTTCTGGTAGGCGGGATTGGCAGTTTGCTTGGCGGCACCTTTCCAGGAGGCGCGAGCGCGGGTGCGCTGCTCGGCAAGGCTCTCTTCGAATCCAGCCTCATCCAAGATAACACCTCTGTCGCGAGCGGCATCTTGAATGAAGTCCCGCGGCATACCGAAGGTGTCGTAAAGACGAAACGCCTTATCACCAGGGTATGTTGCTACGCCTATCGAATGAAGACTCATGGCAACATTTTTACGGAGGTGATCCACATCAGCCACACTCACGACCCCGGGGATGCCGACTGAGATTCTCACATTTTCAACTATCGTTTCGTTTATACGACGCAAGTCGCCGACAATTTGCTCAATGTTGTTCTGAAGATCATCGTTGGCTTTCGCTAATGTCTCAGCCGCCTGGTTCTTTACCGATAGCCAGTTCTCTTCAACTGCCTTCGCCGTCGCCTCGACGTCTTTTGCGACCTGGTCCTTCACATTTTCAAGCGTCTGCTGAATTGCTTTGCCGGCATTCTGCTGCATTTCGACAAGAGCCCGGCGAAGCCCGTCAACGTCAGCCTGCTGCTGTGCAGAAATGCGCTCGAGTTCATCTGCGATTTGTTCTTCCAGCTTTTCAAGTCCCAAATCCAGCGTATGCGCAAACCGCGTCTCCTCCGCGTGCACCGCCTTCGACACCCGCTCCACCGTCTCGTTCAATTCCGGATACGCATCCAACATCAGATCCCGCACCGCAAACACCATCTGATAAAGAAACGGCTTCGTCTGCCCCAGCAATCTTCCATGTGTGATTGCCCGGCGAATGATCTTCCGCAGTACATATCCTCTACCTTCATTCGAAGGCACAACGCCATCGGAGATCAGAAACGTCGCGGCCCGCGCATGGTCCGCAATCACTCGCAGAGAAGCTGCAGACTTCGCCTTGGCTTCTTTCTCTAACTCTTTCTTCAGCGAAGCTCCCGTCAACTCCGCAGCTCGCTTGATCAGCGGGGTAAATAAGTCGGTGTCGTAATTCGAAATCTTTCCCTGCAGCACCGCCGCCAAGCGCTCCAGGCCCATGCCCGTATCAATCGACGGCTTCGGCAACGGATTCAGCTTGCCGCTTGAATCGCGGTCGAACTGCATGAACACCAGGTTCCAGATCTCCACGTACCGTCCGCAATCGCAGCCAAAGGCGCAATCGGTGTGGCCCTGGTCGGAGGCGATGGCGCCCATATCGTAGTGAATCTCGCTGCAGGGGCCGCAGGGGCCGGTGTCGCCCATCTGCCAGAAATTGTCTTTCGTGCCGAACTCGTAGATGCGCTCTTTCGCTACGCCCTGGCCGACCCACAAATCGTAGGCCTCTGAATCGCGGGGCACGCCGCCTTCGCCCTTGAAGATGGTCGCGTAGAGCTTCTCTTTGGGAATCCCGAACCACTGGGGCGAGGTGATCAGCTCCCAGGCGTAGGCGATGGCGTCTTTCTTGAAGTAGTCGCCGAAAGAGAAGTTCCCCAGCATCTCGAAGAACGTATGATGGCGGTTGGTGAAGCCGACGTTTTCGAGGTCGTTATGCTTGCCCCCGGCGCGCACGCATTTCTGCGAAGTCGTGGCGCGCGAGTAATCCCGCTTTTCCAGTCCCAGGAAGACGTCCTTGAACTGGTTCATCCCCGCGTTGGTAAAGAGCAGGGTAGGGTCGTTGGCCGGGACCAGCGAAGAGGAATGAACTTCCTTGTGCCCGTGCTGCACAAAGTAATCCAGAAACTTCCGCCGAATTTCAGAGCCGGTGAGCATGTGTTATGTGCTTACGATTCTAGCATCTGGGGTGCGAGGCAGTACCACGGGGCGAATGCAACGGCGATGTGCGCCAGATCCTTCGCCCCGCTGAAGAACGCGGTTGCTCAGGATGACGCTCGCATAGAAGAGAGGCAGTGCCGTCGCAGCAAATTCCACGAAAGAAAAAAGGCGCCGGAGGGAATCCGGCGCCTGAGGTTCATGGAAAACGGGAAAAGCTATTTGCTGTCCAGCGTGCCGGTGGCGCCCAGTTCGCGGCGGTTGACGATGGGGCGGGCGGCGCGGGCGGCCAGCGGAGAGACCTGGGCGGCGGCTCCGTAGCGTTCGAGGAGCACTGGCACCATGGCGCCTTCGGCTTCCTTCACAAAGGTCAGGCGGCCGTCAGCGGTCATATCGATGCGGACAAAGTCTCCCAGCTTCACCTGTCCGGTGGCGACCAGGTTGGCCAGCGGGAAGACGATGTGGCGCTCGATGGCGCGCTTCAGATGGCGGGCGCCATACTTGGGATCGGTGCCCTCGTGCAGCAGGAAGCTCTTTACCTTCGGCGTGCAGTTGAAGACGAACTGGTTTGCGGCGGCAGCGGCAGACAAAATGCGCTGCTGCACCATGCCCAGCTCGATTTCCAGGATCTGCTCCAGGTGCTCGTTGCGCAGAGTCTTGAACACGACCACCTTGTCGATGCGGTTCATGAACTCGGGGGTGAACTTGCGGCGGGCGGCATCGACCGCGGTGCGGTTGATCTTTTCGTCGAGCTCGGCGTTCACCTCGTTCGGTCTCGGGGCAAAGCCCATGCCGCCTTCCACCAGGTTGCTCATCTCGCCAGCACCCAGGTTCGAGGTCATGATGATGATGCATGACGAAAGATCGACGCGACGGTTGTCGCCGAGGGTAAGTGTGGCCTTGTCCAGAATTCCGAGCAGCAGTTGCCACAGGGCGTCGGAAGCCTTCTCAATTTCGTCGAACAGGAGAATCGAGAGCTTCAGCTTGTCGGTGTGCCACTGGTTGAGCGCTTCCTGGGTGAGCAGCGGATGCGTTTCGCGGTGGCCGAGGTATCCCGGAGGCGAGCCGATCAGCTTAGCGATTTCGTGGGAGTGCTGGAACTCGGCGCAATCGATCTTGATGCAGGCGCGGGCGTCGCCGAAAAGCGATTCGGCCATGGCTTCGACTACCCGGGTTTTGCCGGATCCGGTCGGTCCCAGGAATAAGAGGTTGCCCACCGGGCGTCCGGGGGCGTTCAGGCCGGCCAGAAACATCTGGTAAATCTGGACGACCTTCTCCACCGCCTGGTCCTGACCGACGACGCGGCGGCGCAGGGCACTCTCGAATTCACGGGCATCGTTGCTACGGCGGCTGGGATCGAGGATGGTGCTCAGCACATTTTTCATAGGGTCCAGGGCCCTTCCTTTTGGGCCTTTTATCGCTTCCTGGGGGCGGTGGTAAGCGGCTGCATAAAGGCGACAAATTTTGTCATCCTCTTGGCTCACCGCAGTTTACGTACTGCAAACCATTCGCCATCCTGCTGCAGGCCGCCCATGCTCTGCTTGTTGAAGTTATAGATGCTCATAGCGTTGAAAAGGAGATACGGACTTGTCCCTAGAAGCAGGGGAAAGAGAAATTATTTGCGCATGGGAAGAAATTTGGGTTTGCGAGCAGGTTCGCGAGTGCTGGCGGTCCCGAGCGGTAGGGACGAGGAGGTCCGGCCGGGCGCGCGTATTGAACTCAGCTACATGGCGCTGACCTGAGGTAACTTTCCCGTTAATTGCGAGGCCGATAGGATCGCGGAAGAGAAGAGTTTCCGTGGAGGAATCACCTTGCGTCGTCTTGGCTTCGCGTCGTTGATCTCGGTTACTTGTATTTGTGTTGGTCTGGGTATCCTCTTGTGGCGGACCGTGCTGGTTCCGGTGGCGGAGGCACAATCGCCCCAATTGGTACCAGCTTCCACAGCGTCAACCCCAGCCAGTGTGAAGGCGCCCGAGGGATCGACGCTGGTTCCGGCGGCGCCTGTTGGCAGCACGATGTATACCGCGAAGCGGGGCGACAGCATTGCCTCGGTGGCGCGGCAGTTTGTCCCGAAGACTTCTTACCTGACCACTGCGGAGCTGAGCGAGGCCATCCGCAAGGCGAATGGAGACCCGCAGAACAATCTCTTGAAAGCGGGCCAGGCATTGGTGATTCCTGGAATTCTGGACGCGCCAGTGGCCGAGAAATCCGTGCCCGTGGGCCGCGATTTTGAGGTGCGGGCGGTCTATCTGACCGGCGTGATGGCCAGCAGCGATCGCGGCCTGAAGATCATTCGCCGCTGGCGGGAGCTGGGCGGCAACGCTGTGGTCTTCGACGTAAAAGATAGTGACGGAATCGTTAACATCCCGTTTGATCATGCGTTGAACGGCGGGCATCGCCCGTACATCCGCAACCTGCCCAAATTGACGCACTTCGTGCATGCGCAGGGAATGCATGCCATCGCTCGAATCGCGATTTTCCGCGATGAACGGCTGGTCGTGGCGCATCCGGAGCTGGCGGTCAAATCGCATCGCACGGGCGCCGCCTGGCGAGAGAATGGCAAGCTGGTCTGGACCGATCCTTCGCAACCCAAGGTGCAGGAATATGACATTGCCCTGGCGAAGACGGCGGCGGAAGGCGGAGTCGATGAAATTCAGTTCGACTACGTCCGCTTCCCGGCTGAGGGCGATCAGAAGGATGCCAACTTCGTGTTTCAGACCGAGCATCCCACCTGGAAGCGCACGGAGGTGATCACGGATTTCCTCAAGAAGGCCTATGCGGAGATTCATCCCAAGGGCGTGCTGCTTTCGCTGGACGTATTCGGGGTGATGGCGTGGCAGCGGCAGGTGGATCTGGCGCATACCGGGCAGGACATTGTGGGAATGGCGAAGTACTGCGACGTGCTGTCGCCGATGATTTATCCCTCGCATTTCTTCGGCATGGACGGCTATGCGCATCCGGGAGATGCGCCGGAACATTTCATTGGTGAATCGATGGACCGTTTCATGCTGATCACCAAGGGCAGCGGGGTAGTGATTCGGCCTTGGCTACAAGCCTTCCACTGGAGAACCAAGACCTACTCTCCTCAGTACATCGAAGCGCAGGTGGTGACGGCGAAAGAGAAGGGCGGGATCGGATTCCTTTTCTGGAATGCTAATAACGACTATAGCAAGCCCTACGCGGCCATGCCGGAAATGCGGGCGGTCAAGGGCAAGTATTTCCGCGGGGACGAACTTGGGACGCAACCCAGGACCACGGCGGCGCTCAGCGGAGCGCAGTAATGGCCCGGCGGTAACGAAAACAGTCACATGGTGTGCGGGGGGCGGCGATTTTTCTGCCGCCAGCCCGCAAAAGCTCTTGGACAAATTCCTACCTCGGTTATAATTCAGCCTAATCCAGATTCGTTTTTTCGCCCTACCCCAATTGCAGCAAAGCGTGAGATATGGCCACAACCCGTGCGTCGGTGGGGAAAAATGTGGCACGAGGCTGGCGGCATAAAAAAGAAACCCCTGGTCCGGTTCGAGAATCCTAAGTAGGTCGAGGAGCGCTCATGGCGATTCAGAAGACGGAAAAGATCTGGCACAACGGAAAGTTCATTGCCTGGGACGCTGCCCAGCTCCACGTGATGTCCCATGTGGTCAACTACGGCTCGTCTGTATTTGAGGGAGTCCGCTGCTACGCGCTGCCCTCGGGGCCGGCGATTTTTCGGGCAAATGAACACATCCAGCGTCTCCTGGACTCGTCCAAGATCTACCGCATCGACGTCGACTTCACGCGCGAGGAACTGGTCAGCGCCATGGTAACGCTGGTGAAGAACAATGGCGTGTGGCCCTGCTATCTGCGCCCGATCGTGCTGCGCGGGTATGGCGAGGCTGGCGTGAATCCGTTCAATTCGCCGACCGAGGTCTACATCTGCAATTACCCCTGGGGCAAGTATCTGGGGACGGATGCCGAGCAGGGCGTGGATGTGTGCGTGTCGTCATGGACCCGCATCGCGCCGAACACCTTGCCTGCGATCGCCAAGTCCGGCGCCAACTACATGAACTCACAGCTGATCAAGATGGAAGCCATCATCAATGGCTATGTCGAGGGCATCGCGCTGGATGTGAATGGGTACGTCAGCGAAGGTTCGGGCGAGAACCTGTTCCTGGTAAGGAATGGCATGTTGCAGACCGCGCCACTGGGCAACTCGGTGCTGCCGGGCATCACCCGGGATTCGGTGTTGCAGATTGCGCGCAGTTTGAATATTCCGGTGGTCGAGCAGATGATTCCGCGCGAGATGCTTTACATCGCGGATGAAGTCTTCTTCAGCGGCACGGCGGCGGAGATCACAGCGGTGCGTTCGGTCGACAAGATCAGCGTGGGCAAAGGCGTGATGGGCCCGATTACCAGGGCGGTTCAGCAGGAGTTCTATGGGATCGTTCGCGGGGAAAAACCTGATCGGTTCAACTGGCTGACACCCGTGCCGGTAAGCAGCAAACAGCCGGTAAGCGTATAGTGAGCAGGTTGGTGATTTGATGTTAGGGGCGCAACCCATGCGCTCCCGTTTGCCCGTTCGTTAGTCCCAGATAGCAGGAAAATCAGGAGGATTTATGGCAACACCCCAGCAGGGTCCCTCGCCCGAGTTCGCGGTGACCTATCGCGACATGATGCTCGCAGGATTTCAAAACGAAGTAAAAACAACCAAGAAAGTGCTGGAGGCAATTCCAGAAGGGAAGCGCGAATTCAAACCGGATCCGCAAGCACGCAGCGCCTGGGATCTGGCGTGGCATATTGCCAACACCGACGTGCAGTTCCTCGATGGCATCGCGGATATGAAGTTCCAGATGCAGGGGGATGAGGCGCCGGATAAGCCAAAGACCGTCGAAGAACTGGTGATCTGGTACAACACCAACATTAATCGCGCCATGGACCGGGTCCGCGCCATGAGTGCCGAACAGCTGATGACGCCGGTGGATTTTTACGGCGTGTTCAACATGCCGGCGGTGTTCTACCTGGGGTTCCTGAATAACCATTGCATTCATCATCGTGGAGCGTTGGCGACTTACCTGCGGCCGATGGGGTCGAAGGTACCATCGATTTACGGCGGAAGCCATGACGAGCCATGGACGGGGGCGGAAGCAGCGGCGTAGGTTTTGGTCGGAGGTGAAAGGGCCGCCCTGCGGGGCGGCCCTTTATGCTCCCGCCCACATGATTTCCACGGTGTATTTCTCCAGGTCGTGGTCCGCGGCGATCAGAACCATATCTTCGGCTCGCGCTTGTGCCACCAAAAGGCGATCAAAGGGGTCTCGATGATGCAGCGGAAGATCGTAGACACCCAAGGCGTGGGTATACGTGACGGGCAGCGGTCGCAGGCCCTGGCGTATCGTTTCTCTTGGAATCAGAGTTCGAATCGGTTCGGGGAATTGCAGTTTTCCGATCGAAGCTTTGACAGCTATCTCCCAAACTGTCGCAGAAGAGAGATAAAGTTCCTGCTTGGGATCACTAAGAAGTTCGCGCGTGGCGCGGTTGAGACGCTCCACTTTTCCCACACTCCACAACCAGACGCCAGTATCAAGCAAGAATCTCAAGCCCGTTTCTTCTTCTTTGCGGATTTCGCCTTAGCGACGGCCGGGTTCTTGCGCTGCAGTTCCTCGCCGTAGAAGAGGGCAAGAAGATCGTCCGGCAGCGGCGCGTCAAAGTCATCTGCGATATAGATTTTGCCTTGCAGGGCGCCTAACGGGCGCATGGTAAGGGATTGTGGGATGGCTACGAGTTTCGCGACGGGCACGCCGGCGCGCGCAATCGTGACCTCCTCTCCCTCAGCCACCCGCTGCAGCAGGCGGGAGAAGTGAGTCTTGGCTTCGTGGATGTTGACTTCCATGCGGCCAACTATAGACTAAGTCTACGGACTAAGTCAAGGTATCATCTTCCCCTCAAACCTTGGACGCTTCCCCCCAGATTCCTCGCTCAGCTGGAGAACGTCGGGCATCGCCATGACGCTCGATGAGGAGGGGTCGCTCGGGAGTGTCCGACCGCTCGCAGGTCCCATTACTT
>Ga0335076_10007165_pt1 | contig 11240 bp, 6 predicted proteins | sample Lox_Sample_25_FD_206717 | JGI IMG/M metagenome (GOLD analysis project Ga0335076, IMG submission 206717) | Soil microbial communities from Loxahatchee National Wildlife Refuge, Florida, United States - Lox_Sample_2.5 | ecosystem: Environmental > Terrestrial > Soil > Wetlands | place: USA: Florida... | reverse complement strand
TCGCCGCCGGGCGAGCCGTGGCCGGGGTTCCAGTTCTACGCTTCGGTCAACTTCGGACCGCAGGGAGGCCTGTGGCGCGACCTGCCCGCGCTCACGGCCTACCTGGCGCGGGTCCAGTCGATCCTGCAGTCGGGCGAGCCGGACGCAGACCTGCTCCTCTATTACTCGCCGCAGGACGCCTGGTACGCGCCGCCGCCGCCGGCGCAGCCCGCCGACCTCGCTCCGCCGAACCCCATCCCGCCGGCCTACGAAGAGCTCGGGATGCGCCTCTGGCGCCGCGGCTACGCCTGGGACGCCGTCTCGGAGGCGCGGCTCGCGGACGCCCGCGTCGAAGGCGGACGCCTCGTCCTCGGCGCGGGCCGCTACCGTGCGCTGGTGATTCCGCCCACGCGCTTCCTCCCGCCTGCTGCGGCGCGCCGGCTCGCCACCCTCGCGCAGGGCGGCGCGAGCCTCGTGTTCGTCGGCGGCCTGCCCGGCGACGTGCCCGGTTTCGGCGCGCTGGGGACGCGCCGGCGCGAGCTCGCGGATGCGTTCGCGGCTGTCACCGCCGCCGGCTCGGCGAGTGCGGGCCGGGTGCTCGTGGGCGACGATGCCGAGGCGATGCTCGGACGCCTCGGCGTCCCGCGCGAGACGCTGACCGAAGCCGGCCTGCAGCTCGTGCGGCGCCGGCGCGCGGGCGGCCGCGACTACTTCGTCGTGAACCGCGGCGAGACCGCCTTCGACGGCTGGCTGCCGCTCGCGACGCCAGCCGAGTCCGCCGAGCTCCTCGACCCGCTGGCCGGCGACTGCGCGGGTGCGGCTGCCGTGCGCCAGGGGACCGGCGCGAGGGCCGAGGTGCGCGCGCAGCTCGATCCCGGCGCGTCGATCGTGATCCGCACGTTCGAGGCGCCGACCGGCTGGCAATCACCGTGGCGTTACGACGAACCCGCGGGGCCGCCCACGCCCGTCGCGGGCGAGTGGGCCGTCCGCTTCGTCGAGGGAGGCCCGGTCCTGCCGGCCGCGTTCACGACCCGGACGCTCGCTTCCTGGACGGCGCTCGGCGACGACGAGGCCCGGCGCTTCGCCGGCGCAGCGCTCTACCAGATCCGTTTCGAGCGGCCGCCGGCCGCGGCCGACGACTGGCGGCTCGACCTCGGCGACGTGCGCGAGAGCGCGCGCGTGAGCCTGAACGGGCAGTCTCTCGGTACACTCTGGAGCCGGCCGTTCCGGGTCAGGCTGGGGAGGGCGCTGCGGCCGGGCGCGAACGTGCTCGAGGTCGAGGTCACGAACCTGGCCGCGAACCGGATCCGCGACCTCGACCGGCGGGGCATCGCCTGGAAGAGGTTTCACGACATCGGCGTGGTGAACATGGATTACGAGCCGTTCGACGCGTCGGGCTGGCCGCTCGCGGAGTCGGGCCTGCTCGGCCCGGTCACGCTCACGCCGCTCGGCGCCGACGTGCCCCCGGCCGCGCGGGGCGCGGCGAGGGGACCGCGATGAAGGCGATGGTGCTGACGGCGTACCGCGAGCTCGAGATCAAGGAGGTTCCGCAGCCTGTGCCGGGGCGCCACGACGTGCTGGTGCGGGTCCGCGCCTGCGGCATCTGTGGCAGCGACGTGCACGGCTACGACGGCTCGAGCGGCCGACGCATCCCGCCGATCGTGATGGGCCACGAGGCCGCCGGCGTCGTCGAAGCTGTCGGACCCGAGGTCGCCCGTTTCCGGCCCGGCGACCGCGTGACCTTCGACTCGACGATCCACTGCGGCGAGTGCGCGTTCTGCCGCGCCGGCCAGATCAACCTGTGCGACCGGCGCCAGGTGATCGGCGTCTCGCCCGGCGAGTACCGCCGTGACGGCGCCTTCGCGGAGGCGCTCGCCGTGCCCGAGCGGATCGTGTGCGCCGTGCCCGACGCGGTGCCGCTCGAGCACGCGGCCATGGCCGAGCCGCTCTCGGTCGCGGTCCACGCCGTGCGCCGCGCGCGCGTCCAGCCAGGCGACCAGGCGATCGTGGTCGGCTGCGGCATGATCGGCCTGCTGACGATCCAGGCCGCGCGCGCGGCCGGCTGCTCCAAGGTCGTGGCGGTCGACCTCGACGAGAGCCGGCGGGCGCAGGCGGCGCGCGTCGGCGCCGACCTGGCGCTCGGCGCAGCGGACGCCGTCGCGGCGAGGGTGACGGAGCTGACGGGCGGCCGCGGGCTCGACGTGGGCTTCGAGGCCGTGGGCGCCGCGGCGCCGATCGCGACCGCCGTGCGCGCTCTGCGCAAGGGGGGCACGCTGGTGCTGATCGGCAACGTCACCCCCAGGGTCGAGGTGGACCTGCAGGCGATCGTCACGCGCGAGCTCAGCGTGCTCGGCACCTGCGCGTCGTGCGGCGAGTATCCGGAAGCGCTCGCGCTGCTCGCGAAGGGGGCGGTGAAGCTCGACGGCCTGATCAGCGCCGTGTCGCCGCTCGCGGAGGGACCCGCCTGGTTCGAGCGGCTGTACGCCGGCGAGCCGGGCCTGATGAAGGTGATCCTGCAGCCATGACCGGCAGCGGCCGGGGAGTCTTCGACCTCGAGGGACGGACGGCCGTGGTCACCGGCGCGAGCCGCGGGCTCGGCCGCCAGCTCGCGTGCGCGCTCGCGCGCTTCGGCGCCGACCTGGTGCTGACTGCGCGCGACGCCGCGAGCTGCAAGGAGACGCAGGCCGAGATCGAGTCGATGGGCCGAAGCACCGTGGCGATCGCCCTCGACGTGCGCCAGCAGGCCTCGATCGATGCGTTCGCCGAAGCCTTGTTCGCGGCCGTCCCGCGCGTCGACATCCTGGTGAACAACGCCGGCTGCAACGTGCGCAAGCCCGCGGTCGAGGTGAGCTGGGACGATTGGAACCTGATCCTCGATACCAACCTGCGCGGGCCGTTCTTCGTGAGCCAGGTGATCGCGCGGCGCTCGATGATCCCGAACGGCTACGGGCGCATCGTCAACATCGGCTCGGTGACCTCGGTCGCGGGCTACGCGGGGCTCGGCCCGTACAGTGCGAGCCGCGGCGGGATCAAGCAGCTCACGATGTCGCTCGCCGACGACTGGGGCGTCCACGGCATCACCGTGAACTGCCTCGCGCCCGGCTGGTTCCGCACCGAGCAGAACAAGGTGATGTACGAGGACCCGGAGTGGGTCGCCTACCTGACCGACCGGATTCCGCTGAAGCGGCCCGGCCAGTCGGGCGACCTCGACGGCACGGTCGTCTTCCTCGCGTCCGAGGCCTCGGCCTACGTGACCGGCCAGATCCTGCTCGTGGACGGCGGGATCTCGACGGGCGCCGTGCGCGCGCTGCCGCGGCGGAAGAGCTGAGGCCCGCCAGTCGCGAGCACACGAGCATCGGCATCGATCGGAGGTTCGAGATGAGAGCGTCATCGGCCGTCACCACACACGTTCTCCTGCTGCTCGGCGCTTCGCTCGCGGCCTCGGCCGCGGGGCAGGGGCAGCCGGCTCGCGCCGCGGCTCCCGCCGTCGCCGCTTTCCCCGGCCAGTACGCGCTGCCGCCGGCCGATCGCAAGTTCCCGGCCTGGCCCAAGGGCTGCACGCGCTTCGAGGGCGAGGAGCGGACGGCTTGCTTCGACACGGTGGCCTCCGACTTCGCCGGCTTCTACAGGTACTCGGCCGCGAACGCCGCGCTCGCGGCTCCCAAGCCGGGCGAAGAGCGCGTGGTCTTCTACGGCGACTCGATCACCGACAACTGGTCGAAACCTGAGTACGGCGGCTTCTTCCCGGGCAAGCCGTACCTCAACCGCGGCATCGGCGGCCAGACGACCGCCCAGATGCTGCTGCGCTTCCACGCCGACGTGGTGGCGCTCCAGCCGAAGGCGGTCGTGATCCTGGCCGGGACCAACGACGTCGCGGGCAACGCCGGCCCCGCGACGCCGCAGCAGATCCAGGACAACCTCACGACCATGGCCGAGCAGGCGCGGCTTCACGGCGTGCGCGTCGTGCTCGCCTCGCTGCTGCCCGTCTCGGACGACAAGAAGGACGCCGCGGGGCAGCCGATCACGCGCACGCGCCAGCGTCCCACCGAGACGCTGCGCGAGCTCAACCGCTGGCTCGCGGCCTACGCCGCGCAGAACGGCCACGTCTACCTCGACTACTTCTCGGCCACGGCCGATGCGAGCGGCCTCTTCCGCAACGAGCTCAACGACGACGGCCTGCATCCGAACGCGCGCGGCTACGCGGTGATGGCGCCGCTCGCCGAGAAGGCGATCGCCGAGGCGCTCCGCAAGCCGCAGCCGCGGCGCTGAAGCGGGGGTGGGCAAGCGCGGGCGACGGAAGCAGGGCGCTTCCCGCATCGCCACGGAGGGCGCGCCGCATCGCGAGCCGCGCGCGGCCCGGGCAGACGGCCTGGGATGGCTGCTCGCGCTCGTCGCCGTCGTGCTGATCGCGTACTGGCCCGCGCTCGACGGCGGCTTCCTCTGGGACGACGACGCCCACGTCACGCGGCCCGAGCTACGCTCGCTCGCCGGCCTCTGGCGGATCTGGACCGACGTCGGCGCGACCCAGCAGTACTATCCGCTGCTGCACAGCGCCTTCTGGCTGGAGCACCAGCTCTGGGGCAACGCCGTCCTCGGCTATCACCTGGTGAACGTCGTCCTCCACGCGGCGTGCGCGTGGCTCCTGCTGCTGGGCCTGCGGCGGCTGCAGGTCCGAGGGGCGCTCTTCGCGGCCGCGATCTTCGCGCTCCACCCGGTGCAGGTCGAGTCGGTGGCCTGGATCTCGGAGCAGAAGAACACGCTGTCCCTGCTCCTCTACCTGGCTGCGCTTCTCGCCTACCTGCGCTTCGACGAAGAGCGCCGGCCGCGCGACTACCTGCTCGCGAGCGCGCTCTTCCTGTTCGGGCTGCTCACCAAGACGGTCGTCGCCACGCTGTCCGGCGCCATGCTCGTGATCCTGTGGTGGCGCCGCGGACGGCTCGAGCCGCGCCGCGACGTCCTGCCGCTCGTGCCCTGGTTCGCGGTGGGCGCCGCCTTCGGCCTCGTCACCGCCTGGTTCGAGCGCCGGCTGCTGGGCGCCGAGGGCGCCGCGTTCGCGTTCACGCTCGCGGAGCGCTGTGTGCTGGCCGGCCGCGTCGTGTGGTTCTACGCCTGCAAGCTCGTCTGGCCCGCGGATCTGAGCTTCGTGTATCCGCGCTGGGAAGTGAGCGCTCCCGCCTGGCCTGCAGTTCTCTACCCGCTGACTGCGGTCGCTGCCGTCGGCGCGGCGCTCGTGGCGGCGCGACGCTCGCGCACGCCGCTGGCCGCGGCGCTCTTCTACGTGGGCTCGCTCTTTCCTGTGCTCGGCTTCGTCAACGTCTACCCGTTCGTGTTCTCCTTCGTGGCGGACCACTTTCAGTACCTGGCGAGCCTCGGCCCGATCGCGGCTCTGGCGGGGGGGGCCGCCGTGCTGCTGCAGCGCCAGGACGGCGTGCGCCGGCGCGTGGGGGAGGTCATGGGCGTCGCGCTCCTGGTGGTCCTCGGCGCGCTCACCTGGCAGCAGTGCCACGACTACACCGACGCGCGCACGCTCTACGAGCGGACGCTCGCCCGCAACCCCGGCTGCTACCTGTGCCTGAACAACCTCGCGTCGTTCGCGCTCGCGGCGGGCGACACGGAGGCGGCCGCGGCCCGCTACCGCGAGGCGCTGCGGATCAAGCCGGACTCCGTCGAGGCGCTGAGCAACCTGGGGAACCTGCAGCTGCAAGCGGGAGCCGTCCAGCAGGCGATCGACAGCTACGAGTCGGCTCTGCGTCTCGCGCCGAACAACGTCGTGACGCGCACCAACTACGGCATCGCTCTCTACACGGCGGGTCGTGCGGCCGAGGCGCGGGCCCAGTACGAGGCCGCGCTCCGGATCATGCCCGACTACCAGCCGGCACGGCGCAGCCTGGAGCTGGCCGGCGCATCGGCCCCCCGGTAGACTAGCGGGGATGGTGTCGTCTCGCTGGCCTATCGCACCGCTGCTGGCGCTCGCGCTCGGCGTGGCCGCGGCGCCGGCTCCGGCGCAAGCCCCCGCGGCCGCCGCTCCGGCGCCAGCTCAGGCGCCCCCCGCCGCGCCGCCGACGGCGCTCCCGGCCGTCCGCACCGAGCTCGTCCAGCTCGACGTCACCGTGACCGACAAGGAAGGCCACAACGTCGCCGGGCTTTCGCCGCGCGACTTCGTGCTGCTCGAGGACGGCCGGCCGCAGGCGCTCAGCCACTTCGCGGTCGGGGGGCGGCCGGCGGTCGACGGCGAAACGCCCCAGGCCGCGACGTCGGCTCCGTCGGCCACCGCAACGCCGGTGTCGGCACCGGCCGCGCCCGCGGCGCCGCCCGCGGTGTCGCGCGGCCGCCACATCGTGCTGCTCGTGGACGACCTGCACACGGCGCAGGCCGACCTGCCCCAGGCCCAGATCGCGATGCGCAAGTTCGTCAGCGAGCAGATCTCGCTCGACGACCGCGTCGCGGTCGTCACCACGAGCGGCAGCGGCGGCGTCTTCCAGGACTTCACGAACGACGGACCCGCGCTGGTTCGCGCGCTCTCGCGCCTGCGCAGCCGCTACGACCCGGTCGAGGTGGACGGGCGTCCATACCTGACCGAGCACCAGGCCGAGCTGATCGACCGCGGCGACGTCGAGGCGCTGCGCGTCGCGACTCAAGAGCTGCTGCAGATCGACGACTACCTGGGCGAGCAGCTGGCCCAACAGCAGGCCTACATGCAGGCGCGCCGGATGGTGGTCCAGATCCAGCAGCGCTCGGCGCGCGCGCTGTCGGTGATCGAGAGCGTCGTCCGCGGCCTGGGCCCGCTCGCCGGGCGCAAGATCGTCGTGCTCGTGTCGGACGGCTTCCTGATCGGGCTGGGCGCGCTCGAGGGCACCAGCTTCGACGTCCGCCAGATTGCCGACGCCGCCACGCGCTCCGGCGTGGTGCTCTACTCGCTCGACACGCGCGGCCTGGTCGCCGAGGCCCCGGGGGGCGACGCGTCGTTCCGAGGCCCCGGGGTGCTCACCGCGCCCGGCATGCGGACCGACCTGCAGACCCGCAGCATCGAAGCGCTGCGCCAGGGCATGAACGCCCTCGCTGTCGACACAGGAGGCTTCCTGGTCAAGAACACGAACGAGCTCGGCCAGGGCCTGGGCCGGATCCTGCGCGACAACGAGACCTACTATCTGATGGCGTACGAGCCCTCGAACACCGCGCACGACGGCGGCTTCCGAAAGATCCAGGTGCGCCTGCGCGGCCGGCCGGAGCTGCGCGTGCGCACGCGCAGCGGCTACTTCGCTCCCGACGACCGCAAGGCTGCGAGCGCCGAGGCGGCCGTGCCGCCCGAGCAGCGCCGCGAGCGCGAGATCGGCCGCGCGCTCGGCTCGCTGTTCCCGCTGCAGGACGTCCCGATGCGGCTGTCCGCCGACTTCATCTCGCTGCCCCCGCAAGGCCCGCAGCTCGTGCTCAAGATCCACGTCGACCTCAAGAATCTGCCTTTCGAACGCAAGGGCGAGCACTACCTGGCCGACCTCGAGGTCGCGGGAGCGATCTACGACGAGAGCGGCAAGCTGGTCGGCGACGTCGCGGGCGAGCGCGCCGCGCTCAACCTGCCCTCGGAGAGCTACGTGCGCACGATCGCCGAGGGCCTGAACCTGCAGAAGGCCGTGCCGCTGCCGCCGGGCCAGTACCAGGTCCGGCTCGCCGCGCGCGAGGCCAGCCGCTCGCTGCTCGGCAGCGCGAGCCAGTGGGTGGAGATCCCGGACCTCCAGGCGCGCCCGCTCACGCTCAGCAGCGTGTTCCTGCTCGCCGACATGCCCGCCCCGGCTGCGGCCGTCGCGGCCGGGGCGCCCAAACCGGCGGACGGGGAGGCGACCGCGGCCGCCGAGGCACCCGGCTGGGTCGTGGCCGACGTGCAGGTGGACAAGACGTTCCGGCTAGGCCAGGGCATGCACTACGTCGTGTACGTGTACACGAGCGGCGCGGCGGCGCGCGGCGCCGTCACGGTCCAGGGGCAGGTGTGGCAGGGCAAGCGGCTCGTCGGCGTGACCCCCACGCACCCGCTCGCCGAGGCGCCCGACGCCCGCAAGTGGAGCGAGCGGATCGCACTCGACGGCTTCCCGCCGGGCGACTACGAGCTGCGCGTGGTCGCGACCGACGCGGCCACCGGCCAGAAGGCCGAGCGGCGGGTGAGCTTCCGGGTCGAGACCTGAGGCCGCGCGCGGCCGCAAAGAGGAGGACCCCGTGAAGCTGAGGTTTGCGCTCGTGGCTCTCGGTCTGCTCGCTTCGGGGACAGCTGCGACGGACGACGCGCCGGCCGGGACGGCTCCCTCGCGGGAGCCCGGCTTCGAGCTGGCCGCGGCGAATGGCCGGAAGGTGGAGGAGGTCTTCCGCCGCACGCGCCGCATGCTGCACGCGTGGCTCGCGTACGCGGATCCGCGGACGCTGCTGCTGCCCGACCGGCTGCCCGGCTACAAGGGCGATGCCGAGGGGCTCCACACGTACCGGCCTCACAACTCGGGCGCCGACAACTACCCGTACCTCGTGGCGACGGCCTGGTTCGCGGACCGGCCGCTCTTCGAAGGCCGCCTGCGCGAGATGCTGCGCAACGAGATCCGTTACACGAACGCGCAGGACGGCATCCCGGCGAACCTCGACCTCGCGACGGGAAAGCTGGGGCCGCCGAGCCTGTTCGGCGCGGCCGAGTACGCCAAGGACGGGCTGATCGCGATCACCGAGCTGCTCGGCCGCACGCCCTGGTTCTACCGCATGACGGACATGACCGCCGACCTCATGAAGCACGCGCCGGTCGCGAGCGACTTCGGCCCGTTGCCGGACACCGGCGCCGAGCTGAACGGCGACGTGCTGCAGACGCTCGTTCGGCTCGCTCCCATGACCGGCGATCCGCGCTTTCTCGAATGGGCGCGCCGGATCGGCGACGCCTACGTGCGCGAGATCCTGCCGCGCAACCACGACCTGCCCGGATACACGTGGGACTTCGCGACGCACGCGGGACCAGACCGCATGCGGCTGCGGGACCACGGCAACGAGATGGTCGTCGGGCTCGAGCTGCTGTTCGCGCTCGAGGGCGAGCTCGGCGGCGAGCGCGCCCGATCGATGCGGGCGCCGCTCGAGCGCATGCTCGACCGCATCCTCGCCTCGACCAACCCCGACGGCCTGCTGTACGACGAGATCCGCCCCTCGGACGGCAAGCCGCTCTCGGAGCGCCTCTCGGACAACTGGGGCTACGTCTACGGCGCCGTCTACACCCACTACATGGTGACGGGCGACGAGCGCTACCGCCAGGCGGTTCTACGGGTGCTGCGGGCGCTGCCGCGCTACCGTGGCCACGACTGGGAGAACGGCAGCCAGGACGGCTACGCGGACTCGATCGAGAGCGCGCTCTACCTGGTGGCGCGCGAGCCGGTGCCGGAAGCGCTCGACTGGATCGAGACCGAGACCGCGCGCCTCGTCGCGTTCCAGCAGGAGGACGGCATCGTCGAGCGCTGGTACGGCGACGGCAACTGGGCGCGCACGCTCCTGCTCTACGCGATGATGAAGACGCAGGGCTGCTTCCTGGACGGCTGGCAGGAGGGCGTCGCGCTCGGCGCCGTGCGCGACGGCGCTCGGCTGCTGGTCTCGCTCGAGGCGCCGGCCGCTTGGAGGGGGCGCTTGCGCTTCGACCACGCCCGCCATCGGCGCGACCTCAACTTCCAGAAGAACTACGTGCGCCTCAACGAGTGGCCGGAGTGGTTCACCGTCGACGAGAACAGCCTCTACCGCCTCACTGACGGCGCCGGCAAGGAGCTCGTCCTGCTGGGATCCGACCTCGAAGACGGCCTCGAGGTCAGAGGCAGCAGCCGCTGGACGCTCGAGCCCCTGGTCGTCGGCCGCTAGCCCAAGACAAAAGGCCCGGCGGGTCGCCCCGCCGGGCCGTTCGAGCGCCGTCAGCCGATCAGAAGGTCAGCTTCGCGGCGAACTGGATGTTGCGCTCGGTCGTGCCACAGAGGGCGCACGCCGGGTTCTGCAGCATCGCGGTGATCTGTCCCACCGCCGCATTGCCGATGGTGGTGTTCGGCGCCTGGAACTGGGGGTGGTTGAGCACGTTGAAGGCCTCGCAGCGGAACTCGAGGTTGGTCTTTCCGATGTGCGTGTACTTGATGAGCGAGATGTCCAGGTTGGACTGCTGCGGCCCGATGAACGTGTTGCGGCCGGTGTTGCCCCAGGTGCCCGTGTTGTCGGTCGTGACCGCATAGGCCGTCGGATCGAACCACTTCTCGACCGTCGGGTCGCCGATGTAGGGATCGCCCACCGTGTTCGGGCGGTTGCCCGTGCCCGTCGACAGCAGGCCGGTCTGCTGAGTGATCGTGCGCGGCAGGCCGGTGCGGAAGTAGTAGATGCCGCTCACCTGCCATCCGCCGTACCACTTGCTCTTGCCGAACGGCAGCTCGTACATGCCGCTGAGGCTCAGGGTGTGCGCGACGTTGTAGTCGGCGAGGCCGTAGTTGTAGCCCGCGATGTTGTACACGTCGAGCACCGTGACCAGGCCGTCGTTGTCCGAGGAGTAGTCGAGCGCCTTGGCGAAGGTGTAGGAGGCGAGCAGGGAGATCCCGTTGGCGAAGCGCCGCTGCACCTTGGCGAGGAAGCCGTTGTAGTTGAGCAGGCCCGCGCTCTGGACCTGGCCCACGTCGCGCAGCGCGGGCGAGATCAGCGCGTAGGGGCGGTTCACGTTCGAGTTGGTGACCCCCACCGTGGCCGGCGCCTCGTTCGGGTTGCCCTTGATCATGTACTGGCGGCCGCGAGCGCCCACCGCCGCGAGCTCGACCATGTAGTTCTGGCCGATCTGCTGCTGGACGTTCAGGTTCCAGTTGACCGTGTAGGCGTCGCGGAAGTCGATGTCGAAGATCGACCGCGTGGTCCCCGAAGGCGGACGGCTCGGGTCGACGCCCGGAGGCGGCGGCAGGCCGGCGGAGACGAGCATCTTGGGGTCGTTCGAGAAGTTCGTGTTGGGCGCGGCCGTGAGCGCCGTCGACTGCAGGAAGGGCGGGTTCTGCGCCTTCGAAGAAGACGTCCCGCCCGGCGTGAAGTTCCAGAACACGCCGACGCCCCCGCGAAGCAGCGTCTTGCCGGTGCCGAAGAGGTCGTAGGCGAATCCGAAGCGCGGCGCCAGGTCTCCCTTCGAGTAGGTCTGCAGATAGCGTCCCACGTCGGTTCCCTGGATCGTGGCGTTGTCCGATGCCACGACGAACTTGCCGGTCGACTCGTCGAAGTTGGACTGGCGGTTCTCGATCTCGACCCAG
>Ga0335076_10007163_pt1 | contig 11240 bp, 9 predicted proteins | sample Lox_Sample_25_FD_206717 | JGI IMG/M metagenome (GOLD analysis project Ga0335076, IMG submission 206717) | Soil microbial communities from Loxahatchee National Wildlife Refuge, Florida, United States - Lox_Sample_2.5 | ecosystem: Environmental > Terrestrial > Soil > Wetlands | place: USA: Florida... | reverse complement strand
AGTCTTGCAGACCGTTTTGTGAGTACCTGGAACGTATGCCATTTCGCCGTCGTCATGACTCGGCACACCATCTCGATGTACTCGTCGGGAACGTCTTCATGAAACAGATCGCTCATCGAATTCACAAAGACAAGGCTTGGTGAGCGCCAAAGGAAGGGCTCGGTGAGCTTTTCCGGGACAAGCCGCAAATCGAACCCCTGCTCATAAGGGTGCCCCTTCACACCGCGGAACCGCTCTGCAAACGTCTCTGCATAGCAATGCTTGCAACCGGGGCTGATCTTCGTGCAACCGCGAACCGGGTTCCAAGTGGCGTCGGTCCATTCGATGTGGGATCGCTCGCTCATCTAAATTCGCCTTTTATTCGCCACTAATATTCTATAACCGAACATAGTATCCGATTTCGGAACTGGCAAGTAGTTTCTGATATTCGCAGAGGTCGTGATCTGAGAAAATGCAGAGTTCGGTAGTTGGTGAAGTGCCATGACGTCGCAGGACGAATTCGGCGGTGCTTGGACGCAGCAGAAACTCGAAGCACTTGGGAAATACCTCCGAGCTTATACCATCATCTTCAAGAAAAATCCGCGAGCGCAATATTATTCGATTACTTACCTCGACGCTTTTGCGGGAACGGGAAGCCTGCAACAACCGGAATTAGCTGGACTCGCCGAGCTCATGCCAGAGTTGCGCCGGAATGAAGAACAATATCGCAAGGGAAGCGTTTTGCGGGCTCTAGAAATCAAACCCTCCTTCGACAATTATGTGTTCATAGAAAAGAATAGTGAAAAATGTGACGAACTCCGCGAGGCTGTGCGCAATTCAGAAGCAAGAAACGTAACGGTGCTGAATGAAGATGCGAACATGGCTATTCTGAAGTGGTGTCGTAATATGGATAGCAAGCGTCAAAGGGCGGTCGTCTTCCTTGATCCGTTCGGTGCCTCCGTCAGATGGGAAGCTATCAGAGCGCTGGGCAATACGAGGGCAGTGGATCTGTGGGTACTGTTTCCTTACTCGGCAATTAACCGGATGCTCGTCCGTGATCGCAAACCCGACGCAAGCTGGTCGAGGCGGCTGACTGATGTGTTCGGAACCACCGAATGGGAATCCGCATTCTACTCAACCACGTCGTGGCCCTCGCTTTTTGATTCAAACCAAACGATAGAGTTGGTACGGAAGTCTGCGGATTATCGTCAGATCAGCGATTTCTTCGTAAAGCGATTGAAGTCAGAGTTCCAGGCAGTCAGCAAGGCCATGCCACTTCACAATTCAAAAGGATCGCTTCTGTTCATGTTGTTTTTCGCTGCCGGGAACGAACGCAGCGCAAAAACCGGCCTTAAGATAGCAAACAGCATTATGGGGAAGTAAGACTGCACACTAAGCAATACCACCACCTTCACAGCGGTATATTCCCATGCTTCTTCGGCGGATTTTTATCCCGCTTCGTCTCCAGCATGGCCAGCGCCTGAATCAATTTCTTCCGCGTATCTCGCGGCTGGATCACTGCATCCACGAACCCGCGATCCGCCACGACATACGGATTTGCAAACCGGTCCCGGAATTCTTCAATCTTCTGCCGCCGCACCTGATCGCGATTCTCTCCCGCCGTGTCGAGCTCGCGCTTATACACAATATCGACCGCACCCTCGGGCCCCATCACCGCGATCTCTGCGGTCGGCCACGCATAATTCACGTCGGTCCGGATATGCTTCGACGCCATCACGCAATACGCTCCGCCGTACGCCTTCCGTGTGATCACCGTAACCTTCGGCACCGTCGCCTCTGCGAATGCGAATAGCAGCTTCGCTCCATGCTTGATGATCCCGCCATACTCCTGCGCGGTTCCGGGCAGAAATCCCGGAACATCTTCAAACGTCACCAGCGGAATGTTGAAGCAATCGCAGAACCGCACGAACCGCGCACCCTTCACCGATGCATTGATGTCCAGCGTCCCCGCCAGCATCGCGGGTTGATTCGCAACAATTCCGACGGATCGTCCATCCAGCCGCGCGAATCCAACAACAATATTCCGCGCGTAGTGCTCCTGCACTTCGAAAAAATAACCATCATCGACCACCGAATGAATCACATCCTTGATGTCATACGGCTGATTCGACTGCGAAGGAACAATCTTGTCGAGCCCGGAATCCGCCCGATCGATCGGATCCGTGCACGTTTTCCGCGGAGCATCTTCCAGATTGTTCGACGGCACAAAGCTCAGCAGTTCCCGCACCATCGACAAGCACTCGGCGTCATCGTGCGCCATAAAGTGCGCGACACCCGAGGTCTCGTTGTGCGTCGTCGCCCCGCCAAGCTGCTCCTTCGTGACTTCCTCGTGCGTGACCGTCTTGATCACATCCGGCCCGGTGATGAACATGTATGAAGTCTTGTCGACCATCATCACGAAGTCGGTGATCGCGGGCGAGTACACCGCACCACCAGCACACGGCCCCATAATCGCCGAGATCTGCGGAATCACTCCGCTGTACAACGTATTGCGCAGAAAAATGTCAGCATACCCGGCCAGCGACATCACGCCTTCCTGAATGCGCGCCCCGCCGGAATCGTTCAGCCCAATCAGTGGCGCGCCCATTTTCACCGCCAGATCCATGATCTTGACGATCTTCCCGGCATTTGCCTCCGACAACGATCCGCCAAACACGGTGAAATCCTGCGCGAACACGTAAACCAGCCGGCCCTCGATTCGCCCGTATCCAGTGACGAATCCATCGCCATAAATCTTCTGCTCGGCCATGCCGAAGTCGTTGCAGCGATGCGTGACCAGCTTGTCCGTCTCCTCAAACGTGCCTTCATCGAGCAGAAACTCAATCCGCTCGCGCGCCGACATCTTGCCTTCCTTATGCTGACGCTCGCGCCGCTTCACCCCGCCACCGTCTTCGGCAAGCTGGTTGCGCTTCTTCAGTTCTTCGACTTTTTGTTCCAGATTCATGCGGAAGGATTATAGCCCGTGACACGGAGTGCGCTTTTACCGCTTCAGCAGCAACCCCTGCGACCCGGCTGCGATACACTGCCATGATCGCTATGACGCTGGAGTGGAAATGATCTGCAAACTATTCACGATTCTTATTGTTGGCGCTCTAGTTCCATCATTTGCTCGGGCGCAGACGCCCGACCAGAGTTGGGTAGCCACCAGCAACTCCTACACAAAGCTGCTGATGGATATCGAGATGAAGCACCATCCAGAGGCCGGCTCCAGCGAGGGTCTCGCTGAATACGACAACAAGGTCTCACAACCCACCTTCGAAGACGAAGATCGAGAGCGCCAGGAGAACGAAGCCGTTGTCACGAAGTTGAAAGCTGCGCTGTTGCAGGAGAAGCGCCCGGAAGTGATCCAGGATCTCCACATCTTGCTGCGCAGCACTGATCTTGACTTCCGCATTGAGGATTACCGGCGTGCCCATGCCGTGCCTTTCCTCAACGCAAGCGGCTACGTCTTCGGCGGACTTCACGTTCTTCTCGACGAGCAGACTCCCGCTGAGCGGCGCCCCGCTGCCATAATCCGCATCCGCGAATACGCCGGCTTGGAGCCCGGATACACAAAAATTACGGAGATATTCAAACGGCGAGTCCAGGAGCAGATGGCCAAGCCAGGTGCCGTGTATCCGGCGCGTAACCAAATCGAAACCGAGCTTGGCCGAAACTCCAACTACCTCGAAGGCATTGAGGCACTGCTCAAGAAATACAAGCTCAGTGGCTGGGAAGAGCCCTTCGCGAGTTTAAAGTCTCAGCTGATCGAATACGATGCCTGGACTCGTGCCAATGTTCTTCCTAAGGCGCGCACCGACTTCCGGCTGCCGCCCGAGGAGTATGCACTCGGTCTGGAAAGCTTTGGCATCGACATTCCGCCCGCTCAAATCGCCGAGATGGCGCACCAGGCCTTCACCGAAACGCAGGACGAGATGAAGAAGATAGCCGCCGAAGTCGCGGCGCAGCGCGACCTGCCAGCCAGCGACTATCGAGATGTTATCCGCGGATTGAAAAAGCAGCAGCTCGTCGGCGACGCCATCCTTCCTTTTTATGAAAACCGGCTCAAACAGATCGAACAGATCATCCGGGATCACCAGATCGTTTCATTGCCCGACCGTCCAGCTCGCATCCGGCTCGCCACAGCCGCAGAGACCGCGCAGCAACCTGCGCCGCACATGCAGCCTCCGCCTTTCCTGCACAACACCGGACAGAAGGGCGCATTCGTGCTTCCACTCAATCTTCCTCCGGCCGCCGGGCAGAGTTCTTCGGCAAACTACGATGACTTCGCGTACGATGCGGCTTCTTGGACGCTTACCGCCCACGAGGCGCGGCCCGGCCACGAACTGCAATTCGACTCCATGCTCGAACATGGAGTCTCAATCGCTCGTGTTCGCTTTGCCTTCAACAGCACGAACGTCGAAGGCTGGGGCCTCTACTCCGAATATGTCATGAAGCCATACATGCCGCTCGAAGGCCAGCTCGTCTCGCTGCAATACCGCTTGCTGCGCGCGGCTCGCGCATTTCTCGACCCGGAACTCCAAAGTGGCAAAGTTCAGCCTGAGGATGCCTTTCGCGTTCTCGAAAAGGATGTGGTGCTCTCGCACGCTTTCGCTGAAGAGGAAGTCGAACGCTTTACCTATCGGATGCCGGGCCAGGCGAACAGCTACTTCTACGGCTATACCAAGCTAATTGCGCTACGCAAAGAAGTGGAGGCCGCGCTGGGCCCAAAGTTTGATCAGAAGAAGTTCCACGATTTTGTTCTGGCACAAGGACTGCTCCCACCGGAGCTTATGCGCCAGGCCGTCATGGAGGGATTCGTCGCGCCGCAGAAGCACTAGCGAAGCCGAGGCGCCTCTGCCTGCGGTGCCTAAATGTCCTCGCTCTCCCACCAGCTGGGCTTCAACTTCAGCGTCCCCGAGCGCGGACGCCCGCACGGATCATGGCGTTTGACATACGTCGAAGCCTTGCGGTGACGCAAAGCGTACCAATCGAGTGCCCAAGTAGGTTGTCCTCCCGTAACCTGTCGGGCGCCCCTCGATTCGGATACTCTGAGCCTTCCCGCAAGCTCAGGAGGGTCAATGTCTTTAAAGTTATTTTTCCGCGCCACTGCGTTCGCGATTCTTACCCTGGCACTCACTAGCACACTTGCCATCGCTCAAGATCACGACCACGGGTACGACAAACACGATCGTGACGACGACCATGGCCGGGATCACGACCGCGACTCGGACCATGATCGTGATCAAGACCACGGCCATGGACACGCCTACGGACACGAACGGCGTGAGGCTTACCATGACCATGATCGCGAGATCCGCGATTGGTATCACGCGCACTACCGCCATCTGCCTCCCGGCCTGGCAAAACGGGATCGCCTTTCTCCCGGGCAGGAACGTTTCATCGTCGCTCAGGGGTTCGTGCCCGTAGAACTCCGCACCAGGATGCAGCCTTGTCCGCATGAACTGGAAGTCACGCTTCCCCCGCCGCCTCCGGGTCACGTGCACGTCTTTATCGGCGGCAACCTCGTTCTTGTAAATCGGGCAAATTTCCAGATCGCCGACGTCTTCCACTTCGACATCAACTAGGTAGAAATTGATGGGTGCCCCATTTCTCGCGCGGTGTTTGTGCGAGAAGTGGGGATTTTGGTTTTTCCCATCCAGGTGTGCTCCAGCATTGAGAGTTCCAGTTGTCCCTGTGCTCCTCTATGTTCCCCGTAGTGAGCAGATTTGTGGTTTACACTGCCCTAAGTGTCCTCACTCTCCGACCAAATGGGCTTCAACTTCCGCGCCCCGGATCGCCGTGTCTGGAAGGTCCGCGACTTGGTCGCGGCCGTTCGAACGCACGTCGAGCGCGAATATTCCGATGCCTGGATCGAAGGTGAGATCTCGAACTTTCGCGCCCCTGACTCCGGACACCTTTATTTCACGCTCAAAGACGGCAACGCTCAGATTCGCGTGGTGATGTTCCGTTCCGCCGCCCGCCTCCTTCGATTCCGGCCAGCCGACGGCCTTCAAGTTGTCGTTCGCGGACGCATCACCATCTACGAAGATCGCGGCGAACTGCAAATCGCCGCCGAGTACATCGAACCCAAAGGCGCCGGGTCTCTCCAACTCGCCTTCGAGCAACTCAAAGCCAAGCTCGAAGCCGAAGGCCTATTTGCCCCAGAGCACAAGAAGCCGATCCCCAGCTTGCCTTCCCGCATCGGAATCGTTACTTCTCCCCAAGCCGCCGCCCTGCGCGACGTCCTGAACATTCTCCAGCGCCGCCATCATTCCGTGAATGTTCTGATCTTCCCGGCGCAGGTTCAAGGGGATGCCGCTGCTTTCGAGGTTGGCTCCGGGGTCCGCTATTTCAACAAGGCTGACAACGTTGACGTCATCATCATCGCCCGTGGCGGAGGTTCCGCCGAAGATCTCGCCTCTTTCAACAACGAAGCTCTCGCCCGCACGATCGCCGCATCCGAAATTCCGGTGATCTCGGCCGTCGGCCACGAAACCGACTTCACCATCACCGATTTCGTCGCCGATCTCCGCGCGCCCACTCCGTCAGCGGCAGCCGAACTGGTCATCCGTTCGCGCCAGGAAATTGAAGAGCAAGCGTCCGGGCTGCAGAACCGCCTGATGCGGGCAATGCGGTATCGCCTTCTGATGGGCCGTCAGGCTCTGACCGAACTCTCCCAACACGGCGCCTTCGCCCGCATGATGGAGGTCATTCGCCAGCGCCAGCAGAGGCTCGACGACCTCGCCCATCGCTTGGAACTCGCCGAACGCAGTCTGCTCGAAAAGTCGCAACGCCGCTGGCAGACCATTTCTGCCGCGATCCGCCATTACGACCTGCGGCTGGTTCTCTCCGGCACGCGAAAGGAACTCGACAACTGGGTCACTGCGCTCGGTTCAGTAATGCGCAATGTCCTCTTGCAGCATAGGGTGCGGGCCGAGCGCCTACAAACCGCGCTCGAATCGCTTTCTCCGCTCGCCATCCTTGATCGTGGCTATGCGCTCGTCTTCGATGCGAATGGCAACCTGCTAAAGGATCCCAGCGCTGTAAGTGAAGGCGATCAGATTTCAGCCCGCCTGGCGCACGGAGAAATCCACGCGTCCGTCAAGAAGAAGTTGACTTAATCTCTGTCATTCCGAAAACGCGCTGCGTTTGAGGAATCTGCTGTCGTTTGCGGCGCCAAAGCTGCCGGAGGACAGCACCGGCTTTCACCGCGCACCGTGACGAACTTTTACTATCGCGATCCGGCAAAGCGCGTGAATGCCTGCATTACAATGGGAATTCCTGACTCAGGAGCCGATGCACGCGTGATCCCGGTAATCACATCCTGGCAACAAGGTGCATGGATTGCGCTCGATATTCTTCTCGTCGCGCTGCTCATCTACCAGGTGTTGGTGATGATTCGCGGCACTCGCGCGGCACCCATGCTCGTCGGGTTGATCGTCGTTTCCGTAACCTTCTACCTGGCACGCATTGGCGAATTGACTACTCTGAACTGGGTTGTCAGCCACGTTTTACCCTATGTGGTATTCGCCCTCATCGTTGTCTTTCAGTCGGAAATTCGCCACGTATTGGCTGATCTCGGACGTCGTCTCACTTTTCTGCGCTCTTCCTCGGCAGAGGCCGACTCCTACGACGACATTGTTCTCGCCGCCAATCTCTTCTCGCAGCACCAGACCGGAGCGCTGGTAGTCATCGAGCGCGAAATCGGACTGCGTACCCACATTGAAAGTGGCGTTCCACTCGACGCCCGCCTATCTTACGATCTGCTTGCCACCATCTTCCGCCCGAGTGCGCCTCTTCATGATGGTGCGGTCATCGTTCAGAAAGACCGCATCGCGGCTGCCGCGTGTTTTCTTCCCTTGTCGATGAATCCTCTACTCTCAACCCAGCTCGGTACGCGCCACCGCGCCGGCATCGGCATTACCGAAGAAACCGATGCCATTGCCGTCATCTGTTCGGAAGAAACCGGCGCCATCAGCCTTGCCGTAGGCGGCAGAATCGAGCGCGATCTCACGGTAGAGCAACTGCGCGAGCGCCTCGGCAGCGAACTCCGACGCCGCATGCCACCCATTCCGCTTCCTACTTCAATCGCCCAGCCGATTGGTGAAGAATCGGACACATCGCTCGAATCGCCACTGATGGAGCCCGCCTCCCCTCCCCGCAAATCCGACACGGAGGCACAGCTATGATCGGATTCTTCAAGCGATATGTCGTTCATAATTTCGGGTTGAAGATTCTTTCGCTGCTGCTGGCTACGGGCATGTGGTTCATGATCTCCCGTGATGAACAGCCTGCAGAAGTAGCCGTCCGTGTGCCCATCGTGTTTGAAAATGTTCCCCAAGACTTGGAGATCAGCTCCGAATCCATTCCCGAAACCCAGATCCGCGTGCGCGGTCCGGAACGAATGATTCGGCAGCTGAAAACGAACGAAGTTCAGGCCGAAATCGATTTGTCCGGCGCAAAGAATGGCGACCGCACATTCGAACTGACCTCCCATCAGGTCCGCCATCCCCGCGACATTGCTGTTGTGCAGATCGTCCCCAGCCAGTTACATCTGTCATTCGACACTCGTCTAACGCGGGAGGTGGAAGTGCATCCGCGAGTTACCGGCGTCTTCGCCTCTGGAGAGCAGATCGTCAAAGTTGTCGCCGACCCCTCGCACATCACGATCACGGGTCCGCGCCACCATGTGGAAATGATCGACGCAGCCCTCACAGACCCGATCGACGCCAGCGGCACGCTTGGAAGCACGGTATTTACCACGAACGTTTATGTCCCAGATCCGCTCGTGCAGGTGGATCGGGACACATCCATACGAGTCACGGTGGTTGTGCAAAAAGTGGGAGCGGCGACAACTCACTAAGGCCGCACTTCCGGGGCCCGGAGTACCTCTACGAGAGCCACAATTTACGAAGACGAGAATTGATCAGACAGCCTGCCGCGATATAGTGTTCAGCAGGTAATCGACCGCAAACCCCATCTGCAAACGAGGAACACTCTGTATGCGTACACTCCTGGCTCTTGTTTCTCCCGCCCTGCTGCTTCTTGCCACTCTGGCTCCGCGCGCTAACGCCGCCGCCGAGCCACAGACCTTTTCTACATCCGCCGGGCCGGTCAAGATCACTCCTCTCAATCACGCCAGCACATTGATCGAAGCCGGTGGCAAAGTCATCTACCTGGATCCTGCGAAGCCCGTCAAGTTCTCCGGCTTACCGAAAGCCGACCTGATCCTGATCACCGATATCCATGGCGATCACATGGATCCCGACTCGATCAAGGAAATCTCCAAAGCCGATACGGAAATCATTTCGTCCCCCGCTGTAGCCCAGACCGTCACGACCGCGAAGCCCCTCGCTAATGGTGAGACAAAAACATGGCAGCAATGGACCATCGACGCGATTGCTGCCTACAACATCAAGCGTGGTCCGTCTCCCGGCAAGCTCTTCCACGACAAAGGCCGCGGCAATGGATACGTCCTCACCTACGGTGGCAAGCGATTCTACTTCTCTGGTGACACCGAAGGCGTCCCGGAAATGCGCGCTCTGAAAAATATAGACGTCGCCTTCGTGTGCATGAATCTGCCCTACACCATGCCGCCCGAAGAAGCCGCCGATGCAGTCAAGGCGTTCCATCCCAAAGTCGTGATCCCCTATCACTACCGCGGATCAGATCTGTCAGTATTCCAAAAAGCTCTGCAGGGAACGGGAATTGAAGTGCGCCTGCTCGATTGGTATCCAAAATAAATCGTAGCGCCGGCGTCTCGCCGGCTGTCGGGAGGGCATCTTGCCCTCCCTGCTTTCGCAAGTCTCCCAAGTTTTTCTCAGCGCACTCTGCGAATGCTCGGCGTCCTCAGCGATTTAGCTTTTCTTTTGAACTTCCAACCGACTGGCGATTCCGCGATCGAAACTGCTACTATCGCGCCAGTGGCTGCCCCGAAGAATCCGGACCCCAACCGCGAGCGCCTGGTATCGGCTGCGCCGGTGGAAGACGATTCCTCATTCGAACTAAAGCTGCGACCGCAGCGCTTAGCTGAGTTTATCGGTCAAAAAAAAGTAAAAGAGAATCTCGCCGTCGCCATCGAAGCCGCCCGCTCCCGCGGAGAGGCGATGGATCACGTGCTTCTTTACGGCCCGCCAGGTCTGGGAAAGACGACCTTAGCCAACATCATCGCCAACGAACTCGGAGTCCATTTCCAGCCCACTGCCGCCCCGCTGCTCCAGATCAAAGGCGATCTGACCGCGATCATCACCAACCTGCAGGACAAGCAGGTCCTCTTTATTGATGAGATCCATCGCCTTCAGCCCGTTCTGGAAGAATTGCTCTACTCAGCGTTAGAAGATTACAAGCTCGACATCATCATTGGACAAGGCCCGTCCGCTCGCACGCATACGCTCGAAGTCAAGCCATTCACCTTCGTAGGCGCCACAACTCGCGCCGGACTGATCTCAGCCCCGCTCCGTGCCCGCTTCGGCATCGTGTTGCGCCTGGAATTCTACACGCCAGAAGATCTCCAGGTCATCGTCGAACGCTCGGCTGAAATTCTCGGCGTCTCCATCGACAATGCCGGATCCAAAGAGATCGCCAGCCGTTCGCGTGGCACTCCACGAATCGCTAACCGCTTGCTGCGCCGCGTCCGCGACTACGCCCAGGTTCGCGGCGGAGGCAAAATCGACGAACCCACGGCGAAAGCCGCCCTCGAAATGCTCGAAGTCGATCAATACGGCTTCGACGAGGTGGACCGCCGTCTTTTGCTGACAATTATCGAAAAGTACCAGGGAGGGCCGGTCGGCGTGAATACTCTCGCCGCCGTTCTGGCCGAAGAACCCGACGCCATCGAAGAAATCTACGAGCCCTTCCTCATGCAGATCGGATTCCTGAACCGCACGCCCCGCGGCCGTGTCGCAACCCAACTCGCTTACGAACATTTTGGGATTACTCCCAGTCGTCGCCAAGCCTCGCTGTTCTGAACTCGCCGCAGCTTGAATTTGGGGTCTACGGTCAGATGAACATATCGCAGCAAAATCCGGCCACTTCCGCGTCGGCACTCCCAAGGCGGAAGCGTGCCTGAACCCCTCACGGCGTATGTACTACTCGTTATCTTCCTCGCCACCCTGATCCGCTCCTCACTCGGCTTCGGCGAGGCACTGATCGCAGTTCCGCTCTTGGCCATGCGCCTGCCCATCACAGTCGCGGCGCCTCTGGCGGTTCTGGTGTCAGTCGTCATCGCCGCCGTCGTCGTGATCCAGGACTGGCGCCAC
>Ga0335076_10007162_pt1 | contig 11242 bp, 8 predicted proteins | sample Lox_Sample_25_FD_206717 | JGI IMG/M metagenome (GOLD analysis project Ga0335076, IMG submission 206717) | Soil microbial communities from Loxahatchee National Wildlife Refuge, Florida, United States - Lox_Sample_2.5 | ecosystem: Environmental > Terrestrial > Soil > Wetlands | place: USA: Florida... | reverse complement strand
TCTTGTTCCTTGCCGAAATCGATCATCTTTCCTTCGATTCCGTAGCGCGCCGCTCTCCACTTGTTTTCTTCGATCAACGCGCGATGATACATGCGCCAGCCCATGTTGGTGGTATATAAGCGGTGCAGCTTCACCACAATCGCCTGCGTTAACGCCGCGATGGCCACGGCCTCTTCCACCTTGGTGGCCGTGTCGAACATGCGGAATTCCAGCGTTCCATACGTCGGATGCGGCCGCACGTCCCACCAGATCTTCTTCCCATTATCGATGCAGTTCAGCTTGATCAGCAGGTTTATGAAATTCTCGTACGCGCTCCAGGAATCGAATTGTTCGGGAATGCCGGTGCGCGGAAAGCGGCGAAACACCGTGGTGCGGAAAGACTTCAACCCGGTGTTGCGCCCCATCCAGAACGGCGAGCTCGTCGACAGCGCCAGCAGGTGCGGCACGAAGTAGCGCACCATATTCATGATGTCGATGGTGGTCTGCCGGTCCGGCATGGCTACGTGAATGTGCATGCCAAAAATCAGCAGCGAGCGGGCCAGCTGTCCCATCTCTTCCACGATATTCTGATAACGTTCGCCCGGTGAGATCACCTGGTCAATCCAGCTGGAGAAGGGATGCGTTCCCGCCGCGGCCACCTGCAATCCCGTGCTTTCAGCCACCGCCACGAGTTCACTCCGCGTACGATGCATTTCCAGGCGCAATTCGCTCACGTTTTCGCAGATTTTCGTTCCCGTTTCCACGATCGACTGGTGCATCTCCTGCTTCACCTGGTCGCCCAATCCGCGAGATGCCGCCGCCGAGAGCAACTGCACGACGTGGGAACGCAGCTCCAGGGTCTCGGGGTCGATAATTTGGAATTCCTCTTCGACACCTATGGTGAAGCGGTGAGCCATAAGGCGGCCCTCCGGGTCGCAGGATCACTACTGGGGACTTCGGAGGGAACATCATACTCCCACACCGCACAAAACACACCTGGGCGGCCAGCTTGCGCCGCCAGCCCTGGACAGCAACCACACGCGCCTGTCAATTTGGTTCTAGACGCGCTCCGGCCGGGCTTGGCAAACTCGCTTCCATGCACATCACGCCTTTTCGCATTGAAGAGTACATGGGGAAGCACGAATTCCGCGCCCAGTACCTGCTCTCTTCGTCGGACGCGGAGTCGCAAACAATTGGGGAATTACTCACGCTGGAATCCGGTGCGCGCGACGCATTTTTGAAGCACTGGTGCGGCTATACCGAGTCTCCCGGGGCGCCTTGGCTTCGCGAAGTCCTGGCCCAGATGTATCAGAAGATCAGTGCCGCCCAGCTCATCGTGGTTTCGGCCGCCGAAGAAGCGATCTTTCTTTTCTATCACGCGCTCCTTACGCCCGCTGACCACGCGATCGTGGAAACGCCGTGCTATGAAAGTGCACTTACGATTCCAGCCAGTACCGGCGCCGCGGTCAGCGAATGGCGCCGCAAGGCCGAAAACGGCTGGACGCACGACGTAGCTGCGCTCGAAACGCTGATCCGCCCGAACACGCGCGCCATCTATATCAATTCGCCACACAATCCCACCGGTTTACTGATGCGCCCTGAAATCTACCGCGAAGTTTTGGCGCTCGCGCAGCGCCACAACATCTACGTTTTTTGTGACGAGGTTTACCGGGAACTCGAGCACGATCCAGTCACGCGCCTCCCGGCAGGGTGCGACGTCTATGACCGTGCCGTCAGCCTCTCTTCCGTCAGCAAGACGTATGGCCTCCCCGGTCTGCGCCTGGGCTGGCTCGCCTGCCAAGACACGCACTTGCTGCAGAAAATCGTCTCTCTCAAGCACTACACTACGATTTGTGCCAGCGCCCCCAGTGAATTTCTGACCGCTCTGGCCTTCCGCCACCGGCAGAAATTTATCGACCGCAATCTCCAGATTGTCTTGCGTAATCTGCGGCAACTCTCCGCTTTCTTTTCCCTTCACTCGGATCTTTTCGAATGGACTCCGCCGAACGCCAGCACCATCGGCTTCGTACGCTATAAGGGGCCGCACGGCGTCCAGGAGTTTTGTGAACGCCTGGTTCGCGAAGCCGGCGTGCTGCTTCTTCCGGGCACGGTTTACGACGAACCGCGCCACATCCGCTTCGGCTACGGCCGCCGCAACATGCCCGAATCGTTGGCTCAATTCGAATCGTGGCTCACCGCGGCTCACTGAAACGCCGCCAGTAAACACAAGGGGCGCGCTGACTCCTGAGCGCGCCCCTGTTTATTTTTCCTTCTTTTCTACTTCCGGTCTCTTACGCCGCTCCCATCGACCTTCTTGCCTGGAAGCATTCGCGGCAGAACACTGGCCTGCCTTGCGTCGGACGGAAGGGAACGGTGGTTTCCTTGCCACACTGCGAACAGGTCGTTTTCGTTTCCGCTCTCACCTGTCCGCCGCCTCCCCCGCCGCCTTCCGCGCGCTTTGCTTTGCACGCTTTGCAGCGCTTTGGCTCGTTCTTGAATCCCTTGTCGGCGAAAAACATCTGTTCGCCGGCCGTAAATACAAACTCGGCGCCACATTCCGAGCACTTCAGGACCTTATCGTGGAATTCCATAACCCGCTCCCCTGGGCCCCCAACGGGCAGCGGGAACGGGAATATCTCTGACCATGGGCCTTGTAAAAAGGACGGACCTACACCGCGGGGTCGCCGGGCGTGGATCCCTGGGGCCGGTGGGCGAAGAGTATGAACAAAATCCCAACTTCTCTGCCTGATAGGGGCCTGATCCCGGAAGTGCGGCGCCGAGCCGCGTCTCGCGCAGGCTTAATCCTGCTCGCGACGCTGCTTCTTGCGCAGTCGCTTCCGCGAAAGCGCTTCTTTAGCCCGACGCTTCTCGCCGGGTTTCATATAGAAGCTGTGCTTCTTTATTTCCTTGATGATGTCCTCTTGCTGCACCTTGCGCTTAAATCGCCGCAGTGCATTTTCAAGAGACTCACTCTCTTGAATGATTACCTCTGCCAATGAACTTCACCTCTATTCCGGTTCGGATTCCAAGCAGCGCTTGCGGGTACCTGCAGCACTGCCCCTAAATGCATTATCTCACGAGGACGCTGGCTTCTTGTAGTCAATTCAGGCCATACAAGTCAAGTGTTCTTTGTTTTGCCGCCATACTTTGGCACAGAGTATTACCCTAGTGGGTACGCTTTACTGTAGAAATAACCTGCAAACCCAACCAGATAACCTACACTGCCCGTCTCTTGCCACTGCTGGTACACTAGTTTGCCTTACACCTCTGCTTCGGGAGCCGATCCCCATGCCAGACATGCGCGACGCCATCGTAGTCCTTCTTGCCGGAGGACAAGGGGAGCGGCTTTGGCCGTTGACGCGCGACCGGGCCAAGCCGGCTGTTCCCTTCGGGGCCCTCTATCGCATCATTGACATCACCTTATCGAACTGTGTGAACTCCGGCCTGCGCCGCGTTTTCACCCTGACCCAGTACAAGGCGCTCAGCTTGACCCGCCACATTCGCGCCGGTTGGTCCACGCTCATGGGCTTGGGCGAGTTCATCGAAGTGCTGCCGCCTCAGATGCGCGTCTCTCAGCAGTGGTACCAGGGCACCGCAGACGCCGTGTACCAGAACATCTATTCCATCGGCAGCGAGCGTTCCAAGTTCACTTTCATCCTCTCCGGTGACCACATCTACAAGATGAATTATGCCAAGATGCTCCAGCAGCACTGCGATTCCGGCGCCGATGTCACCGTAGCGACCATCGAAATCCCGGCCGCCGAAGCCGCCAAACAATTCGGCGTGATCGAAACGGACAAGGACTGGCGCATCCACGGATTCGAAGAGAAGCCCCATAAGCCCAAAACGTCGCCACACAAGGCAACGCACTGCAACGCCTCCATGGGCGTTTACGTTTTCAATACCCAGCTGCTGATTCCGATCCTGCTGGCCGACTCCGAGGATCCCAAGTCGTCGCACGATTTCGGCAAAGACATTCTGCCGCGCATCATTGCGAAGCATCGCGTGTTCGCTTACAACTTTGTCGATGAAAACAGCCGCGAGTCCCTCTACTGGCGCGATGTCGGCACTATCGACGCTTACTACGAGGCCAACATGGACCTCGTCAGTGTCTCTCCTGTTTTCAACTTGTATGACAAGCTTTGGCCCCTTCGCGGCTGGCAACACCAATATCCTCCGGCCAAGTTCGTTTTCGCTGATGAAGACCGCAAGGGGGAAGCGCTCGACTCCATCGTCGCCGGTGGTTCGATCCTTTCCGGCGGTAGAGCGCAGAATTGCGTGATCGGCTACGACGTCCGCGTCAACAGCTACTGCGACGTCCGCGATTCGATCATCTACAATCACGTGAATATCGGCCGGCACTCCAGAATTCGCCGAGCCATCATCGATCGCCACGTCGACATCGCGGAGCACACGGAAATCGGCTATGACCTCGAAGCCGACCGCCGCCGCTACCACGTGACTCCTTCCGGCATCGTGGTTGTGGTTCGCCAGGAGTCCCTCATCGAAGAGCCCGAGTCCCAGTGATGTTGCGTATGCAGGACCGCGTTCCGGGGCGGCCGTATTGAAAATGAAGTAGATTTTGCTCTTGCCTGGCTCCGTCTACCTAAGTGCCACGTGTCCTCTGTCACTCGCCTTGCCCGACCCCTCTGCTACAATCGTTAGTTCTATTTCACTCAGGAGACACCACTGTTATGTCCACCAAAATTACCCGCGTTCACGCCCGCCAAGTCCTCGATTCGCGCGGCAATCCCACCGTTGAAGCCGAAGTGCTTCTCGAGTCTGGCGCGTTTGGCCGGGCCATCGTTCCTTCCGGCGCATCCACCGGCGAACACGAAGCTCTCGAGCTCCGCGACGGCGATAAGTCCAAATATCTGGGCAAGGGCGTGCTCAAAGCTGTCTCGAACACCAATTCCGAGATCGCCAAAGCCGTGATCGGCGCCGATGCCGCGGATCAACGTGCGCTGGATCACAAAATGATCTCGCTTGATGGCACGAAGACGAAGTCTCGTCTCGGCGCCAACGCCATTCTCGCCGTTTCCATGGCTGCCGCGCGTGCTGCGGCTGTCGCCGCGAAGGAACCGCTGTACAAATACCTGGCGCGCTACTCTTCGGATCACTCCGCCAACTTGCTTCCCGTGCCCATGATGAACATCCTTAACGGCGGCGCGCACGCCGACAGTTCCGTCGATTTCCAGGAGTTCATGGCCATGCCTGTTGGCGCGCCGAGTTTCTCCGAAGCGCTACGCTGGGGTGTGGAAGTTTTTCACTCGCTGAAGAGCGCATTGAAGAAGCATGGCTATTCGACGGCCGTCGGCGATGAAGGCGGTTTCGCGCCCAGCTGCAAGTCCAACGAAGAAGCTATTCAAATTGTTCTTGAAGCTATCTCCACCGCCGGTTACAAGCCCGGTGAACAGGTCGCCATCGCGATCGACCCCGCCGCCAGCGAGTTTTACGACAAGGCCAGCGGGAAGTACGTCTTCAAGAAGTCCGACAAGTCCGTGCACACTTCCGCCGAAATGGCGGCTTACTGGACGAGCTGGGTGGAGAAATATCCTATCGTTTCGCTCGAAGACGGGATGGCCGAAGACGACTGGTCCGGCTGGAAAACGCTCACGCAAGCGGTTGGCGCCAGGACCTCAAAGAGAAAAATACAGCTGGTGGGCGACGACAACTTTGTGACCAACACCGAGCGCCTTTCCCGCGGCATCAATGAAGGCATTGCGAATTCGATCCTGATCAAGCTCAATCAAATCGGCACGGTGATCGAGACCATCGATTGCATCGAACTGGCACGCAAGGCAGGTTACAACTCGGTGATCTCGCACCGCTCCGGCGAATCCGAAGACACCTTCATCGCCGATCTCGCCGTTGCCACCGCCGCCGGCCAGATCAAGACCGGCTCTGCTTCGCGCACCGACCGCATCGCCAAATACAATCAGCTTCTCCGCATCGAGGAAGAGCTTGGCGGTGCCGCCCGCTTCAACGGCAGAGCGCCGCTGATGTAGTGCTGCGTTGTCCGTACAATTTCGAGGGGATGGCAACTCGCTCCTTCCCTGGCGGAGACCTTTCGCGAAGCTGGGAACTAATGTAAAGTTGAATGTTTACTATAACTTGTGACTTTAGGCTGATCGGCGCTCAGACCAGCGGACGGAAGGCGTTTCCTCATGCCCCGACTCCTGATCACCCAAGCGACCGGCTATCGCTATCGCGGTCTCCGCACCCCCTACAAGCTGAGGAAGAGAAAACTGGTCGGTGCGGTGATCCCTTATCTTGCTGCGTTGGCTCCCAAAGACTGGAAGATCACGCTGGTCGATGACGCCACAGAGCAACTCGACCTCAACGCCGACGTGGATGTAGTCGCGATCACCATCCGGACGGTCACATCCTTACGTGGCTATGAAATCGCGGACAGCTTCCGGAAGCGGGGAATCCCCGTGCTCATGGGCGGACCGCATGCCACCTTCCATGCTGAAGAGGTCGCGCAGCATGCCGACGCCGTGTGCATCGGCGAGGCGGAAGAGATCTTTCCGAAGATGCTCGAGGACGCCGCCGCCGGGAGGCTTCAGAAATTCTATCGCCGCGAGCAACCGGCCTGCTTGCGGGGCATGCCCGCTCCCCGTTGGGACCTGCTCGATCCATCCAAGTACGTTTTTTATCGGCCGTTCGTCATTCAGTATTCCCGCGGCTGTCCGTACGTTTGCGATTTCTGCGCGGAACGCCGCTTGAATGGAGATTTCGGGTACCGGTCCCGGCCGCCCGCCGAGGTGGTCGAAGAAATCAGGAAATGTGGCAGCAGGCACATCTTTTTTGCCGCCAGCCAGTTCGCCGGCGATACCGAACTTGCCATGGAACTGATGGAGGCGCTCATCCCGCTCCGCATTCGTTGGTCTACCCTGTTCTCCGCGCACTATTGCCTTGACGAGAAGTTTATGGACCTTGCCCAGCGGTCAGGCCTGCTCCACGTCAATATGGGAATCGAAAGCATCAATCAGCAGACACTGAAAGCCATGCACAAGGGTTTCAACAAGGCTTCCGAGTATTCGCAAGTGATCCAGAATCTCACCAAGCGAGATATCAGTTATTCCCTCAACTTCGTGTTCGGCGACGATGCCGATGATGAAAGCGTCTTTGACGCGACGATGGACTTTCTGCGGGAACACAAGGCCCAGACCGCTTATTTCAACATTCTCGTGCCCCTGCGCGGAACGTCCGTTCACCAAAAGTTTAAGGAGGAAGGCCGGCTGATCGACGAGGAAAACATGGAGCGCTGGCCGGGGCTCTCTTGCCATTTCAAGCCCTTGCGCTTTTCACCGGAAGAACTGCTCTTCCGAATTATGAAAATCCGGCGTGATTTCTATTCCACGAGGTCCGCTCTGCGTCGTTTGCCCTTGCCCTACAAAGAGTCTCATATGGCGAGCTGGAACTTGCATTTCCTGCAGAGAAAAGTGGTCGCGCATATGGACTCCATGCGGGATTTTACAGAGTTCTGAAGCGGCCGCTGCTGGCGACCTGCGTCCTATGCAGAGCCTGCGGCCAGTTTCCTTTCTCTCTTCATCTCCGCCATCACCAGCCGGATCTCGTCGTAACTGACGTCCGGCGGCAGAGCATTTTTGACTGGCTTCATCCACTCCACACCCGCGCGCTGGCATGCCTCCCGGATCTGCTCGCGCCGCGCCGCATCCATCCAGTCAGCTTGAAATGCTGTCTCGCCCCGTTCCACCAGATCGGCCACCAGCACCACTACGGACGAGACCTTTCTCCCGCGAATCTGGGCGATCTCTTCGAGAGTGTGACCCTTCCGCAATAATTCCAATGTCTCCAGCGACGGATTTGATGGCCGTGCGCGCCATTCCTTGCCCGCCCGTTCACCGTTCCGGAAGCGTTCGAATGCGCGCAGAATCTCCTCGCCGTACATTTCGCACTTCTTCTCACCGATCCCGGAAATCTTGCGCAACTCCTTCAGTGTCTTCGGTTGCTTTTCGCACAGTTCGTCGAGCGTGGTATCGTGCATCACCACGAATGCGGGCGTCATCTTTTCTTTCGCGACTGTTTTCCTCCACTCCCGCAAGAACTCGCGCAGTTCTTCGTCGACGCTTACTTCCGCAGCCGGCGCGAATGTTGCCGCCTCGATTCGCCGGTCAGGAGTGCGCGGCAAGCTCTGTTCTGAAGCCTTCGACGCCTTCATCCACTTCGGGATTTCCGCGCAAACGTCGCACACGTCACATTGTCCCCAATGCGCGGCCTCGCCAAAATACTCGCAGATCAATTTCTGGCGGCATTTCTGCGTGTTCACAAACTCCTGCATCCGGTCATAGCGTCGCCAGGCGCGGTCTTTCTCCTTCGAATCTCCGATCTGGTTGATGAAGTATGCCCGCAAGGCATTGTCGCGTTTCTGCCAGAACAAATAGCAATCCGCCGCCAGCCCATCTCGCCCTGCTCGTCCGGTTTCCTGGTAAAGCTGCTCGATGCTTTCTGGCAATCCCAGCCTTACCACCGCGCGCACGTTGGGTTTATTGATGCCGAGTCCGAAGGCGATGGTCCCCACCATGACGCGCACTTCTTCCGACATCCACTTCTCCTGGTTCTCACGCCGCGCAGGCGCACTCATCTGCCCGTGGTAGCCAACCGCCGCGATCCCGTTTTCTCCCAGCAGGTCGATCACTTCGCCGACGCGCGCAATCGTCGGCGCGTACACGATCACGTTTCCGCCACCCGCCTTCTTCACTGCTGTCAGCAGCATTTCGTCCTGCAGCTCGCCTTTCGTTTCTTTTACGAGATATCGGAGATTCTCGCGCCGGAAGCTCGATACGGACTTGAACGGATCACGTAAGCGCAGTTGCTGGACAATATCGTGCCGCACCTGTTGCGTGGCGCTCGCCGTAAATGCCGCTATCGCCTGCTTCGGAAACATCTCCCGCAATTTGCTCAGCTGCCGGTACTCGGGACGGAAATCGTGTCCCCATTCCGAGATGCAATGAGCCTCATCAATCGCAAAAAACGATAGCGGCACTTTCTTTAGCCACTCCGCTGTTCCGTCCATCACAATCCGCTCCGGCGATACATAAATCAGCCGGTACTCGCCCGCGATCGCTTTTTCCTTTGCCGCGCGCCGCTCAGACTCCAACACCGCGCTATTCAGAAACACCGCTGGAATGCCCATCAGCCGCAATTGCGTCACCTGATCCTGCATCAGGGCGATCAGCGGGGAAATCACCACAGCGGTCTGGTTGTTCGAAAGGACCGCGGGCAATTGGTAGCAGAGCGACTTGCCGCCGCCGGTCGGCATCACCACGCACACATCGCGCCCCACCGCCAGATTCCGCACCACCTCTTCCTGGCGCGGCCGGAACCCGTCATAGCCCCAATACTTCTTCAAGGCAGCCGCAAAGCTGTCCTGCGCCTCATCTGGCCTTGATCGCGCTACCGCCGCGCCCATCCGTGCCTCCGGAACCGGCTGCGTTTCATACGGGGGAGCAGCCGCACGTATCAGCTTCGCTTTATCTTCGCCTTCTGTCAACTTCTATTCAATAAATTTGCTAGATAGTTATCCACAGAAGTGCGAATTCTGTGTAATTGCCCATTTCGGAACGCTTTTTACGCCTGCTCTCCAAACCGCTATAATCCCGTCTGTTGCCACGAATCAGAACTTCCCGATTACCGAATCTCCTGACCGCTTCCGCGGCTCTAGCCCTGCTGATTGCAGTACTGGGGCACCAGTGGCCGAGCTTGTGGCTGGTGTACGTTTTCAAGCCACTTGCCACACTTCTGATCATCGCCATTGCCTTTCAGGACTGGGCACACAGCAGGTCCGCTTGCTCCCAATGGATTCTCATCGGGCTGTGTTTTGCGTTGGTCGGCGATGTCCTGCTGATCTGGCCGAATCAGTTTTTCCTCGCAGGCCTCACCGCTTTTCTTTTCACACATGTGGCGTATCTCATCGCCTTCACTCGCGACTGCAGATTTCCCGCGAGTCTGCCCATCTGGATGATCTACCTGGTTGTCGCCGCTGCGTTTTTTGTGATTTTGTTTCCCACGCTGCCTGCTGCCTTGCGCGTGCCCGTTGCCGTGTATGCCGGTGTGTTATCAACCATGGCAGGCCAGGCCATGGGCCGTTTTTTGCTCCGCCGGTCGCGCTCTACGCTGTGTGCCGCCATCGGAGCGTTTCTCTTCCTGCTGTCGGATCTGCTTCTGGCGTTTCACCGCTTCCATCGCCCGTTACTCTACTCGACTATTTTCATTCTCGTCCCTTATTACATTGGGCAATGGTTTATCGCATCGTCAACAGCGGCGCCTCCCGTTAGCCGACCCCGCTAATCGTGAGCATTTGGCGACGTTTTGTGCCATCCTCTTTGACACCTAACCTAATTCCCCATATGCTTTCCCCGCGCCTGGTTAGCGCGGTTCCGCATGATTGGCCAAACCATATCGCATTACGAGATCGTCGAGAAACTCGGCGGTGGCGGGATGGGTGTGGTGTATTCCGCCCGCGACACGGTTCTCAATCGTCATGTCGCGCTGAAATTCCTCGCCCCCGAGGCGATCACCGATCAACTTTCTTTGGACCGCTTCCTTCGCGAGGCTCGTGCCGCTGCTTCGCTCAACCACTCGAACATCTGCACTGTTCATGAAATCGGCGAGCACAGCGACAATCAGCCGTTCATCGTGATGGAGTTCCTGGAGGGGCAAACCCTCAAGCATCTGATTGCCGGACAACCGCTGCGCATCGAACGGCTCCTGGAAATCGCCATTCAAGTCGTGGACGCGCTCGACCACGCCCATTTCCGCGGCATCACCCATCGCGACATTAAACCCGCCAACATCTTCATTACCCGTTCGGGCCAGGCGAAAGTGCTGGACTTCGGACTTGCCAAGCTCTCTGCCGAACTGGCCATTTCGCCGGAAACGGCTACCGCGCCCAGTTCTTCGAGCCACACGGGTTCCATCCGTGAAGATACGCTCACCACGCCCGGCACCTCGATGGGCACCATCGCCTACATGTCGCCCGAACAGGCACGCGGCGATGTTCTCGACTCGCGCTCGGATCTGTTCTCTTTCGGCGCCGTGCTCTATGAAATGGCAACCGGGAAGCAGGCCTTCCGTGGGCAGACTTCCGCCGTCATCTTTAACGCCATCTTCAATCTCAATCCTGAGCCCGCAAGTTCGCTGAATCCCGAACTTCCAGAAGCGTTGGACGGCATCATCTCCAAGGCCCTCGAAAAGGAGCGCGACCTCCGTTATCAGTCGGCCGCCGAATTGCGCG
>Ga0335076_10007160_pt1 | contig 11243 bp, 5 predicted proteins | sample Lox_Sample_25_FD_206717 | JGI IMG/M metagenome (GOLD analysis project Ga0335076, IMG submission 206717) | Soil microbial communities from Loxahatchee National Wildlife Refuge, Florida, United States - Lox_Sample_2.5 | ecosystem: Environmental > Terrestrial > Soil > Wetlands | place: USA: Florida... | reverse complement strand
CGAAGTCTGTCGCTTGCCATTTTAGATAGCTTGCTGGTGCGTAGTGTCTCCAGAGAACCATTCGCTTGTCCGGTAGGATGATCCAGTCGCTCCCGTAATCGAGAAAAACGAGTGCAGCCCTATCTTGAACAGCGGCCACTTCATTTGACAAAGATTCCTTGCCCAATTTTTTCATGTCGGCCGCGAAGTTTTGCATCGCCTTCGCGCTGAAGGATCGATCATGTACGAAACGGATATATAAGGGCTGTTCGGGATGATCGGCAAGGTAACTATTGAGCCAGGGCACGGAGAGCGCGAGTGATTCAAACGGAGCGAGACGTTCCGCGAGATCATCGACTCCATCAATCTTTCCGTCGTGAAACAGCAGAACGACATCTTCTGTGGTATTGTGAGGTAAAGATGGCCTTCTCAACGACGCCTGCAAATTCTCTTCGTGGGGGCTTGGATCGTCTGCCAGATAGCCAAAATCGACGCCACGGTAGGGATCAATTCTGGCTCGCTCAACATGGAAATCACGACGCAGAATGGCAAAGCTCTCTGGAGCACGATTCTCGACACCTAAAACATCCCACTGGTCTTTGATATGTGTCATCACAGCATCGACGAGCCGGCTCTTTAATTCCTCACCATTCAGGCGGTCCCGATTGAAGCTTCCGGTTGGCATGAGAGCAGCAACTGCGCGGGAAATGTCGGCGTTGTAGGTCGTTTGATTTTTGCCGTTCACGTTGACGGTCCAAGGCAACATGAATGGGTAATAGGAACTAGAGGTAGCGACCCAGTGCTGACCTTTCGCAAATGTGACCGTGGCCTGGATCATCGGATAGTCGTCAAACCTCACGAATTGGAATTGAAAAGGTAGAACTTGCTGGATGATGTCAGGATCAGAAAAAGACTCCTTGAAGAGTGCCTGTTGATTCGGTGCTCCGTTTTGGGGATCCGCTCCGGCGTTTTGTTGTAGCCACTCGCGGGTAATGCCAAGGTTACTGGGTTGAGGTGTCGGCAGCGCTGGTGCGCGAAGAGCTGCGAGAAGCCCGTCGATCCGTTGGGGGTCAATTGCTTTATCGCCGAGATAACTCTTGCGGCCGCGCGCTTGGATAACGAGCTTCGTTCGCGAGGATGGGCCTAATCCGGCACCCCCAGAATCGATCACTATGCTGCTCACGGCTGGCTCTTGGCCTTCGACACCAAATGCCAAGAGCAACACGCAAATGAAGCTGCCTATCGCCCACCGCGTGACGCAACAGCTTTCCATAAGTTTATGGACGCCAACTAGCTCAAGAAGGTTGCGAACTCCTGGTTAACGCGGTAACCGGACAAATGGATTTTCAGGCTTCGAGCAGCGCATTGTCTTGAATTGTCGCAAATCGCTGTAAACGATAGGGATAGAGAAAGCAGAATCGGAAGAGAGATATTCTAAGAAATTCGAAATTGGCAATCCCGCCTTAATCTCGCAAAATAACTCTGTTCACTGTGAAATATCTCGGTCGGAGTTTTAACAGCGTCGAAATGCCCGCCTCGCGTCTTCATCGCCGCCGATGCTGCCACAGTGAACGAAAATCGGATTCCCATCGCGTTGTTGATGTGCGCTCGCGCCGCTCACAGGATTTTCCAGCAATGGGGAGATCGATCCGCGCCTGAGCGTTCGCTCCCACCCTCGATTGGGCCAGGGGTGGTCCCTTTTTCCCATCCCTATCCGCATACCCGAAGGCGCGTTGACACGGGAAAGACCGCACCCTAAGATGCGCGAAACAATTCGCGGCACGAAAAAAGGTCCAAGGGCGGGGCGCGGATGAACGAGCAGACGGCCGGGCGGATGATCGGGCGGACGTTCGGCCATTACACGATTACGGGAAAGCTCGGCGCGGGAGGAATGGGGGAAGTCTATCGCGCGCACGACGAGCATTTGGACCGCGACGTCGCGTTCAAGGTGCTGCCGGCGGGCATCGTGGGAGATGAAGCGGCGCGGAAGCAGTTCCGCAAGGAAGCCCTGGCGCTGGCCAAGCTGAATCACCCCAACATCGAAACCATTTACGAATTCGGATCGCAGGAGGGAGTGGACTACCTGGCGATGGAATTGGTGCCGGGGCGCGCGCTGGACGAGATTCTGGCGGCGGGGGCGCTGCCGGAACCGGAAATCGTCCGGCTGGGGACGCAGTTCGCCGACGGCCTGGCGGCGGCGCACGATCAGGGAATCATTCACCGGGATTTGAAGCCGGGAAACGTGTTCGTGACGCCGGATGGGCGCGTGAAGATCCTGGATTTTGGACTGGCGAAGCTGCTGCATCCGGAGCTGACGGGAGACGTGACGCGAAGCGTGACGGTGCAGTCGGGGACGATTTCGGGGACGGTGCCGTACATGTCGCCGGAGCAGCTGCGCGGGCTGCCGGTGGACACCCGAAGCGACATCTACGGCGCGGGTGCGGTGCTCTACGAAATGGCGAGCGGGCGCCGGCCCTATCCGCAGACCCAAACGGCGGAGCTGATGGGCGCGATCCTGCTGCAGGCGCTGCCGCCGGTGCGCAGCGTGAATCCGAACGTATCGGTGCGGCTGGAACGCGTGATTTCGAAGGCGCTGGAGAAAGAGGCGTCGCAGCGATTTCAGACGGCGCGGGAAATGAAGGCAGCGCTGCAAAGCGTAGGAATGTCGGAGACAGTGACGCTGCAGCCGGGCGAAGCGGAGCTGGCGAAGACGATCCAGTTGCCGGCGGAGGGTGCGCCATCGACGGCGTCCGCGCCGGTGATGACGCCGGGATCGGCGGCGGGCTGGGCGGCGCAGGCGCTGCCCGTGCCGGCTTCAGGTGCGGCGAGCGCGGGGGCGCCGAGTTCAGGAGGAGCCGCGGAATCCGGCGGCGGGCGAGTCACGATGGCGACGCCGATGCGGGATCATCTTGCCAGCGCGGAATCGGCCAGGGCGGGCGGGAGCAGCGCGGCGAATGCGGCGAAGCAGAGTGCAACATGGAAGCTGTTTTTGGGAATCGCGGCGATCTTTCTGGTGGGCGTGGCGCTGTTTGTGTTGGGGATATTCGGCGCACGGGATTGGGTGATGAAGCAGTTGAGGCCGCCGGAGCAAGCGGCGAGCCGTTCGGCGAAGGGCGCGGCGCCCGGTAAGGCGGCGCAACCGGTGAACCATGCTCCCGCGAACAATCCGCCGCCGGATCAGGGATCGCCGGAGGCGGCGAAGGCGGCTCCGCCCGTGGATCTGGAGGCCGCGCTCTCGCTGGCGGAGTCGCAGATTCATAGCGGAAAGGCGCGCGAGGCATTGGCGACCTTGGATGCGCTGAAGAATGGTCCGCCGGGAGATAGCGATGCGCGAGTGGAAGAAATGGCGGCGCAGGCGGACGAGGCGCTGGGCCTCTATAAAGCCGAGCGGGAATCGGCGGCGAAGGCCGTCGAACAGGCGCGGGCGAGGAAGTCGGATTTGGCGACAGCGGGCGCGCTGGCGCGCGAAGGCTGGGCGCTGGCGATGACGGGACAGGCGAAGGAGGCGATCGCGTCGGCGGACGAGTCGCAGAAAATGTATGCCTCGACGGGAGAAAGCGAGCGCGCGGCCGCGGGAATGCGAGTGGCGGCGACTCTATTCGCGCGCGAGGGAAACTTGAGCGGCGCGCAAGCGAAATTCGAGCAGGCGCTGGCGATGGCGAACCAGGCGGGAGATGACGCAAGCGCGGGGGAAGATTTGAACGGGATTGCGTCGGCGGAGGCGCAAGCCGGCGACTTGAGCGCGGCGCGGAAATCGGCCGGCGACGCGGTGGCGAGTTGCCGCGCCGCAGCCGACCGCTATTGCGAGAGCTTCGCGGTGGCGACCGTGGCAGATATTCAGTTTCGCAGCGGGGACTTGGCGGGGGCGCAGGCAAGCTACGCGCAGTCGCTGGCGATGGCGAAGGACGACGAGAACAGCGCGGCGCGGCTGCCGGATTTGCTGGGGCTGAGCCAAGTGATGTTCGAGCGGGGCGATCTGGAAGGAGCGCGGAAGCAGATGGATGACGCGGGGCAGGCGTGGCAGGATTCGGGCGACGCCTATCTGGCGGCGGTCTCGCAGGCGCGCGCGGGAAGAATTCTGGAGGCGGAAGGAAATTTGGACGACGCGCGGAAGAGTTTCGAGAACGCGATGAACGCGTTCACGGACCTGGGCGCGAAGCGGCGCGCGACGGAGGAGCAGGTGGAGTTTGCGCGCGTGATCGTCGAGCAGGGACGGGCGAGCGGAATCGAGACGCCGCTGCGGAGGGCGATTGCCGAGTTTCAGGCGGAGAGGAATCCGGGCGACGAAGCGCTGGCGCGCGCGGAGCTGGCGCGGGCGCTGCTGGCGATGGGGGCGCCGGAAAATTTCGTGGCGGCGCAGAAGGAAGTGAACGCGGCGATTCCCGTGGTGAAGAACGTGCAAGATCCGCGGCCGCGGCTGGAGTTGATCGTGGCGGCGGCGAGGGCGGCGGCGGCGCTGGGCGACACGGCGCAGGCGGCCAAGACGCTCGAAGGAACACTGGCCGAAGCGCAGAGATATCAGTTTGCGCCGATTGAATTCGAGATTCGCCTGGCGCTGGGCGAAATCGAGATGAAATCCGGGAAGACGGACGCGGGGCGAGCGCGGCTCGAGGCGCTCGAAAAAGACGCGACGGACAAGGGCTATTTGATGTTTGCGCAGCGAGCGCGGGCGGAAGCGAAATAGAAATTCGGGAAGCCGGGCGCGATTTGCGCCGGCGCGCGAAGAGAAACGATTTTACGGGTTGAAGCGGACCACGTCACCTTCCAGCGGCATCTCCCCTTCGTGTTTCACCGGCGGCTCCTTCGATTCGGAGGATTTCCATCCCCAGCCCCGTCCCTGGACTTCGAAAGACGCGAAGGCGTAGGGCAAGCCTTCGCAGGCGAGCATCGAGCTGGCGTCGCAAATGTCGAAGTGGAGATGCGGTTCGGTGGAATTTCCGGTGTTACCGACCAGGCCGAGGATCTGGCCGCGGCGCACCGTGTCGCCAATCTTTACGCGGATCGAGCCAGGCTGCATGTGCGCGTAGAAGGCGTAGAGTCCCTCGCCGATGCGCAGGATCACGTGATTGCCGCCGATCGTCTGGAGCGTGATGGGGACGGCGCGCGAATCGGGGCCGGGCGTGTTTTGCGGGATGCCGTCTTTCACCTCGGTGACGACTCCATCGGCGACGGCGTGAATTTCGGCGCCGTAGGCGCGGTAGTTGGAGTTGTCGAGGCGGTCGCCTCGGAAGGTTTTGCCGTCGGGATAGAGGCGCACCCAATCAATGGCGAAGCGCTGGGAAATGTAGCTGCGGCCACCGAGAGAGAGCAGGGCGCGGCGATGGACGGAGGTGTTCGAGGGGCCGTTGCCGGCGAGCCAGTTGTCTCCGGTGAGAGGGGGGCTGATCACGACGACGGGGTTGCGATGGATGGGCGTGGGAGCGGTTTCGAGGGTGAATTCGTCGGGATGGGTCCCGATTTTTTCAGAAAGGCGCTGGGCGATGGCGGAAGGAACATCCGCGCGACGATCGAGCGTGACCCAGACGTAGACGACGGCAAAGGAGCCGGGCGGGAGATTGGAGGGCTCGGCGACATCGCGGCGGCCGGCTTGCGTGACCATGGTGTCGAGATAGGCGGCGTCGAAAGTGGCGAGAGATTTATGGCCGGCATCGGCTGAAACGACTTCCAGGCGCGTGAGCTTGCAGTACCAGCGTTCGCGATTGGCGATGCGAAGTTCATAGACGAGATTCCATTTGCCGCCGGCTTCAAACGCGGTGGGCGAGAGGGAAGCGGAGATATCGAGTTGCGGCGGAAGCGCCATTTTTTCGGGCCCGGGCGGAGGCCCGGAGGATTCGGCTTGCGGGGGAGCGCCGCGCTGAAAAGAAAGCGGCTGCGGTGGAACGCCCGTTTGCACCCAAGTGCCGGTGATGGATTTAGCGTCCTGGTCGAGAGTGCCGTCGTAGACGCCGCCGACAGCCTTTATTTCGAAGTGGACCTTGCCGCCATCGAGCCGGATGGCGAACATGGGCAGCACGGCGCCCTGATCGAGGCTATTGAGCGAGCCGGAATAGGCGTCGCCCGATTTCGAAATGTTCAGCAGAATGCGAAGTTTCGCGGCGCCGCCGCCGAGCGTGCCGGACCAAGTGCCGGCAAGGGAGCGATCGTTGGGCGAGGACTGGGCGAAAAATTTCATGCAGAACACTCCCGACAGAAGAATGGCGGAGAGAAAAAGAAGGAAGGGGCGCGCAGAAAACCCGGCGACGCGTGGCCTCGGCGCAACCAGGGCGTTGGAATCGGGCGCTCGAAAACGATGCGAATTCATCGAAAACTCCCGAATGCAGCGAACACATTCTGAATGCGCGGCGGCGCGCCTGTCCAGCAAAAGCTGCCGCGCCGCGGCGGTTGAAGCCAGACGGAACTCGGCGGACGGGAAGGCGCGGGGCAGGGGGAATAGGTAAGCAAGTCGGCAATCCATTAGCTTGACAATACAGAGGCGGGGTGCGTACGCTCGGGCGCGGACGGGGGCGATGGATTCCGACCAATACTTGGGATGGCTGGCGCTGGCCTTGACGCCGGGGCTGGGCGCGCGGATGGCCGGGAAACTGCTTGGGGAATTTGGCAGTCCCGGCGCAATCTTTGGCGCGTCATTGACGGCCTTGGAGGGGCAGCGGCTGCCCGCTGCGGTAGCGCAGGCGATCCACAGCCGTGAGCCTCTGAGCCAAGCCACGAAGGAACTGGCGCAGGTTCAGGCACTGGGTTGCAGGCTGCTAACCTGGAGCGAACCGGAATATCCGGCGCGGCTGCGGGAGATTTACGATCCGCCGATCTTGCTCTATGTTCGAGGAAACATGGCACTTCTGAGCAAGCATCTGATTTCCGTAGTTGGTGCGCGACGCCCGACGCCTTACGGGAATCAAATGGCCGAGCGACTGGGACGAGACTTGGCGGCCCGAGGGTTGGTGGTGACGAGCGGCCTGGCGCGAGGAATCGATGCCAGCGCGCACAAAGGAGCGCTGAGCGCGCCGGGGGGCGCGACAATAGGCGTCCTGGGTTGCGGGATCGACGTGGTCTATCCCAAGGAAAACAAGAAGTTGTTCGCAGAAATGGAGCAACGAGGAGCGATTCTTTCAGAGTTTCCGCTAGGGACTTTCGCGGCGCCTCAGAATTTCCCGATTCGGAACCGGATCATAGCGGGAATGGGGCTCGGGGTTGTCGTGGTAGAGGGAGCGCAGTATTCTGGCTCGTTGATTACGGCGCGGCTGGCGATGGAATTTGGCCGCGAAGTGTTTGGGGTGCCGGGAAATGCCACGCAACCCGCAAGCTTCGGCCCGAATCAGCTAATAAAGCAGGGAGCGAAACTGGTGACGGGTTGGGAAGATGTGGTGGAGGAGCTGCCGACGCCGGTGCGAGCGGAACTAGTACCAGTTGAGTCGGCTTCCACCGAAGAGCGGGCGGCGCTGGTGGAAGAGGGCCTGGCGCTTAACGAGAAACCACTCTATGAGTTACTGAGCACCGACCAGGCGCGGCATGTGGATGAATTGGTTGAGGTTTCGGGCATGAGTTCTTCGGAGGTGCTGGCGGCGCTATTTGACTTGGAGCTCAAAGGCGTGGTACGCCAGTTGCCTGGTAAGCAATTCGTGAAAGTCCTGTTGTAATTCGCCGGGGACAGCAGGGTTAGGATGGTAGGACGCGTCGCGGGGCGGCGGCCGGGTCCACGCGCGGGGCATTGTCCAAAAGAAAAGCTCGAAGAGGGTTGCGGAAAATAGAATGGCAAGATCATTGGTCATCGTCGAATCGCCCGCCAAGGCGAAAACGATCAATAAATATTTAGGGAAGGGGTATACCGTCAAGGCGTCCATCGGACACGTGATGGACCTGCCCAAGAAGACTATTGGCATCCGGCTGCCGGAAGAGCCGCCCAGGAAGCGCAAAAAGGGCAAGAAGAACAGCAAGAGAGCCGACAAGGCAGCCTCGAAAAAGGCGGTCACGCTGGACGACGCCAAGATATTCGAGCCCGAGCTGCTGATCATCCCCGGCAAAGGCAAGGTGATCAACGATTTGAGGAAGTCGGCGACCTCGGCGGATGCGGTTTACCTGGCCGCCGACCCCGACCGTGAAGGCGAAGCCATTTCGCAACACCTGGCGATGGTGCTCTCGAAACCGGCGCGATTCACCGAAGACGAGGTTTCGTCAAACGGGAATAGCAACGGGAAGGCAAACGCGGAAGCCGCGAAGGAAAACGAGAAGCCGGCCGGCAAGGGCAAAGGCAAGGGCGCAAAGAGCAGCAAGGACAAGGACGAAATCAGCCTGCCGCCAATCGATCCCAAGAAAATATTCCGCGTCACGTTCAACGAGATTACGCCAAAGGCGATCCGCGCGGCTTTCGAACATCCGCGGGAAGTGGACGCAAACCTGGTGGACGCGCAGCAGGCGCGGCGCGTGCTGGACCGCATCGTGGGCTATAAGGTATCGCCGCTGCTGTGGAACAAAGTGCGCCGGGGGCTTTCGGCCGGGCGCGTGCAGACGGTGGCGCTGCGGCTGATCGTCGAGCGCGAGCAGCTGATCCGCGCGTTCGTTCCCAAGGAATACTGGACGATCCACGCGATGCTCGACGCGGGCGAGCCGCCCATTTTCGAAGCGAAGCTCTACCGGCACAAGGGCGAAGAGATCGAAGTCACCAATCAGGAAACGGCGCAGAGGATCGTCGACGCGGTGGCGAAGGCCGATTGGCAAGTCGATTCGATCACGCAGAGGGAAAAGAAGCGGAACCCGCCGCCGCCCTTCACCACATCGAAACTGCAGCAGGCCGCCTACAACCGGCTGCGCTTCACCGCGAAGCGCACGATGGCGCTGGCGCAGCGTCTTTATGAAGGGGTCGAATTGGGAGACGAGGGTTCCGTCGCGCTGATCACTTATATGCGCACCGATTCCGTGCACGTTTCGAACGACGCGCTGGTGCAGGTGCGCGAACTGATCCCCGAAAAATTCGGCGCCAGCTACCTGCCGGAAAAGCCGAATTTCTACAAGTCGAAGAAGGACGCGCAGGAGGCGCACGAAGCGGTGCGTCCCACGGAGGTGTCGCGCACGCCCGAAGACGTCCGCAAATACCTCGACGACGACGTCTTCAAGCTCTACCAGCTGATCTGGCAGCGATTCGTGGCCTCGCAAATGCTGCCGGCGGTATTCGACCAGACGACGATCGACATTTCCGCGGGCGACTACACGTTTCGCGCCACGGGTTCGGTGCAGAAATTCGACGGTTACTTGCGCGTCTACCAGACGCCTGCTGCCGGAGCCGATCGCGAGGACGACGAAAAGGACGAGGAGAACGAAGGCAAGGCCCTGCCGCGCGTGCGCGAAGGGCAGACGCTGCGGCTCAACCAGATCCGTCCCGACCAGCACTTCACCGAGCCGCCGCCGCGCTATACGGAAGCGACGCTGGTGAAGGACCTCGAAGAAAAGGGCATCGGCCGCCCCTCGACCTACGCCGCCATCATTTCGACGATCGTCGAGCGCGAATACGTGAAAAAGGAGCAGGGGCGCTTCACGCCCACGATGTTGGGTGAGCGCGTCAGCGACCTTCTGGTCAAGGCCTTCGACGACGTGTTCGACGTGACATTCACGGCGCGGCTCGAGGAAGAGCTGGACGAAATCGAGGAAGGCAAGCTGCCCTGGCGCGAATCGGTCAAGGAATTCTGGCAGAAGTTCATCGTGGATCTTACGCATGCCGACGAGCATATGGTCTCCTACAAGATCGGCATCCCGACCGGCAAGAAGTGCGAGAAGTGCGGTCAGGGCGAGCTGCTGGAGCGCATCAGCCGGCACGGATTTTTCCTGGGCTGCTCGCGCTATCCCGAATGCGATTTCATCCAGGACCTGGCGCCCGACCTGCCCGGGGAAGATTCCGAAAACACGGTCGAGTATTGCGAGAACTGTGGCCGCGAAATGGCGCTGAAGCGCGGGAGGTTCGGCAGCTTCCTGGCTTGCACGGGCTATCCGGATTGCAAGACGACGAGGCGGCTGGTGGAAGGCACGCGCAAGGCGCGCCAGCCGGACGCTCCGATCGGCGAAAAATGCCCGGAGGACGGCGGCGAGTTGCTGAAGCGCGCGGGTCGCTACGGAGATTTTATCGGCTGCCAGAACTATCCGAAGTGCAAGTACACGCGGCCGATCACGCTGGGCATCAAGTGCCCGAAATGCGGGGAAGGCGAATTCGTCCGGCGCGGGATGGCGCGGGGCCGGGGGCGGGGACGCGTTTTCTACGGCTGCAGCCGCTATCCCGATTGCGACTATACGTCGCCCCACGAACCGATCAACGAGCCCTGCCCGAAATGCGGCGCGCCGTTCATCGTCGAGAAACGCACGAAGCTCGGCAACTTCCGCGCGTGCGTGCGCGAGAACTGCGATTGGGAAGTGGTTGCCCCGCCGCCAGCGTCGGACGTCCAGCCGCTTTCGCCGGTTTCGAGCGGAAAAGTTACGCAGCCCAACGCGGAACCGCAGCCGGTGGGAGCGGGCGAATCTTCCAAACCCTGACTCGGGTGAGCGCAGGATGGGTCACGCACTGGCCTGGGTATTGCCGCTGATACCCGTTTCGACGGCGATCGCGGCCTATTTCGCAATTCGAAAGCGCCTGCCGAAATCCACGACGGTCTTCCTGGTATTCTTTGCCGATAATCCGCTGCTGTGGGCGATTGTGGTCGCCATGGCGCGCGTGTATGGATATGAAGATCTACTGAGGCCGCTCGTCGCCGCGCTGGTGGCGTCCGTGGTGTGCGGGACGATTCTCTACTTCAAGTTGAAAGATATTGCGGGCTCCGGAGGAGACTTTCCGCCGGCGCACTGAACCCCCGGGCGCGGAGGCAACGGAAGCGAGCGCCTGCCGCGCTAGTATTGCCGCGACGCGATTCCGATGCCGACGCGGACGGTATCCTGATCGAGCAGCAGGGCCCGGTTGTTGTCAATCACGTAGTAGACGAGCGAGTAGCTGGCGGCCGGATCGCTGGCGGCCAGCGTGGCGGTGCCCCGCCCCAGCGTCGCGTCGGGCGCCGTCATGGAACTGCCGGCGGTATTGACCGGATCATTCTGGTAGACGGCGTTGAAATTGTTGATGTCGAGATGGCCACCGGTGATGGCCCCGCCGGTCAAGGTCGCCTGACCCTCCAGCGATTGCGGATTTCCGGCGGTTGCGCCGCTGGAGATGGCGAGGGCGCCCAGATTCAGAGCAAAGCTTCCATCCACGGGCGCCTGCACGGTCCCCGCAATGGCCAAGATCGTTTGCGGATACG
>Ga0335076_10007159_pt1 | contig 11243 bp, 12 predicted proteins | sample Lox_Sample_25_FD_206717 | JGI IMG/M metagenome (GOLD analysis project Ga0335076, IMG submission 206717) | Soil microbial communities from Loxahatchee National Wildlife Refuge, Florida, United States - Lox_Sample_2.5 | ecosystem: Environmental > Terrestrial > Soil > Wetlands | place: USA... | reverse complement strand
CAACTCCTCGCCGCAGCATTCCGGTTCGACGGCGGCCCGTGGGGCGGCGAGCATCCGGTCTACTGGATCTACGGCTTCAAGACGGGGACGTGGTGGCCGTTCGTCCCGACGGGCGAGAAGCATGAGCGCGACAACTCCCGCGAGCTCGAGCTGAAGGCCAAGCTGGAGAAGGAACTGCCGATCGAGCCCGACCTGAGCAAGTGGCTCGCGCTCTACGACGCGCCGATCTAGTCGGGCGAGAGGACGCTCGCCGAGCGTTTTGGTGTGGCTGTCAGCCTGTGACTCGGGTTGGTGCCGATCAGTGTTTTGCGCCCGTTGCAATACGGGGTTCTCCCAATGACAGTGCGCGTCGAGCGAACGAGACTTGAGTCAAACGTGGCGGGCGCAGCGTGGCCCGCCGCACATGTCCCGCTCGAACTTCCGAACCCGGAGGGAGCGTGGGAGTCGCAGTTGGGCCACCGGTGGTCGACAGGAGACCGGCCGCACGGCCGGCGCGGCTCCGAAGTCCGGTGCGCCGGTCCGGCGTTTCGGGTACCGGCCTCGCCGAGATCGCGTCGCCCTCGGCGAGCGCGTCGCTCGCCCATCGCGCGGACATCCAAGGGCTGCGTGCCGTGGCCGTGCTCCTCGTCGTCGTCGCGCATGCCGGCGTTCGTTTCGTGTCGGGCGGGTTCGTCGGGGTGGATGTCTTCTTCGTACTCTCGGGTTTCCTGATCACGGGCCTGCTGCTCGCTGAAGCACGCAAAGGCGGCTCGGTGTCCCTGCTCGGGTTCTACGGCCGGCGCGCACGGCGGATCCTTCCGGCCGCGATGCTGACGCTGGTGGCGACCGACATCGCCGCGTATCTCCTCGTGAACTTCGTGCGAGCGCGCGAGACCGTCGATGACAGCCTGCACGCTGCCGGGTTCGCCGCGAACTTCCACTTCGCGGCGCAGGGCTTCAACTACTTCGCCCAGAGCGAGCCGCCGTCTCCGCTACTGCACTACTGGTCGCTCTCGGTCGAGGAGCAGTTCTACCTGGTCTGGCCCTTGCTGCTCTCGCTGACGCTGTTCGGCATCGCCTGGGTGTTGCGGCGGAGGACTGCCGGCTGCGAGCGGCGGTTGCTCTGGCTCATTGGCATCCTCACCGCCCTCTCGCTCGTTTACTCGATCCATCTCACGGCGACGTCTCCGACGGCCGCGTACTACTCCCCGTTCGCGCGGGCCTGGGAGCTCGGTCTCGGCGCCACTCTGGCGGTAGCCACGGCGCAGCTGGCGCGGCTTCCTGGCTCCGTGACGGTCGTGCTGGGCTGGTCGGGAATCGCGGCGATCGCGGTCGCGGCGGTCGGCTTCTCATCCTCGACGCCGTTCCCCGGTTGGGCTGCGCTCCTGCCGACAGTCGGGACGGCTTGCGCGATCGTCGCCGGGATGGGGGCTAGTGCGCCGCGGCTGGCGGTGGGACGCTGGCTTGGCGTGCGCCCGATGTCCATGATCGGGGATCGTTCGTACGCCTTCTACCTGTGGCACTGGCCGGTGCTGATCCTCGCGGCGGGCTATGCGGGCCACGCACTCTCACTCCCAGTGAAGCTCGAACTGATGGTCGGAGCCTTCGCGCTCTCCTGCGTCTCCTATGCGCTGGTGGAGAACCCGATCCGGCGACGGATGCGAAGCCGGGCGAAGACGCTCGTCGTCGTGCTCGCCTGCGCGGGCGTCTTCCTCGGCACCGCCGTCGGTTCGCTCGCCGGCATCGACCGCGAGCAGCGGCGCTTCCAGGGCCCGACCTCGACGCAGACCGCGCCTCTCGGGATCCACGGGCCGACCTCCACCGCGAAAGGCGCGCTCTCGCCCGTGATCGCAGCAGTCCAATCGGCGCGCGCCGGCGCGCCTCTTCCCTCGCCGCTAACTCCCGCAATCGATCATCTGAACAGCCATCCCGCCCCCTACGCGATTCCGCCCGAGTGCCTCGGCCACAACAACAGCGGAGTGATCGCGATCAAGGTCTGCCGCCTCGGGGACAGCTCGAGCAAGAAGCTCATCGTGCTCATGGGCGACTCGCACGCGTTCATGTGGGTTCCCGCTGTGCTGGAGATGGCGTGGCACGACCACCTGGCCGTCGTTCCCCTGCTACGGCTCGGCTGCACGCCGTCCAACTGGCCGCCAGCCCACCGGAGCGGCCGATGCGCCGAATGGTTCCGCTGGGCGATCGGCCGGATCAAACACCTCCACCCGAGTGCGGTCCTGCTCGGAGGGAGTATCGATCAGATGCAGACCGCGGCCGTCGGGAGGGAGGTCGCAGGCGTCGTCGGAGCCGCGCGGGAACTCCACGGGCTCGGACGAGTCGTGGTCATCGGCGATCCCGAAGGGCTCGACTTCAATCCCGTCGACTGCCTGCTCAAGCCGGGCGCCACAATGGGCACCTGCACCACGACGTGGCCGGCGAGCGCGCTCAGGGGCTACAACCATGTCAAGCAGGGAGTGACGCGGCGCGGGATCGGCTTCCTCGCCACCCGAGGGTTCGTCTCCTATCAGCGTGAGTACCCGGCCGTGATCGGCCACACGATCGTCTGGCTCGACGGCAACCACATGACATACCTGTACTCGGCGCAGGTCGCCGGCGCGTTCCGCGCCGCGTACCTCCACGCGACCGCGAGACACCCGCACCACTGACTTGCGGCAGCTAGCCTTCCGCGATTCGTCTGCGCCGCCGCCTCTACCTGCCCCTGCTCCTGTCCGTCTTCCTCGCCGCGATGCTCGTGCCGGGCGCCCACGCGCGCGCTCTCTTTCCCCGGTTCCACGGCGCCGTGCCCGTCCTGCTCTATCACCGCCTGGCGCCGAGCAGCAACGGCTACGGCGTCGCACCCGCCGACTTCGCGGCGCAGATGCAGCGGCTGCACGACCTCGGCTTTCAGGCCATTTCGCTCGACCAGTACGTGCGGTTCATCCGCGGCAAGCCCGTCGACCTACCGCCACGGCCAATCCTCATCACCTTCGACGACGGGTTCGCGTCCTCGTTCACGGTCGCCGACCCGATCCTCACCCGCTACGGCTGGAACGCCACGGCCTACATCATCACGGGAGCGATCGGGACTCCCGGCCGTCTCAGCTGGGCTCAGCTACGGCACATGCAGGCGACCGGACGCTGGCAGATCGACGAGCACGCCGGCTACGGCCACGTGGACGTCACGGTCGACTCCGCCGGCGACCAGGGAGCGTTCTACGCGAACGAAGTCTGGGCGAACGGCGCCAAGGAGAGCTTCCGCCACTACAAGCGGCGGGTGAGCCGCGACATCGAGCTCGGCCAGAGAATGCTCGCGCGCAACATTGCAGGCTGGACGTCGCACGGCACGTTTGCGGTTCCGTTCAACAACTACGGCCAGCACGGCTCCAACGACCCGCGCATCGCGCCGTGGCTGAGCAGATTCCTGAAAGCGCGCTTCGCGGCCATCTTCCTGCAGAAAGGCGACGGCTTCTCGACTCCGGGGCCTGGCCTCCAGAACAGGATCTTCGTGCCCGGAGGCTGGGATGCGTCGAGGCTCGAAGGACATCTGCTCACCGGCCGCGCGGACCTGGCGGCTCGTCGCTAGAGCGCTCGTCTCGGGAACGACTCTGCGCGTGGACGGCTGCACCTGATCAGGGCATTCCGGAACACTGGCCCAGGCGAGCGTCCCCCCGGCCGCGACGTCTCTCTACGCGACGGGCTTGCCCATTTCCCGGGCGATCTCGGAGAGAGCCGCGAGGCGCTTCTCGAGCGGCGGGTGATCCATCATCCACTCGCTCATCTGCGTCTTCCAGTTCGTCGGGATGATGAAGAACGCGTTCATGCCCTGCACCTCGCGCAGGTCCTGCTGCGGGATCTGCGTGATGCCGCTCGAGATCTTCTGGAGTGCGCTCATGAGGTTCTCCGGCGCGCCGGTGATGATCGCCGAGCCGCGGTCGGCCGCGTACTCGCGATAGCGGGAGATCGTGCGGATCAGGACCCAGCTGATCGCGTAGACGATGATCGAGACGACCAGCATGATCAGCCAGACGGGGACCTGGTTGTTGTTGTTGTCCCGGTTCCCACCGCCGAAGCCGCCGAACATCCCGGCGTACAGCCCGAAGCGGGTCAGCAGCGCCGCGAGCATCGCGAAGAAGCTCGCGACCGTCATGACGAGCACGTCACGGTTCGCGACATGGGAGAGCTCGTGCGCGAGAACGCTCTCGACCTCCTGCGGTTCGAGCCGCTGCCACAACCCCCTGGTCACCGCGACGGCAGCGTGCTTCGGGTTCCGGCCCGTCGCGAATGCGTTCGGAACGTCGGTCTCAACGATCGCCACGCGCGGCTTGGGCAGGTCTGCCATGGCGCACAGCCGCTCGACCATCGCGTGCAGCTCGGGCTCCTCTTCGGGCGTGACGACCCTCGCACCCGAGGCCGCGAGCGCGATCTTGTCGGACGTGTAGTACTGGAAGAACGCCAGGCCGACCACGATGACGAGCATCGGAGCAAGCCCGACGTTGAAGATGCTGAAGAGCACGACGGCGAAGACGACGTAGAGCAGGCCGAGCAGGAAGCTCGTGAAAAACATCCGTAGCGAGAGGCCCCGGTCACGACCAAACGATCTCCGTTTCATGGCTCGAATGGTACTCAGCGGCCACCCCGCACCGGTTCCTGCGCCGGTGGTCTTAGCGCTTCATTAGAGTCCTGCGCGGTGCCTCGCCGCGCACTCATCGCAGCCGCCGCAGTGCTCGGCGCCGTCGTGCTCGCAGGGTGCGGCTCCGAGGGCGTCGCCACGCCCACGCCGAACACGGTCGTCGGGACCGTCGCCGGCCCGAGCTTCCCGATCGTTCCCGCCTTCCATCTCAAGGGCGACCCGAAGAAAGGCGCCTCGGTATACGCGAGCTCGGGGTGCGGAGGCTGTCACACGCTCGCCGCTGCGCACTCGAGCGGCACGGTAGGCCCGAATCTCGACACGCTCAAGCCCGACTACCAAGCCGTCACGGCTCAGGTGACGAACGGCGGCGGTGCGATGCCGGCCTTCAAGTCGAAGCTCAGCACGCAGCAGATCGCTGACGTGGCCGCCTACGTCGTCGACTCCACCGGCGGCAACGCGCCGTAGATCTCCCTCCCACGTTTCCGGCGCACGTCGCGGCCTTCGCATTCGACCTCGACCGGACCTTGATCGCGGAGGACGGCGTGTTGCGGCCGCGGACGCAGGAGGCGCTGGCGCGAACGCGCGCCGGCGGCACCCACGTCGTCGTCGTCACCGGGCGGATGTTCCGCGCCGTGCGGCCGTACCTCGAGCAGGCGAGTCTCGACGATCTCGTCGTCTGCTACCAGGGGGCGGTCGTGGCCGACCCTGCCACCGGCGACTTCCTCCTCCACGTCCCGATCCCGCTCGCAGAGGCGCGCGAGGCGATGGAAGCCGTGCTGGCCGCCGGTTTCCATCTCAATTGCTACGTCGACGATCTGCTCTACGTCGCGGAGGTGACGCCTGAGGCGAGGCGCTACGCGGACTTCCAGCACCTAGAGATCCACGCCGTAGGCGACCTCCGTTCGTGGCTCGACCACGATCCGACGAAGCTCGTTGCCGTCGGTGATCCGGAGGCGCTCGACGAGCTCGAACGGGAGCTGAAGCCGCGCTTCGCGGGACGCCTTTTCATCTCCAAGTCGCTGCCCTATTTCCTCGAGTTCGCGCACCCCAACGTGAGCAAAGGGAGCGGGCTCGCGTTCGTCGCAGAGCGGCTCGGCTTCCGGCCCGAGGAGACGATCGCCTGCGGCGACGGCGAAAACGATCGCGAGCTGCTCGATTGGGCCGGCTTCGGGGTCGCCGTGGCGAACGCGCACGAGGACGTGCTCGCGCGGGCCGATCTCGTCGTCCCCTCGGTACAGGAGGAAGGCGTGGCCGACCTGCTCGACGCCTACTTAGACTCAGCGGCGTGATCGATCTGAGGGCAGCCCGTGCCGCGCCGGAGGAGATGCGGGCGGCGCTCGCACGCAAGGGCGCCGGCGAGCTCTTCGACGAGCTGCTCGCTGCCGACCGCGCCGTGCTCGAGGTGCAGCCGCGCGTCGAAGAGCTGCGCGCTGCGCGCAAGACCAAGGGCAAGCCGACGCCGGAGCAACTCGCGGAGCTCGAGCGCCTCAAAGGCGAGCTGCAGGGCCTCGAGGAGCAGCTCGGTCAGGCGGAGGCGCGCCGGCAGGAGATCCTCGACCGCGTTCCGAACCCGCCCGACGTGTCGGCGCCCGACGGCGCGACCGACGAGGACGCCGTCGAGATCCGGCGCTGGGGCGAGCCGCCGAGCTTCGACTTCCCCGTCCGCGACCACCTGGACCTCGGACAGGCGCTCGGCTGGATCGATCCCGAGCGGGCCGCGAAGGTCTCGGGCACCCGCTTCGTGTACCGGGTGGGCGACGTCGCACTGCTCGAGCTCTCGCTCTACCGGTGGGCGTTGGCGCGGCTCGTGGAGAAGAGCTTCGTACCGATGCTGCCGCCTGTGCTCGTGCGCGAGCAGGCGATGTACGGCACGGGGTTCCTGCCCACCGACGAGGTCAACATCTACCGCGTCGAGCGCGACGAGCTCTTCCTCACGGGCACCGCCGAGGTCGGGCTCGCCGCGTACCACGGCGACGAGATCCTCGAGGCCGACGGCCTGCCGCTCCGCTACGCCGGCTACTCGACGAACTTCCGCCGCGAGGCGGGCGCGGCCGGCAAGGACACGCGTGGCATGTTCCGCGTCCATCAGTTCGACAAGGTGGAGATGTACGTCTTCACCTTCCTCGATCGGGCGCGCGACGAGCACGAGCACCTGCTCGAGATCGAGGAGTCGCTCGTCCAGGAGCTCGGCCTCCCCTACCGGGTCGTGAACGTCGCGGCCGGCGACCTCGGCGCGTCGGCGGCGAAGAAGTACGACATCGAGGGCTGGTTCCCAGGTCAGGAGCGGTACCGGGAGCTGACGTCGACCTCGAACACGACCGACTACCAGGCGCGCCGGCTCGGCATTCGCACCCGGCGCGACGGCAAGCTCGAACCCGTCGCGACGCTGAACGGGACCGCCGTGACCGCGCGGACGATGATTGCGCTGCTGGAGAACTTCCAGGACGCCGGCGGCTCGATCTCGGTGCCGGAACCACTCTGGGAATTCGGCGCGCCGCGCACGCTCGGCGGCGATCGCGTCCGCGACTAGGCGTCGTCCGGCTCGCCGCGCTCGGCGAGCCACGTCTTCGCGAGCCGCTTCTGGGCGCGCGTCAACCATGCCTCCTCGACGAGGTCACGCAATTCGTCCCGGTCGAGCCGATCAAGGTCGGGAATGCGCATCAGCACGGCCGAGTAGCCGTCCCAGTGCGGCGTCGTGAAGTAGATGCCGCGCGCGTCGGAGAGGAGCATCTCCTTCACGCCGAGATCGGCGACGCGGAAGGCGAGGACGTCGTCGAGCCGCTCTCCCGTCGCGGCGTCGACGGCGTCCGGACGACGGCTGCGATGGAAGCAGAACATCTTCCCGTGCACCTTGTAGACGGGACGCCCGTCCTCGATCTCCTTCGTCGCCTCGGGCATCGCGAGTGCGAGCGTGTCCAGATCTCTCATCGTCGCCACGGCTGCGACACTAGACCCCGCGGCGGGGTGCCGGAGCGGTCGAACGGGGAGGTCTTGAAAACCTCTGAGCCCAGCGGGCTCCGTGAGTTCGAATCTCACCCCCGCCGCTCGCTCGGCTCAGCCAAAAACAGCTCGAGCAATCGTCGTGCTCCCGAGGCGATATGAATACGCCACGACAAGACACTAGCCGGGAGGGCGCATTGATTCTCGCCAACTACAACTTCGCCAGCTTCCTATGGGACGTGCTGGTCATCTTCGCGTTCGTCATCTGGTTCTGGCTGCTCATCGTGGTGTTCAGCGACCTCTTCAGCCGGCACGACATAAGCGGCTGGGGAAAGGCCGCCTGGATCATCCTGGTCATCATCCTGCCCTACCTTGGCGTGTTGATCTACCTCATCGCCGAGCACAGTGGGATGGCCGACCGGCAGACCAAGCAGGTGCAGGCACAACAGGCGGTGGCGGATGAGTACATTCGCTCCGTCTCGGGAAGCGGTGGTCCAGCCGGTGAGATCGAGACGGCAAAGAAGTTGCTCGACTCCGGTGCAATCACTCAGGCCGAGTACGACTCGATCAAGTCGAAGGCGCTCGGGCAGGGCTGAGCACCCGGGCACTACCCGCAGTAGACGAGCGTCCTGGCGGTTCGAGAAGGGAGGCGCTGATCGGGTCTGCCTAAATCGTCCAGTTGGGACGATGGTCCACCGCGGGAGCCGTTGAATTCTTCCCGTCGTCAACCACTGCGCTAGGAGGCCTTATGGCTGAGAACGTGCTCTATACGGCGGTTTACAGCAGCGTGGACGACGCGCTCGACGATCTCAATGCGATCGACGAGCTGCACAAGGGAGAGATGATCGGGAAGTTCGACGCGGCCGTGATCGACCAGGAGAACGGCAAGGCTCACATCGTGAAGCGTATGGATCGGCCGCGGATGGAGATCATTCCCGAGGAGTTCAACGGGGGAGCCCTGCCGCGGAAAGAGCTCATGGAGGCGGCATCAGAGCTCACTTCTGATGAGGCCGGGCTGATCGTGGTCGGCGAGCCCACGCTCGAAAAGGGCTTCGACAAGGCCGTCACTCATACAGCCAAGATCGTGAAGCGCTCCGTCGATGCTTCGACCGACGAGCTGTACGACGAATTGCAGGCGGCTCTCAAGAACTAGCCGATACGCCCCGGCCCGACGGGTTACACGTTGGGCACGGGGCGCCGCCCGCATCGTCGGCATCGTCGAGTTTCGCCCGCCGCTCGTCTGTAGCGTTCTCAGTCATGACGACGGGAGACGAGCTCCGCGGTCTGATGCGGCTCTGGCCGCACGGCGTGTCGATCCTCAGCGTCGACGTCGAGGGCGACCGGATGGGCGTGACGGTCTCCTCCCTCGTCTCGCTCTCGCTCGAGCCGCCGCTGATCGGCGTCTCGATCGGCAAGGAAGCGTCGAGCTACGAGCTTCTGCGGGGCGCTGGACGCTTCGCCGTCAGCCTCCTCGGCGCCGAGCAGGAGGAACTTGCGCAGCGGTTCGCCGCGGGTTACCCGCCGATCGTGCACTGGCAGGGCGTCCCGACCCGGGAGGGGCAGGTTGCACCGCTGATCGCCGGAGCGCTCGGCTGGATCGAAGCCGAGACACGCAGCGAGGCCGACGCCGGCGACCACACCTTCTTCATCGCCGACGTCCTCGCAATCGAGCACGGCCCGTCGCATCACGCGCTCGTCTACCGCGAGAGCGCGTACCACTCCGTGTGAATGTGATCGAAGCCGTCGTCTTCGACCTGGACGGCGTGCTGCTCCAGTCGGAGGAGGTCTGGGACGAGGTACGCGAGCGCTACGTGCGCGAGCGGGGCGGCCGCTACGACGACGAGGTACAGCGGGCGATGATGGGCATGAGCGCGCCGGAGTGGTCTCGGTACCTGCACGAGCAAGCCGGTGTCCCGGACGAGCCTGCCGCGATCAACCGCGACGTCGTCGAGCGGATGCTCGACGCGTACCGCCGCGAGCTGCCGCTGCTGCCCGGCGCGGTGGAAGCGGTGCGGCGGACCGCGGCTGTGTTCCCGCTCGGGCTCGCGTCGTCCTCGAACCGAGAGGTCTTCGAGGAGGTGCTCGACCTCGCAGGCATCGAGGACTGCTTCCGCGCGACCGTCTCGTCGGAGGAGGTCGAGCGCGGGAAACCCGCCCCTGACGTCTACCTCGAGGCCGCTCGCCGGCTGGACGTTGCAGCGGAGCGGTGCGCCGCCGTCGAGGACTCCCACGCCGGCATCCGCTCGGCGAAGTCCGCCGCGATGCGGGTGATCGCGATCCCCAACGCGAGCTATCCGCCCGACGACCAGGCGCTCGAGCTCGCCGACGACGTCGTCGAGTCGCTAGACGACCTGACGCCCGAACGCATCGAAGGCCCGTAGCGGCGCGATCGCCGGGTCGAAGTCCTCGCGGAACATCGTGAAGATCGTGACGTCGCGGAGCGGCCCGCCGGCGCGACCCGGCAGCCGTCGCCGCAGGGTCGCCTCCTCCACGAAGCCGAGCTTGCGCGGGATTCCGAAGCTCGCGACGTTCCTGGGCTCGATCCGGATCTCGATCCGGTCGGCCTCGCAGACCTCGAAGCCCACGCGCGTCAGCGCTGCGGCCGTCTCGGTCGCGAGGCCCTGCCGCGTCGCGCTCGCGCGCACCCAGTAGCCGATCTCGAGCCCGCCCGGCCCGATGCGGGGGTGCAGCCCGGTGCCGCCGAGGACCTGGTCCTCGGAGCGGTCGAAGATGCCCATGACGAACGACTCCCCGGTGTCGTAGAGCGCGCGAAAGCCGCGAAGGCGATCGACCTTCGTCTCGACCGGCTGCGGTTCCTCGTGGGCCCAGTCCATGAAGGGCCTCAGGTGCTCGAGGCTCGAGTCGAGCGCCTCCTGGAGGTCGGGCGCATCTCCCGGCGCCCAGCAGCGGATGACGAGCCGTTCCGTCTCGATCCGGTAGGGAGCAGGCGGGCCTTCCCAGCTCACGAAACGCGCCCGACGAGCACGCAGCCGTTGTGGCCGCCGAGACCCATCGCATTCGAGAGCGCGACCTCGACCTGCGTCCGCCGTGCCTCGTTGGGCACGTAGTCGAGATCGCACTCCGGGTCGGGATGGATGTAGTTCATGGTCGGCGGCAGAACGCCGTCCCGGACCGCGAGAACGCACATCATCGCCTCGATCGCGCCCGCAGCTCCGAGGCAGTGGCCGGACACGGACTTGGTCGAAGAGACCGCAAGGCGGTACGCGTGCTCGCCGAAGACCTCCTTGATCGCCCGCGTCTCCGCCGCGTCGCCGAGTGGCGTCGAGGTGCCGTGGGCGTTGATGTAGCCCACCCGCTCGGGGTCGACTCCGGCGCGATCGAGCGCACGCTGCATCATCTCCGCGACGCCCACCGACTCGGGGTCGGGCTGTGCGAGGTGGTGCGCGTCATTCGACATCCCGTAGCCGAGGATCTCTGCGTACACGTTCGCACCACGGCGCTCGGCAGCCTCGAGCTCCTCGAGCACGAGCACGCAGGCTCCCTCACCCATGACGAAGCCGGCACGCGTCGCGTCGAACGGCCGCGACGCTCGCGGCGGATGCTCGTCCTCGGCAGCAAGACCGCGCATCGCGCAGAAGCCGGCGAGGATCAACGGATGGAGGCAGGCCTCCGCGCCTCCGGCGAGCACGGCGTCGGCGTCTCCCCGCTTGATCAGCTCAGCCGCCTCCCCGACCGC
>Ga0335076_10007157_pt1 | contig 11244 bp, 8 predicted proteins | sample Lox_Sample_25_FD_206717 | JGI IMG/M metagenome (GOLD analysis project Ga0335076, IMG submission 206717) | Soil microbial communities from Loxahatchee National Wildlife Refuge, Florida, United States - Lox_Sample_2.5 | ecosystem: Environmental > Terrestrial > Soil > Wetlands | place: USA: Florida... | reverse complement strand
GCGCCGCGCCAGGCGGCCGTCCTGTATTCGCCCTGTATCGCCAGGGCGCGCGGCCCGTCGCCTACTCGGCGATCACGCGGACGTAGGATCCGGGGGCCGGCTCGATCGGCTTCAGCTGGCCGTCGCCGGGCACGCGCGCCGGCACCTTGCCGTTGCCGTACTGGTCGAGCCACTGCGCCCAGTGGGGCCACCACGAGCCCGGGTGCTGGGTCGCCGTCTTCAGCCACTCGTCGGGGTTCTTGGGCAGCTTCGGGTTGGTCCAGTGGCAGTATTTGTGCGCGTCGGGCGGGTTGACCACGCCGGCGATGTGGCCCGAGGCGGCGAGCACGAACTCGACCGGCCCGCCGAACAGCTGGGTCCCGACATAGCAGGTCTTCCACGGCGCGATGTGGTCCTCGCGCGAGGCCATGATGAAGGTCGGCGTCTTGATCTTGCGCACGTCGATCGGCACGCCGCCCAGCGTGATGCCGCCGGGCACCACCAGCAGGTTCTCCTGGTACATCTTGCGCAGATAGAAGCTGTGCATCGCCGCCGGCATGCGGGTCGAGTCGGAGTTCCAGTAGAGCAGGTCGAACGGGAACGGCTCCTTGCCGAGCAGGTAGTTGTTGACCACGAACGACCAGATCAGGTCGTTGGCGCGCAGCATGTTGAAGCTGGTCGACATGGCGCGGCCGTCGAGATAGCCGTGCTTCGACATGCGCTCCTCGAGCGCGGCGAGCTGCTCCTCGTCGATGAACACCGAGATCTCGCCGGTCTCGGCGAAATCCACCATGGCGGCGAAATAGGTCGCGCTGACGAAGCGCTCGTCGCGTTTGGCCGTCATGTAGGCGAGCGTCGAGGCGAGCAGGGTGCCGCCCAGGCAGTAGCCGATCACGTTGGCGTCCGGCTCGCCGGTCGCCGCCTTCATGGCATCGAGCGCCGCCAGCGGCGCCTCGAACATGTAGTCCTCGAAGCTCTTGGTCGCGAGGTGCTCGTCGGGGTTGACCCACGACACCATGAAGACCGTGATGCCCTGGTCGACCGCCCAGCGCACGAACGAGTTCCGCTCGCGCAGGTCGAGGATGTAGTACTTGTTGATCCAGGGCGGGATGATGAGCAGCGGCCGCCGGTAGACCTCCTTGGTGGTCGGCGCGTACTGGATCAGCTGCAGCAGGTCGTTCTGGAACACCACCTGGCCCGGCGTCACCGCGATGTTGCGGCCGATCTGGAAGGCATCCAGGTCGGTCATCTTGATCGACAGCTGGCCGTGGCCGCGCTCGAGGTCGTCGAGCATGTGGTTGAGGCCCTTGAGGAGGTTCTCGCCGCCGCTCTCGACGGTCGCGCGCAGCACCTCGGGATTGGTCACCACGAAGTTCGACGGCGCCATCGCATCGACGAACTGGCGGGTATAGAAGTCGACCTTCTTGGCGGTCTTGTCGTCGAGCCCCTCGACATGGCGCACGTTCGACTGCATCCAGCGCGCGGTCAGGAGGTACGACTGCTTGATGAAGTCGAACACGACGTTCTCGTTCCACGCGCTGTCCTTGAAGCGCCGGTCCTCGGCCGCCGGCGCGATCACGGGCTCGGCCTCCTCGCCCAGGAAGCGCCGGGTCGCGCTCTGCCACAGGGTCAGGTAGTCGCTCCACAGCGACATCTGGGCCTGCACCAGGCGCGCCGGATCGGCCATCATGCGCGCCGCCATCTCGAGGAAGGCGCCGCCGATATTCAGCGGGTCGCCCATCCCGATGGCGTTGTCGCCGGCCTCGCTGCGCCGGGTCAGGAAGTCGCGCACCATGCGCTGGCTCTGCTCGGCGACCCGCGCCATCGCGCGCGACCACTCGACCGGGTCGGGGAACCGGATGTCGGCCGCCTCGACCTCGCCGGCCGCGGCGGCGGGCGCCGGCGTGGGGGGCGTGCGGGCGTGCGTCGGCTCGGCCGGCCGGCTGGCCGAGCGCTCGCCGCTCGTCACCGTCTCCTCCCGGACCGGCGGCTCCGCGCGGCTCACTGCGGGTGCCGCGGCGGATTTTGGTCCGCGCCCTCGTGACATGGGTTTTTCTGTTACTTTCACTTGCCTTGGGGTCCGATTTTGCATGGTATGTCGGCGCCGAAGCAAGCGGCGCCGAGCGGCGGCGGGCGGACGAGCGATGTCGGGCCTCTAGAAACCGATGGGGGCGGCCGAGGGTTCCGACGGGTCGTGTGGTCGCCGCGGCGCCCTGCCACGGGCCGGCCGGTGGTCCGCGCGGCATCATGTGGGAGCCCAGGGCGGGCGGGTCAAATCCTTGGGACCAGGTTGGGAATGGTGGTGGTGACGAACCGGCGTAGGCGGCCTCGGGGTGGCGTGGCCGGCCGCGCCAATCGCACGCCGGCGCGGGTCGCGCTGGCGCTCGGCGCCGTCCTGATGATCGGGCTTGCCGGCTGCTCGTGGCTCGGCCTCGGCGGCGACGACAAGCCCAAGCCGCCGGGCGATCAGAGCCAGCCGCTGACGACCGACGAGCCCTATCCCAACCTGGCCGAGGTGCCCGGACGGCCGACCCGGCCGCCCGCGATCGACCGCGAGAAGATCGCCCAGGGCCTCGCCGCCGACCGCGAGAACGCCGAGTACACCGAGGATCAGATCCGCCGCGCTCCCGAGCCGCCGCCCATGCCGCGCCAGAGCGCGGCGGCGCGTCCGGTTTCGCCGCCCGCTGCGGCCGCGCCAGCGCCGGCGCCGGCAGCGCCTGCGGCACCGCCGCCCGTGGCGGCCGCCGCCCCGCCGCCGCCCGCCCCCGAGCCCGCGCCGCCGCCGGTTGCGACCGCCGCTCCACCGGCGCCGGCCACGCCCCAGCCCGCGCCGCCGCCGGTCGTGGCCGCCGCTCCACCGCCGCCGCCGGCAGCCGAGTCGCCGCCGCCCTTGCCCTACGCCGCCGCGCCGCCGCCCGCCGCGCCGGCGCCCGAACCCGCGCCGCCGCTGCCCTACGCGACTGCGGCCGCGCCGCCGCCCGCGCCGGCGGCCGCGCCGATCGTCAGCGAGCCGTCGCCGGCCGACGCCACGCCGCCGGTCTCGCCGGTCGCCGATCCGCGCGAGCCCTCGGTCCGCATGGTCAACAACAAGCCGGTGATCAGCCAGGGCTACTACGCGACCCAGCCGCCGCCGGCGCCGGCGCCGGCCCAGAGCGCCGCGCCGCCGCCGGCCCAAGCCGAAACCCTTGCCCAGGCGAGCCCGCCGCCGCCCGCCGCGGTCGCGCCGGCGGCGCCCGCGCCGATGGCCGCGCTCGATCCGCTGCAGCAGCAGATCAACGCCCCGCCGCCGATCGCGGCGGCCGAGTCGAAGGCCGACCCGACCCTCGCGGCGCGCGCCGACAGCGTGCCGGTCCGGCCGACCGCGCCGCCCGCCGTGGCGCCGCCGCCGGCGCCCGCCGACATCGCGCCGATCCCCAACGTCGCGCCGCCTGCCGTCGTGCCGGCACCGGCGAGCCCGCCGCAGGTCGCCGCGGCGCCGTCGGCCGCCCCCGGGCTCGACGAGGCGCTGCGCCGGACGTTTCCCGATGCCGCGGCGCAGCGTTCCGTCATGCCGATGGCGCCGCCGCGCCAGGGCGTCGATGCGCTCGCCGCGTCGATCTATTTCGCCGACGGCTCGGCCGGCCTGACCGAGGACGACCGCAGCATCCTGCGCGAGGTCGCGCGCCTGCATCGCGAGCGCGGCGGCACCGTCCGGGTGGTCGGCTATGCCAGCCCCGAGGGGCGCGGCCCCGTCGCGGCGCGCCGGATCGCCGCCCTCGACATGTCGAGCCGGCGCGCGGAGGCCGTCAGCCGCGAGCTCGCCCGATTCGGCGTGGCAGCCGGCGCGATCACGAGCAGCGCCGAAGGCACGCCCGCGGGCCCCGGGGCGGCCGGCGGCGGATTCGGCGCGGCGGGCGAGCGCCGGGTCGACATTTACCTCGATTATTAACGATAACGCCGTTACAACAACCGCTTACGTCGGCCGTTAACCAACGCACTTTCTCCCGGTCCGTCAGTCGAGGCGCCATGGACAGCGAGTTCCACCGGATCAAGCGGCTGCCGCCCTACGTGTTCGCCGAGGTCAATCGGCTGAAGGCCCAGGCGCGCGGCGCCGGCGAGGACATCATCGATTTCGGCATGGGGAATCCCGACATGCCGACGCCGCGCCACATCGTCGAGAAGCTGGTCGAGACGGTGCAGAACCCGCGCACGCACCGCTACTCGAACAGCCGCGGCATCCCGGGGCTCCGCAAGGCGATCGCCGGCTACTACGCGCGCCGCTTCGGCGTCACGCTCGACCCCGAGACCGAGGTGATCGTCACGCTGGGCTCGAAGGAGGGGCTCGCCAACCTCGCCCAGGCGATCACGAGCCCGGGCGACGTCATCGTGGTGCCCAACCCGAGCTACCCGATCCACGCCTTCGGCTTCATGATCGCGGGCGCCGCGATCCGCCACCTGCCCAACGCGACGCCCGGCCAGGCGAACAACGCCGGCGAGTTCATCAAGCTGCTCGATCGCGCGGTCAAGCACTCGGTGCCGTCGCCGCTCGCGCTGGTGCTCAACTATCCGTCCAACCCGACCGCCGAGGTGGTCGACCTCGACTTCTACGGCCAGGTCGTCGAGTACTGCCGCGCGCACGGCATCTACGTGCTGTCGGATCTCGCCTATTCGGAGATCTACTTCGACGGCAAGCCGCCGCCCTCGGTGCTGCAGATCCCGGGCGCGCGCGACATCACCGTCGAGTTCGGCTCGATGAGCAAGACCTACGCGATGCCGGGCTGGCGCATCGGCTACGCGGTCGGCAACCGGAAGCTGATCGCCGCGCTGGCGCGCATCAAGTCGTACCTCGACTACGGCGCCTTCACGCCGATCCAGGTCGCCGCGGCGGCCGCGCTCAACGGCCCGCAGGACTGCGTCGACGAGATCCGCGCGATCTACAAGCAGCGCCGCGACGTGCTGATCCAGGGCCTCGCCGCCGCCGGCTGGCCGGTGCCCGCGCCGCCCGCCTCGATGTTCGCCTGGGCGCCGATCCCGCCGCGGCTCGCCGAGCTCGGCTCGATGGAGTTCGCCAAGCGGCTGCTCGCCGAGGCGCAGGTCGCGGTGTCGCCCGGCATCGGCTTTGGCGAGTACGGCGACGGCCACGTCCGCATCGCGCTGGTCGAGAACGTCCACCGCATCCGCCAGGCCTGCCGCAACATCCGCGCCTTCCTCGATCGCGAGACCGCGCGCAACACGGCCGAGCCGCGCGACAAGCTCGCCTCCTGACGCGCCCGCGCCATGGCTGAACCGCTCAACATCGCGATCGCGGGGCTCGGCACGGTCGGAGCGGCGACCGGCGCGCTGCTGCGCGCCGACACCGACCTGCTGACGCGGCGCGCCGGGCGCACGCTGGCGCTGCGCGCGGTCTCGGCGCGCGATCGCGCCAAGCCGCGCGGCTTCGCGCTCGACGGCGTCGAGTGGTTCGACGATCCGGTCGCCATGGCGCGCGCGCCCGCGATCGACGTGGTGGTCGAGCTGATCGGCGGCGCCGACGGTGCGGCGCGCAGCGTGGTCGAGACCGCGCTGGCCGCCGGGCGCCACGTCGTCACCGCCAACAAGGCGCTGCTGGCGCATCACGGCAACGCGCTGGCGCGCACCGCCGAGGCGGCCGGCCTGGTGCTCGCCTACGAGGCCGCGGTCGCCGGCGGCATCCCGATCATCAAGGCGCTGCGCGAGGGGCTCGCGGCCAACGACCTGACCCGCGTCTACGGCATCCTCAACGGCACCTGCAATTACATCCTGACGACGATGCGCGAGACCGGACGCGAGTTCGCCGACGTGCTCGCCGAGGCCCAGAAGCTCGGCTATGCCGAGGCCGACCCGAGCTTCGACGTCGACGGCGTCGATGCCGCGCACAAGCTGTCGATCCTGGCCGCGGTGGCGTTCGGCGCGGCGATCGATTTCGAGGCGCTGCGCATCGAGGGCATCCGCCATGTCTCCGCCGCGGACATCGCCTATGCCGACGAGCTCGGCTATCGGATCAAGCTGCTCGGCATCGCGCATCGCAGCGAGATCGGCCTGGAGCAGCGCGTGCAGCCCTGCATGGTGCCGGTCGCCAGCCCGATCGCGAACGTCGACGGCGTGTTCAACGCGGTGGTCGCCGAGGGCAGTGCGGTCGGCATGTCGTTCTACCAGGGACGCGGCGCCGGCGCCGGGCCGACCGCATCCGCCGTGATCGCCGACCTGATCGACATCGCGCGCGGCCATCGCGTCGCCACCTTCAACCAGCCGGCCGCCTCGCTCGCCAAGCCCAAGGCGGCGCCCAGCGAGCGCCACCGCGGCGCCTTCTACGTGCGCCTGATGGTGGTCGACCGGCCGGGCGTGATCGCGGACGTCGCCGCGGCGCTGCGCGACGAGCTGGTGTCGCTCGAATCGATGCTGCAGCGCGGCCGCGACCCCGGCGAGGCGGTGCCGGTGGTGCTGACCACGCACGAGACCGAGGAGGGCGCGATGCTGCGCGCGCTCGCGCGCATCGCGCGGCTCGACGCCGTCCTCGAGCCGCCGCGGGTGATCCGGATCATCGAAGCGTTGTAGCCTGCGTGGCGTAACGAAAAGATCCTGACGGGAGGAACCGATGTCGACGATGGATCGCAATCTCGCGCTCGAGGCGGTACGCGTCACCGAGGCGGCGGCGCTCGCGGCCTCGCGCCTGATGGGGCGCGGCGACGAGAAGCTGGCCGACCAGGCGGCGGTCGACGCCATGCGGCGCGCGCTCAACGGCCTGGCGATCGACGGCACCGTGGTGATCGGCGAGGGCGAGCGCGACGAGGCGCCGATGCTCTATATCGGCGAGAAGGTCGGCGCCGGCGGGCCCAAGATCGACATCGCGCTCGATCCTCTCGAGGGCACCACGATCACGGCCAAGGGCGGCCAGAACGCGCTCGCGGTGGTCGCGATGGCGTCCGAGGGCGGCTTCCTGAACGCGCCCGACGTCTACATGGACAAGATCGCGGTCGGCGGCGGGCTGCCCGACGGCATCGTCGATCTCGATGCCTCGCCGCTCGAGAACCTCAAGAGCCTGGCGCGCGCCAAGCAGATGGAGGTGTCGGACCTGGTCGCCTGCATCCTCGACCGGCCGCGCCACGCCGAGCTGATCGCCAAGGTGCGCGAGGCCGGCGCGCGCATCATGCTGATCTCGGACGGCGACGTCTCGGGCGTGATCGCGACCTCGCGCCCGGGCAGCGGCGTCGACATCTATCTCGGCACCGGCGGCGCCCCCGAGGGCGTGCTGGCGGCCGCGGCGCTGCGCTGCATCGGCGGCCAGATGCAGGGCCGCCTGCTGTTCCGCAACGACGACGAGCGCGGCCGTGCCATGCGCATCGGCATCAAGGACCTGAACCGCAAGTACGGCCTGCTCGACCTCGCCAAGGGCGACGTCATGTTCGCCGCCACCGGCGTGACCGACGGCACCATGCTGAAGGGCGTGCGGCGCTTCCCGCGCGGCGGCATGACGCATTCGATGATCATGCGCTCGCGCACCGGCACGGTCCGCTTCATCGAGGCGACCCACGACTTCACCCGCAAGACGACCGGCGACTGAGGCCTCGGGGCCCGCCCCCGGTTTGCCTACAGACCCTAGCCGCGCGGTGCCGCCTGCATGTGCCGGCGCAGCGCGGCGAGCCACACCGCGAAGCCGTTGCGCTCGAAATGCGCGCGCCAGCGCGCGCGCTCGTCGAGCGCGCAGTCGAAGGTCGCCGACCACTCGACCAGGCTGCGGTCGTCCTCGACCACCGGCACCACCCGGATGGTCGCGACGTAGTCGCGCACCGGGAAGGGCGACGGCTCGCACAGGCTGTAGCTGTACGCGCGCTCGCGGTCGGAATGCGCCAGCAGCCGCTGGCGGATGGTGCGCTCGCCGGTGACGACCCGGCGCACCGCGCCGACCTGGTCGCCCGCCTTGCCGTCCTCGATCACGGTTTCGCTCTCGACGCCCGCCCAGGCGTAGTGATCGAACGGCCGGATCACCGCCCACACGGCGTCCGCCGAATGATCGAGCATCATGCTGTAGAACGCTGTCGTCATATTGCTGTCCTCGCGTCTGCCTGGGGCTGTGCTAACGCGATCCCCGCCGCCGCGCCCACCCGCTTCTTGCCGCGCGAATCGCACCTCGGTGCGGTCGCCGGCCGGCTTGGGACGGCACGGCTCAAGCGCTTGTGCGCCAAGGGTTTGCGCCTGCGACTTGACCGCGCGGCGCCGGGATGCGGCTGTGTCGTGTCAAACCGTGCGGGGGGTGGCGCGTGCTCGACGGCGCGGCCGGCGGCGAGGAGTTCCTGGGGGTCGAGCGCTCGCTCAGCGGCCGGCGCTGGGTGGCGCGCGCCGGCGACGATCGGCTCGGCCTCGCGCTGGCGCAGCGCCTGGAGCTGCCCGAGCTGGTCGGCCGGCTGCTGGCGGCGCGCGGCGTCGGGCTCGAGGCGGCCGAGGCCTATCTCAATCCGACCCTGCGCGAGCAGCTGCCCGATCCCGGCGGCTTCCTCGACATGGAGCGCGCCGCCGAGCGGCTGGCGGCGGCGATCCGCGGCCAGGAGGACATCGCGGTGTTCGGCGACTACGACGTCGACGGCGCGACCGCCTCGGCGGTGCTCGGGCGCTTCTTCGCGGCCGCAGGCGCGCGCTGGCGCATCTACATCCCCGACCGCCTGACCGAGGGCTACGGCCCGAACACCGCGGCGCTCCGCAAGCTGCAGGCCGACGGCGTGCGCGTCGTCGTGACCGTCGATTGCGGCGCCACCGCGCACGCGCCGCTGGCCGATGCCAAGGCGGCCGGGCTCGACGTGATCGTGTGCGACCATCACGTCGGCGAGCCGGCGCTGCCGCCCGCGTTCGCCGTCGTCAACCCCAACCGCTTCGACGAGACCACGCCGCACCGCATGCTGGCCGCGGTCGGCGTCGCCTTCCTGCTCGCGGTCGCGGTCAACCGCCGGCTGCGCGCCGTCGGCTGGTACGGCGACGCTCGCCCGGAGCCCGACCTGCTGCGGCTGCTCGACCTGGTGGCGCTCGGCACGGTCGCCGACCTGGTGCCGCTCACCGGGGTCAACCGCGCGCTGGTCGGGCAGGGGCTGCGCGTGCTCGCGCGGCGCGCCAATCGGGGGCTGGCCGCGCTCGCCGACGTCGCCGGGCTCGCCGAGCGGGCGGATGCCTATCATCTCGGCTTCGTGCTGGGGCCGCGCGTCAATGCCGGCGGCCGCGTCGGCAACGCGGCGCTCGGCGCGCGCCTGCTCACCACCGAGGATCCCGACGAGGCGCGCCGGCTGGCGCTCGAGCTGCACGCGCTCAACGACGAGCGGCGCGCCATCGAGGCGGGCGTGCTGCAGGACGCCATCGAAACGGTCGAGCGGCGCGGCGGCGACGGCGCGCTGGTGTTCGCCGCCGGCACGGCGTGGCATCCCGGGGTGATCGGCATCGTCGCGGCGCGCCTGAAGGAGCGCTACAACCGCCCCGCGGTCGTGGTCGCGGTGGCCGACGGGATCGCCAAGGGCTCGGCGCGCTCGGTGCCCGGCTTCGCCCTGGGCGAGGCCGTGATCGCGGCGCGCCAGGCCGGGCTGCTGCTCAACGGCGGCGGCCACGCGCTGGCCGCCGGCTTCAGCGCCGAGCCCGAGCAGCTCGAGGCGCTCGAGGCCTTCCTGCACGCGCGCGCCCGCGCGGTGATCGGCGACGGCGGCCTGGTGCCGCGGCTGACCCTCGACGGCGCGCTCGACGCGGGTGCGGCGACCCCGGCGCTGGTCGAGCAGATCGCGCGCCTGGGGCCGTTCGGCAGCGCCAATGCCGAGCCGCGCTTCGCGCTGCCCGCCGCGCGCGTGGTGCGCGCCGACCTGGTCGGCGAGGCGCACGTGCGCTGTGTCTTGAGCGGCGCGCTGGGCGGCCGCCTCAAGGCGATCGCGTTCCGCGCCGCCGACACGCCGGTGGGCCGCGCGCTGCTGCGCCGCGACGGTAGCGGGCTGCACATCGCGGGCCATCTGCGCGCCGACAGCTGGCAGGGCCGCGAGGGCTGCCAGCTCATCATCGACGACGCCGCCGAGACCGCCTGAGCGACCCGGGGATAGCGCCGCGGCCGTACCCATATAGTAAGAGGTGGTAGTAAAGAGGCGGGCCGGGCCGACGATCCGCCGCCGGCGAGCCGTTTGCCGGCAGGTCTTCCGGCGCTGAGGAGACACCCATGACGCGGCGTTCCCCCCTGATCCTGGCCGGCCTGGCGGCGCTCGGCGTCGCCGGCTGCACGGCCGTCAACGTCGTCCCGCCGACCTACAACACCGACCAGTACAAGAGCGCGGCCGAGGCGGCGCAGAGCGACCTCAGCTTCATCCCGCCGACCGACCCGCGCTATTCGGAGAACGGCGCGCCGCGCGCCGGCGAGCCGACCGGCATCAGCATGGCGGGCGATCCGCGGCTGGTCGGCGACGGCAAGAGCTACGCGCCGCTCAACCCGCGCAATCGCTACCGCTGACCGGCGTCCGGCCGCCGCCCGCTCCGTTGACGCGCCCGGAGGCCGCCTGTAGGCCGGTCTTGCCCGGCTTGCCGCGTTCACGAATCCCGCCACGCTTGTCACTCTCGCGGCGCGCGGTCCGGCCGTAGCGTGTCGGCAGCAGGCGCTGGAGCCCGGAGGACACCATGACGGAGTCGCGCTATCGCTGGGTGATCGTCGCCGCGGGCGGCGTGCTGAGCTGCGTCGCGATCGGCGGCATGTTCTCTCTGCCCGTGTTCCTCAAGCCGATGGTGAGCGACACCGGCTGGTCGGTCGCCGGCGTGTCGACCGCGATGACGATCGGCTTCCTCGCGATGGCGGCGACCAGCATGGCGTGGGGCACGCTGTCGGACCGCATCGGCGCGCGCGTCGTCGTGCTGATCGGCTCGAGCGTGGTGGCCGCCGGCCTGACGCTGGCCAGCCGCGCGACCTCGCTGCTCGCCTTCCAGCTGATCTTCGGCCTGATGGTGGGCGGCGGCGTGTCCGCCATCTTCGCGCCCATGATGGCCTGCGTGACCGGCTGGTTCGACACCCATCGCAGCCTGGCGGTGTCGCTGGTGTCGGCCGGCATGGGCATGGCGCCGATGACGATGTCGCCCCTGGCGGCGCAGCTGGTCTCGATCCTGGACTGGCGCACCGCCATGCTCCTGATCGCCGCGCTGGTCGCCGCCGTGATGATTCCGGTGGCGTTCCTGGTGCGTCGGCCGCCGGCGCTCGCGCGCGCCGCAGCGGCCGCGCGCCTCCCGGGCGGCGCCGACGACGCGTCCGCGCCCTCGATCGCCCAGGTG
>Ga0335076_10007156_pt1 | contig 11246 bp, 10 predicted proteins | sample Lox_Sample_25_FD_206717 | JGI IMG/M metagenome (GOLD analysis project Ga0335076, IMG submission 206717) | Soil microbial communities from Loxahatchee National Wildlife Refuge, Florida, United States - Lox_Sample_2.5 | ecosystem: Environmental > Terrestrial > Soil > Wetlands | place: USA... | reverse complement strand
CCGCGCGCGCCTCGGTTCTCGGCCGGCGGCGCCGGTCGGCGTTCAGGAAGCGGTGCAGCTCGGTGAGCGCCTGGCGGTAGACCTCGCGCTTGAACTCGATCACCGACTCGACCGGCACCCAGTAGTCGTGCCAGCACCAGGCGTCGAACTCGGGTTTGCCCGCGCCGCGCAGCTTGACGTCACAGTCGCGCCCGATCATGCGCAGCAGGTACCAGATCTGCTTCTGCCCGCGGTAGGTGCCGCGCCAGTCGCGCCGGATCCACTTCTCCGGCACCTCGTAGCGCAGCCAGTGGCGCGTGCGGCCGAGGATGCGCACGTGCTCGGGCCTGAGGCCGGTCTCTTCCTCCAGCTCGCGGAACATCGCCTGCTCGGGCGACTCGCCGGACTTGATGCCGCCCTGCGGGAACTGCCACGCGTGCTGGTTGACCCGCTTGCCCCAGAACACGTCGTTGCGCGTGTTCACGAGCAGGATGCCCACGTTCGGCCGGTAGCCGTCCCTGTCCAGCATGGCCCCACCACCTAAGCTAAAATTCCCCGGCTCATTTTTCCACAGCGGCACCCCGAATTCAACGCCGTCGCAGCACGGATTTCCTCCTCATTCCCCACGATGCGCTCATCGCAGCACTTCATCTCCACGGTCAAGGAAGCGCCGGCTGACGCCGAGCTGATCAGCCACAAGCTCATGATCCGCGCCGGCCTGATCCGGCGCCTGGCCGCCGGCATCTACACCTGGATGCCGGCCGGCCTGCGCGTGGTGCGCAAGATCGAGGCGATCGTGCGCGAGGAGATGAACCGCGCGGGCGCCACCGAGCTCTCCATGCCGGTCGTGCAGCCGGCCGAGCTGTGGCAGGAATCGGGCCGCTGGAACGCCTACGGCCCCGAGCTGCTGCGCTTCAAGGACCGGCACGAGCGCGACTTCGTGATCCAGCCGACCTCCGAGGAAGTGATCACCGACATCGCGCGCGCCGAGCTGCGCGGTCACCGGCGGCTGCCAGTGCACTTCTACCAGATCCAGACCAAGTTCCGCGACGAGCGCCGACCGCGCTTCGGCGTGATGCGCGGGCGCGAGTTCGTCATGAAGGACGGCTACTCCTTCCACGCCTCCTACGAGGACCTGGAGCGCGAGTACCGCAACATGTACGACACCTACACGCGCATCTTCACGCGCCTCGGGCTGAAGTTCCGCGCGGTGGCCGCCGACACGGGCGCCATCGGCGGCACGGGCTCACACGAGTTCCAGGTGCTGGCGGAATCCGGCGAGGACGCCATCGCCTACTGCCCGGACTCGGACTACGCGGCAAACCTCGAGCTCGCGGAAGCCGTCGTGCCTTCCGAAAGGAGAAAGAATCCGGGCGAAGCGATGCAAAAGGTGCCGACGCCGGGCAAGACGACCTGCGAGGAGGTCGCCGCGCTGCTCAAGCTGCCGCTGCAGCGCACCGTGAAGTCGGTCGCCGTCATGCGCGACAAGGAATTTGTGCTGCTGCTGATCCGGGGCGACCACAGCCTGAACGAGATCAAGACGCAGAAGGTCGTGGGCGCGTTCCGCTTCGCGACCGAAGCCGAGATCCTCGCTGCCATGGGCAGCAAGCCCGGCTACCTGGGACCGGTGGGCGCAAAGGTGAAGGTGGTGGCCGACCGCACCGTCGCCGCGATGAGCGACTTCGTGTGCGGCGCCAATGAGGAAGGCTTCCACATCGCGGGCGTCAACTGGGGCCGCGACCTGCCCGAGCCGCAGGTCGCCGACGTGCGCAACGTGGTGGAAGGCGATCCTTCGCCGGACGGCAAGGGCGCCCTGCGCATCCAGCGCGGCATCGAAGTCGGCCACATCTTCCAGCTGCGCACCAAGTATTCCGAGGCGCTCAAGGCGATGTACCAGGACGAGAAGGGCCAGTCGCGCCAGATCGAGATGGGCTGCTACGGCATCGGCATCACGCGCATCGCGGCCGCCGCGATCGAGCAGAGCCACGACGAGCGCGGCATCGTGTTCCCGCGCCAGATCGCGCCCTTCGAGGCCTGCCTGGTGCCGATCGGCCTGCACAAGAGCGCGGCGGTGCGCGAAGCCGCCGAGAAGCTCTACGCGGCGCTGCGCGACGCCGGCGTCGACGTGCTGCTGGAGGACCGCGACGAGCGCCCGGGCGTGCTGTTCGCCGACATGGACCTGCTCGGCATCCCGTACCGCCTGGTCGTGTCCGACCGCGGCCTGGCCGCCGGCACGGTCGAATACAAGGGTCGCAGGCAGGCCGCCGCCGAGAACGTGAAGCTGGAAGACGCGGTGCCTTCGTTGAAGGAAAAGCTCGCCTCGGCATGAGGCACCTCGCCGCGCTGCTCGCGCCGCTGTTCTTTTCCCTGACAGCGCTTGCCGGCACGCAGGCGGAGGAGAAGCTGGCCGACAGCGTGCGCGCCTCGCTGCAGGCCTCGATCGCGGACCGCGGCGTGCCGGTGCTCCTCTTCAAGGGCGGGGCCGACCCCGCGCAGAAGTGGCTCTACGAGATGTCCAACCGCCTGCGCGAGCGCATCCCGGATCGCAAGACGCGCACCGAGCTGCTGAAGACCATCCAGTACGAGGCCACGCGCGCCGGCCTCGACCCGCAGCTCGTGCTGGGGCTGATCCAGGTCGAGTCGGGCTTCCGCAAGTACGCGGTCTCGCCCTCGGGCGCGCGCGGCTACATGCAGGTCATGCCGTTCTGGACGCGCCTGATCGGCGAGCCTTCGCACAACCTGTTCGCGCTGCGCACCAATCTGCGCTACGGTTGCGTGATCCTGCGCTACTACCTCGACATCGAGAAAGGCGACTACTTCCGGGCGCTCGGCCGCTACAACGGCAGCCTCGGGCGGCCGGAGTATCCCGAGGCGGTGCGCGCCGCCTGGCAGGGGCCCTGGAAGTACGACGGCGCGACGAGCTGAGATGGCCTCGATCCTGCCTTTGCGAGCCAACCCGCGCCTGCGCGACTGGTGGTACGGCTACACGCCGCCCGAGCAGGGTGCAATCGTGCTCGCGCAGCGGCGCGTCTACATCGTGCCGAGCCGCCTGGGACTGCTGTTCGGCGGCGCGCTTGCGATCCTGCTCGTCGGCTCGATAAACTACGCGCTCGCGCTCGGCTTCGCGCTGACCTTCCTGCTGGCGGGCATGGGTATCGCCGGCATGGTGCAGACCGTGCGCAATCTCGTGCACCTGTCGGTGCGCGCCGGGCGCTGCGACCCGGTGTTCGCGGGCGATGCGGCCGGCTTTCGCCTGCACCTGGACAACCCGCGCGGGTTTGACCGCCCGGAGATCCTGCTGCGCCATCTCGCCTCGGGCGCGCAGCGCACCGTGGACGTGCCGGCCAACGCGAGCGTCGATCCGCTGCTCGCGGTGCCGGCCGCCAAGCGCGGCTGGCTGCCGCTCGGGCGCGTGATGCTGGAGACGCGCTTTCCGCTCGGCCTGTTCCGGGCCTGGAGCTATGTCGAGCCCGACAGCCGCTGCCTGGTCTACCCGCGCCCCGACCCGAGCCCGCTGCCGGCGCACGCGGCGAGCGAGCAGTCGGGGGGCGCACGCTCGCACGCGCAGGGCAGCGACGATTTCTCGGGGCTGCGCGCCTATCAGCTGTCCGATTCCCCGCGCCACGTGGCGTGGAAATCCGTTGCGCGCAACGAGGAAATGCGCACCAAGCAGTTCGCCGGCGAGGCGCAGGCCGATCTGTGGCTCGACCTCGCCGCCCTTCAGGCGGGCCTCGACATCGAGGCGCGCCTGTCGCGCCTCGCGGGCTGGGTGATGGCCGCCGAGCGCGCGGGTGCGCGCTACGGCCTCAGGCTGCCGGGCAGCGAGCTGGCGCCCGACCAGGGCGACGCGCACTGCGCCGCCTGCCTGCGCGCGCTGGCGCTGTACGAGGCGGGTTGAGCCATGAGCGCGGTCATGGACGACGGCAAGATCCTCGCACCGGACATCCGTCCGCTCGGCCCGCGCGACATGGCGGCGCTGCTCGCGGCGCTCGGCCTCGCGATCCTGCCGCACGCGCTGCGCGAGCCGCTCTGGCTTACCGGGTTCACGCTCGCGCTCTATGCCTGGCGCATCGCCGGCGTGCGCCACCGCGGCCTGCTTCCCGGCACCGCGCTGCTGCTCGGGGTCGCCGCCATCGCGGTGCTGGGCATCTGGCTCGAGTACCGCGCGATCTTCGGGCGCACGCCCGGCATCGTGCTGCTGGTGGCCTTTTCCGGCCTCAAGCTGCTCGAATCGCGCAACCAGCGCGACGCGGTGGCCGTGGTGTTCCTGACCTGGTTCCTCGCCATGACCAACCTGCTCTACTCGCAATCCATCCCGGTGGCGCTCGGCATGCTTGCCGCGGTCGCGGCGAGCATCGCGGCGCTGGTCGGCTTCGCCGCGCCGCGCCGCGCGCCGGCGGCCAACCTGCGCACCGCCTGGACGCTGCTCTGGCAGGCGGTGCCCGCGGCGCTGGTGCTGTTCCTGCTGTTCCCGCGCGTGCAGGGGCCGCTCTGGGGCCTGCCGCAGGATGCCTACAGCGGCATGACGGGCCTCGGCGAGGCCATGGAGCCTGGCAACATCTCGCAGCTCACGCTGAGCGACACGATCGCCTTCCGCGCCGACTTCGAGGGCGAGCAGCCGCCACGACGCCTGCTCTACTGGCGCGGGCCGGTGCTGTGGGACTTCGACGGCCGCACCTGGCGCGTCGGCTCGCCCGCGCCCGCGGAGATCGACACCGAGCCCAGGGGCGGCCGGCGCGTCCGCTACTCGGTGCTGCTCGAGCCGCACAACCGCAACTGGATGTTCGTGCTCGAGACGCCGGCCGCGCTGCCGCCGCGCGCGCGCTACCTGGACGACGGCGAGATCGTGGCGCTGCAGCCGATACGCTCGCGCATCAGCTACGACATGAGCTCGGTGCTCGAGGCTGACGCCGTGTCCGAGCCGAACGCCTACAACCTGCGGCGCGCGTTGCGCCTGCCGCCCGGCTTCAACCCGCGCGCGCTGGAACTGGCCGAGAGCTGGCGCGACGCCGGCGGCGGCGACGTCGCGATCCTGCAGCGCGCCATCGCCTACTTCCGCCGCGAGCGGCTGCAGTACACCACCGACCCGCCGCTGCTCGGGCGCGACAGCGTGGACGAGTTCCTGTTCGAGACGCGCCAGGGCTTCTGCGAGCACTTCGCCTCGGCATTCGTGTTCCTGATGCGCGCCGCGGGCCTGCCCGCGCGCGTGGTCACGGGCTACCAGGGCGGCGACCTCAACCCGGTGGACGGCAAGTTCACCGTGCGCCAGTCGGACGCGCACGCCTGGTCCGAGGTGCACCTCCAGGGGCGCGGCTGGCTGCGCGTGGACCCGACCGCGCTCTCGGTGCCGGGCCGCGTGGACGACGGCCTCGCGCGCTCGGTGGCGGCGAACGCGCCGCTGCCGCTGCTGCTGCGCCCGGACCTGCAGTGGCTGCGCAGCCTGCGCTACGAGTGGGAGGCGCTCTCGAACAAGTGGAACCTCCTGGTGCTCGGCTACGACCCCGAGCGCCAGCGCGAATTCATGTCCTGGCTCGGGAACAGCAACGCCGACTGGGTCGATCTCGCCTCCACGCTGCTCGCGGTGCTGGGCGCCCTCGTGGGCGCGCTCATGCTCTGGACCCTCTCGCGCTTCGTCCGGCCGGACCCGGTGCAGTCGGCCTGGGTGCTCTTCTGCCGCAAGCTGGGCAGCCGCGGCCTCGAGCGCGCGCCGCACGAGGGTCCGGAAGCCTATTCGGAGCGCGCCGCGCGCAATTTCCCGTCGCTCGAGGAGGCGATCCGGCATATCGGGTTGCTCTACATCTCGCTGCGGTACGGGCCGACTGCTAGGCAGGAGGACGTGGCGGAGCTGCGCCGCCTGGTGAGGGAGCTGCAGTTCCGGTGAGAGCCCTCCTGGCGCTGCTCGCGCTCGCGCTCCCGCTGGGAGCGCAGGCCGCCGAGCCCAAGACGCCCTACGGCAAGCGCGAGGACGTGCGCGCCTTCATCCGCGAGATGGTCGACAAGCACGCCTTCGTCGAGAAGGAGCTCGCATTCCTGTTCTCGCGCGCTCGACGCGAGCCCGCGGTGCTCGCCGCGATCGCGCCGCCAAAGGACGCGCCGATGCGCTCCTGGCAGGTCTACCGCGCGCGCTTCCTGACCGACGCGCGCATCGCCGAGGGCGCGGAGTTCTGGCGGCGCAACGCCGCTGCACTCGAGCGCGCCGCGCAGGCGCAGGGCGTGCCGCCGGAGATCATCGTCGCCATCATCGGCATCGAGACGATCTACGGCCGGCAGATGGGCACCTGGCGCGTGATCGACGCGCTCGCCACGCTCGCCTTCGACTATCCGCCGCGCGCCGACTTCTTCCGCGGCGAGCTCGAGCAGTACCTGCTGTTCGCGCGCGACGCGGGCGTGGACGTGTTCAGCGTGCGCGGCTCCTACGCCGGCGCCATCGGCATCCCGCAGTTCATGCCGGGCAGCTACCGGCGCTTCGGGGTGGACTTCGACGGCGATGGCGCGATCGACCTGCGCGCCAGCGCGGTGGACGCCGTCGGCAGCGTGGCCAACTTCCTCGCCAAGCACGGCTGGCGGCCGGGCGAGCGCATCGCGCTGCCGGCGCAGGTCGCGGACAGGGGCACCGCCGAGTCGCGCTCGGCGCTTGTCGCCGCGGGACCGGAGCCGAACATCACGTTGGGCGACCTGCGGCGCTACGGCGTGGAAGCGCGCACCAGCCTGCCGCTGGACACGTCGGTGGCGCTGATCGAGCTCGAGAGCCCGGGTGCGCCGACCGAGTACCGCCTGGGCCTGCGCAACTTCTACGTGCTCACGCGCTACAATCGCAGCGTGCTCTACGCCTCGGCGGTCTGCGACCTCGCGGACGCGATCAAGCGCAACTACGGCGCGGGCAGGTAGCGCGCCGGGTCGACCGGCTTGCCGGACTTGCGGATCTCGAAGTGCAGCTTGGGCGCATCGGCGTCGGTGTCGCCGAGCTCGGCGATGCGCTGGCCGCGCACCACGTTCTGTCCTTCCTTGACCAGGATCTCGCGGTTGTGCGCGTAGACGCTGTTGAAGTTGTTGTCGTGCTTGATCACGATCAGCTTGCCGTAGCCGCGGATGCCGGTGCCCGTGTACATGACCCGGCCGGGCGCGGCGGCGAGCACGGGATCGCCCGGCTTGCCCGCGATGTCCAGGCCCTTGTTGTTCGGCTCGGAGAAGCCCGCCAGCAGGCGCCCCTTGGCGGGCCAGGCGAACTCGATCGCGTCCGGGTCGCCGGACAGCGGCGCCGCAGCCGCGGGCTTCGCGGGCTCCGCCGCTGCCGGCTTGGGCTCGGTGCGCACCACCTGCGCGGCGGGCGGCGGCGCGTCGCCCTTGCGCACCAGGGCGACGTTCTCCTCCGAGTAAGGCAGGCGCAGCGCCTTGGGCGAAGTCTTCATCGCGCCGTCGGCCGCGGCCGGCGCAGCCGCCGACGGGCCCGAGCCGAGGGGCCGCGCCTCGATCGGCCCGGCCGCGCGCGCGCTGCCGACCTGCACGCCGGATTGCTCGGGCGCAGCCAGGCGCAGCTCCTGCCCCACGCGGATCTTGGACGGGTCCTCGATCTTGTTGATCTGCGCGAGCTCGCGGTAGTCCGCGCCGTGCTCCAGCGCGATCGAATAGAGCGTGTCGCCGCGCTTGACGATGTAGGCGCCAGGCGCGGCAGTCGCGGCGGCGGCGCCGGGCACGGGCGTCTGCTGCGCCACCGGCGGCTTGGGCTGGGGCGTCGCCGCCGGGCGGCGATCGCTCACCGGCGCGGGCGCGTTCGACGCGCAGCCGGACAATACGGCGATCATGACGGCAAGAGCGAGGGCGATTCTCATCATGCCTTCCCGGGCTGGAGCGGGACGAAGCGCACCGGCTCAAGAGCGGTCTCGGTGTAGCCGGTGGCGCTGCGGTCGATCTGCACGAGCCGCTGCGCTTCCGCTCCTCCATCGCGCAGGGGCAATATCATTCTGCCACCCCGCGCCATCTGCCGTAAGAGGGCCTGCGGCAGCTCGGGCGCCGCGGCTGCAAGGATGATGGAGTCGAAGGGCGCGGCCTTCTCCAGGCCGGCCCCGCCGTCGCCGTGCGCGAGGCGCAGATTGCGCAGGCGCAGCTCGCGCAGGTTGGCGCGCGCGCGCTCGTGCAGCTCGCGGATGCGCTCGATCGAGTACACCTCCGGCGCGAGCTGCGCGAGCACGGCGGCCTGGTAGCCGCATCCCGTTCCCACTTCCAGCACCTTGCCGAGGTCCCTGCCCCTCACGAGCACCTCGATCATGACCGCTACCACGTAGGGCTGCGAGATCGTCTGGCCGAATCCGATCGGCAGCGCGGTGTCCTCGTAGGCGCGGCTGGCGAAGGCCTCATCGACGAACAGGTGCCGCGGCACGGCCGCCATCGCCTCGAGCACGCGCGCGTCCGTGATGCCCTGCTCGCGCAGCCGCTCCACCATGCGCGCGCGAGTGCGCTGCGAGGTCATGCCGATGCCGGCGACGCTCCTTCCCGGGCGCGGCAGGCTCATTGCGCGAGCCAGGACTTCACCAGCGCCAGCTGCGCCGGGAACGTTAGGTCGACCTGCAGCGGCGTAAGGGAGATCCGCCCCGCTGACACCGCATGGAAATCGGTGCCCGGCCCCGCGTCTTGCGCTCCGCCGGCAGCGCCAATCCAATAGCCGGTCTCACCGCGCGGCGTCTGCATCTTGACCACGGGCTCGGCCTTGTGGCGACGCCCGAGCCGCGTGACCTCGATCTCGCCCACGCGCTCGAGCGGTACGTCGGGCACGTTGACGTTAAGCAGCGCCGGCTGCCCGATGGGCGCGCGCGCGAGGCGTTCGACCAGCCCGAGCGCCACGGCCGCGGCCGTCTCGAAATGCCTGCCCTCCTTGCTCGCCAGCGAGACCGCGAGCGAGGGCAGCCCGAACAGGAAGCCCTCGGTCGCGGCCGCGACCGTGCCCGAGTAGATGGTGTCGTCGCCCATGTTGGCGCCGAAGTTGATGCCGGACACGACGACATCGGGCGGAGGATAGACCAGGCCGGTGAGCGCGATGTGCACGCAGTCGGTCGGCGTACCGTCGATGTAGCGAAAGCCGTTGGCCGCGCGCCGCACCGAGAGCGGCCGGTCCAGCGTAAGCGAGTTGGAGGCGCCGGAGCGGTCACGCTCGGGCGCGACGACCGTGACCTCGCCAACGGCGGCCAGGCGCTCTGCGAGGATTGCGATGCCAGGGGAAAAGTAGCCGTCGTCGTTCGAAACCAGGATGCGCATCGCGAAGGCGATTCTATCCGACCGCTACAATTGCACCATGACGGTGCGCCACGACTTGGGCGAAAGCCAGCCCGAATCCGCTTATGCCTGGGGGCGGCTGCTCGCCTCGCTTGCGATCATGGCAGCGAGCGGCGTCGGCATGTACATCGCGTCGGTGGCGCTGCCGGCGGTCCAGACCGAGTTCGGCGTCGATCGCGGCAGCGCCTCGCTGCCCTACACCTTCACCATGATCGGCTTCGGCCTGGGCGGCATCCTCATGGGACGCCTGTCGGACCGCTTTGGCGTCATGGTGCCGGTGCTGGTCGGCGGAGTCAGCCTGGGCCTGGGCTTCACGCTGGCCGCGCATGCGGCAAGCCTGTGGCAGTTCACACTGGCGCAGGGCCTGCTGATCGGCGCCTTCGGCACGTCCAGCGGCTTCGCGCCGCTGGTCGCCGACACCTCGTTGTGGTTCACGCGGCGCCGCGGCGTCGCGGTCGCCATCTGCGCAAGCGGCAACTACCTCGCGGGCGCGGCCTGGCCGCCCGTGCTGCAGCACTACTTCGACACCATTGGCTGGCGCGCGACCTATTCGGGCGTGGGCATCTTCTGCACCGCGACCATCCTGCCGCTCGCGCTCGCGCTGTACCGGCGGCCTCCCGCGCTGGGCGCGGGCGACGCCAAGGCCGGCGAGACGCACCGCATGGATCTCTCGGGCCGGGCGCTGCTGCTCCTGCTGTGCGTCGCCGGCGTTGCCTGCTGCGTGGCGATGTCCATGCCGCAGGTGCATATCGTCGCCTACTGCGGCGACCTCGGTTTCGCCGCGGCGCGCGGCGCGGAAATGCTGTCGCTCATGCTGGGTTTCGGCATCGTGAGCCGACTCGCGTCGGGCTGGATCTGCGACCGCATCGGCGGATTGCGCACGCTGCTGCTGGGCTCGCTGCTGCAGGGCATTGCGCTGCTGCTGTTTCTGCCGTTCACGAGCCTGTCCTCGCTCTACGTCGTGTCGGCGATGTTCGGCCTGTTCCAGGGCGGCCTGGTGCCCTCCTACGCCATCATCGTGCGCGAGTTCTTCCCGCCCTCGGAGGCAGGCGCCAAGGTCGGCCTGGTGATCATGTGCACGCTGCTCGGCATGGCGCTGGGCGGCTGGATGTCTGGCGTGGTGTTCGACCTGACCGGTTCGTACCGCGCAGCCTTCCTGAACGGCGTAGCCTGGAACGCGCTCAACTTCACCATCGCGCTGTTCCTGCTGCGCCGCAGCCTGCCGCCGCGCGGGCCGGTGCCGGCGCTCGCGCGCGGCTAGGCCAGCGCCTTTTCGACCAGGGAGCGCAGCGGCGCGGGCAGCGCGAGCGCGAGCGCAGCCTGCTGGCCCCGGGCCGACATCTTGGGCCAGGTCTTCCTGAGGATGTCCACGAGCTTCGCCTCGTCGTGCTTGGGCGCGAAGGCGGCGAATTCGTATTCGAGGAACACCAGGCAGGTGACGTCCTCCAGTGCCTGCGCCTCCGCGTCGTGCTTGATGCGCTCCTTCTTTACGAGCGACTGCACGCGCCGCACATCGGCCGCGTCGTAGCCCGAGCGCGCGAGGATCTCGCCCGCGAGCGCCGCGTGCGCGAGCGACTCCTCCTTGCGCCAGCGCAGGTAGCCCGCGCGCGGAATCGCCCAGCGGCGCAGGTGCTGGCAGCGCACCGCAAGCCGCAGCGCCTCCGAGCTCTGCGGCACGAGCTGCGCGAGCCGCCCGCTCATGCGCTCGGCGTAGACCAGCTCCTTCGGCCGTCCTGCTTCGCGCTCCGGATCCTCGGCGTGCACCGCGTCGATCGCGGCGATCGCCCGGTCGAACCGCGTCACCAGGCCTCCATCCAGGGGCGCAGGTCGAGCTCGTGCGTCCAGGCGGCGCGCGGCTGGCAATGCAGGCGCCAGTAGTTCTCGGCGATCGCATCCGGGTCCAGGATGCCCGCCTCGTCCTTGAGCTTGTAGCGCTCGGGAAAGTTCTCGCGGATGAACGGCGTGTCGATGGCGCCGTCGATCACGACGTGCGCGACATG
>Ga0335076_10007155_pt1 | contig 11248 bp, 9 predicted proteins | sample Lox_Sample_25_FD_206717 | JGI IMG/M metagenome (GOLD analysis project Ga0335076, IMG submission 206717) | Soil microbial communities from Loxahatchee National Wildlife Refuge, Florida, United States - Lox_Sample_2.5 | ecosystem: Environmental > Terrestrial > Soil > Wetlands | place: USA: Florida... | reverse complement strand
GCGAAGCCGTCCGCCTGATCAAGGTGGACTACGAAGTGATGCCCCACAACGTCATTGATGGCGCATTGGGCAAGGTTCAGGCGCCGTTCACGCAGAAGGCCGGCGAACAGGCACAGGGCGATGCCGATAAGGCCTTCTCCGACGCCGAGGTCACTTCCGAAGGCACCTACGGCATCAACGTCGCCACCCATTGCTGCCTGGAGCCTCACGGCCAGGTCATTCAATGGAAGGGCGACGGCGACAATTCGCAAATCATGGTCTGGCCTTCCACACAGAACGTCACAGCCTATGCGAGCGGCCTGTCGACGCCGCTGAAAGTCCCCGCCAACAACATCAAGGTCAGCATGGACTACATCGGCGGCGGGTTCGGCAGCAAATTCTCTCCCGATGCCTGGGCAGTGGTCGGCGCCAACCTGTCGAAGAACGCCGGCGGAAGACCGGTGAAGCTCTACCTCGACCGCGCCACCGAACAGATGATCGCCGGCAACCGCCCCTCGCTCTTCGCCAAGGTACGTATCGCAGGTAAGAAGGACGGCACGATTACGGCATGGGACTCAGCCAGTTGGGGTTCGGGTGGCGTACGGGGACTGGCAATGCCGAACATCCCCTACGTTTTTATCAACATCCCAAACGTGCGCAAGAATCACACCCAGGTCAAAGTGAACGGCGGCGAGCAGCGCGCCTGGCGCGCACCCGGTAACCAGCAGGTCTCCTTCATCACCTGCGCGGCGATGGAAGATTTCGCGGCCAAAGCCGGCCTCGACCCCATGGACGTCTTCGCCAAGAACGTTCAATACGCCCAGGAACCGCGCCGCGCCACGTATCTTTACCAGTTGCAGAAAGCCGCGGAGATCTCCGAGTGGAAACGGCTGTGGAAACCCCGCGGCCGGAACGGATCCGGACCGGTGAAGCGTGGTCTCGGAATCGGCGTCTCCACATGGAGCGGCGGCGGACATGCCAGCCAGTGCCGCACCGTCATTAATCCCGATGGCAGCGTCCGCGTCGAGATGTGTACGCAGGATCTCGGCACCGGCACGCGCACCGTCATCACCCAGGTGGCCGCGGAAACTCTCGGCCTGCCGATGAGCCAGGTGAAACTCGTCATCGGCACCAACGACCTGCCGCCCGATGGAGCATCCGGCGGCTCGACCACCGTCGGCGGCGTTTCCACTTCCAGCCGCCGGTCTTCGGTCAACGCACTCGCCAAGCTGTTCGATGCGGTCGCACCCTCTCTGGGCGTAGCCGCCGATCAACTGGAAGCCCGCGACGGCCAGATCCGCGTGAAAGGCAATCCCAACAAAAGCATGACCTGGACCGCAGCATGCCGGAAGATCGGCACGCAGCCGATCTCCGAAATGGGCACCTTCACCGGCCGTCCCAATGACCTCGGCGGATTGTCCAGCTCGCAGGTCTGCGGCATTCAGGTCGCCGATGTTTCGGTCGACATCGAAACCGGCGTCGTCAAGGTCAACCGCTACACCGCCGTGCAGGATTGCGGCTTGATCATCAATCCGCGCCTGGCTGAAAGCCAGGTCCATGGAGCGGTGATCATGGGCATTTCCACGGCGCTCTTCGAAGAGCGCATCCTGGATCAGCAGACCGGCCGCATGCTGAATCCCGATATGGAATTCTACAAGCTCGCCGGCATCATGGATGTCGGCGACATCCATGTGCACCTCGACATCCGCGAGGAGAACGACAAGCGCGGCGTCATCGGATTGGGCGAGCCGCCTGCCGTTCCCATCTGCGGCGCCATCAGCAACGCCGTAGCCAATGCCATCGGCGTGCGTGTTCCGGGCGTTCCAGTCACCCCGGACCGCATCCTCAACACGCTGGAAGGGAGGGCGTAATGGAATCGTTTGAATACGGCAATCCATCGACCGTTTCCGAAGCCGTGGGAATGTTGGGCGCGCAGTGGGGCGATGCCGACGTACTGGCGGGCGGCACCGATCTCATCAGCCTGATGAAGGACCATCTGCATACGCCCAAACGCGTCGTCAATATCAAGGGCATTAAGGAACTGGAAGGCATCCAGAAGACCGCGGCCGGCCTGCGTATCGGCGCCACCGTCACCATCGACGAGCTGGCGAAGAACCCGACGGTCAAAGCGGAATATGCTGCGCTGGCCGAAGCGGCAGCCGGCATTCCCAGCCCGCAGATTCGCCATATGGGCACCGTGGGCGGCGACCTCTGCCAGCGCCCGCGCTGCTGGTATTACCGTCAGGGCTTCGGCTTGTTGGCCACGCAGAATGGCAAGCCGCTGGTCCCCGATGGCGAGAACAAATACCACGCCATTTTCGGCGGCGGGCCGGCGTATTTCGTCAACCCGTCGAGCCTGGCGCCGGCGCTGATCGCCATGGGCGCCAAGGTGAAACTGGTTTCGTCCAAGGGCTCCCGCGAAGTGGAAGTCGCAAAATTCTTCGCGGCGCCGAAAGACGACAAGACCCGCGAAATCGTGCTCCAGCCCAACGAACTGCTGACGGAGATTATCGTTCCGGCGGCGGTCGGCAAGAGCGCGACCTATGAAGTCCGGCAGAAAGAAGCGCTGGATTGGCCTTTGGCCGCGGCGGCGGTGACGCTCAAGATGTCGGGCGCCAACGTCACGTCGGCGAAGATCGTGATGGGCCACGTCGCGCCCACTCCGTGGGAATCGTCGGCGGCAGGCAGCGCGCTTTCCGGAAAGCCGGTGACGGTGGCCAATGCGGAAGCCGCGGCCAAAGCGGCCGTGGCTGACGCCAAACCGCTCAGCCAGAATGCGTACAAAGTCTCGCTCGCGCGGGTCGCGGTGAAGCGCGCGATCCTGGCGGCCGCGGGAGTAAAGGCATAAAGCCATGGAAATTCCTGGATTGAATCCCCGAGCCAGCCGCAACCGTTGTGCTCACATCCAATGGAAAGGGCTGTACATCATTTCGGCGACGATGCCCGGCGAAGAGTCGTGCAACGACACCGCCGTCTGGTGTCAGCGCACCTTCAAGGGTGTGGGCCCCGACGGCAAGATCGTCGACCACTACGAGTGTGCCCCTTCGCGCGACTGCTACGAACAGCTTTGAGGTAGGACAGGCGGTCGCATTTTGCCGCCTGTCAGCCTCTGTCTACCGATTCGCCCGACTCACGCTGCATTTCGACCGTTTGTCCTACCGGAGATCGCCTATAATCAAAAACAGGAGCACTCTGGAATGCTGAAAGTTCTGGGCACAGCAGCCGTCGTGTTGGCGGCCGCTTCCATTTCCTTCGCCGCGGATGGCACTCACACCGCGACGATCACAGGCAACTACATTGAAGCCCGCACGGCGGATGTGTATACGGGTCCGTGCTTCGCCAATGGCGAAGAGGAACAGATTGGCCGCGAGGCTGTGTTCGGCTGGAAAATATCGAGCGGCAAATGGCACGGCGTCGAACTGGGTGGACTATCGGTAGTCGGCGCGGTGCGCTCGGAACACACCCTCGGCAACGGATACGAGCCGATCAATCCCGCCTCCGCAGTGGTCATTGTGGATAGCCGGGCGAATGCCGAACAGCGGCTGGCGCTCATCAGCTTCGCCAAGGCCCAAGGCGGATCGCTCCTCAAGGACGTCGTCAAGGTTGATCAAGCCCCCATCGAATTCACGATCGAGGACAACAACATCCATGAGGGCGTCGCCAGGCTCACCGCCGGATCGCTGGCGAAGATTCAGACGCGCGCCTTGATGGGCAAGGACCACATTTGCGGCAACGAAGAAGTCTGGTACGAGCCGCTGATGCCAGTCGATCACGCCATGCCGGCCTATGCGCTGGAAAACGAATTCAAGGACAGCGGACTCAACGAAACCTGGAGCAATCCCTTCAAGCGCAGCGCTTTTCTGGGCATGTTTCACGTCGCGTCCGAGTAGCCCACTGCTCGTTGGCGAGCGTCTTCAGCCACGTACACGCAAGTAGTTGCGAATCCCTGGTCACGAGAGTCAGGCCGAGGACGGATGCCGTCGCTGCCAGAAATTGGTCCCCAGGATCGGCCTACGGCAGATTGATTCCTGCTTCTTCGACTGCAATGTCAAACGTGAGGGGAGCCTCCTGAACGGGCAACTTGTCGAAAGCTCTCGGCAGCCACACCGAAAAAGACGGTTACGCCTTTAGCTTTCCACTTAGATGCAAGTGATGTGCCTCCCGAACGGATATGGGCGAGAGAAACAGCTCATTCTGCGGCGACCTGATGGCCCTTCGGACAGAATCGCTCAACCTCTCTGGCCGGCCTACTGCGCGGATCCAGATGTGGTATCGAGCAGGAGCTTCACAGTATCTTTCTTCGCCGCTTCTTGAGCCCTTCGAAAGCTCCAACGGGGCCGACGATATCACCGACTATCTCCGTCCACTCCCGCATGCCCCCCAGAACGCGCTTCTTTGGCGCAGGCTCCGCCGGCACGACTTCTGCGATTGGCTTGCCATGTCGAGTAATCCGCACTGGTTTGCGCGTCTTGCGCACCGATTCCAGCACCGACAAACATGTCGCCTTGAATTTGGTGACCGCGATCTCCTGCATGATCCGATTTCACCATGCTCGGCCGGCCGGGTCAATTTGCGGCCGCGCCCGCCACGCCCCGACCGCAAAAACTACCAACAGGACGCATCGCAACAGATTCAGCAGTCCGACCATGGTGAAATTCCAGTCCGGATAACCGCCGCGAAAGCCGGCCATGACCATGTACTGAATCACCATCGTGGCCATGGTCAGCGCGCCGCCTGCCAGGACGGCCGCCGCTACCAGCAAGGCCGCGCGGCGGCTGGCCGGCTGCAATGGCGGCTCCGGCAGACGCACGAACGTCACCAGAAAAGCCAGCCAGGCAAACGGCTCCAGTACGTGTCCGATGATTGCAGACCCCACCTGGATCCACCCCACTCCGCGCATGTCATGAAACGGCACCACGAATATAGACCAGCGAAGATTCCACGCCAGGGCGAGGATCAGCACGATCGACGCTCCCATCGCGGCGTCGCTCAGCCGTGCCGGGCTGGTGGCGCGAGCCGAAGAGCGGTACAAGACATAGAGGAATGCCAGTACAGTCAGTCCGGGCAGTTCCGCGCGAGCCATCGCGGCAAAATCCCAGCCAGCGGTAATGGCCTGCGCGGGAATTCCGGCAATTGTCGCCCAAACGATCCGTGTCACCACCTCAAACAGCGGCATCGCCATGCCGAACATGCCCAGCCGTGTGGACGCGCGCAAGTTCATCGAAAGTGGTATGGTATCGCGACGTAGGACAGGCGGTCGTTGTCTGCCGCCTGTCAATCGATCAGCCCGCACCTGAAAGCTACTATAGATCAGATGTCCTCTCTTCGACAGATACGAATCCATGCTGCGCTTGTGGCCGCGGCGGTCCTCACCCCCGGCGCCGTTCACGCCGCCGATTACTGGATGTACACCGGCACCTATACCTCGGGCGCCAGCAAGGGCATTTACGTCTCGCGGTACCAGCCCCAGAAGGGCCGCGTCACCAAGCCGGTTCTGGCCGCGGACACCGGTAATCCGTCGTTCCTCACGATCCATCCGAATCACAAGTGGCTGTATACCGTCAATGAAAACGGCTCGGAAACCGTAATGGGCAGCGTCAGCGCATACGCCATCGATCCGAAGACCGGCAAGCTGTCGCTTTTGAATTGGGTATCCTCCAAAGGCGGCGCACCCTGCCACCTCTCGATCGATCACTCCGGGAAATGGCTGGCCGTGGCCAATTACACGTCCGGCAGCGTGGCCGTGCTTCCAATTGCGGCGGATGGCAAACTGGGCGAGGCCGCGGGGTTCGTGCAACAGGCCGGATCGAGCGTCAACCGCGAGCGTCAGGCCGGTCCGCACGCGCACGAAGCCGTATTTTCGCCCGACAACCGCTTCCTGCTGGTGCCCGATCTCGGCGCCGACAAGATCTTCGTCTACCGCTTCGACGCCGCCAGTGGTTCGATCACTCCCAACAATCCGCCATCGGCCGCCGCCCGCCCGGGATCGGGTCCGCGGCACCTGGTGTTCCATCCCAACGGAAAGATGGTGTACGTCGTCAACGAACTGGCGTCGAGCGTGACAGCCTATACCTACGATTCGCCGGCGGGCAAGCTGGAAGAGCTGCAAGCCACGTCGATTCTTCCCGATGGCTTCACCGGCGCCAACACCGCGGCGGAACTTGCAGTCAATGCCGATGGAACACGGCTGTACGCGTCCAACCGGGGCCACGACAGCATCGCGCTGTTGTCGATCGATCCTGTGGCGTTCACATTGACCGTCATGGAATACCCGCCCGCCATGGTGCAAAAACCGCGATACATTACCCTCGATCCCGAGGGCGCGATACTCATCGCCGCCGGCCAGGATTCCGGCACTCTGCAGATGTTTCATGTCCATCCCCGCACCGGTCAGATCCGTCCGTTCGGCCGGCCCATCCGCATTGCCAACCCGGTGTGCGTGGCGTTAGCCCCGGTGCAATAAGAGGCCGGCGTGGCGCGGGCGCTTATGCCTGTAATGTGCGCCTCCACGAGCGCCGAGACGAGTCTCGGCGCGGCAGGCACGAGTGCCCGCGCCACATCTCCGCTGAGCCGGCCACTATCGCCATGAATTGCGCATATAGCGTAGGATGGAGAGACACACGACTATGAATTCCGAGGCGCTGGCACGATCGGTCATCGCCAAGCTCCGCGGCGCCGGACACCAGGCCTTTCTGGTCGGCGGTTGTGTCCGCGACCTGTTGTTGGGCTGCGCGCCCAAAGATTACGACGTCGCCACCGACGCCCGGCCGGACCGCATCATGGACCTCTTCCCGAACTCGGGCCGCGTGGGCGCGCAGTTCGGCGTGGTGCTGGTACGCGATTTCTTTTCGCAGGTGGAAGTCGCCACCTTCCGCAGTGATTGCGATTACTCCGACGGCCGCCGCCCGGACAGCGTCCATTTCGAAACCGACCCGCGCCAGGACGTCCTCCGCCGCGATTTCACCATCAACGGCCTGATGCTCGACCCGGAGACGGGCGAGGTGCTCGACTTCGTCGGCGGCCGCGCCGATCTCCAAAAGCGTCTCATCCGCGCCATCGGCGATCCCGATATGCGGATCTCCGAGGACCATCTGCGTTTACTGCGCGCCGTTCGTTTCGCCGCTCGCCTGGGGTTCGAAATCGAGCCGGCCACTTTCGCCGCCATCCAGCGCCACCATGCCCTCATTCAGAAGGTCGCCGTGGAGCGCATACACGACGAGCTGGTGCGGATCCTGACTGAAGGCGGCGCGCGGCGCGGCCTCGAACTGCTCGATTCATCGGGCCTTCTGGCCGACATCCTGCCGGAAGTTGCGGCCATGAAAGGCGTCGGCCAGCCGGCGCAGTTTCATCCCGAGGGCGACGTCTGGACCCACACGCTGATGCTGCTGGAGCAGTTGGAACATCCCACCCCGACGTTGGCGCTAGGCGCGCTGCTGCACGATGTCGGCAAGCCGCCCACCTACCGCGTCGCCGACCGCATCCGCTTCGACGGCCATGCCGAGGTGGGAGCGGAGATGGCGCGCACCATTCTCGGCCGCCTGCGCTTCTCCCGCGACATCATCGACCAGGTGGAGGCCCTGGTCGCCAACCACATGAAGTTCATGAACGTCTCCCGCATGAAGGAGAGCACGCTTAAGCGCTTCCTGCGGACGCCGGATTTCCCCGAGCTGCTCGAACTGCACCGCCTCGACTGCATGGCCGGATCGCGCGATTTGAGCAACTACGAGCTGGTGCAAGCCAGGCTGGCGGAGTTGCCCGAGGAGCATCTCAAGCCCGAGCCCTTGTTGACCGGCGACGACCTGATCGCGGCCGGCTATAAACCGGGTCCGCTCTTCGCCAGGATGCTGACGGCGGTGGAAGACGCGCAGTTGGAAGGCAGCATCCACACCTCCGGTGAGGCGATGCAACTGGTTCGGGAGCGCTTCGGCGGGCAGTAGATCTGTTCGGGGCAAGCTGAAAGAGCCAGCCTCTTGGCACGGATCAGACTCGTTGCGCAACTGGAGAGGCCGATGGAAAATCGGCCGCAGGTTGAAAACCTGCCCCCCAAGACCTACTGGCCCAGCCCCGCCGCGCACAAATACGCGTAAATTACAGGTAGAGCGAATAGCGTACTGTCCACGCGATCCAAAAATCCGCCGTGGCCGGGCAGCAGCCCGCCGCTATCCTTCACCCCGGCGCCGCGCTTCATGGCCGACTCCGCCAGATCGCCGACCTGCCCCGCGATGTTCGCCGCCGCCGTCAGCAACACGATCGGCAGCCATTTCTGCCCTGGAATGAAGTACAACAGGTACGGTACGGCCACCGCGATCGAGACCACCACCGACGCGGCCGCGCCTTCCCACGATTTCTTGGGACTGACGCGCGGCGCCATTTTGTGGCGTCCGAACGGCCTTCCGATGTAATACGCCCCGGCGTCGCCCACCCAATTGAGAATCAGCGCGTACATCAGCCAATGCCGGTTGGTCTCGTGGATCGGGATGGCGCACCGCCAGCATCCGAAGATGTAGACGACGCCAAGACACAGCAACGCGGCCCGTGGCAGGGCGTGCGACAGATCCTGCGACGTCATCGCGAGCACCGCGGCCACCAGCGCCGTGACGGTCATCAGCAGCCAGACCGCCGGCGGCGTGGCTCCGGCCAGCAGAATCGCCAGCCCCAACCCGTAGCCTACGATTCCCGGCGCGCCGAATCCGAAGCTCGCGGCGATGGCATCGTATTCGCGAAAGCAGAGGAACGCCACCAGCGCGACCACTCCCAGAAAGACCCAGGGATTGGCGAACAGAACCACGTAGACGATTATGGGGATCAGCGCGGCGGCGGTAAGGACCCTTCTCATGACGGACGGAGCGCTTCAACCAGGCGTTCGTCACGAGCATCGCACGGAATGGCGGGTGTTACGAGAGGAGCGGCGCTCAAGCCGCCGTAACGGCGGTCGCGCTTTTGATATTCGAGGACGGCTTGCAGCAGGTCGGTGCGGGTGAAATCGGGCCAGAGGGTATCGGTGACGTACAGTTCGGCGTAGGCGATCTGCCACAGCAGAAAATTGCTGATGCGCATCTCGCCCGACGTGCGAATCAGCAGATCGGGGTCGGGGCAGGAGGCGGTGTAGAGGCTGGTGGCGATGAGGTCTTCGTCCAGCTTGAGGCTGTCGAGGCTGCCTTCCAGCCGCGCCATATCGAGGATGGCGTTCACGGCATCGACGATTTCGGCGCGCCCCCCGTAGTTGATCGCCAGATTCACCAGCAGCCCGCGATTCTGCGCGGTTGCTTCCACGGCGGCGTCGAGTTCGCGGCGCACCTGCGGCGGCAGCGCATCCAGGCGGCCGATGGCCTGTAGCCGGATGTCGTTCTTTTGCAGATCGGGGAGTTCGCGGCGCAGGTAGTATCGCAGCAGGCGCCACAGCGTCTGGACTTCGTGCCGCGGACGCTTCCAATTTTCGACGGAGAAGGCGTACAGCGTCAGGACCTTGATGCCAAGGCGCGCACAGGTTTCGACTGTCGATCGGACCGGGCCGATTCCGGCCTTGTGTCCCGCAATACGCGGCAATCGCCGGCGATTCGCCCATCGGCCATTGCCGTCCATGATAATGGCGATGTGGGCGGGAAGCCGGGCGGGGTCGATTGCCTGCGCCAGCCGCCAGTCCGGTTCGCCTGGCTCCAGCGCTGCGAATAGGTCCTTCATGAAGTAACTTCTTATGGTACAACACGGCCTAGAAGGATTGCCTGCGTGAAACATTTCTTGCCGGCTGCCTATTTGGCGAGGAGACGGGGTTGACGCAACGTAGGCGCTGGCGGTACGGGCCTCCTGCTGAGATGGAGTCCGGTGGGGGCGTCGGAACGCCGGGATGAGTCTCGGCGCTGCACGCAGGAGTGCGCGCGCCACGGGGTTTGCTACGATGAAATCTCCCCGACAATTCTATGCCGTTGCGATTCCACAACACGCTTACCCAACAGGTGGAAGACTTCCAGCCCGCCAGCGATGGCATCGTCCGCATGTATACCTGCGGACCGACGGTTTACGACTACGCCCACGTCGGCAATTTCCGGACGTTCACATTTGTCGACCTGCTGCGCAAGTGGCTGCGCGCCTCGGGCTTCAAGCTCGACCATGTGATGAACGTGACCGACGTCGACGACAAGATCATCCGCAATGCGGTGGCACAGCACAAATCGCTGAACGAATATACCGAGATCTACACCAGGGCTTTCCTGGAAGATTGCGCCACGCTGCGGCTGGAACGGCCGGAAAAACTCACTCCCGCAACCGAACACATCCAAGACATGGTGAGCGCCATCGAGCGGCTCTGCCAGACGGGTCATACCTACGAAAGCGAAGGCTCGACCTACTTCCGCATCTCGACCTTTCCTTCGTACGGCAAGCTGTCCCACAACGATTTCAGCGGCAACATCTCGGGCGCGCGCGTCGACGTGGATGAGTACGATAAGGCCGACGTCCGCGATTTCGCGCTGTGGAAGGCGCCGAAAGAAGGCGAGCCGGCCTGGGAAACGGCCATCGGGCCGGGCAGGCCGGGCTGGCACATCGAGTGCTCGGTGATGGCCATCAAATATCTCGGCGAGACGCTGGATATACACGCGGGCGGCGTCGACCTGGTCTTTCCGCACCACGAGAATGAAATCGCGCAATCCGAGTCGTTGACCGGCAAGCCGTTCGCGCGCTTCTGGCTGCACGCCGAGTTTCTGATGGTGGAAGGCCAGAAGATGTCCAAGTCGCTGGGCAATTATTTTACGCTCCGCGACATCCTGGCAAAGGGCCATGCTCCCGAAGCCATCCGCTACCTGCTGCTTTCGGTGCCGTATCGCAAACAGTTGAACTTCACCTTCGACGGATTGAAGAGCGCGGCGACGGCCATCGACCGGCTGCGCAATTTCAAGCTGCGCCTGGAGACCGACATGTTCCCCGAGGGCGGGAACCAGGCGATGAGCGAACGCACCGCCAAGGCCATGGCGGATTTCAGCGCCAGCCTGGACGACGATTTGAACACGGCGGAAGCACTGGCGGCCGTTTTCGAATATGTGCGCGACGCCAACAGCGCCATGGATTCGGGCGAATTCCGGCGCGACAATGTGCGCGGCGCGCTGGAATTCCTGGAAAAGTTTGATTCGATTTTCGATGTGATCAAGCCTTCGGCGCGGGCTGGAGAGCTTTCCGATGAGCAGGTGGATGGGCTGATTGGGGAAAGGACGGCGGCCAAGAAGTCGAAGGATTTTGCGAGGGCCGATCAGATCCGGCAGCAGCTTTCGGATCAGGG
>Ga0335076_10007154_pt1 | contig 11248 bp, 7 predicted proteins | sample Lox_Sample_25_FD_206717 | JGI IMG/M metagenome (GOLD analysis project Ga0335076, IMG submission 206717) | Soil microbial communities from Loxahatchee National Wildlife Refuge, Florida, United States - Lox_Sample_2.5 | ecosystem: Environmental > Terrestrial > Soil > Wetlands | place: USA: Florida... | reverse complement strand
GGCGCCGGACTGATCGGCGCCTGAAAGCACCAGACGGCCGTCAACGGCGCCGCTGGTCAAATCGAGGCTGCCCGTCACCGATAGTTTCGCGTCGCCGGTGTCGGCGCTGAAATTGCTCAGGCGCACTTGGCCCGCGCCGATAGTGAGGCCGCCGCGCGCGCGTTTCACCGCCAGTTGGCCGCTTTGCAGGCCTTTGCTCACAATGTCCGAAATGCGGGTCGGCTCGGCGACAAGGCCGCCATCGACCGCGCGGGTCACGGTATCGAACACGTGCGGGTCGAGACCGGCGATTTGGGCATCGATAAGAGCGAACTGCCCCGAGCCTTGCAGCGAACCGATCAGCGCATCGGGGCTGAGGCCAGCACCTTCGGCCTCACCCGACAGCGCGAGCGTGCCCGCGATGGGCGGCCGCGCGCCCGCCGCAAAAAGCGCGCTGATATCGGTGCCGGCGAGCGTGAATTTGGTGCTCGCATGAAGCCCATCGGACGCTGCGTGGAACGCAAGATTGCCGGTCAGGCGGCCCCCGGCCACATCGCCGACAACGTCATCGAGCGATAATTTTTGGCTGTCGAAATTAAGCGTCCCGCCGAAATCGCGTGCGGCGACCTGAGGCAACACATCCACGTTGCGCGCCTTGACCGCAACCCGGCCGGCATAGTCGCCGAACAGACCGGCGGCGAATGGCTCCGCCGACCAGTTCCATCCCGTCGCTTTGCTTTCGGCGCGGGCCGGCATGCCGATTGCAGCCGCGATCAGGCTCGGACCGTCGAGGCGGTCCGCATCGATTTCGCCTTGCAGGCGATGCGGCGAAGTGAGCGTGGCCGCGATTTTTCCGTGCAAGGCGGTGCCGGCAATGGTCGCCTGGATCTTGTCGAGTGCAAGATCGTCGCCGGCCAGCGCGATCCGGCCGGAAAGCGTGACCGGCAACGGCGCCTGCCCGCCCGCGCCGCGCAACGGCGTAAAGTTGGAGCGCGTGACCGTTGCCCGCAGATCGGCCGAGCGCTTATCCGCGAACGGCTGCGCCGTTCCCGAGACGTTGGCTTCGAGCCCGCCGGCCTTGAGCGTCGCCTTCACCTGCAGTTCGCCATTCAGCGGGCCGCTGGCGCCAAGGGTTAGCGCGCCGGAGCCGGAGTCGGCGGTGACGAAAAGATCGAGGCCGAGCATCGCCACCAATTGCTTGCCGTCGTCGGCGTTGAGCTCGGCGGAAATTTTGGCGTTGCCGCTCTTGAACGAGGTCAGGTCGGCAGGTGTCTCGCTGTTGAATGCGAGACGAACGGCGCCGAGATTGCCTTCGACGCTGAGCTTCGCCGCCGGCGCAGCGCCGTCGAGGGTCAAGCGCGCGTGCAACTTGGTTGGCGCCATCGCCGCGGCTCCGCGGCCGAGGACTTCGACCGCCTTTGGCGCAAACCGCGCCAGCAGCGTGGTCACCGGCGTCATGTCTCGCGCATTCAGATCGACGTCGACGCTGCCATTCGGGGACGAACCGGTGGCAAGCCGGCCACTCGCCGAAAACGCGGCGCCGCCAAGATCGGCGACCGAGAAGCGGTCCACTTGCAGGCCGCTCTCGTCAACCTTGACCCGGGCGCTGACGTCGCGCGCGTCGAGGCCGGCAATGGCGGCATGGCCGATGTCGGCGGCGATGGTCATGTCGTGCGGCCGCTCGATATTTGCGCCGGCGAGCAGCGCCTTGCCGAAGCCAAGCGCCGCATCGATATCGAGGTCCGGCGCCTTGAGCACGGCATCGAGCCGCGCCGGCTGCGCGCCCGCGGCGAAGACATAAGCGAAGTTGCCGCTGATCGCCTTGCGGTCGAATTCGGCGGTGAGCCGGTCGATCGCGATCTTGTCGCTGGCCAGTGTGAGATCGCCGCGCAGGCTCGTCGGCCGCAGGTCATTCTGCCCACTGGGCGGACGACCTTCGAGCCACGCCGCTAATGCCTTCGGATCGTTGGTTTTCAGGTCCGCCGGGCCGGTGAAATTGACGCGGTCATCCTCGACCGCGAGATGGCCGCCGACATGCACCTGCGTATAGCCCGGCGCACGAAATTCGAAGCGGTCCAGATTCCAGCCCTTGGCATCGGTCGAAATATCGCCGCGCAGGTTCTGCACGGTGTCACCGCCGAGCGTCGCCTGATCGATGCCGATGCCGAGCTGGATGGGGATGCTCGGCCGGAATGCGCCACCGGCCAATTGCGCGAGCTTCAGGATGGCCGCGGCCGGCCGCAGCTGGCTGCCGTCGCCCTCGGCCAGCGCACGATCGAGATCGATCTGACCGCCTGACAGCACCCCGTTGAAGCGCGGCTGCTTGCCGAACCTCAAATCGGCGACACCGGTGAGTTTGAAGCCCTTGTCCTGCGAGCCGTACTGAAAATCGAAGTCCTGCATCAGCGCCGATGCCGGTGTCGCCTTCATCTTGCCGCTCAGGCGCCACGGCTGGCTCAATGCTCCGGTTCGCGCAGCGAGACCGACCGGCCGCGCCAGGCTGAGCGTTCCATCAAAGCTCGGCGCGCCGCCAGGGACCGAAACGAAACCGTCTAATTCGGCGCTCAGCGGGTGGGCGACCGGATCGACATTGAGATGAAGTTTCAGCTTGCCGTCGTCGCCATAACGGCCGGTCGATAGGCGGAACGGATAAAGCTCGCCGCCCGCATTCGCCGCACCTTCCCCCTTGAACGGACCGAGCAGCGAGCGCGCCTCGCCGTTGAACCAGACATGGTCGAGCGTGAGCGTGCTGCCGCTGGCCGCATCGGCAAGTGTCAGCGTCGCATCTTCGATGCCGAGGCGATCGATGCTGAGCGCATCGGGATCAAAGCCGATGGCGACACTTGGCGCCTGGACGTGACCCGATGCATCGAGGCCCAGCCGCACCTGCGGGCCAACCAGATGCAATTCCGAAGCGCGCCACTCGCCGCGCAGCAAGGGGCTGAGCGCGAACTCGATACCGAGCGAGTGGGCGCGGATTTTTTCGTCGCCGGACCGGCCGATCTCGATATCGTGCAGCGTCAGTTGAGGGGATGGCAACAGACGGGCGTCGATCGCCCCTGTAACGCGCACGTCGAGGCCGACGAGGCGCGTCGCCTCCGTTTCGAACATCGCCCGGTAGCCGCCCCAATCGACCAGCAAGGGACCGACCAGCGCCGCTACCAGCGCTAGGATGATCGCAATCGCCAATCCGAGCAGGGTTGTCTGCAACGACAGCTCCAGCGCCGTGGGTCGCGGGCCGCCCGCCCGCGCGCGCTCTATGACTGTGAATGTACGCTATTTTTGCCGCGTCTTATCGGCATTTCTGCGGCGGCAGCCTCAGTCGAGCGCGACGATCTTGCCCGGATTCATGATGTTTTGCGGGTCGAGCGCGCGCTTGATCGCCGCCATCGCGGCAAGTGCCGCCGGCCCATATTCGGCCTTGAGGTATTTCATCTTGCCCTGGCCGATGCCGTGCTCGCCGGTGCAGGTTCCATCCATCGACAGCGCCAGCTCGGCCAACCGCTCCATCAGCAGCTGGGCGCGGCGGACTTCGTCGCGGTCGTCCATGTCCACCAACAGGCTGAGGTGGAAATTGCCGTCGCCGACATGGCCGAGAATCGGCGCGACCAGCTTCAGCTCTTCCGTCTCGCGCTGCGCCGCAGTGACACATTCGGCGAGCCGCGAAATCGGCACGCACACGTCGGTCGCAAACGCCTGCGCGCCCGGACGCAGGCGCCGCGCGGCGTGGTAGCCGTCGTGGCGCGCCTGCCAGAGGCGGCTGCGATCCTCCGCTTTGGTGGCCCACTCGAACGGCCCGCCGCCGAACTCCTTGACGATTTCGCCGAAGCGCTCCGACTGCTCGGCAACGCTCGCGTCGGTGCCGTGGAATTCGACGAACAATGTGGGCACTTCCGGGAGCGTCAGCTTCGAGTACGCATTCACGGCCTTGATCTGCAACGCGTCGAGCAATTCGATACGGGCAACCGGAATGCCGGACTGGATGGTCTGGATCGTGGCGTTGCAGGCGGCGTCGACCGACGGGAACGGGCAGACGCCGGAGGAGATCGCCTCAGGGATGCCGGAGAGCTTGAGCGTCAGCTCGGTGATAATGCCGAGCGTGCCTTCCGAGCCGACGATCAGCCGCGTCAGGTCGTAGCCCGCGGCGGACTTCTTCGCGCGACGCGAGGTCGTCATCAGCGCGCCATCCGCCATCACCACCTTCAGCGCCAGCACATTGTCCTTCATGGTGCCGTAGCGCACCGCGTTGGTGCCGGAGGCGCGCGTCGCCGCCATGCCGCCGAGCGAGGCGTCGGCGCCGGGATCGATCGGAAAAAACAGGCCGCTGTCGCGCAGATGCTCGTTGAGCGCCTTGCGGGTGACGCCCGGCTCGATGACGCAGTCGAGATCCTCGGCGTGGACGGCCAGCACCTTGTTCATGTCGCGGAAGTCGACCGAGACGCCGCCGAACGGCGCATTGATATGGCCCTCGAGCGAGGTGCCGGTGCCGAACGCAATGACTGGGACATCATTGCCGACGCAGATGCGTACGATGCGCTGCACATCTTCGGCGGTCTGCGGAAACACCACCGCGTCCGGCGGCTGGTTCGGCACCCAAGTGAGCGTGTTGGCATGCTGCTCGCGCACGGCCTGCGCAGTGACCAGCCGATTGCCGAAGGCAGCGGCGAGTTCGCCAATGGTTTTCTTGACCGCAGCCGGGTTGCGGCTTTTCTGTTCTGCGGCGTCAGCCAGGGCCATAAATCGGTTCCTGCAAGTACCCAACGAGAGCGGGCCGGACACTAGCAGACGCGGCTCCGCCGATGAAACCACGCGAGACGCCGCACCCGAACCGCTTCAGCCGCCGCGGTGGACGCAAAAAAGCGCCTGTCGTAGGTTCCCGCGTCCCACGTGTAGTCCTGGAGTAGTTGAATGGCCGGCCCTGTCATTGCAGTTACCGATAGCGTTTTCCCGTCTCTCGATCCGGCCAAGGCAGCGCTGGCAAAACTCAATCCGACTTTCCGGATGTCGAAAAGCGCCAACGCCGACGACATTCTCAGCGTGGCCAGGGACGCCGACGCGATCCTTGTGACTTACGCCAAGCTGACGCGCGAGATCCTCACGCAGCTCACCAAGTGCAAGGCGATCGGGCGTTTCGGCCTGGGCGTCGACAATATCGATCTGGTGACGGCCAAGGAGAAAGGCATCGCGGTCAATTACGTGCCGGACTATTGCATCCGCGAAGTGTCCGACCACGCCATGGCGTTGTTGTTGGCGCTGATCCGCAAGATTCCACTGTCCAACAAGCTGGTGCAGGGCGGCAGATGGGAAATGCCGGCGGTGGTGCCGATCCGCCGCATCGAAGGCACGGTGCTCGGCCTTGTCGGTCTGGGACACATTCCGCGCCTCGTGGCACCCAAGGCCAAGGCATTTGGCATGAAGGTCATTGCATTCGATCCTTTCGCCAAGCCGGATGTGTTCAAGTCCGCCGGCGTCGAGAGCGTCGATTTCGACACGCTGTTAAAAACGTCGGACTACGTGTCCGTGCACGCGCCGCTGACGCCGCAGACGCGCGGCCTGATGAACGCGGCCGCCTTCGGCAAGATGAAGAAGGGCGCCTACATCGTGAACACCGCGCGCGGACCGCTGATCGACGAACCGGCGTTGATTGCCGCACTCGACAGCGGCCAGGTCGGCGGCGCCGGGCTCGACGTGGTCGCGGCCGAACCGCTGGCCAAGGATTCGCCCCTGCTCGGCCGAGACAATGTGATCATCAGCCCGCACACGGCGTTCTATTCGATCGAGGCGTTGGAGGAATTGCAGAGCAAGTGCGCGTCGGATGTCGCGCGCGTTCTGAGCGGCGTGAAGGCGGTCTATCCGATCAGCGCTTGACCGTCCCGGCGCCGTTTATCTCGTCGGTGATGCGGGTCGAGCCGCAATGGATCGACTACAACGGCCATCTGAACATGGCCTACTACAATGTTTTGTTCGATCGTGCGGTCGACGAGACGTACGAAATGTTGGGGATCGGCCTCGAATATCTCAAGCGCACCAATCACTCGACTTTTACCGCGGAGGTTCATGTTCGCTACTTGCGCGAAATCCACAAAGGCGACCCCGTGCGCGTCGAATTTCAGTTGCTCGACTACGACGCCAAGCGCATCCACTACTTCGAAACGCTCAAGCACGCCGAGGACGGCTGGGTTTCGGCGACGTCGGAAAACATGACGCTCCACGTCGACATGGATGCCAAGAAAGTCGCGCCATTTCCGCAAAGTGTGCTCGACCGCCTCGCGACCATGAAGGCCGCGCACGCGCATTTGCCGGTCCCAGAGGGCGTGGGCCGTCGTATTGCGATGCCGCAAAAGCGCTAGCGCGTTAGAGGCGGCGGTAACCCACCGCGCCGAACACGATCGACAGCAAAAACAGCACGAGGATGACGAAGAAGATGACCTTCGCCATGGCGAAGGATGCACCGGCTATTCCGCCAAATCCGAGCACCGCGGCAATCAATCCGATAATGAGCAGCGTGACGACAAGATTCATGTGTAGCTCCCAGCACGTCTTCGACTGGGTAATGTGCGCGGCGCGGGAAAGTTCCTGCGGCGCCGGAACCATCACATCAATGCCTTGTTAGATGAACGAACCGGACGGGCTGGGCCGCCCGGATGTGGATTGTTGGAGGCGCATCATGCGCGAAGTCGAGGTTATGAACCAAAGTGCATTTACGTGGAGCGTCGTCATTGCCGGCGCGCTCGCCGCTTGGGCGGTGGCGTTCCTCATTACGCTGCTCGGCGCCGGCATCGGCCTGACTGTTTCGTCGCCTTACGCGGCGTCCAGCTCGACCGCGATGACTATCGGCGGCGCCCTGTGGCTGATCTTCGCGCAAACCGCGGGCTTTGTGACCGGCGGCTATCTCGCCGCGCGGCTGCGCATCCGCGACCACATCCCCGGCCCGGAAACGATGTTCCGTGACGCCGCCCACGGCTTCATGGTGTGGGTCATCGGCGTCGGCATCCTGGCTTTTGTGATTGGCATTGCCGGCGCTTCGGCGAGCTCCGACACCGGCGGCACGATCAGCGATGCGGCCCGTCAGGCCGCGGCCTACGTGTCGTTCTGGTCGTTCGTTGCGTTGCTGTTCGGTGCGGTTGCCGCGCCGCTTGCGGGCATGCTGGGCGGCGAATTGCGCGACGACCCCGAGCCGACCGGCCGCCGCAAAGTTCGACGCTAGAATTGCGTATTGCTAGAACGGGCCTGGTTAAAGTTCGGGCCCGTTTCGCGTTCAATCGATGCGGCCGCCAGAGAATCGCCGCCCCGGCACGGTCAGGAAATAACCGACCGCCTGCCCGCCGTCGGCGCCGACGACACTGCCGGTGGTGTATTGCGATTCATCGCTGGCCAGGAAGATCGCCGGCCCGGCAATGTCCTCGCCTGAGCCGACGCGCCCCATCGGCACGCCCTTGCGGCGGCCCTCGTAGATTTCCGGATCGGAGTACATCGCCTCGGTGCCGGGTGTGCGGATGTAGCCGGGCGTGATGGCGTTGGCGCGGATGCCGTAAGGTGCCCACTCCATCGCCTGCAGCTTCGTCAGCATGATCAGCCCGGCCTTCACCACGCTGTAGGCGCCGGCCCAGTTGTAAGGAAACAGGCCGGCGATCGAGGCGATATTGACAATAACGCCGGACTTCTGCGCGATCATGTGCTTGGCGCAGGCCTGGCTCATCATGAACGAGCCCTTGAGGCCGATGTTCATGGTCGTGTCCCAGGCGGTTTCGGGCAGCGCCTCGAGCTTGCCGGGCACGATCTTCATGGCGTTATTCACGAGAATATCGACGCGGCCGAATTCCTTCAGTGCCGCGTCGACGAGTTTCGCAATGTCCGAGGATTTTGAGACGTCCGTGGTGACGCCGATCGAACGCACCCCGGCTTTGCCGGCGTCGGCGGCGGTGGCCTGCGCGGTCGCCGGATCGATCTCGGCGACAACCACGTGGGCGCCCTCCTTGGCGTAAGCGAGCGCGATGTCGCGGCCGATGCCGCGGCCGCCGCCAGTGATGATGGCCACTTTGTCCTTCAGTCGCACGAATATCCCCCGCCTGTTTGTGAAAAGCCTGAAAAATCACGCTAAAGGCGGGGACTTCCGGCCACAAGGCCGCCTCGGGCCCTCGAAATCGCCCCTTACGAGTGCCATCTTTGCCCTAGAAGAAGAATCAATGGCCGAACCCAAGCGACACGTTCCAGCCGAGACCAATATTGGGCCCGCGCCCGGCGGCATTGCCGCGCGCGCTCTCGGCGCGCGCTCGGCGCCGTATCTCGCCGACCTCAACCCGGAGCAGCGCGAGGCGGTCGAGACTCTCGACGGCCCGGTGCTGGTGCTGGCCGGCGCCGGAACCGGCAAGACGCGCGTGCTGACCACGCGCATCGCCCACATCCTCAACCTCGGCCGCGCCCGCCCCGGCGAAATCCTCTCAGTTACTTTCACCAATAAAGCCGCGCGTGAGATGAAGGAGCGTGTGCAGCAGATGGTGGGTCAGGTGGTCGAGGGCATGCCCTGGATGGGCACGTTCCACTCAATTGGCGTGAAGATTTTGCGGCGTCACGCGGAGTTGGCCGGGCTCAAGGCCAATTTCACCATCCTCGACGTCGACGACCAGATCCGCCTGATCAAGCAGCTGTTCGAGGCCGAGGGGCTCGACGAGAAGCGCTGGCCGGCCCGCGTCTTCGCCGGCATCCTCGACGGCTGGAAGAACCGCGGCCTGACCCCCGACCAGGTGCCGGCCGGGGAAGCGGCGACCTTCGCCAACGGCAAGGGCAAGAAGCTCTACATCGCCTACCAGGAGCGGCTGAAGACGCTCAACGCCGCCGACTTCGGCGACCTGCTGCTCGAATGCATCCGCCTGTTCCGGCAGAACCCGGACATCCTGCGGCAGTACCAGGGCCGCTTCAAATACATCCTGGTCGACGAGTACCAGGACACCAACGTCGCGCAGTATCTGTGGCTGAAGCTGCTGTCGCAGCCTTCCTTTGTTGTCATTCCGGAAGCCGCGAAGCGGCTGTCCGGAATCCATAACCCCGGCGCCGAAGGTGAAGGCGAGACAGGGGTTATGGATTCCGGGCTCCGGCCTCCGGCCGGCCCCGGAATGACGGAAGGAATGAGTCTCGAGGACACCTGGGACACGCCTTCGCAAAGCGCCCCTCACCCCACCCCTCTCCCCGCAAGCGGGGAGAGGGAGAGTGCACGGCCCGCGCCTGCCCAAATCGAAAGTCAGAAAGCGCCAAAAAACATCTGCTGCGTTGGGGACGACGATCAGTCGATCTACGGATGGAGAGGCGCCGAGGTCGATAACATCCTGCGCTTCGAGCATGATTTTCCGGGCGCGAAGGTCATCCGCCTCGAAAGGAACTATCGCAGCACGGGACACATATTGGCGGCGGCCTCGCATCTGATCGCGCACAACGAAGGCCGCCTCGGCAAAACGCTCCGTACGGAAGACGTCCTCGGCGAGAAAGTCACCGTCACCTCGTGCTGGGACTCCGAGCAGGAGGCGCGCGAGATCGGCGAGACCATCGAAGACTATCAGCGCAAGGCGCGCGATCAGGGCGAGGACCATCCGCTCGACGAGATCGCCATCCTGGTGCGCGCCTCGTTCCAGATGCGCGAATTCGAAGACCGCTTCATCCAGCTCGGCCTATCCTACCGCGTCATCGGCGGCCCGCGGTTCTACGAGCGCGCCGAAATCCGCGACGCGCTCGCCTATCTGCGCGTCATCGCGCAGCCGGCCGACGACCTCGCCTTCGAGCGCATCGTCAACGTGCCGAAGCGCGGGCTGGGCGACGCCACGCTGCAGATGCTGCACGACTTCGCCCGCAAGAAGAAAATCCCGCTGACCGAGGCCGCCAGCATCGTCTCCGCCACCGACGAGATGAAGCCGAAGCCGCGCCAGGCGCTGCGCGACCTGATGGCGGCCTTCGAGCGCTGGCGGCAGATGCGCGATCGCATGCCCCACACCGAATTGGCCGAAGTCATGCTCGACGAGAGCGGCTACACCGAGATGTGGCAGAAGGACCGCTCCGCCGACGCCGCCGGGCGCCTCGAAAACCTCAAGGAGCTGGTGCGCTCGATGGAGGAGTTCGACAACCTGCAAGGCTTCCTCGAGCACATCTCGCTGGTGATGGACCGCGAGAGCGGCGAAGGCGAGCAGGCCGTCAACATCATGACGCTGCACTCGGCCAAGGGGCTGGAATTCGACACCGTGTTCCTGCCCGGCTGGGAGGAAGGCCTGTTCCCGCATCAACGCTCGCTCGACGAGAGCGGCCGCGCCGGCCTCGAGGAGGAGCGTCGCCTTGCCCATGTCGGCCTGACGCGGGCGCGAAAGCGCGCCAGGATCTATTTCGCCACCAACCGGCGCATCCACGGCATGTGGACCTCCACCGTGCCGTCGCGCTTCCTCGACGAGCTGCCGGCGGAGCATGTCGAAGTGACGGAGGCGGCGGGCGGCGCCGGCGGCTTCGGCATGTCGGGCTACGGCCCCTCGCGCTTCGACGAGATGGGCGCCTTCGGCTCGAACTACACGACGCCCGGCTGGCAGCGCGCGCAGGGGCGGCAGGGGAAGGGTGGTTACGATGAGACGGGCCGCTATCGCGGCCCTGGTGGCGGCTTCAGCGACAACGGCGCGCCGCGCTATGTGCCGGACGGCGTGTTCGAGGAAGCCGAGGACTACGAGGGCGACGCCTCAGCCAAGGTGCGGCCGGGCCGCAGCGCGCGCAACAAGAGCGCCAAGCGCACACCGCTGGTGATCGAGGGCGAGCTGATCGCCAAATCGACCGGCGCGGTCTCGGCGTTTGCCGTGGGCGAGCGGGTGTTTCACCAGAAATTCGGCAACGGCAACGTCACCGCGGTGGATGGCAACAAGCTCACCATCGCCTTCGACAAAGCCGGCGAGAAGAAGGTGGTGGATAGTTATGTGGAGCGGGTGTGAGATTCGTGCATGCAAAGCTTGGCGGTCAAAAAAAGGCTAGAGTAGAGACTAGGTAGGCGTCCACGGTTATGCACCTTGCCGGAATAAACTGGTATCGTGCCTGAACTGCGTACCGGCAATATTCCCGATAGCGACCTCAAGCGGGAGGCGCTACAGCACGTGACGGACGCAAAGGCGAACCCCACGCCCGAAAGGCTCGGTAAAGTCGTCGATGTTCTGACGAAGCTCGATGGCGCTGCCTCTAAGGTTGTCGGTATAGGTACGGCGATTGGCACAATCGCGGGAGCTATCGGGAAAATCGCCGGGGCGTTTTGACA
>Ga0335076_10007153_pt1 | contig 11248 bp, 7 predicted proteins | sample Lox_Sample_25_FD_206717 | JGI IMG/M metagenome (GOLD analysis project Ga0335076, IMG submission 206717) | Soil microbial communities from Loxahatchee National Wildlife Refuge, Florida, United States - Lox_Sample_2.5 | ecosystem: Environmental > Terrestrial > Soil > Wetlands | place: USA: Florida... | reverse complement strand
CGCCGGTTCCGCGGTAGACCGAGCCTGATCCAGAGCGTGCCTGGCGCCGCTGTGGCTCGACTCCCTGCCTTAGCCGGGGACGCAGAGTATCCACGAGCGTGGGTAGTTCGCTCGCCTACCCGTATGACCGGACCGTCGGCACGCGGCATGTCCGGCACCGCGGCACCGCACGGCACCGCGGCATGCGCAGCACGTGTCCGGCACCGCGGCACGCACGGCACCGCGACCCCGGCACGCGCGGCCGCACGCACGGCACCGCGACCCCGGCACGCGCGGCCGCACGCACGGCACCGCGACCCCAGCACGCGCAGTCCGCGCCGTCGCGCGACGCCCGTGCAGGTCTACTGCTGCTTGGCCGGCGCGGCCCGGGGGACGTCTGCCGCCATGGCCTGCGGCGGCTTACGGTAGACCACGACGCTCCGGCGGCTCTGGAACTCGTCATCCTCGCGCGCGAACACCGTCACGACGTTGTTCCCCGGCTTGAGCGGCACGTCCGTCGCGAAGTCCATCCGCGGGGCGGTGGCGTTGTCCGGCTGGACCTTGAAGAACACCTTCTGGTCGTTCACGTAGACGAACAGGTCGCGCAGCCGCGCCGAGCCGTCGGCCCCCGGTGGCACGGAGGCCGACCCCTGGAGCTTGATCGACTCACCGTCGACCAGGGGAGCGCCCTTCGCCGGATCCGGCACGAGCGCGATCCGCGGCGGGTCGCGCTGCCACACCTCGGCAATCGTGCCCGAGCGCGCGCCCTTGGACGGCTTGACGTCGGACTCCGCCACGAAGGCGATGCGGCCCTTCTGCCACTCGACCCGGTAGAAGTCGCCCAGCTTGGCGTCCACGGGCAGCACCGCGCCGTGCTTGGCGACGGCGAGCACCGCGGCGGATGGGCTCGCCCCGGAGCGGAGGAGCGCCTCGGGGACCTCGATCCGTACCGCGCCCTGGGCGGCGGTCCGCACCGGCTCGTCCTTCGCGACCGGCAGGTCCAGCTTCTCCGTCACGTACTCGTCCATCTTCTCGTCGACGATCATCACCCTGACCGGGAGGGTGTCGCTCTTCGATCCGCGCCGCAACTCGACCTCCATGGTGGCGGTCTTCGACTCACCCGGCTTCAGGGCGCCGATCACCTCGCGCCCCTTCTTGATGAAGATCTTCTCGTCGCCGAGGTTCTTCAGCGAGACGTAGGTCTTCTCGCTCGCCGCCCCGGCCCCCGCGTTCCTCACGTCCACCTTGACCTGGAAGGACTCGCCGCGCTGGGGCAGCCCGTCACCGTTCCCGCCCGCCTGGTCGTCCAGCTGGACGCTGAAGGCGAAGGTGGGCTTCGGGACCTCGGTCACCGCCACGGCGGTGGTCGTGTCGGGCGGCGCCTTCCCGGCGTCGTCCTCGAAGTGGAGGGTCACCTCGTCGCGCCTGCTGTCCATCCCCTTGGGAAGCTTGAGCGGCACGGTCCAGCTGCGGCGCTCCCCCGGACGGATGGTGCCGAACACGAACTCCCGGCGGTCGAGGAAGGGGTTCTTGTCGGCCACCGACCAGGAGCGGAGCCTGCGGAAGGCGCCATCGCCCCGGTTCTCCACCGTGACCGTCCAGGGGACGGTCTCGCCGGCGCGGAGCTCCTTGCCGGGGGTCGGCGTCACGGTCACCACCGCGCGCGGCGTGCCCGGGCCGGCTCCCGCCGCCCAGTCGACCCCCAGGTCCTTGAGCCGCTTCTCCAGCCGACCCTCCTCCTGCTCAGCCCGCTCCGCTACGAAGGCCTTGGCGGCCTCGAGCAGGTGGGTCCGATCGGGAGCGGGGGCGAACCGCAAGAGGTCACGCGCGAAGCGGACTTGATAGTCGGGAACGAACTCGTCCGGGTTGGCGTCCGACTCCTCGTCCTCCACCTGCTCGGGCGTGAGCTCCACGTCGTCGCCGTGCGGGTTCGCCTTGGCCGCCTCCTTCTTCAGCTGCTTCGCGACCACGTCCTCCTTCTCGTCGAGGAGGTAGCGGAGCTCGAGCGGCGCCTTCTCCACCCTCTGCTTCTTCTTGGCAGTCTCGGCCGCGGCCGCGTCGGGCCCACGGTCGGCGGGATTCAGGAAGTGCCGGTCGAGGTCCGCCTCGCCCATCGAGCGGGCGGGGGCGAAGACGTTGACCTGGTCCTTCAATGCCCGGCCGGGGAGGAGGAGGACGTCGGGCGTGATGCCGACCTCCTGGATGGAGACGTCACCGGGGGTGAGATACTGGGCGATGGTGAGCTTGAGGGCCGCTTCCTCGCCAGGCTGGGCGGGGTCGGAGAAGTCGTAGAGCACCTGGACCGATCCCTTGCCGAAGGTCTGCCGGCCCACCACCAGGGCGCGGTTGTTGTTCTTGAGGGCCCCAGCGACGATCTCGCTCGCCGACGCCGAGCTGTTGTTCACGAGCACGATCAGCGGGAGGCCGGTCATGTCGGAGGGATCGCTGGTCGCCTCCTTCACTTCGTGGATCCGCTGCTTGTCGCCCTCGCCGACGGTCTTCACGATCACGCCCTCGGAGAGGAAGAGATCGGAGACCTGAATGGCTTGCTCGAGCAGACCGCCGGGGTTGCCGCGCAGGTCGAGGACCAGCCCTTCCAGCTTCCCGTCGGCCGCGATCTTCTGCTGCTGTATCGCCTGCAGCAGGTCGCGGGTCGAGTTGGCGGAGAACTGGGAGAGGCGCACGTAGCCGACGTTGCCCTCGAGGAGCTGCGCCTGCGGCACGGTCTCGACGTTGATGAGCTCGCGGGAGAGGTGGAGGCGTCGCGGCTCCTGCTGCCCGCGCTGGACCGTGATCGCCACCTTCGTCTGGGGCCGGCCGCGCAGCCGATCGACCGCGTCCTGGAGGTCCATGTTGATCGTCGACTGCTCCTCGATCTTGACGATCACGTCCTTGGCCCGGATCCCGGCCCGAGCGGCGGGGGTGTTCTTGATCACCTTCACGACGGTAAGGTTCCCGTCGCGCATGGAGATGACGAAGCCGAGGCCGCCGAACTCGCCGCGGGTCTGCAGCTTCATCTCCTTGAAGTACTTGGGCTCGAGCAGGACCGAGTGCGGGTCGAGCGTGGAGAGCATGCCGTTCACCGCGGCGTACTCGATCTCTCGCAGGTCCTTGTGGGCGACGAGGTGCTCCTGGATGAAGCCCATCGCCTCGCCCAGCACGGTCCGGATCTCCCAGATCGACTTCACCCCGGAGATGTCGAGATCGCGGGAGGCGGGCCCGACGGTGAGGACGAGCTTGCTCGACTTGGCGTCGCCCTGGACCATCACTTCGGAGACGGTCTTCTCCACCATCTCCAGGGCCGAGACCACCATCTGCTTCGGGTCGAAGCGCGAGGGGTCGACGTAGTTGTCCTTCACCTGCAGGATCACCCGCGAGAGGATCGGCAGGCGCTCGAGCTGGTAGTCGCCCGCCTCGCCCTGTCGGGCCTGGAGCGGGGCCGCCCCCTTGTAGGCCACGGCCGGCGCTGCGACCTGCGGCTCCGCGCGCACGAGGCGAGCGGTCGCGCCGAGCCCGAGCGCGAGCAGCGCCGCGAGGGTGGCAAAGAGACGGAAGGGGCGGATCATGGGGCGCCTGGGGGGAGTCGAGGGAGCGGGCAAGCGAGAAAACCTACTTATCGTCACAGGATAGGGTCCCGTGCCGGGCCGCGCAAGGAGATCGCCCGACCCGGCTCTCCTGAACCCTTGGCGGGCGGATGTATGCCCGGGCGGTCGCCGGGCGCCCTCGCCGAGTCCACCCCGGCCGTGCCCGGCACCGGCCGCGGCACTGGCCGGCGGCACCGGCCGGCCGCGCCCTTCGCACCAGCAGCCCACTGCGCGCCACGCCCCACCTGGGGCCATCAGTGCGGGGCCGCCGAGCCTCTAGGGGCATCTCAGGGCGCATCTCCGGCACCAACGAGCACAAGGGTATGCCCGCCGGCACGGCGCCCGCGTCCGGCATGGCACCCCGTGGAACCCCGGCGTCATGGGCATGTCCGGCACCACTGACCCGGCGTCATGGGCATGTCCGGCACCACTGACCGCATGTCCGGCACCACCGACACCACCGACATGTCCGGCACCACCGACCCGACACGGCACCACCGACACGGCACCACCGACATGTCCGGCACCACCGACCGGCACCACCGACACGTCCGGCATGGCACCCCGCATGTCCGGCACCACCGACCACCGACGCGGCATGGCACCCCGCATGTCCGGCACCACCGACCCGGCACCACCGACGGCACCACCGACGGCACCACCGACCAGCGCGCCCGGGCCGCCGTCCACCGACCCCGCCTCCGTCCCCCGGTCTCCGCCCCCGACCCTGCTGCCCTGCCGGGATGGGTCCCCGCCATCCCGGCCGTCACGCTGGCCACCGTGTCCCTCCTCATCGGCCTCGACATCGGCGGGGCGCCCTGGCCGGGAGCCCCGCGCGCCCACCTCGCGCTCGAGCTCGCCATCCTGCTCGCCGCGCTCACCGGGACCCTCGCCCCGCCCGGCCAGCTCCTCGCGGCGCGGCGGCGGGCCCGGGCGCTCCAGCGAGATCTCTCCCGCGCGCAGGCCGACCTGGCGCGCTTCCGGGCGGAGTCCCAGGAGCACCTCGCCGGCTCCGCCGCCATCGGCCGCCAGCTGGGCCGATGGGCTCACCTCCGCCGAGGCGGAGGTCGTGCTCCTCCTGCTCAAGGGGCTCCGGGACCAGCGGGGGACGAGCGAGCGGACCGCCCGGCAGCAGGCGCTCGCCGTCCATCGCAAGGCCGGGCTCACGGGGCGGGCGGAGCTGGCCGCCTCTTCCTCGAGGACCTGCTCCTTCCCCGCGGTCCCCGCGCGCACGCCCAGCGGGAGGCCACGGCGGCGGGCGCCTCGCCAGGGTAGCGCCGGGGACCCTCCGCAGGTAGATTCGCGCCGCATGTCGCTCGACGCCCGCCCGCACGAGAGCCCTCCCGTCCGCGGGATCGAGGACCTGGTCCGCTGGTTCGCGGAGCGGGAGCGCCCCCGGGCCGACTGGAAGGTCGGCCTCGAGCACGAGAAGCTCACCGTCGTCCGCGGCGGCACCCGGCCCCTCGCCTACGAGGGGCAGCCGGGCGTCGCCTCCGTGCTCCGCGCCTTCTCGCGCTTCGGCTACGAGCCCTTCGAGGAGGAGGGGCGCGTCATCGCCATGCAGAAGACCGGCCTCACGGTCTCCATCGAGCCGGGCGGCCAGATCGAGCTCTCCGGTCGTCCCTTCGCCGACGTCCACGTGGTCGCGGCCGAGCTCGACCGGCACCTCGCCAAGTGCCGGGAGATCGCCGACGCGGAGGGGATCGCCTTCCTCGCCGCCGGGTACCGGCCCTGGGGCACGCCAGCCGGCGTCCCCTGGATGCCGAAGAACCGCTACCGGGTGATGCGCCCGTTCCTCTCGGCGCGCGGGCGCCGCGCCGAGGACATGATGGCGCTCACCGCCTCGGTCCAGGCCTCCTACGACTTCTCCGGCCCGCGCGACATGGCGGAGAAGCTCCGGGTGGCGCTCGCCATCCAGCCGGCGATCACCGCCCTGCTCGCGAACTCCCCCGTCGTCGACGGCCGGCCCTCCGGGTGGAAGAGCTTCCGGGTGGCGGTCTGGGAGGAGGTGGACCCGGCCCGGTGCGGTCTCCTCCCCTTCGCCTTCGAGCCCGGCTTCGAGGACGACCCCTACCGGAGCTACGTCGAGTGGGCGCTCGACGTCCCCCTCATCTTCCTCCGCCGCCGGGGCGCCTACGTCGATCCGGCCGGCAGGACGTTCCGCGCCTTCCTGGCGGAGGGGCTGGAGGGGGAGCGCGCGATGCTGTCGGACTGGGAGGATCACCTCACCACCCTCTTCCCCGAGGTGCGGGTGAAGGGCGTGCTGGAGGTCCGGGGGGCGGACTCCTGCGACCCCGACCTCACCAAGGCGCTGGTCGCCTTCTGGAAGGGGATCCTCTACGACCGCGAGGCGCGCGCCTGGGCGTGGGACGCGGTCCGGCGCCTGGCGGTCCCCGAGCGGCGGGCGCTCACGATCGCCGCCGGGCGAGAGGGGCTCCAGGGCCGGCTCCCCGACGGGCGCTCGCTCGCCGAGCTCGCCTCGACCCTGCTCGACGCCGCCTCGAACGGCCTCTGCCGCCAGCACTGCTGCGGGCAGCGCGGCGAGGACGAGCGCGTCTGGCTCGCCCCGCTCCAGGCGCGCGCCGCCTCCGGCCGCTCCCCCGCGGACGACGCGCTCGACGCCTTTCGCGCCGGCGGCGACGCGGCCCTCGTCGAGCGGCTGCGCTGCGCCTGACCGGGCGGCGCCTCGTCGGCCCTCGCGACGCCGGAGCCGGCGCGAAGCACGCGCCGGCTCCTCAGATCGGCTCGAGATCCCCCGTCGCCATCCAGCCCTCCAGGGCGTTCTCGAGCCGCACCCGCGCCGCCGCCCCGCGCACCTCCAGCACCCGCACCCGCGTCCCCTCGTGGAGCTCGAAGGCGGGGCGGAGCGCCTCCTCCGGCCCCTCGCGCACCGGGCTGGCCGGCGCGATCACGATCGCCGCCGGCGTCCGGCGGTCCGCCGCCTTGGCGAGGAGCAGCGCCGCCGCCAGCACGGCTGCCAGGCCCGCCGCCACCGCGGCGCCCGCCAGCAGCGCGCGCACCCGGCGCGGCGCCGCCTGCCCGAGGGCGAGCGCCAGCCAGAGCGCCGCCCAGCCGGTCCCCAGCACCGCCGCCGCGGCGCCGTCCGGGACCCGCTCGGCCGCGCGGATCGCGAGCGGCGGCTCCCCCGCCCCGAGCACCCGGTCCACGTCGTCGGCCCGCGCCAGGGCCAGGTTGAAGCGGGCGTCGGCGTCGGAGGGATCGAGCCGGAGGGCGCGCTCGTAGCTGGCCGCCGCCAGCCCCCGCTTCCCCAGCCGGAGGCGGGCGTTCCCGAGGTCGAGGTGGAGCGCCGGGCTCTCGAAGCCGTCGGCGAGGAGGGCCTCGTACCCGCGGGCGGCGGTGGCGAAGTCGCCGGCCAGGTAGGCGCCGTTCGCCGCCTCGAACCGCGCGGCGGCGGCGGCGTCGGCCGCGGGCGCGGCCAGGGCGAGGGCGACGAGGAACGCGGTCACGCGCGCCCCTCCTCGCCCCAGTCGGACTCCTCGAGGAGCGCCAGCGCCCGGGAGGCGAGCGCGATCAGCTCCTCCCCCGCGGCCTTGGCGCCGAAGCGGGCCGCGTCCGCCGCCTCGAGGGCGCTCGAGAGCGCGCGGAGGGCGGGCGGGTGGGCGCCGCCGCGGGCCAGGGCGGCGAGGAGCGCCTCGCGGGTGAGGCCGGTCGCCGGCCGGCCGAGCCGGTCCGAGGCGTAGCCGAGCAGGGCCCGGTCGAGCTCGGCGAGGAAGGCGGCCCGGTCGCCGCCGGCGAGGCGCCGCCTGGCCCCCTCGAGGCGGCGGCGCGCGGCCCGGGCCGCCGCCCGCCGGCGCGCCGGGCCGGAGGCGGCGCGGGCCCGGAGGCGGCCGGCCAGGACCACCGCCAGGAAGGCGAGCGGCGGGGCGGCGAGGGCGGCGGCGAAGCCGGGGGTCCGCCAGGCCGGCGGCCCGGCCCGCCGGAGGTCGGCCTCGGTGCGGATGGGGCGCAGGCCGGCGGCGATGGCGTTGCTCCCCGCGGCGATCGCGCCCGCGCCTCCCGGCGCGGCCGGCGACACCGGGACGCGCAGCTCCGCGGTGCGGGCCACCTGGTAGCGGCCGGCGCGGGGGTCGAACCACGGCCAGGCGAGCGACGGGATCACCAGCTCCCCGGTCTGCTCGGGGACGAGCACCGTCTCGACCGTGCGCGAGCCGGCCAGGCGGCCGCCGCGGTTCTCCGCCTTCTCGGAGGTGGTCGGGTCGAAGGTCCGCGTCCCCGGGATCGGCGGGAGGCGCGGGAGGGCCAGGGCACGGACGTTCCCCTCGCCCGCGGCGGTGATCCGGACCGTGAGCGGCTGCCCGGCGGTCGCCCGCGGCTCGGAGACCGTCGCCTCGAGCGAGAAGGTGCCCACGTCCACCGGCTCGAAGCCGGGCGGGGCGCCGGCGGGGAGCGGCTTCACCAGCAGCGCCACCGGGGCGCTCCGCCGGCGCAGGCGCTTCACCTCCGGGAAGGGATCGAACAGGCCGCCCCCGAGCCGGACCGCGAGGTCGAGCTCGGCGGGTGCGAGGGTGAGCTTCCCGCTCCGGGTGGGGAAGAGCGCCACCCGCTGGAGCAGGTAGGCGCGGGTCGGGACGCCGTTCACCTGCTTCACCTGGAACTGGAGGGTGCGAGGGGTCTCGAGATCCTCGGCCCAGAACCCCTCCCAGCGCGGCGGGGTGAACCGCTCGTACTCCACCACCCCGAGCGGCGAGAAGAGCCAGATGGAGGCGGTGACCTGTTCGCCCACGTAGGCCTCGGCGCGGTCGAGCTGGACGTCGAGCACGAGGTCCCGCTCCCAGCCGCGGAACGCGCTCCCGCCGCCCGGCGGCGCGCCCGCCCGGGAGGGGGCGCGGGGCCCGGCGCCACCGGCCCCCGACCCCGCGCCCGCACCGGGGCTCGCGCCGGCCGGGAGGACCTTCACCGGGATGGGCCTCGTCTCGTAGCGCTTCCCCTTCACCACCGCGATCACCGGGGGGACCTCGATCGTGCCGGCGCGCCGCGGGGCGAGGCCGAGCTGGGTCACCACCACCTGGCGGATCCGGACCCCCGCCCCGCCGCCCAGGGAGAAGGACGACTGCCGCGTCTGGGCCCGCGAGACCACCTCGAAGACGCCGCCCTCGGCGAGCTCGATCGAGGAGGGGGGGTCGGAGGCCTCGAGGCGGATCTCCAGGGTGAGGACCTCGTCCTGCGCGAGCTCGGTCCGGTCCACCTGCGCGGAGAGCCGCGGCTCCTCGGCCCCGGCCCGTACGGCGGCGAGGAGGACCAGGGCGGCGGCCGCCTGACGCACCCGCTCACCAGTCCCGGGCCGCATCCACCCTCCTCCCCTGGCCGCGGTCCTTGCCGGCGAGCGGCATGTTCCGCTCCCGGCTCCTGAGCGCGTCCAGCAGCCGCTCCGCGTCCTGGCGCGAGAGCGGTGCGGCGCGGGGGCCCGCCTCTCCCTCCGCCCCGCCCGCCTCGGCCGGTGGGGCTCCGGCGGGCCGCCGCTCGGCCTGCTCCTTCCGCTCCGGCCTCGCCTCGGGCGCGCTCCTCGCCCCCTGGCGTGCCGGGGAGGGCTGGCCCGGCTTTGCCCCCGCACCCGCCTGGGGTTCGCCGGCGTCCTTCTTCCCCGCGCCCTCCGGACCGGGGTCCTTCGGGGCCTCCTTCCCCGCGGACCTCCGCCGGAGCAGGACCTCGAGGTCGAGGCGGGCGTCCTGGTTGCCCGGATCCTTTCGCAGCGCCTCGCTGAAGGCCTCGATCGCCCCGTCGCGGTCGCCGGTGGCGTCGAGGGCGTTGCCCAGGTTCTGGAGGGCGCGGGAGGAGAGCGGGCCGGCGCCCCGCTCCAGCGCCCGCCGCCAGGCGTCGCGCGCCTCGGCCGGCTTGCCCTGCCGGTAGAGGGCCGCCCCCCGGTCGTAGTCGATCTCCGCCCGCGGCCCGGCGGTGCGCTCGGCCGCCTCGTAGTGGCGGAGGGCGGCCTGGGCGTCGCCGGCGAGGAGCTTCTCGTTCCCCTCGCGCACGTCGGGCTCCTCCGCCTGGAGCGGGGAGAAGGCGAGGAGCAGCGCGGGGAGGAGCGCGATCACGCCGCCGCCTCCCGGCGCGCGGGGCGCGCCTCGGGGACGAGGAGGGCGGCGAGCAGCAGGAGCAGCGCCGGGAACGCCGCCAGCGGGTAACGGTCCTCCCAGGCGACCTCCGCCCGGCCCTCGAGCTCCGAGCGCTCCATCCGGTCGAGCGCCGCCCGGAGCGCGGCCACCCCCCGCTCCGGCGACGACACGTCGAAGACCTCCCCGTTCCCCCGCGCCGCCAGCGCCTGCAGGGCGGCGAGGTCGAGGCGGGTCACCACCGTCTCCCCCCGCCGGTCCTTCTTGTAGCCGGCCACGTTCCCGCCCGCGTCGAGCAGCGGGATGGGCGCGCCCGCCGGCGTCCCCACCGCCAGCGCCAGCACGTGGATGCCGGCGTCGGCGAGCGTCCGGGCGGCCTCGTCCACGCCGCCCTCCTGGTCCTCGCCGTCGGAGACCACCAGCACCACCCGGGTGCGCGGCCCGTGCTCGGCGGCCTCCAGCACCTCCTTGGCGGCGAGGAGCGCGTTCGCCAGCGCCGTCCCCTGCTGCGGGATCGCGTCCGGTCCGACGGCGCGCAGGAACAGGCGGGCAGCCTGAGCGTCGCCGGTGAGCGGGCACTGGATGAAGGCCTCCCCGGCGAAGGCCACGATCGCCACCCGGTCCCCTCCCAGCCCGTCGAGGAGCGAGGAGACCTCGAGCCGCGCCCGGGCGAGCCGGTCCGGCAGGACGTCGCGGGCGAGCATCGAGCGCGAGGCGTCGAGCACGACCGCCAGGTCGAGCCCGGTCCGCCGGGTGATCTCGGTCCGGGTCCCGCACTGCGGCCGGGCGACGGCCAGGGCGAGGAGGGCGAGGCCGGCGCCGGAGAGGCCGAGCCGGGCGGCGGGGCGGGCCGCGCCGGCGGTGGGGGCGATCCGGGCCCCGAGCGCGCCGGCGGCCCGCGCCAGGGCGGCGCGGCGCCGGGCGATGGCCACCGCGCCGAGGAGGACCGCCGCGGCCACCGCCCAGAGCAGGCCGAGCGCCCCCGGCTCGGCGAGCCGGGCGGGCTCGCCGAGGACGGAGAAGGCGAGGGCGGGCGCCGGGGCGGCGATCAGGGGAAGGCCCTCCAGCGGCTGGCGGAGAGGGCGAGGCCGAGGAGGGCCAGCCAGAAGGCCGGGCCGAGCAGCCGCGGGAAGAGCTCCTCCACCCGGCTCACCGCGCCCGCCTCGAAGATCCGGCTCTTCTCCAGCCGGTCGATGGCGTCCTGGAGCCCGTGCTCGAGGGTCGCCCGGTCGGTGGCGTTGGCGTAGGCCCCGCCGGTCACCCGGGCGATCTCCTGGAGCAGGGCCGGGTTCACCGGGAACTCGCGCGGCTCGTAGACCGGCTCGCCGAAGACGTCGCGGCCGACCGGGTAGGGGACCACGCCCCCCTTGCCCACCAGGATGGGGAAGACCCGGATCCCGAAGGCCCGCGCCGCCTCCGCCGCCTCGAGGGGGGAGATCTGCCCGGCGTTGTTGTCGCCGTCGGTGACCAGGACGATCGCCTTCGAGCGCGCGTCCGACTCCCGCAGGCGGTTCACCGCGGTGGCGAGGGCGTTCCCGATGGCGGTGCCGTCCTCGATCACCCCGAAGCGGAGCTGGTCGACCAGGGTCCGCAGGATCCCGTGGTCGAGCGTGA
>Ga0335076_10007152_pt1 | contig 11250 bp, 9 predicted proteins | sample Lox_Sample_25_FD_206717 | JGI IMG/M metagenome (GOLD analysis project Ga0335076, IMG submission 206717) | Soil microbial communities from Loxahatchee National Wildlife Refuge, Florida, United States - Lox_Sample_2.5 | ecosystem: Environmental > Terrestrial > Soil > Wetlands | place: USA: Florida... | reverse complement strand
GCACCATCCTGCGCTATATCGGCTCGAGTGACGGCGACATGGAGAAGGGTAACCTGCGCGCCGACGTCAATGTCTCCGTACGCCGCCCGGGAGAAGAGCTGGGGACTCGTTGCGAGATCAAGAACGTCAACTCCATTCGCTTCATCGGGCAGGCGATCGAGGCCGAGGCGCGACGCCAGATTGCGGTAATCGAGGACGGCGGCAAGATCGACCAGGAGACGCGGCTGTTCGATCCGACGAAGGGCGAGACGCGCTCGATGCGCTCGAAGGAGGAGGCGCACGACTACCGCTATTTCCCCGATCCTGATCTTCTGCCGCTCGAACTCGACGAGGCCTTTGTCGCCTCGCTTGCTGCCGATCTGCCCGAACTGCCCGACGCCAAACGCGCGCGCTTCATCGCCGACTACGGCCTCTCGCCCTATGACGCCTCGGTTCTCGTCGCCGAGCGGGAGACCGCCTATTTCTTCGAGAGCGCGCTCAAGCATGGGCGCGGCAAGCGCGACCCCAAGGCGGTCGCCAACTGGGTCATGGGCGATGTCGCGGCCCAGGCCAATGCGAAGGGAGTGTCGGCGGCGGATGCGGGCTTAAGCCCGGCGGCTCTCGCGACCGTCGTCGACCTCATCGCCGAGGGCGTGATCTCCGGCAAGATCGCCAAGGACCTGCTCGCGATGCTGTTCGGGGATGACCGCGGCGCCGACCCGCGCGCGCTGGTCGAGGCGCGCGGCCTCAGGCAGGTGACTGACGCCAGCGCCATCGACAGCGCTGTCGAGGCGGTCATCGCGGCCAATCCCGACAAGGCGGAGCAGGCGAGAACGAAGCCGGGAATGTTGGGCTGGTTCGTGGGTCAGGTGATGAAGTCGACCGGCGGCAAAGCCAATCCGCAAGCGGTGAGCGAGGCGCTCAAGAAGCGCCTCGGGCTCTGACTTAGAGTCGAATCAGTTGGCGCCGAATCGCTTGATTCGCGCAGTGATTCGTGAGTCGTGGCCCGCGTTTGCAACCTCTCAACGACAAAAATGTGATGACGACGATGAAGAAAAATTCGATTGCGACAAGCGCGCGCGCCGTTTCGATTTGATACGCTCGCGGAGCCCGAACGACCGCACTTCGCACTGTCCAATAGGCTCAAGGGCGGTTCCGCGAGCACGAATGCACGCGTGCGTGAGAGCCATGTAGCTCTTCGAAGACGCCCGGAAAATAAGGGCAGAGCGGGAATTGGTCCACGGCTGGGCCGCCACTGCGCGGATGAATTGCGCCCTTGTCGGATCGCGTCGGGACGCGGCCATGCGTTACGTGCGAACGTTCTCGTCCTTGAGCGAACGGCCGACCGAGCGCGCGCGATAATTCGATAGTCACCGCCTTTGGCGCTGATTGCGCGCGCCAGCAACTCTTGCGTGGAATCAAAACGAATGTACTTTCGCGCCTGCATCTGCGGCGCGCGAGATCCCGCGCTCATCGCAGACGATTGAGAGGGACGCGATACATGCCGAAAGCTGCTAAGAAGACGGCGAAGAAGTCCGCCGCCAAGAAAAAGTCCGCAAAGAAGGGCGCCGCGAAGAAGGCCGTTCGAAAGGTTGTGGCTAAGAAGGCCGTGCGCCGGGCTGTGGTGAAGAAGGCCGTGCGCCGGGCCGCGGTGAAGAAGGCCGTGCGCAAGGCCATCGTGAGGAGGGCCGTGCGCAAGGCCGTGGTGAAGAAAATCCTTTCCCCGGAAATGCCGCAAAGCTGATTGTCTCGCGCATTTGCGGACCAGCTGATCAGGCGTGGTCGCCGGAGGTGCGGCCTCGCTTGATCAGCCCTTTGGTGTTTCGCCCTGGCTACGGGGCAGATGCGTTTGGAGTCGCCTCCGGATTCTGTTCGCTTGGGAAAAGCGGGGGCGAGTTGTGCGGACCGGATTTGGCGCTCCTCAGGAGATGGGCGGCTCGCGCTGAGGGGCGGGGCGCCGAGGGCACTGCGACGAGAGGTCGGCCGCGGGGCTGCGTTGGTCGCAATTCTCGTCCTGCGGATCGACGACGAGGTCTTTCGCGCTTTCTAGGCTCGAGGTTCGCCGTCGAAGACGACAGCTTTGACGGTCGGACAGGCTCGTGGGTCTTCGCGCGACGCGCAATGGCCTCGCGCCCGCGTTCGGCGCCTCGGCGTATCGCGGAACGAGGAGCTGCGCAGGACTTCGCTTAACTTGCCGAACGGCGCCTCGACCAGGGGATGCTTGCAATGGCGGGAGGCGTCGGGCATATGTCGCGGCGCGCTTTTTCAGCGCGGGAGACGTGGCCGAGAGGCTGAAGGCGGCGGTTTGCTAAACCGTTATAGGGTTGTAAAGCTCTATCGAGGGTTCGAATCCCTCCGTCTCCGCCACCGCCCAAAACTCACCGGCCGCCCTCGCAATGACCGAGCCGAATGCGGCTGGGCGCGGGGCGGCGGCGCGCTTGGCGCAGCAGGTTTCAGGGCGCACAGCACGATCGCGACCGGCCAAAAGCATGGCGGAGAACGTGAATTGACTTGACCTCGGGTTTGGCTCAATGATGGACGAAAGAGGGACTCGGCGGCAGGGCTGTTCGGGGGTTGGGAATCGAGGTTCGCAATTGCGCCTCTTGCGGCACATCTTGATCGCGGTTTGCGCGTTCGCCCCCGGCGTTGTCGGGGCCCGGGCGCAGGAACACATCGGCTCGACCGTGGTGGCCCGCAATGAGGTCACGCGGGAATTCGAGGGCGCGTCGGCGCCGCTTGCCCAGGGAGATTCCGTCTATCGTAACGAGACGGTGCGCACCGGAGCGGATTCTTCGGCGAAACTCGTTTTTCTCGACTCGACCAATCTTGGGGTTGGTCCGACCTCGAGCGTGAAGCTCGACAAGTTCGTCTATGTGGGCGAATCGAACGGACAGCGAATGACCGTCAATCTGGCCAAGGGCGTGTTCCGGTTCACAACGGGCGCGCTCGACAAGAAGGCCTATGAAATCACCACGCCGACCGCCGCCATCGGCGTCCGGGGCACGGTTCTCGATATCGCCGTGCAAGGTCCCGAGACTCGCGTAACGCTGGTTGAGGGCCAGGCGCTCGTCTGCCCGCGCCGCGCGGGTGCGACGCTTGCGCAGCAGGAACGCAACTGCGCTCGCGCCGCCGGCGGGGTGGGCGGACCGCACTGCGACTGCGTCGACTTGAGGAGCGCCGGTCAGACTGCGAAGGTCACGAAGACCGCGAGCCTGACCTCGAACGCGGTGAATTATGCCGATAATGACGGCGGGTTCGCCTCAGGGGTGCTCTGCGGGCGCTGATCGCCTCGAGAGCCGGCGCCTGACCGACCGTTAGGAAGGGCGACCGCGCCCTCGATTTAACCCCCCGTTATTGCGGCTTTGACAGGCTCCGGCGATGTCCTTCGCCTTGCCGGCTGTCCGCTCCGCCAGCGATGAGGGCGCCGAGGCCCGCGTCGCTGGGCTCGGCATCGCTGCGGTCGCGATCGCTCTGTTCGCGCTGACCGCGTTCTCGCCTGCGGTGCTCGGCGACGGCGACACCTTCTCGCATCTGGCGACGGGCGAATGGATCATCGCCCACGGCGGCCCGCCGCGCGCCGACCCGTTCAGCCATTCGACGCCAGGGGCGCCGTGGGTCGCGCATGAATGGCTCAGCGAAGCGCTGATGGCGCTCGCTTTCCGCCTCGGCGGGTGGAGCGGCGTCGTGCTGATGACCGGCGCCGCTGCGGCAAGCGCGGCGCTGATCGTTGGCCTCGCCGCGGCGCGCGAACTTCGCGGCGCGCCGCTCATCGCAACCGTCGGACTAGGGCTTGGGCTCATCACCGCGAGCCTGCTGGCGCGCCCGCACATGCTGGCGCTGCCGATCGCCGCGGCGTGGAGCGCCGGCCTGCTCGCCAGGCGCGCTCGCGGCCGTGCGCCGCCGCTCGCATTGGCCGCGCTGATGACGGCATGGGCGAATCTGCACGGCGGCTTCATCTTCGGCCTCTTCCTGGTCGGGCCTCTGGCGCTCGAGGCGCTGGTCGAGGCTCAGCCCGAGGCGCGTCTCGCGACCGCGCGCGCATGGACGCTGTTCGGCTGCGCCTCGCTGGCAGCCGCGCTCGTCAATCCCTACGGCGTCGAGGCGCTTCTGCTGCCGTTCCGCCTGATCGGGATCGAGAACCTCTCCCACATCAGCGAATGGCGGCCGCAGGACTTCAGCCGTCCCGGAACGATGGAGCTGGCGCTCTTGGCGCTGCTCGGCCTGGCGCTGACCCGGCCGTTCGCGATGCCGACGATCCGCGCCGCGCTCATCCTGGCGCTGATCGCGATGGCGCTTCAGCACGCGCGCCATCAGACGCTGCTCGGGATCCTGGCGCCGATGCTGCTGGCCGGGCCGATCGCGGCGGCGGTCGGCGCTGGCGCAATCGCTGCCGAGCGGCGGCGGGTCGCGACGACGGCGCTCGCCGCGACAGTCGCGGGCGCGCTGATGATCGCGGCCGCGCGGCTCCTTGCGCCGATCGAGCCCGTCGACGGGAGCTCGGCGCCGATCTCGGCGCTTGCAGCGGTCCCGCCGGAATTGAGGGCGAAGCCGGCGCTCAACGACTATGGCTTCGGCGGCTACCTGATCTTCGCCCATGTGCGGCCGTTCATCGACGGCCGGGCCGAGCTCTACGGCGACGCGATGCTGAGCCTCTACGGCAAGCTCAAGGCGGGCGATCCGGTGGCGATCGACAGCACGCTTGAGCGCTATGCGATCGCCTGGACGATCTTCCCGCCGCACTCGAAGATTGTCGCCATCCTCGACCGCACGCCGGGCTGGCGGCGCCTCTACGCCGACCGTATCGCGGTCGTCCAGGCGCGCGACGATGCGCCAGAGGGCGCAGGCCTCAGGGGCGACTGAGGCCGAAACGAAAGCCAAATTGGCCGCAACGAAAGCCAAGCCGGGCGCAACAAAAAGCAAGCCAGCCGCAACAAAAAGCAAGCTAAACGCAACAAAAAGCAAATTCAGACTTGAGGCTTTTCAAGCACTTAGGCGGATATTCGGGCGATTTTCTCCCTTGACGGTGGCGACGACCGCGGGCGTCGAGGTTGCATCGGACGGGCGCTCGAGACCGAGCCGGTGGGCTGCTGCATAAAGATAAAGATTACCGCGGTCTTCTGTTTTATGGAAGAGATTGTTCGAAAAAAGCGAGCAGCCCGTTGCTGGGTTTCGCGGACGCCCGTGCCGCGTCAGCCGTCTTTCCCGAGAAACTGCTCAATCAAATCCTGCCGGCCGATCGACGCCCAGGCCTGGCGCGCTGCCTCGCGATGTTCGGCGGCCTCTTCGGGCGTGGCGGCAAGGCGGCGAAGCCGGTTGTGGGCGAAGCCGATGGAATAGGGCTCAGGGATCCTCGAGTAGAGCGCGAGCGCCTCGCGCCAGCGCCCGGATGCCAGCGCGATCTCGCCTCCCACCTCGTCGATGTCGCCAAGGGCCTGGATGCAATTGGCCTCGCCTTGTACGGAGCCGACCTTCTGGTAGAGCGGCAGCGCCGCCTCGTAGCGCTGGCGGGCGGCGTCCCGATCGGAGTGGGAAAGCGCGATATCGCCGAGGCCCTTGATGCAATTGGCTTCGCCGAGCCCGGAGCCGACCTTCTGGAAAAGCGGCAGCGCCGCCTCGTAAAGCTGGCGCGCGCCGTCACGATCGGAGCGGGCAAGGGCGATATCGCCGAGGCCCTTGATGCAATTGGCCTCGCCGAGCACGGCGCCGACCTTCTGGTAGAGCGGCAGCGCCGCCTCGTAGCGCTGGCGCGCGCCGTCGTGATCGGAGCGGCGAAGAGCGATGTCGCCGAGGCACTTAATACAGGTGGCCTGGCCGAGCACGTCTCCGACCTTCTGGTAGAGCGGCAGCGCCGCCTCGTAGCGCTGGCGCGCGGCGTCGTGATCGGAGCGGCGAAGGGCGATGTCGCCGAGTCTCTGAATGCAATTGGCCTCGCCGAGCACGCCGCCGATCCTTTCGTAAAGCGGCAGCGCCGCCTCGAACCGCCGGCGCGCGCCGTCGTGATCGGAACGGGCAAGGGCGATCTCGCCTAGATTTGCGATGCAATTGGCCTCGCCAAGCACGTCGCCGGCCTTTTGGTAGAGCGGCAGCGCCGCCTCGAACCGCCGGCGCGCGCCGTCGTGATCGGAACGGTAAAGGGCGATGTCGCCAAGGCTAAAGATGCAATTGGCTTCGCCGAGCAGATCGCCTGCGTCGTGCAATCGCTTGGCGACCGCCGGCAGGGACGCGTGGGACGCAAGGCCGGTAAAGCGATGCAACTGACAAAGCCCGCTTGCAGCCGACGCTAGGCCGTTGGGCAATTCGGGCTCCTTCGCCGCGACGCCGACAATCGCGTCGAGATTGCCGGCTTCGGCGGTCAGCTCCTCGCGCACGCCGCTCCATTTGTCAGTGCCAGCGTAGCCCCCCAGCGCGGCGCGGCGCAGGAAAAGGTTCAGCAGCCGCGCCCGATCCTCCGCCTCCGGCGGAAAGTCGACGAGCAGGGTTTCGCGGATCGGCGCGAGCAGGCGCCAGCGGCCGTCCGGGCGGCTGGCGAGGCGGGCGGTTTCGAGAACGCTGGCGGCTTCGATCTCTTCCTCGCTCGGCTCGGCGTCGCCGAGGGTGGTGCGGCTGTCGGACTCGGACATGCCGTCGGGCAGGAGCGCCATCAGCCGGATCAGCCGGTGCGGCGGGCTCTCATCGCCTAGCGCCTCAAGCGAGATGTCCAGCGAAGCGCGCAAACTCTTCAGCCGAGCATCGCCCTTGCCGGACTTCAGCAGTCTGGCGCGGCGGGTCTTCCAGTCTTCGGCGAGGCCTGACAGATTCGCCTTGCCCTGCGCATTGGCGGCGAGTAGCTCGATCGACAGCGGATGGCCGTCGAGAGCCGTGAGCAAGCCGGGCAGGGCGGGATCGGCCGCGAACTGATCGCCGGCGTGGCGGAGGAACAGGGCGCGCGCGTCGGCGTCGCCAAGCCGTTCGACGTCGCGCAGCGTGCGCGCGCCGGGGCTTGGCAGCTTTGGCGGCTCGCCCCGAACCGTGATGAGGAGGTTGAGTCCCGCGATCGCGGCGAGTTCGCCGAGAAGCGCCTCGGTCGCCTCCGTGTCCTTGCGCCATGGCGTCTCCAGATTGTCGAGGATCGCGAGCGTAGGCTGAGCGGCGCAGGCGGCGGCGATTTCGGCCTCGATCTGGGCCGCTCCGCCGGTCGCGGGAAGGCCGAGATCGGCCGCCAGTCGGGTCAAGACGCCTTCGGCATCCGGCGCCGGTTCGAGATTGACGAAGAACCGCCGGTCCTGGCCGAAGCGCGCGACGACACGCGGATCGTGGGCTGCAGCAAGCGCGAGCGTCGTCTTCCCCATGCCGAGCATACCCGGCACCACGATCGGCCGATCCTCTCCGAGGATCGCCGTGACGAGCTCGTCGAGCCGATCCTTCCGCCCGATCATCCTCGGGTTGGGCGGCAGTTTCGAAGGGGCGGGGGGCGCGGACGCCGAGGCGGGCTGTGGCGGCGGAAGGGGCGAGGGCGCGGGCGTCTGCGGCGACGATGACCCAACGGGCGGGGGTGGCGTAGCCTGGCTCTGTTCGGCGACGTGTGTAGAGGCGTGCTTGCCGGGAAATGGAACGGCTTCTGGCGCGCTCGAAACCTTGTTCGATTTGCTGCGGCCAGGGAAAGGCGCCGCTCCAAATGGCGGGCCGACAGGGGTAAGATAGGCCCCGAGCGCGGCGCGGGCTGCCTCCTCGTCCAGATCGTAGAGGTTGCAGCGCTTGAAATTCCGGAGGAGGCGCGGCGCCTCGCATTTCTCGACATAGACGGGAAGGGCGAAGCCGGGTTCTTTGGCGGAGGCCCATTGCGCCGAGCGGCGCTCCCAGCTCGAATAGTCCTTTGTCAGGTAGGTTGCGCTGATGACGAACAGCGCGTGATCGGCCTCATCGAACCGTTTCTCCATCCACGCGACGATGTCTTCGCCGGCCTGAATCTCCCATTCGTGCACAAAGGCTTTGTGCCCAAGCGCCTCGATCGCCTTTGCGATCCAGAAAGCCCACGCTCGGTCGCTGCTCGTATAGCTGACAAAAATGCCCGGCAACGTCTCGTCCTCGCGCGCCTAGAGCGTGTTGCATTTGGGTGGAACCAGCCCCGTCATTGCGAGCGAAGCGAAGCAATCCAGAGAACGTCGGGGCCTTACGTTCCCCTGGATTGCTTCGTCGCTAACGCTCCTCGCAATGACGATTCCAAGTCGGTGCAACTTGCTCTAGCGCGAGATTTTCCGCCCGAGTCGGGCGCTTTGCAAGAGCGCAATCTCGCGCCTCAGGGCAGGGCGCGGTGGGTCTTGAGTTCGCTTTCCAGGTCGACGCCGGGGCGGAAGTGGATCGCCGCCATGCCGAGCGCCCGCGCGGCCTCGACGTTCCTCAGCGAATCATCGACGAAGACCAGTTCCTCGGGCCGTCGCCCGACCTTTTCGAACAGGATCTCGTAGATGCGCGGATCGGGCTTCGCTGCGCCGACGTGGCCCGAGATCACCGCGTGGTCGAATTCGTCGAGAAAGTCGTACATCCGCCGCGCGATCGCGAATTTGACGGTGGCGAAGTTGCTGAGCGCGTAGACCGGGCGGCCGGCGCTTCTCAGGCGGCGAAGCAGCGCGACGTTCTCTTCGATCGGGGCGCCGAGCGTCTCGACCCACCGTTCGTCGAACAGGTGCAGTTCGCGCGCGAATTCGGGAAAGGCCCGCGCCCGCTCGGCGACGGCCTTGGAGAAATCGGCGACGATGTCGGTCAGCGAAACCCAATCCATCGCCAGCGCGGTCGAGAGGAAGCGCTCCATGCGCGCCTCGTCGTCGAACGTCTTGCGGAACAGGTTGCGCGGATTCCAGCGCACCAGCACGTTGCCGATGTCGAAGACGACGATCAAAGGCGGCCTTTCGCGCTTACAGGCGTTCCCGCGATCAGCGCCAGGCGGTGCAGACGCGGTGGCCGCTCGCGGACCAGCCCCAGCGGACGCAATGACGGGGGCGCGGACGCGACACCGCGTTGCCGACCAGCGCGCCTGTGCCGGCGCCGATCACCCCGCCGGCGATCGCGCCGCCGGCGCTGCCGCCTGAAACCGCAGACCCGATCAGCGCGCCTGTGCCGGCGCCGATCGCGCCGCCCGCCAGCGTGCCCGTCTGCTGCGAAGTCTGGCAGCCCGCAACCGCGAGGCCGCCGGCGAGCGCGAGCGCGAGTGTCAGGCTTCTGATCATTGGGTTCCTCCGTTCGCCTTTCTAACCATTCGGTCCGCCGACATCAAACGCGCGGGACGCGGCGGTCAGAACGGCCAGCCGCTCCTCAGCGCGGCACCCGTCAGGGCGCGGTCATTGCTTCTGGCCGCGTCTGGGCGCCGGCGGGGGCGGGGGTCCCGGCGTGTCGAGGGAAGACCCGTCGGCCGCTCCCGGGATCGGCTTGGCCAGGCTGCCGCCCGACTGCATGTCGAGGCAGGTCTGAAGCTCGACGTAACTGACCTGGACGCCGGGCGGCTCGGCGCAGGTGGCGCGCGTCTGCGCCGACAGGCGCCCCCAGTTCTGCCGCAGGTGGTCGCGCGCCGCGCTCTCTTCCTGAACGCAGGTCCTGTAGGCGGCGGCTTTGGATTCGGGCAGCGCGGCCGACTGCGCGTCGTGGCAGATGCTTTCGACGCTGACGGTCGGCAGGGAATCGGCGGCAAAGGCCATGTACGGCAGGACAGTCAAGGCGCCGATCCACGCGATTTTGGTTTTGCTCAGCAAGACAGCCTCCGCGGGTTCGCGATTCGAGACAGCTAAGCCGCTCCCAACGCCAGAACAAGCGCCTGGAGCTAGTCTTTGTTGCCGAACCGGATGCCGTAGGGGCAACGCGCGGGCGCTCCGACTGGTGTTGCCGGGAATGGAGCGGGTCGGCTATTCTGGCCATCGATGGCCGGAAATCGGGAGATCGCAGTGGCGACCTATTCAATCGCTCAGGCGAAGGATCACCTGTCGAAACTCATCGATGAGGCGCTGGCGGGCGAAGACGTGACGATTACCAGGCACGGCAAGCCGGTGGCGCTCCTGCGGTCCGCTACGGAACGCCCAATCCGCCAAGCCTCGCAGGAGCTCGTGGCGAAGATTGTCGAGCGCGCCAAAAAGAGATCGAGCGTGGGCGAAAATGCGGTCGACATCGTTCGCAGAATGCGGGACGGGGAGTGGGACTGATCTATCTCGATGCTTCCGTTCTCCTTTCGCTTGTATTCGCCGACGCGCATACGGCGAGCGCCAGCGCCTGGTATTCCGGCTTGAGGGCGACGGTCCTTGTCAGCGATTTCGCCAATCTTGAGGTGAGCGCTGTGGCGTCGCGCCACTTGCGGGTCGGGAGGCTCACGCCGCGACAGATCGACGGCGCGCTTCTAGACTTCGACGCCTTGCGAGCCGGCTGCGAACGCCTGACCCACAGCGCGGCCGATTTTCAACTCGCTGAGCGCCTGGTGCGCGATTTTTCGACCAAGCTCACAGCGGCAGATGCGCTGCACCTCGCGAGCGCGAAGAACGCCGGCGCGGCGCTCGCGACATTCGACGCGCGCTTGGCGGAAGCGGCGCGGGCGCAGGGGGTCGAGGCGGCGCTCACGTAGAGCGGGCCAAAAGGGCGCGGAAGGATGGCGATACCAGATTATCAGAGTCTCATGCTGCCGGTGTTGGAGAAGGCAGCACTGGGCGAGGCCAAGATCAGCGACGTTGTCGAACAGCTCGCAGCGGAGTTCGCCCTCACGAGCGAGGAGCAAGCGGCGTTGCTGCCTTCCGGACGCCAAACCACCTTCGCCAATCGCGTTCATTGGGCGAAAACATATCTCGGCCAAGCCGCACTGATCGAATCTACCGGCCGCGGCCGTTTTCGCATCACCGAGGAAGGCAAACGCGTATTGGCGACATCGCCGAAACGAATTGACGTCAAATTTCTCGATCGATATCCGCAATTCAGAGCTTTCAGACAAGCGAGGCAGCCGGAGCAGGACCGCGCGGAAGCAAGGGACGTTCCGCTGGCAACGAACGTGGAACTGGCGCCCGACGAGATCATGCGGGCTGCACAAAAGCGCCTCGAAACTGAACTTGGCCGCGAGCTACTCAAGCGCATCATTTTGGCGCCGCCTGCGTTCCAGGCGAAGCGATACGACGAAAACTCGGTTGGCGCCGGCGCGATACGCGACTTCTTTGGAGCGCTCGATCAATTCAGGGCGACGAAGGGGCTGTTCCTGACAACCTCCACTTTCTCCGACGCTGCGAGCCGTACCGCCAAAGATATGAGCAAACGCATTGTCCTCATCGA
>Ga0335076_10007151_pt1 | contig 11250 bp, 6 predicted proteins | sample Lox_Sample_25_FD_206717 | JGI IMG/M metagenome (GOLD analysis project Ga0335076, IMG submission 206717) | Soil microbial communities from Loxahatchee National Wildlife Refuge, Florida, United States - Lox_Sample_2.5 | ecosystem: Environmental > Terrestrial > Soil > Wetlands | place: USA: Florida... | reverse complement strand
ACAGCGGCCAGATCTTCTTCGAGGGCCAGGAGGCCCACATCCACGGACCGAAGGACGCGGCGAAGCTCGGGATCGAGGTCGTCTACCAGGACCTCGCGCTCTGCGACAACCTCGACGTCGTCCAGAACATGTACCTCGGCCGCGAGTCGCACGACTGGTTCCAGCGCCTCAAGGAGCCGATCATGGAGCAGAAGACGGCCGAGACGCTGAAGTCGCTCGCCGTCACCACGATCAACTCCGTCCGCCAGCCCGTCGCCACGCTCTCCGGCGGCCAGCGCCAGTCGGTCGCGGTCGCGAAGGCGGTGCAGTGGAACTCCAAGCTCGTGATCCTCGACGAGCCGACCGCCGCCCTCGGGGTCGCGCAGACCGAGCAGGTGCTCGCGCTGGTGAGGCGCCTCGGCGAGCAGGGCCTCGCGGTCGTGATCATCTCGCACAACCTCCACGACGTCTTCGAGACCGCCGACCGCATCACCGTGCTCCGGCTCGGACGCAACGTCGGCGTGTTCGAGCGCCGCCAGACGACGCAGCAGGCGGTCGTCGAGGCGATCACGGCCGGTATGCCCACGAAGGTCTCCGGGATCCCGTCCACCGCCGGTGCCGGGGCCGCCACGTGAGCTCCGCGGAGATCGTCGGCGCGGACAAGGCGCCGCCGCCGCCGCTCGAGGAGGAGCAGCTTCCGGGAGGATTCCGCGGTGCTCGGGAGCGCATGTGGCTGAACGTGCGCACCGGCAATCTCGGCCCGATTCCGATCATCGTCGGCGAGCTCGCGGTCGTGATCTTCTTCGCCCTGACCGCGCACAACTTCTTCACGTCGGTCAACTTCGTCAACCTGATCACGGAGACGGCCGGGACCGCGCTGCTCGCGTACGGCGTCGTCTTCGTGCTCCTGCTGGGCGAGATCGACCTCTCGATCGGCTACCTGGCAGGCATTGGCGCGGTTATCGTCGCGGAGCTTCAGCTCCCCGGGAGAAGCCTGCAGATGAACGGCCTCCTGGCAATGCTCCTTGCCGTCCTCGCTTGCGCTGCGATCGGCGCAGTACAGGGCTCGGTCGTCGCATTCGTCGGCGTTCCCTCGTTCGTCGTCACACTCGGCGGTTTCCTGATCTTCGAGGGCGTGATCCTGAACACGCTGCAGCAACGCGGCTCGATCGTCATCCAGGACCGCTGGATCAACTACACGGACGCCTACATCTTCTCGCCCGCGGCCGGGTGGGTGATCGCCGCGATCTTCACCGTGCTCTATCCGCTCAGCGTCCTGTACAAGAAGATCGTCTCCCGCGGCACGCATATCGCCCAGCAGAGCTGGACGCTGGCGATCCTGAAGACCGTGGGCATCGCGGTCGCGGCGTTCGGGACGGTTGCGATCTGCAACCACGGCAAGATCATCGAGACGCCCGAGGGCCTGCCGCTCGCGGGCGTGATCGTGGTCTTCTTCTTCGTGGTCCTGACGTTCCTCGCCAAGTGGACGACGTTCGGCCGCCACGTGTACGCGGTCGGCGGGAGCGCCGAGGCGGCGCGGCGCGCCGGCATCAACGTCCCGCGCATCCGGGTCATCGTCTTCGCGCTCTCGGGCGCGATGGCTGCCATCGGCGGGATCGTCTTCGCCGCGCAGGTCAACTCCGTCGGGCTGACGTTTCCACCGGGGAACCTGCTTCTGAACGCGATCGCCTCTGCGGTGATCGGCGGGGTCAGCCTCTTCGGCGGACGAGGCGAGGTGCGCGGCGCGCTGCTCGGCGCGATCCTGATCGGGACGCTGCAGAACGGCCTCCTCCTGCTGAACATCTCGAACGGCTGGATCTACATCGTGACGGGGTTCGTCCTGCTCGGCGCGGTCACGCTGGACACCGTCGCAGTACGGCTGCAGGCGCGCTCGGGCCGCTAGCGGTAGCCGCGGAGCTTGCGCAGGACGAGCGCGGCGACGCGCTCGCCGAGCCTGCGGCCGGCCGTCACATCCGACGGGACGTCGATCCCGTCGGCGATCGGAGCCGTTGACGCGTCGCGCATCTGGTCGGCGTACGAGCGGCCGGTGAGCGCAGCCAGCACCCTGCCGGCCGCATATGCGAATGCGCTCCCCTCGGCGACGCCGCCGGGCGAAGGCGGCGTCGCCGTCGGCGGCGACCACGCGGCGCCGTCGACCCAGCGCCCGTGCGACAGCACTTCGACCTTTCCGCCGCGAAGCTCGACGAGGCCCGGGACGAGCGGCATGCCGTCGGCGAAATTGGCGTTCGGCGCGTGCTTGTCGCTCGACTGACCCTCGAACGCGGTGAAGCGGATCATCGAGATCGGCCGGGCTGCGAGATATGCGCGCTTCGCTCCCCAGGTCGCTACCGCAGCGTCGTTGAGCGCGGCATCGACGCCGAGGTAGAGCCGGACGTCCTCGGCCAGATTCCCGGTCGCCTCGTGGGCGGCGAGCGAGTTCCAGCTCAGCGGCGACCACGCTCGCGGCGCGGGGCCGCTTGCGGAGGTCGCCCGCAGGACGGCTATCTCCGCGCGCCTGTACGCGGCGCTCGACGGATCCTGCAGCGGCGATGGGCCCGGGTCGATCGGAAGGCCGCGGCGCGAACGCGGCAACGCGAAGCTGCGAACGCGTCCCCACTCCGCGCCGACGAAGCTCTGGACGTCGGTCGGCGCCGCCGTGAGGCTGTGTGGCTGGATCGTCCCGAGCGCGAGCGGCTGCCAGAGCGACGCGTTCTGCACCGTGGAGCCGGCTGCGTGGACGATCAGGGGCTGGTTGCTCGACACGAAGGTCGGGTCGGCGTAGTGCAGCGACTCGTTCGAGCCGTCATGCCGGTCGGCGGCGATCGCGGCCGTGGCGACCCTGTTGCCGAGCGCTGCCGGCGAGCTGCCGTCTCTCGCGATGAAGTCGGGTGAGTAGCAGAGTGCGCGCAGCCGGCTCGACAGCAGCGCGAAGGTTCGGCTCAGGTTCGAGTTGAAGGACGCCTGCCAGAGCAGCACCCGGTAGGCCGCATAGCTCACTGCAGCGTTCGTCCTGCTCGCCTTCCAAGCGTCCCACATCGCCGAGGAGACGTCGAAGAGATCGCGCGCCTGCACCGGCTCGCTCGCAGCTCCCGACCGCAGCGCGTCGACCGCCGTCTCGTCCCAGACGGTCGCAATCGAGCGGCCGCTCGTCGACGGCGTGCAGGACGCGAGGCGGTACGAGGTGGGCGCCGGCGCTTCCGGGGCATGACTCGGCGGAACCGTGACGTCGACGATCCGGTCGGCGCGCACGTCGCGCAGAACGCTCTCGCCGCCCCACGGATAGCGGACGGTGAGCCGCGCGGCCCCCGTCGCTCCCCCGAGGCCGAAGTGGACACGTCCGTCCTCGGAGGACAGGTAGCTGCTGCCCGACCGAACCTCCTGCGAGATCGTCCGGCCGTTCTCGAGCGTGAGCGTCACGACCGCACCCGGGGCGAAGCGGGAGAGCTTCACGTCCAGCCAATGGCCCACGGGCCCCGTCGGCTTCAGCAGCAGGAGCTTGCCGCCGATCGAGTTGACCGCGATCTCCATCCGGCCGTCGTTGTCGACGTCGGCCGCCGCGAGCCCGCGCCCGTTCACGCGCAGCCCGCTCGGCACGACTCCCGGAGCCGCGCCGTACGAGGCGCCGCTCTTCCCCGAGAGCGGTGCGATCACCTTCACCTGTCCCGCGTCCTTCTGCAGGCTCGTGACCGGGATGCCGCCGGTCGCGAGTACGAGGTCGGAGCTCCCCGAGTTCCTCAGGTCGATGAACGAGTCGCCCCAGCCCACGAAGTCGGCTCCGAGCGCCGGGTCGAAGTCCGGGCGGGCATTCGAGAACGAGGACGCGGTCGTACTGGCGAACGCAGCCGACGGCTCGTGCCGCGAGTTGGTGACGAACAGGTCGACCGGACCGCCTGCCGCGCCGTTCACGGCGATCCCCATCCCGGCGTACGGGTCGGCCACTCCGGAGGCCGCGGCGCGGTTCTCGAAGCGGAAGCCGAGCCCGGCCGGGTCGGCCTTCGCTCCGCCCGGCCACGGCACGTTGACGTAGAGCTGGTTCGGATCCTCGTCGTTCGCGACGTAGAGGTCGGGACGGCCGTCGCCGTTCACGTCGAGGAAGGTCGCGCCGAGACCGTGTGAGAAGCCGGACGCCTCGAGGCCCGCCTGGACGCCGACCTCGCGGAAGCGCGCTCGGCCGTTCGCACCGTTCCCCTCGTTCAGGTAGAGGAGGTCGCGGACTCCGACGAGGTTGGTCGGGAAGCCCGCCAGCGAGTTCGGCACCGAGTCGTAGGGGCGTGTGTAGCCGGCCACGAAGACGTCGGGGCGGCCGTCGCCGTTCACGTCCGCGACGGCGACTCCGGTGTACCAGCCTGCCGCGGTCATCCCCGCTGCTCGGGCCCCCTCGCTGAAGGTGCCGTTGCCGTTGTTCCAGAGCAGCTTGATCCCGTTCGTCGTCGTCACGATCAGATCGGGTCGGCCGTCACCGTTCAGATCTGCGGCGGCGCAGCCGTCGCCCTGCACCTGGAGCCCCGCGTGCGCTCTCGCGGTGACGTTGTGGAAGTGGCCGTGCACGTTCTCGAACAGCTGCGTGCGCGGCAGGCCGCCGTGCGCCTCCCAGCGCGAGGCGTCGGAGCTCGCGTACGAGTTGACTGCGAACAGGTCCTGCCAGCCGTCGCTGTTGTAGTCGAGCCAGCAGACGCCGCCGCCCATCATCGCCGTGTAGTCGTTCGAGACCCCGTAGCGGAACGAGCCCTGGCGGAAGTCGAGGCCGACTGCGGGAGCGACGTTCGTCAGCCGGACGCCGCGCAGCGCCGGGCTCGTCGGCGCCGCCTCGACCGGCACCGAGCGCACGGCGCCGGGAAGCGCCCACTGTCCGCCGGCGGTCTGATGCAGGTGGTACGTGAGCCCGGCTCGCTGCACCGTCGCCGTCGGCGGGCCCTGCTCCACGCCTTGGACGAGCCAGATCCGCAGCGGGCCGGCCCTCGCAGACGGCTTCGCGCTGAGCAGGTCGTGGGCGATCAGCTGAGCCGTGTGGAGGTCGAGCTTCGTCTGGACGCCCTGTCCCGGCAGGATCGTGATCGGCGGAAGCTTCCCCGGCGGGAGCGTGGGCGAGGCACTCGCGACCGCGGGCGCGTTGCCGATCACCATCGCCACCGCACCGGCCGCCACGGCTGCCGAGGCGATGCCGATCACGAGCCTACGGTCGAGCGGCCTCGGGACGAGTCGCAGCAACGGCAGCGCGAGGCAGACGAGGGCGAGCGAGCCGAGCAGCGCCACCTTGGCCGCGTATTCGGTGATCGTCGGCGCGATCAGCACTCCTGCGAGCAAACCGAGCGAGACCGCGTAGACGAGCCGGCCCGTCGGCGAGCGCGGCGCCGTCTTCGGGTCGGTGATCATGAAGAAGAGGAAGACGAGCACCTCGGGCGAGGTGATGAGCACCCACCAGAGCTGGAAGCCCGAGATCGGGCCGAGGTGCCAGCGGGCGACCATCGTGTGCCCCGCGAGCGCGAGGACGCCGATCGCCACTGCGAATGAGGCCCAGAAGCCGAGCGCCACCCGCAGCAGCTTCAGCCTCCGGAGGATGAGGAAGCCGCCGGCGACGATGATCGCCAGCGCGACCGCGAGCCAGGCCGACATCGGCCCCCACCAGAAGTCGAGCGGCGCCGCGCGAGTCCGGCCGAGCAGGAGGAAGCAGAGGACGAGGCCGATGTTCGACGGGTTGAAGATGTGCTCGCCGCGCCAGCGGATCACGTGCTTCGAGAGCAGCGAGACCGCCGCGGTCCCGACGTAGATCCACCAGCCCCGCAGGCTCCACCAGTCGCCGTGCACCGTGCCGGGAACGCGCAGGACGAAGGCGACGCCGTTGCCGGTCAGCGTTGCGCTCGCCGGCCAGAGGATGACGTGCTGCTGGCGCATGGCGATCCCGACCTCGAGCACGGCGCACGTGCCGATCGCGAGGAGGATCTGCGCGATCGAGAGCTCGAAGTGGAAGCCGATCTGCCCGATGACCTGCAGCGAGATGATCACTGCGGCCAGATGGAGGCGCGGGTCGGCGAGCTTCGGCAGCAGCACCGGGTACGGCCTGCCGCGGATCGTGAACGTCGGCCCCGAAGGCGCCGGTGCGGCATGCGCGCTCATACGCCCGCTCCATGCTAGTCCCCTAGGGAAATATTGAAAATGGGGCCGGAACGGTTACAGCGAGACGGGCGCGCCGGTCGTCGCCGAGCGGTGCAGCGCCTCGAGTGCCCGCGCCTGTCCGAGGGCGTCCTGACGCCCGAGCAGTAGCTCGGCTTCGCCGCGAATCGCGTCGCTCAGGTTCTCGAGCTCGAGCCGGTACGAGTCCTCCCGCTCGAGCTCGATCCGCTCGACGCCGTCGCGGCGGCGCAGCTCGATCACCGGGACGTTGCAGTGCCAGGGGTCGTCGAGGAAGAGCGAGCCCTCGCTGCCGATCGCCTCCAGCTCGTCGCGCTCGGCCAGCGCGGTGGCGCAGTCGAAGGTGGCGAGGACGTCACCGGGGAAGCGCAGCGTCCCGTTGAAGACCCAGTCGGTGCCCGACGGCCCGTACCACGCCTCGCCCCAGACCCGCTCCGGCTCGCCGCCGAGCAGCCGCGAGCCCGACACGTTGTAACAGCCGACGTCCATCAGGGCTCCGCCCTCGACGTCGGTGCGGAGGCGGATGTTCTCGGGGTCGTACAGGCCGTAGGAGAAGGCGGAGCGGATCAGCCTCAGCTCGCCGATCGCGCCGTCGCGGACGAGCTCGGTGAGCTTCGCGGTCTGCGGGTTGTGGCGGTACATGAACGCCTCGCTCAGCAGGCGGCCGTTCCGCTCGGCGGCGTCGAAGGCGGCGTCGACCTGCTCCGGATGGCGCGTGAACGGCTTCTCGCAGAGCACGTGCTTGCCTGCGTCGAGCGCCTTGATCGACCACTCCGCGTGCAGCGTGTTCGGGAGGGAGATGTAGACGGCCTCGATCTCCGAGTCGGCGAGGAGCTCCTCGTACGAGCCGTACGCCCGCGGGATCTCCCACTCGCGTGCGTACGCCTCGGCCCGGGCCCGGTCTCGGCTCGCGACCGCGACGAGCTCGACCTTGTCGGACTCGTGCGCCCCTGGAATCACCTTCCGGTTGATGTCCGCGGTGGAGACAATGCCCCACTTAACTAGGGAACCCACACGCGTACTATCCCGCACGTGGCGAGGATCGGCGTCGGGATGCTCGGCTACGCGTTCATGGGCATGGCCCATTCGAACGCGTTGCGGAAGATCTCGTACATCACGTGGCCTCCGCCGCTCGAGCCCGAGCTGATCGGGATCGCGGGCCGCAACGAGCCGGCGGTCGCCGAGGCGGCGCGCCGCTACGGCTGGGAGTACGCGACCACCGACTGGCGCGATCTCGTCGCCGACGAGCGGATCGGCGTGTTCGACAACGGCGGCCCGAACTCGCTCCACGCCGAGCCGACGATCGCGGCGGCGCGGGCGGGAAAGCACGTCGTCTGCGAGAAGCCGCTCGGCCGCGACGCGGACGAGAGCTACGAGATCTGGAGCGCAGTGGCGGCGACCGGCGTCAGGCACATGTGCGCCTTCAACTACCGGTTCGTCCCCGCGGTGAGGCTCGCGCGGGAGATCGTCGAGGCGGGAGAGCTCGGCGAGGTGCGCCATTTCCGCGGCCGCTACCTCCAGGACTGGGGCGACGACCCCTCGCTCGACACGTGGCGCTTCGACGTCGATGCAGCCGGCTCGGGCGCGCTCGGCGATCTGATGACCCACGTCGTCGACCTGGCGCGCTTCCTCAACGGCGAGATCGAGACCGTCTCCGGCTTCGCGCACACGTTCCTGCCCGGCCGGATGGTGGACGACGCGGTCGAGGCGGCGGTCGGCTTCGCGAACGGATCGGTCGGGACGCTCGAGGCAACGCGCTTCGCTCACGGTCGCCGCAACGCGCTTCAGTGGGAGCTCAACGGCACGAAGGGCTCCCTCGCGTTCGACATGGAGCGACTGAACGAGCTGCAGGTCTTCCGCGAGGACGGCGACCGGGCGCGGGGCTTCAAGACGGTGCTCGTCTCGGAGGCCGATCATCCGTTCTGGCAGTACTGGTGGCCGCCCGGGCACATCGTCGGCTGGGGCGACACCTTCGTCCACGAGCTTCACCACTTCCTCGGGGCGGTCGCCGGCGAGCACGACGTCCCGCCATACGGCGCGGACTTCGAGGACGGCTATCGCGCCTCCGAGATCTGCGACGCGATCGTCCGCTCGGGCGAGACCGGGCGGCGTGAGACGGTCTCCTATCGCTCGCTCTAGGGACGCTGTGGGGCGCGGCTAGACTGGGTGCCCCCGCCGACGTAGCTCAGCTGGTAGAGCACATCACTCGTAATGATGGGGTCCGGGGTTCGAGTCCCCGCGTCGGCTCTGCGAGACGGTGGGTCGTCCCAGTGAACGGAACCTCGGCGGACGCGTTCCGACCGGACTGAGGTCGCAGCCGTCGTCCCGGCCGGTCCTTGGCGCAAACGGGTCGCGGCTCGGACCGCCGTTTGCAGCACAATGTGCGCGCAGTGGCAGGCGATAACGGTGGCTATCGGAGAGGGCCGCAGCGCGGGCGGAAGTCGCGCAAGGACCTCGAGTTCGAGCGCGTCCTCTTCGCGCGGCACGGCCGGCTGCGTCGCCGTAACCGCAAGCGCCGCAGCATCGTCCTCGTGGCAGCGCTCCTGCTCGCCGCCGTCACCGCGCTGCTGCTCGCCACGGTCGCCTTCACGGGCAGCCAGATCCTGATGTCGGCGTGCAGCCTTCAGGATCTGCGCCCGCTCTCGCTCGGCGAGAACTCGTTCCTCTACACCGACAACATGCACCTGCTCGGGGTCGTCCCGTCGGCGACGAACCGTCAGCCGCTGCCGCTCTCGAGGATCTCGCCGTCGCTGCCGGAAGCAACGGTGGCGATCGAGGACGCCCGTTTCTGGCAGCACGGCGCCCTCGATTACCAGGGCATCGCCCGTGCCCTCTACCAGGACGTGGCCCACGGGGAGGTCGTGCAGGGCGGCTCGACGATCACGCAGGAGCTCGTCCGCAACCTCTACATCGGCAACCCGCAGCGGACCCTGTCGCGCAAGATCAAGGAGGCCTGCCTCGCGACGAAGCTCTTCCAGAGGATGCAACACCACTACGGGAAGGCCGCCAGGAAGCAGATCCTCTCCGACTACCTCAACGAGGTCTTCTACGGGAGGCACGCGTACGGCGCAGAGGCCGCCGCCCGGACGTACTTCTCGAAGGACGCCGCGCAGCTGACCCTCGTGCAGGCGGCGCTACTCGCCGGTCTCCCGCAGGCGCCGACGGTCTACGACCCACTCAGCAACCCGCGCGCCGCTCTGGCCCGGCGGAACGACGTGCTGCGTGCGATGAAGAAGAACGGCTACATCAGTGCCGCGAAGCTGCACCACGCGCTGCGGAGGAAGCTCCAGCTCAGGCCGGGCCACCTCTACTCGCGGCTGCAGGAGCCGAACTTCTTCGGCTGGGCGACGACCCAGCTCGCGAAGCTGCCGCACTTCGGGCCGCGACAGGTGGAGCTCGGCGGGCTCAGGGTCAGGACGACGCTCGACACGCGCCTGCAGGGCCTCGCGCTGCACGCCGTCACCTCCGTCCTGCACAGCCCGACGGACCCCGCCGCCGCGGTCGTCGCGATCGACCCGCGCACCGGCGCGGTGAAGGCGATGGTCGACTACCTCCCGAGCGGACGACAGATGCAGTTCAACTTCGCCACGCAGGGCCACCGCTCGACGGGCAGCGCCTTCAAGCCCATCACCCTCGCGTCGGCGCTGAGCCAGGGCGTCTCGCTCAACTCCACCTTCTACGGGCCGCCGGAGCTGAACATCATCACGCCGGCGTGCGCCACGAACAACGGCCCCTGGGACGTCCACAACTTCGCCGACGAGTCGGAAGGCACGATGAGCCTCCTCAGCGCTACGGCCAACTCGGTGAACACGATCTTCGCCCAGCTGATCGCGAAGATCGGAGTCAAGAACGTCGTCGCGCTGGCGCGCCGGCTCGGGGTCACGGAGCCCGTGGGGAGCCAGTACTTCAAGCCGGTGTGCGCGATCACGCTCGGTTCGGTCGGCTTCACGCCGCTCGAGCTCACCGACGTGTATGCGACGTTCGCCGACGGCGGTATCCACCACGACCCGCAGGCGTTCCAGCAGGTGCGTGGGCCGAGGGGCGGGGTGATTCCGCTGAACACGAAGGGCACGCGCGTGCTCACCCCGAACGTCGCTGCGCAGCTCACGTATGCCTTGCAGGGAGTCGTCCAGCACGGCACCGGCGTGGCGGCTGCGCTCGCCGATCGCCCGGTGGCGGGCAAGACCGGAACCGCCGAGAACTTCCAGGACGCCTGGTTCTGCGGCTACGTGCCCCAGCTCGCGACGTGCGTCTGGGTCGGATATCCGCAGGGCGAGATCCCGCTCCTCGACGTCGAGGGTGTCGGAGAGGTCGCAGGCGGAACCCTTCCGGCGGAGATCTGGCACGACTTCATGGGGCCGGCCGTCGGCCCGTTCAAGGTCGAGAGCTTCCCGACGCCCGATCTCAACGGGGGAACGCTGATCAACGGCTCGGGCACATACGGCGTCTCGCAGTACCCGACGACTACTCCGTAGCCGGCTAGAACCCCGGCTTGCAGGGGTGTCCGCCGAGGGTCTCCACGGCCGGCTCGACGGCCTCGAGGGCCTCGAAGCAGTCGTGGCAGAGCCCGGTGGCGCTCTTCGCCTCGCGGATGAGCAGCGCACGGTCGTCGACGGGCAAGACTCCGATCGAGAGGAGAAACCGGTTCAGCAGCAGCTCGAGCTTGAGCGGCCCGTGCTCGTGCACCGTCTTCAGGGGCAGCTCGAGCTTGTGCATCTGCACGATCATCCGATCGCCCTGCCGGATCACCCGGCGCTGCCTCGCGGAGAGCGTGCACTTCGGAGGCCCGGCGGCGGATGCCCGTGTCGTCACCCGCGGCTGCGACCCGCCGCCGCAGCCTGCCGCCGCCAACGCGAGGGCAGCGGCGAGCATCGCGACTGCAGTCCCTCTCAGATCCGCCAGGCCCCCTTACGAATCAGCGGGATGCGTCGGCCGCGGGCGTCGAAGCCCGTGGCCTCGAGCTCCGGGCTGCCGATCATGACGTCGAGGTGGATCGTCGAGCGGTTCACCCCACGTGCGGGGGTTTCCGATCGCGTACCGCCGAAACCGCTGCCGAACGCGATGTGGGCCGCCGCGTTCTCGTCGAGCAGCGTGTTGTAGTAGACGCGGCCCGTCTGGCCGATGCGCGACGAGGCGTCGACG
>Ga0335076_10007150_pt1 | contig 11251 bp, 9 predicted proteins | sample Lox_Sample_25_FD_206717 | JGI IMG/M metagenome (GOLD analysis project Ga0335076, IMG submission 206717) | Soil microbial communities from Loxahatchee National Wildlife Refuge, Florida, United States - Lox_Sample_2.5 | ecosystem: Environmental > Terrestrial > Soil > Wetlands | place: USA: Florida... | reverse complement strand
CGCCACACGTGTCACTTCGGAGGCGAACGAGTTGAGCTGGTCGACCATCGTGTTGATGGTGTCCTTCAGCTCCAGGATTTCGCCCGACACGTCGACGGTGATCTTGCGCGAAAGGTCGCCGCGGGCCACGGCCGTGGTGACGTGGGCGATGTTGCGCACTTGTGCAGTCAGATTGCCGCACATCGCGTTCACGGAGTCGGTCAGATCCTTCCAGGTGCCGGCCACGCCGGGCACAATCGCCTGTCCGCCGAGCTTGCCGTCGGTGCCGACCTCGCGCGCGACGCGGGTGACTTCGGAGGCGAACGAACGCAGCTGATCGACCATGGTATTGATGGCCTCTTTCAGCTGAAGGATTTCGCCGCGCACGTCGACGGTGATCTTTTTCGACAAGTCTCCGTTGGCGACCGCGATCGTCACCTCGGCGATGTTGCGGACCTGGCCCGTCAGATTGTTGGCCATCGAGTTCACGCTCTCGGTCAGGTCCTTCCAGACGCCGGTGACTTCCGGCACCTGTGCCTGTCCGCCGAGCTTGCCCTCGGATCCGACTTCGCGCGCGACACGCGTCACTTCCGAGGTGAACACGCCGAGCTGCTTGATCATGGTGTTGACGATGTTCGCCGACTGCAGGAACTCGCCTCCGAGCGGCCTGCCGTCGACGTCGAGCTTCACGGTCTGCAAGAGGTCACCCTGTGCGACCGCGGCAACCGCGCGCGTCACCTCGCGCGTCGGCCACAGCAGATCGTCGATGAGCGTGTTGACCGAGCCTTCCATGTCGGCCCATGAGCCGCTGGCAAGGCCGAACCTGACGCGCTGCCGGGTTTTGCCCTCGCGGCCGACGACCTGACCGACCCGCTCCAGCTGCTGCGCCATGCGCTGGTTGGCCGCGACGATTTCATTAAAAGTGTCGGCAATCTTGCCGTCGATACCGAGATGATCTCCGGTCATGCGAACCGAGAAATCGCCGCTGCGCATCGCCTGGAGCGCCCGCAGGAGCTCCTGCTGCGCATCGGCCTGTCCATTGCTGTAAGGCTTGTCTTTGCCGCGACGCCGGGCGGATGAGCCGACGGAATCGAGATCACTCATTGCATTCCCCCCGGAACGAAAAACAATAAATCGCCGCGCAGAAGCGCACGTCGCGCGTTGCGCATGAGGCGCTCGAACGATCTAGGAATCAATCAGATAGCCGCCGACTTCATTTGCCCAAAGCGAATAATCCGAAACCGGGGGATTGGTTCCACCGGCCTTGAATAAAAGTTTGGAGGCGGTCGTGGCAGTTCCGGCTCAGGAACAGGGACGGGTGTTCAAGGCCGCTTTTGCTGCGGGGCCCGGCGCGGAGCTGCAGCCGCGGGTGTGGCCGTGGGGTTCATCTTCCGGGTCATGTTGTTTGCGGCTTCGCTGATATCCGACAGCGTCTGCCGGCTCTCTTCCATCAGCTTGTCGGACTTTTGCCTGAAGGTATCCGCCATCTCGCGCAGCGCCCTTACCTTCTCATAAAGTTCCTCGGTCTTGCCGTCGGCAAGGCCAGGAATGGCGTCGTCGATCTTCGCCATGACGCTGTCGAAACCGGCAAAGGCATCGTCGGCCTTGGCCATCACGCGTTCGATCGCTTCACCCTTGCTTTTCAGCGACGCGGTATAGCTCTCGAACGAGAGCAGGCCATCCTTGATCATGGGCTCATTGTTGACAATGAGCCGGTCGACATTGTGCAGCGTGTCGGTCATCGACTGCTGCTCGCTCCAATCGGCGGTCAGGACCGGGATGCCGTCGCCATCGAGCGGAACGGGCGGCGCCGCCGGCGCGCCGCCGACAAGCGAGATCGCCGCAACCCCGGTCAGCCCCTGGAACTCGATGCCGATGGCCGTGTCCTTGCGGATCGGCGCGCTGTTATCGATCAACACCATGGCGACGATCCTGGTCGGGCTTTCGAGCTTGATCGAGGTGATCTCACCGGCCGGGACGCCGTCGAAATTGACGAAGCCGCCTTTGCGCAAGCCGCTTGCCGAGCCATTGAAGACGATGCGCATCGGGCTTTGGTTGCGCACCGCGCGGATCTTCTGGACGGCAAGCATGCCGACGAAGCCCGCGGCGATGATCGCAAGCGTGGTCGTTCCGATCGCGAGGTTGGTCGCCCGCATGAAGATCCCAAGGTTCCTTGCCGGATACCCATTTTAGGGGCAAAGCGGCCGAAGCGGAAGATCAGTGATCGGCTGCGGTCTTCGCAGATTGCCTTGCCGCCTCGTTGTTCAGCACGATCAGGGCGTCCACGGCGACCCCGGTCTTGGGGTTGATCAGGAACGGATTGACATCGATCGAAGCGATCCGGCTTCCCGCATCGGCCATCAGGTTGGACAGGCCGACCAGCGCCTTCACCGCGGAAGCCTCATGCAGTGCCGGCTTGCCGCGATAGCCCTTCATCTTGACCCCAGCCTTGGTGCGGCCGATCAGCGCTTTCGCCTCAGCCGCGTTCAGTGGTGCGCCGGCCAGCGCCACGTCCTTCATCAGCTCGATATCGACGCCGCCGGTGCCGAACAGCACCACCGGTCCCATCTCCGCATCGAGCGAGGCGCCGACGACGAGTTCGAGATCGGCCTTGACCTGCTGGGCAATCAGGATGCCTTCGAGCTTCGGCTTGCTCTTCAGCTTCTTGACCCGTGCGGTGATGTCATTGAATGCTTGTCTGACCTCGGCCGGGCTCTTCAGGTTGAGCACCACACCGCCGATGTCGGACTTGTGCAGGATCTCGGCGCTGACCACTTTCGCAACGACGGGAAAGCCGATCTTCTTGGCGATCTTCACCGCGTCCGCGGCGGTCGTGGCGATCGCCTCCTTGGAGGTCGGAATGCCATAGGCCTTGAGCAACGCCTTGGACGCGATCTCGTCGAGAGCCGCGCCCTTTGCGCCCTTCAATGTTTTCTCCAGCACCGCGCGCGCGGACGCCTTCGAGTTCGAGACGATTTCGGGCACTTCCTTCGGGAGCCGGGCGTATTCGATCAGCGATTTGATTGCGTTGACGGCCCGGTCCATGCCCTGCAGCACCGCGACGTTCGGCAGCGAGATGCGCAATTTCTTCATGAAATCGGTGAAGCCGATCGACATCGCGCTGATGTAGATCACCGGCTTCGACGCGTTGCCCGCCATCTCGTTGACCATGCGCAGACTGCGCTCGCGCAGCTCATGCGGCGCCTTCGGCAGCTCGGAGTCGATGATGACGATGTCGGTGTCGGGATCGTCGATCATGATCTTGATCGACCGCATGTAGACGGAGGGATCGACAACGGCGGCAAATCCGGCATCCAGGGGATTGCCGACGATCGAGCCGGGCCCGAGCATCTTTGCCAGCTTCTCGCTCGCGTCCTTGTTGAGCGGCGCGAAGTTCAATCCTTCCGAATAGAAGGCATCGAGCAGCAATCCGCGCTTGCCGCCGGAAAGCGTCACTGCGGCCAGCCGATCGCCCTTGGGCACGTTGGTGTGGACAAAGCATTCCGTGGTCTCGACCAGCTCATCGAGGCCGCGCACCCGGATCACGCCTTCGCGGGTCGAAATCGCATCGAACGTTTCGATCGAGCCCGCGAGCGCGCCGGTGTGCGCCATGGCGGCTGCACGACCGCCTTCGGAGGCGCCGAGTTTCAGCGCGATCACCGGCTTGCCGGCGGCGCGCGCGGCCTTGCAGGCGTCGCGGAACGCCTTGGTGTTTCGCACGCCCTCAAGGTAGACGACGATCACGCGGATGGACGGATCGGCCGCGAAATAGCTCATCAGATCGGGCGTCTCGAGCCCGGCCTCGTTTCCGGTCGTAACCATGTAGCCGACGCCGACACCGCGATCTTCCAGTGCCTGGCGGATCGCCATCACGATCGCGCCGGATTGGCCCGCGATGGCGACTGCGCCTTGCTCCATCGTGACGATGCGGTCGTCGATATTGGTGAACATGTTTTCGCCGGCGGAGAGATTGCCGAGGCAGTTCGGGCCGGTGACGGCCATCCCGGTGTCGCGGATGGCCTCCTGCAGCTCGGCTGCAAGCCGCTGGCTGTCATCGTCCTGCAATTCTGCAAAGCCCGAGGTGACGATGGTGGCCGAGTGCGCGCCGGCGGCGGCCGCGTCGCGAATGACCTGCACGGCAAAGCGCGCCGGCACCAGCACCAGCACGTGGTCGGGCTTTTCCGGCAGGCTGACGAAATCCTTGTAGCAGGGCACGCCCCAGATCGTTTCGCGCTTGGCGTTCACCGGATAGAGGCCGCCGCGAAAATTGTACTTGATCAGATTGTTCCAGATGCGCTCGGCATAGTTGCCGGGCTTGTCGGTCGCGCCGACCAGCACGATGTTGCGTGGATGCAGCATCGCGTGAATGCTCTTGACGATGGGGCTGGCGTCAGGTGGAGGCGACCATTTGGGCGATGCAACGGACGCGGCGGTGACCTGAGCTTCCATAGGCGGTGTCCTTACCCATTATTTTCCGTGCCGCGGGATGGCGGTCCGCGGGCTTGCCTTCTTTCTATGGGCAGTCGGCGAGGGTGGCAACCGGCCTCGTGTTGCGGTGGCCTACCAGACCTCTCGCGGGCGAGAAGGCGAGGCGATGCCCGCAAGCAACACGGCGAGGATGCCGGTCAGGAAGATGCCGTCGAAGGTCCCGGCGCCGCCGATGGAGGCGACCGGAGCACCCAGGCCGTTGATCTTGTCGAGATTGAGAAGGTCGGCGCCGAGCAGCGTGCCCATCGAGCCGCCGATATAGGCAAGCGGCGCGGCATATTCGCGGGACAGGAGAAAGGCGAGGATGGCGGTGGCCACGACCGGCGCGAACACCGGCACCGCGATGCCGACGCCCTGCACAGGCGTTGCCATCGAATGAATGATGGCGGCGATCACGACCACGGCGATGGTCGCCCGCAGCCACAGCTGATAGCGCAGCATGAGATAGGCCGACATCACGGTTGGGATCACGGCGCCGCCGACATTGACCGCCACGACGGTGCCCGGCCATTGCGTGACCAGGGGCACCACATATTGCATGCCGAAGAAATTGACGACCTCGCCTGAGCGCACGACATGTCCGGGCAGCACGGTGATCGGGATGTTGAAATAGCTGCCGACCAGCGAGCCGAACAGGAGCAGCAGCGCGGCTCCCGGTCCGATCCCGAGGCGCATGTAGGCGTAACGCAGGATGCGAAGCTGGATCAGGATGATCAGCCCGACGAACAGCAGGACCAAGACGCTGAACAAGGGGGCCGTCAGCGGCAGGTATTGGGTTTGGAAACTCGTCATGGGAGATGGACCGATCCAGATGCCTCACAGGGAAAATGCGGTCCCAAACGCGTGATCGCAACCCCGTTGGGGGCATGCCAAAATAGAAATCGCCCCCGAAGGGGCGATCCTGCTTTGTGGTGATTCCGGGGCGCGCGACTTGTCCGCCGAAGCTCGAAGAGCAAAGGCGGAAGCGCGAACCCGGCAGTTGGTCCCTTATCTCCGGATTCCGGGTCTGCACCTGGCGGTGCATCCCGGAACGACGTGACGGACGCGATCAGCCGCCGGTATCGGCGCTGATGATGTCACCGAATTGATCCCATTTCTCGCCCTTGAACTGCATCATCTTGAGCTGCTCGACCGGTGCGAAGTCGGTTGGACTGGTGTTGACCTTGATGCCTGGAATCAGCGTGTCCGGCGCGAAGTCCTTCAGGCTAGCTGCCTGCTTCATGATGTTCGCGCGCGTGAGATCGTCGCCGCACTGCTTGAGCACCTGCACCATGGTCTGGGCCGCGGCGAAGCCGTATACCAGATTGCTGTCGGTGACATTGGCGCCGGGCATGTATTTGTCGATGAAGGCCATGAACCGCTTCATGCCTTCGTCGTCCTTCCACTGCGGATCGGCGGCGTCCTTCAGGTAGCCTGCCGAAAGCACACCCTGCGAAGCGTCAAGGCCAGCCGGCTTCATGACCGACCCGATCGAGACCGACACGTCGGTCATCAGATGCATCGGTTTCCATTCGAGTTCACCCATCTTCTTGATGGTCTGGGCGGCGAATTTCGGCGTGGTGATGTTGACGAACACATCGGCGCCGGTGCCCTTCAGCTTGACGATGTGGCCGTCGATCGAGGGCTCGCTCGTCTCATAGCTCTCCTCGGCAATGATGAGGCTGGAAGCCTTGTCGCCGAATACGTCTTTCAGGCCTGCGACGTAGTCCTTGCCGAAATCGTCGTTCTGATGGAACACCGCGACCTTGGCGTTGGGCTTTTCCTTCATGATGTACTTTGCGAAGATCCGCGCCTCGACCCGGTAGCTCGGCTGAAAGCCCATGGTCCAGGGAAAATCCTTCGGGTCGTTCCACTTGCTGGCGCCGGTGGCGACAAAGAGCTGCGGCACCTTCTTCGCGTTCTGATATTTCTGCACTGCGGTCTGAGTGAGCGTGCCCAGCGCATTGAAGACCAGCAGAACCTCATCGCTCTCGATCAGCTTGCGGGTCTGCTCCACGGTCTTGGGCGGGCTATAGCCGTCGTCATAGGTGATGAAGTTGATCTTGCGGCCGTTCACACCGCCTTGATCGTTGATCATCTTAAAATAGGCTTCCTCGATCTTGCCGATGATGCCGTAGGCCGACGCTGGTCCGGAATAGGGCATGACATTGCCGATCTTGATCTCGGTGTCGCTGGCGCCGGTGTCGTATTTCTTCTGCGCAAACGCGCTTCCGGTCGAAAGCAGCGAGAAAGCCGCTGCCGCGGCAAGCAGACACAGTTTCTTGTTATTCATGGGAGAAGTTACCCTTGGTTGAGCTGGACGCATTTTGAAATTCATTCCTCCGGGGCGAGCGAGTCTTGCGCCGCTCGATCCTTCGATTAGGCTGGACCATGCCCAAGTCGGGCGAGGCTGGCTAGCTGGATTTTGGTCCATGCGATAGTTACGTGTCCGCCACGCGGAATATCTGGGAAACAGGAGCTCGACATGATCACGCTCTATCATTGCGACGGGGCTCGCTCCTTTCGTCCGCTGTGGATGCTGGAAGAAATGGGCCTCGCCTACGAGCTCAAGATGCTGCCGTTTCCGCCGCGGGTCCTGGCCAAGGACTACCTTGCGCTCAATCCGCTCGGCACGATTCCTTTCATGATCGATGGCGAGACAAGGATGACGGAGTCCTCGGGCATCTGCCATTATCTCGGCACGCGTCATGGCCCAACGCCGCTGATCGTCGGGCTTGACGAGCCGGCTTACGGAGCCTTCCTGAACTGGATGTATTTCAGCGATGCAACGCTGACCTTTCCACAGACGCTGGTGCTGCGCTACGCTGAGCTCGAGCCGGAAGAGCGGCGCAATCCGCAGGTCGCCACCGACTATGCAAAATGGTTTTTCGGCCGGCTGCGCGCGGTCGAGGCCGCGACGGCGGAATCGGAAACCCTGTGTGGTGGTCGTTTCACCGCGGCCGATATCGTCATCGGCTATGCGCTGCGCCTGGCCCACAGCATCGGGCTCTCAAAGGATTTCAAGCCCAACGTGGCGGCGTATTGGGCGCGCCTGCAGACGCGCGAAGCCTATCAGCGCGCGCTTGAAGCTGAGCGGCGCGCAGGCATCGAGCAGAATGTCGCACCGCGCGTGCGCGCGTAGAAGCACGACCTGAAGTCGTCGGCTACCGAAAAGGACGACAAGACAAACTGCGTCATTGTGTCGTCCGTGGTGCTGTGAACTGGCTCACCTTTGGTCTTTCGATTCGATGATATTTGACCTCGCTGACGGCTGAAGACAGTGGGGTTTTGATGAGGATTGCTCGGCTTTGGGCGTGTGTGCTTGGCCTGACATTGTTGACGATGCTTCCGATCGCGAGAGCCTCGAATGATGTCGTCAACCTTGCGCCCGGTGGTGGGTCACAGCTGACGCTGGAAAGACCTTTTGGTACCGTCATGATCGGCAATCCTGATGTCGTCGAAGTTGAGCTCCGGAACGATCGCATGGTGGTTCTGAAGGCGCTGAGCGTCGGCTCCTCGAACGTCGTCTTTCTCGACGAGCAGAGCGTTGTGATTGCCAATATCAAGGTGGTCGTCAGCGACGCACGGACGTGATCCGATCGCGAATCCCGGATGCAGCGGCTATTCCGGCCGTCCCGTTCCATCATTGAGCAGGCAGGCGACCTGATGGCCGTTGCCGGCGTCGCGCAGCTGCGGCCGCTCGCTCTTGCAGCGGTCGATCGCAAAGCGGCAGCGGGTGTGGAAGGCGCAGCCCGAGGGCGGGTTGACCGGGCTCGGCACATCGCCGTCGACCAGCGGCGTCAGCCGCTTCAGCCTGGGATTGGCGATCGGCACCGAGGCGAGCAGCGCCTGGGTGTAGGGATGGCGCGGATTCCTGAACAGCGCAGTCTTGTCGGCAATTTCGACGATGCGGCCGAGATACATCACCGCAACGCGATGGCTGATGTGGGCAACGACGGCGAGATCGTGCGCGATGAAGAGATAGGACAGCCCGTGTTCGCGCTGCAGATCGATCAGGAGATTGATCACCTGCGCCTGGATCGAGACATCGAGCGCAGATACCGGCTCGTCGCATACGATCAGGCGCGGCCCCAGCGCTAGCGCGCGAGCAATGCAGATGCGTTGGCGCTGGCCGCCGGAGAATTGATGCGGGAAATTGCGCATCTGGTCTGCCCGTAAACCCACCTGCTGGAACAGCTTTGCGACGCGCTCCTGCTTCTCGCTGCCTGAGGCGAGGCCGTGAACGAGGAGGGGTTCGCCGACGATGTCGCCTGCGGTCATGCGCGGATTGAGCGAGGCAAACGGATCCTGGAAAACGATCTGCATCGCGCGGCGGTGCGGTCGCAGCTCCGTCTTGCTGAGATGGGTGATGTCGTTGCCGTCGAGCCGGATTTGGCCCGTCGTCGGCTCGATCAGGCGCAGCACGCTGCGCGCAACGGTCGATTTGCCGCAACCGGACTCGCCGACCAGCCCCAGCGTCTCGCCGGTCTTCAGCGAAAAACTGACGCCGTCGACCGCATGCACGGTGCCGGTCTTGCGGCGCATCAGGCCGCTCCGCATCGGATATTGCTTGAAGAGGTCGGTGACCTCGAGCAAGGCGCGCGGTTCGCTCATACGAGCCTCGCCATGTCTGCGCCGCGCCAGCAGGCCGCGAAATGATTGCCGCCGAAATCCTCCAGCGGCGGATATTCGCTGCGGCAGCGCTCGACCGCGAATGCACAGCGCGGTGCGAAGGCGCAGCCGACCGGCAGGCGGGTCAATGACGGTACCGTTCCGGGAATTTCGGTAAGGCGCGCGTTTTGCTGTCCGCCGGTCGCCGGCACGGCCGGGATCGAGGCCATCAGGCCGCGCGTATAGGGATGGCGCGGGTTCGCAAACAGCGTCTCGACATCGGCCTCCTCGACCTTCTTGCCGGCATACATAACGATTACGCGCTGCGCGGTCTGGGCGACCACGCCGAGATCGTGGGTGATCAGGATCAGTCCCATGCCGAGCTCTTTCTGCAGGTCGAGGATCAGCGCGAGAATCTGGGCCTGGATGGTCACGTCAAGTGCGGTGGTCGGCTCGTCCGCAATCAGCAGGGCAGGCCGGCAGGCCAGCGCCATCGCGATCATCGCGCGCTGGCGCATGCCGCCGGACAGTTGGTGCGGATATTCCTGCGCCCGCCGCGCCGGCTCGGGGATGCGCACCAGGCGCAGCATCTCGACAGCCCGATCCCATGCCTGTTTCGCCGTAATGTCCCGATGCAGCCGCACGGCCTCGGAAATCTGGTCGCCGATCCGGATCACCGGATTGAGCGAGGTCATCGGCTCCTGGAAGATCATCGAGATGCGGTTGCCCCGGATGGCGCGCATCCTGGCGTCGTCAAGGGCGAGCAGGTCGGCGCCTTCGAGCAGGATGCTGCCGCCGACGATGCGGCCGGGTGGGTTCGGCACCAGCCGCATGATCGAGAGCGCGCTCACGCTCTTGCCGCATCCGGACTCGCCGACGATCGCGAGCGTCTCGCCGCGGCGGACATGGAAGGAGACGTCGTCGACCGCCCGGAACAGCCCCGAATTGGTGAAGAACACCGTTTGTAGGTTCTTCACATCGAGAATCGTCTCTTGTGCCGCCTCACTCATCATCCGCGCTGCCTCGGATCGAGGATATCGCGCAGCGCATCTCCAAACAGATTGGTACCGAACACCGCAAGGCTGATGGCGATGCCGGGGAAGATCACAAGCCACGGCGCGACGCGGACATATTCCGCCGCTGATTCCGACAGCATCCGTCCCCAGGACGGGTAGGGCTCGGGAATGCCGAGGCCGAGGAACGATAGCGATGCTTCGGTGAGGATGGTGGAGCCGAGCTGCGCGGTCGCGAGCACGATCAGCGGCGCCAGCGTGTTGGGCAGCACGTGGCGCAGTGCGATCCGCATCTCGCTCATGCCGATCGACTTGGCGGCTTCGACAAAAGGCTGCTCGCGCAGCGCTAGCGTGTTGGCGCGGATCACGCGCGCGACGATCGGGATCAGGGGGATCGCGATCGCGATGATCACATTCGGCAGCGACGGGCCAAGCGCTGCGGTCATCACCAGCGCCAGCACCAGCAGCGGCAGCGCCTGCAGGACGTCGGTGACGCGCTGGAACACCAGGTCGACCCAGCCGGACAAATAGCCTGAGGCGAGGCCGACGATGACTCCTATCGACGCGCCGAGCGTGGTCGAGCCGATGCCGACCGCGAGTGAAATGCGCGCGCCGTGGATGATGCGCGCCCAGACGTCGCGGCCGAAGGAATCCGTGCCCATCCAGTGCTGCGCGCTGGGGGCGGCGAGCGCGTGGGCGGAATCGACGGTGAGCGGGCTGTAACTGCAAATCAGATTGGCGAAGATCGCCGCCAGCACGAACAGCGTCATGATGATGAGGCCGACCGCACCGAGGACATGGCGCCGCGCGAGAAAGCCCATGCGGCGCCAGAAGGTGTCGGCGTTGGCGCCGGCACGCCTGAGCTCGCTATCGTAATTGACGGTGACCAAACTGTCCTCTCAGTCCGTGTAGCGGATGCGCGGATCGAACACGGCATAAAGCATGTCGACCGTGAAATTCGTGACCACCACGATCACGGCGATGAACATCACGAGATTCTGCACAATCGGATAATCGCGCCAGCGAATCGCTTCCACCAGGAAGCGCGCCACGCCGGGAACATTGAACACCGTTTCCGTGACGATCAAGCCGCCGATCAGGAACGCCGCCTCGATGCCGACCACGGTGATGACGGGCAGAATGGCGTTCTTCAGAGCATGGTGGAAATTCACTGATGCCTC
>Ga0335076_10007149_pt1 | contig 11254 bp, 8 predicted proteins | sample Lox_Sample_25_FD_206717 | JGI IMG/M metagenome (GOLD analysis project Ga0335076, IMG submission 206717) | Soil microbial communities from Loxahatchee National Wildlife Refuge, Florida, United States - Lox_Sample_2.5 | ecosystem: Environmental > Terrestrial > Soil > Wetlands | place: USA: Florida... | reverse complement strand
GGCACGTCGGATTCGAAGGTCGCGCAGATCGCGGCGGCGCGCGCCTGGCCGAGCTTCAGCGCGCTGTCCGCGTTGCGGTGCAGGAACACGCGCTCGATCGCGATCTCGGCGGGCTTCAGCTCGCGCACGATTCGGCCGAGCGTATGGAAGATGTCGCGCAGCCGCTCGCTGTGCTCGCCCTCGGTCCGAATGCTGCCCCACTCGACTGCGGTCGTGCGGTTGCCGGTGGTCTCGACGACCCCGAAGCCCGTGATCTGCGAGCCGGGATCGATTCCGAGGATGCGCACGCTCTCTGCCGCCATGTCGCTGCGCTCCTCACCGCATCGACGAATGCGAACCGGGCGGCCTCTGCTCGAGGTCGTCCGGAAGCTCCCTGAAACCCAATTGACTCCGACGGTGGCCCCACGCCACCGCGGCCTATCATAACGGCAGATGCGCGCGAGCGTTAGCCCGACGGCTAGCGATTGATGGCGTGAATCGCGCGCTTGTCCGCGGCGAGCGCGGCTTCGTGCAGCGCTTCGGAGAGCGTCGGGTGCGCGTGAATGGTCCGCTGCAGATCCTCGGCGGACGCCTGGAACTCCATCGCGAGCACGGCTTCGGCGATCAGCTCGCCGGCGACCGGGCCGACGATGTGCACGCCGAGGATGTCGTCGTGCTCGCGGTCCGCGATCAGCTTCACGAGGCCGACCGCTTGCTGCATGCCCTTCGCGCGGCCGTTCACCGCGAACGAGAACGTGCCGACCTTGTACGGCCGGCCCGTCTTCTGAACCTCGGCCTCGGTCTGCCCGACCCAGGCGATCTCGGGCGCCGTGTAGATCACGGACGGGATAGTCTTGTAGTTCATCTCGGCGACGTGGCCCGCGATCAGCTCCGCGACCATCACGCCCTCTTCCGTGCCCTTGTGCGCGAGCATCGGGCCCCGCACGACGTCGCCGACGGCCCAGACTTTCGGCACCGACGTGCGGCAATGCGCGTCGACCTCGACGAAGCCGCGCTTGTCGAGCTGCACCGGCACATCTTGCGCGAAGGCTCCCGTCGTGTACGGCCGGCGCCCGACCGCGACGACGAGCGCGTCGCACTCGAGCGTCTGCGCCGCGCCGCCGCTCTCGTAGCCGACCTTGACGACGTCGCCCTGCACCGTCGCGCTTGTGACCTTGGCGCCGAGCCTGATGTCGAGCCCCTGCTTCTTGAGGTGGCGCAGCGCTTCTTTCGCGATCTGCTGGTCCGCCATATATAAAAAGGTGTCGAGCGCCTCGAGGATCACGACCTCGGAGCCGAGCCGGCCCCAGACGCTGCCGAGCTCGAGGCCGATCACGCCGGCGCCGATCACGCCGAGCCGCTTCGGCACGGACGTAAACGCGAGCGCGCCGGTCGAATCGACGATCCGCTTGCCGTCGAACTTCGCCATCGGCAGCTCGACGGGCACCGAGCCCGTCGCGAGCACGACGTGCGTCGCGGAGAGCGTCTCGACCCCGGTGTCCGTCTTCACCTCGACGCGGTTGCCTGCGAGCAGCTTGCCGCGGCCCTTGATGCCCACGACCCCGGCCGCCTTGAACAGCGCCTCGATGCCGGTGGTGAGCTGCTGGACGATGCCGGCCTTGCGGGTCTGCATCGCGGCGACGTCGAGCCCGAGGCCGCCGACCTTGATGCCGTGCACCGAGAATTCGGTCTCCGCGCGGTGAAAGAGCTCGGACGACTCGAGCAGCGCCTTCGACGGGATGCAGCCGACGTTCAGGCACGTGCCGCCGAAGAGGCGTTCGCCCTTCTCGTTCTTCCAATCGTCGATGCAGACGGCCGAGAGCCCGAGTTGCGCGGCGCGAATCGCGGCCGGGTAGCCGGCCGGGCCGCCGCCGATCACGGCGACGTCGTAGTGATTGTCATTCATGGCAACGTCGAAAGATGAGGATGATTAGATCTGAAGCAAGAGGCGAGCCGGGTCCTCGATGTGGTCCTTGACGGCGACGAGAAACTGCACGGCCTCGCGCCCGTCGACGATCCGGTGATCGTAGGTCAGCGCTAGATACATCATCGGCCGCGCCTCGACCTTGCCGCCGACCACGACCGGGCGCTCTTGGATCTTGTGCATGCCGAGGATGCCGCTCTGCGGCGGGTTCAGGATCGGCGTCGACATCAACGATCCGAAGATGCCGCCGTTGGTGATCGTGAACGTGCCGCCCGTGAGCTCTTCCATCTGCAGCCCGCCGGTACGCGCGCGCTCGCCATAGTCGCGGATCGCATGCTCGATCTGGCCGAGGCCCAGCGACTCCGCGTTGCGGAGCACGGGCACGATCAGCCCCCGGTCGGTCGACACCGCAACGCCGATGTCGAAGAACTCGTGATACACGATGTCGTTGCCGTCGACCGACGCGTTGAGCGTCGGGAACTGGCGCAACGCCTCGATGCAAGCCTTCACGAAGAACGACATGAAGCCGAGCTTGATCCCGTGTCGCGCCGTGAACTGCTCTTGATAGCGCTGCCGCAGGGTGATGACGGCGGTCATGTCGCACTCGTTGAACGTCGTGAGCATCGCGGCCGTCTGCTGCGCCTGGACGAGGCGCTCGGCGATGCGCGCGCGCAGCCGCGTCATCGCGACGCGCTGCTCCGCGCGCGCGAGCCCGCTCGGCTGCGGCTCCGCAACGCCCGCCTTGCGGACCTCTTGGTCGAGGCCGACGGTCGTCGCCTGGTGGTCGGCGATGTAGTTGAGCACATCGCCTTTCGTGATCCTGCCTTCGCGCCCCGAGCCCGCGATCGAAGCGGGATCGAGGTCGTGCTCCTCGACGAGCTTGCGGACCGCGGGACCCATGCGGTTCGGCGCGCCGGCCCGCGCGCCCGCAGGCGCCTCGGCCACGGCCGGTGCGGCGGCGACCGTCGCAGCAGGCTTCGCGGCCGCGGCGGCGGGAGCCGGAGCCGGTCTCGCGGCAGCGATCGGCGCCGCCGGCGCGGGTTTCGCGGCCGAGGGCCTCGGAGCCGCGGCTGCCGGCGACGCCACGGCCTCGCCGGGCTCGAGCAGCGCGAGAACCTGACCGCTCGTAACCACGGCGCCGTCGGCGGCGACGATCTGTTTCAGCACGCCGTCGGCGGGCGCCGGCACCTCGAGCACGACCTTGTCGGTCTCTAGGTCGACGAGATTTTCCTCGCGACGCACGGCCTCGCCGGCCTTCTTGTGCCAAGCGACGAGCGTCGCGTCGGCGACGGATTCGGGCAGCTGCGGAACTTTGACCTCGATGCTCACGGACGACTACCCCTCGCTGCCCTCGGTGTCGACTCTAGGCGCGCTTGCCCACCGTCGACAACGCCGCGCGCTCGCGGCTCGACGACGATAGCGCGGCCGCGACGAGCGCCTGCTGCTGACGCACGTGCAACGCGTGGATGCCCGACGCGGGCGCCGCCGCGCCCGGCCGGCCCGCGTAGAAGAGCTGCTGCTGGCTCGACAACGGCTCCTGTAGGCGATGGCGGATCTGATACCACGCGCCCTGATTCTGCGGCTCTTCCTGGCACCACACGATCTCTTTCGCGTTGCGGTAGCGGCCGACGATCTTCGCGTACTCGTCGATCGGGAACGGATAGAGCTCCTCGACCCGCACGATCGCGACGCCCTCCACCTTCTCCGCGCGCCGGTACTCGGCGAGATCGAAGTACACCTTGCCGCTGCAGAACACGATGCGACTCACCGACTCGTCGGAAGGCGTCTCCGGGTCTTCGATGACCGGCATGAAGCGCCCGTTCGCGAAGTCCGCGAGCGTCGAGACGGACAGCTTGTGGCGCAGCAGGCTCTTCGGCGTGAGCACGACGAGCGGCTTGCGAGCCTGGCGCAGCATTTGCCGGCGTAGCATGTGGAACATCTGCGCGGGCGTCGACGGCACGACGACCTGCATGTTGTGCTCGGCGCAGAGCTGCAGGAAGCGCTCGAGGCGCGCCGAGGAATGCTCGGGGCCTTGGCCCTCGTAGCCGTGCGGCAAGAACATCGTAAGGCCGCAGAGCCGGCCCCACTTCGCCTCGCCCGAGCTGATGAACTGGTCGATCACGACCTGCGCGCCGTTGACGAAGTCGCCGAACTGCGCCTCCCAGATCACCAGCGTGTCGGGCGACGTCGTGCTGTAGCCGTACTCGAAGCCGAGCACGGCCTCCTCCGACAGCAGCGAGTCCGTGATCGTGAGCGCGTGCGCATCGGCGCCGACGTGCGCGAGCGGCACGTAGGCTTCGCCGGTCGTCTGATCGATGAGCGCCGCATGCCGATGGAAGAACGTGCCGCGCCGGCTGTCTTGGCCGACCAGCCGCACGTTGAAATCCGCCGACAGCAGGGACGCATAGGCGAGCGTCTCGGCGAAGCCCCAGTCGCAGCCGATCTCGCCGGCCGCCATCTTGCGCCGGTCGTCGACGATCCGCTGCACGCGCGGGTGCAGCTTCAAGTCCGCCGGCACCGTGTTCGCAAGCGCGGCGAGCCTGCGGATCTCGGCCTCGGGCAACCCCGTCGCGACCGAGTCGACCAGCGCGGCCTGCGTGTAGCGGCTCCAGTCGACCGTGTATTGGTTGCCGATCATGCCGAGCGCGGCCTGATTGGGATTGCGGCCCTCGTCGAGCGCGTTGCGGTAGCCCTCCGCGAGATGCTCGATCGCGTCCGGCGTCACGACGCCGGCCTCGGAAAGCTTGCGGCCGTAGAGCGTGCGCACGCTCGGATGCTCGCGGATCGCGTTGTACATCACGGGCTGCGTCGCGGCCGGCTCATCGGCCTCGTTGTGGCCAAGGCGCCGATAAGCGACGAGGTCGATCACGACGTCCTTGTGGAACACCTGCCGGTAGCGCAACGCGAGCCTGACGGCGGCGATCGCGGCCTCGGGGTCGTCGCCGTTCACGTGGAACACCGGCGCCTCGACCATCTTCGCGACGTCGGAGCAATACGTCGTCGAGCGGCTGTCGCGCGGATCGCTCATCGTGAAACCGATCTGGTTGTTGATCACGAGGTGCACGGTGCCGCCCGTGTAGAACGCGCGCGTCTGCGAGAGCTGGAACGTCTCCGCGACGACGCCTTGCCCCGCGAACGCCGCGTCGCCGTGGATCAAGACGGGCAGCACCTTCTCGCCGAGCGAATCGCCGCGCCGGTCTTGGCGCGCGCGCACGGAGCCCTCGACGACCGGATTCACGATCTCGAGGTGCGACGGGTTGAACGCGAGCGCGACATGCACGTTGCCGTCGGGCGTGCGAACGTCGGCCGAGTAGCCCTTGTGATACTTCACGTCGCCCGAGCCTTTGAGGCGTGCGAGGTCGTACGCGCCCTCGAACTCGGAGAACAAATCCCTCGGCGACTTGCCGAGCACGTTCACGAGCACGTTGAGCCGGCCGCGGTGCGCCATGCCGATCACGATCTCTTGCACGCCCTGCTCGCCCGCCCTCTGAATGAGGTCGTCGAGCATCGGGATCAGTGTCTCGCTGCCCTCGAGCGAGAAGCGCTTCTGACCGACGAAGCGCGTGTTCAAGTAGCGCTCGATGCCTTCCGCGCGCGTGAGGCTGTCCAAGATCGTCGTCTGCTCGGCAGCGGGGAACTGCCAATGCACGCGACACGTCTCGAATTGCTCACGGAGCCAGAGGCGCTCGCGAGCGCGCGAGATGTGCGCGAACTCGGCCGCAAGCTTGCCGCAGTAGATCTGCTTCAGCAGCGCGAGGATGTCCTGCAGCTTCATCCGCTGCTGGCCCGTACCGCCGAAACCGCCGGTGTAGAACTCGCGCGAAAGGTCGGACTCGTCGAGACCCAGGTAGTCGAACGACAGCACGGTCGGCACGGGCCTGTCCCACAATCCGAGTGGGTCGAGGTCGGCGATCTGATGGCCGCGGAGGCTGTAGACCTGAATCAACCGCGACACGGACGCCTGCTTCTCGCTCGCGGCCGCGTCCGTGCGCGTCAGAGTCGGGGGCGCCGCGCTCGCGCCGCCGTTTTGCAAGCGTCGGCCTACGGCCTGGACGATCGGGCTATGCGGAATCTCGGCGCCTTGGGTCCCGAGCGAGCTGAAGTACTGCCGCCATTCGATCGGCACGCTGCCCGGCTCGGCGAGATATTGCTCGTAGAGCCATTCGACGTAGGTCGCATTGGCTCCCTGCAACGGGGTCGAATCGTATTGGTCCTTGAATACGGTGCTCATGGGCGCCGGCCGGGGAGAGATTGGCCGAACGGAATGGCCAACACCAAAGCCGAAGGCCGGCTAGTGTAGCCAAACAGGGATTAAGTTCAAACGCGCCAGTTCACAAGACGGCGCGCAGCAACCACCATTCGTAGGCGATCAGGGTTAGGTACCCCGCGAGCACGGCGTGCAGCAGGCTGCCCACCCGCACGACGTTGAACAATCGAATCCGTGCAACGGCGACCAGGATCAACACGCCACCCCCGGTGAGCGCCATTTTGGTGAGCGCGAAGAGCCGGGGGTGAGAGTGGAGGATGAACGCCACGAACGGGTTCGCCTCGCGCGCGCCGGTGGTGAGCAGCGTCAGAGTGAGGAACGCGTCGACGACGTTGAGCAGCAGGATCGTGACCGCGAGCGCGAGCAGGTACGGCTCGTGCCAGTCGATCGGCATGTGCCGCTCGTCCGAGCGGCGAGCGCCTCGGCGCCGAGGCGTGAGGCCGCTCTGGAGGAAGGTTCTGAGCGTCGTCCGTCGGCGATCGACGCCGATACGGCGCTCGCTGAGCAGACCGTCGCTTCCGGCCAGCCCGGCCGTTCTATCGAGTCCACTTTGCAACGTCAAAATCCCCTGGGACCGTGGCTGAATCAATGCAAGAAGCAGGCCCCTCAGCTTTTCGCAGCCGAGCCTCGACTCCTTCGAGCCGATCGTAAAGCAATTCGACGCTCGGATTCATTTTGTAAGGCTTGGGCGTCGAGCGCGACTCGAGCGCGGGCGTGGAGCTCCGCCCGCCTCATTGAGTCGCTTGCAGCAAGTAGGCGATCAGGTCGCGCCGGTCCTCGGCCGAGCGGTAACCGGTGAAGGTCATCTTGGTGCCCGCGACGAAGGTTGCCGGGTCCGCGAGCCACGCGTCGAGCGCGCGCGGCGTCCAGACGAGGCCGGACGATCGCAGCGCGGGCGAGTAATCGAAGCCCTCGACGGCTCCGGCCGGGCGGCCGAAAACGCCGTGGAGGTTCGGCCCAACGACGGTCTTCTCGCCGGCGCCGAGCGAATGACACGCCGCGCACGCGAGACTGAGCAGCTGGCCACGCTTGAGGTCCGCTCCGGCGAATTCGGGCTCGCGAAGGTACTCGGCCGCGCTCTTGACCTCGCCGACGTCGAACGCCGCCGCCCGGGGGCGCTCGTCGCCGGCACTTGCCGCCGGCTCGGGCCGCGCGCTCGACGCCGAGGCCTCGGCCGCCGGCTGTGCGGCCGGCACCGGCGACGGGGGGGCGCGCTCGCAGCCGCCTGCGAGCAACGCACCGAGCGCGAGCGCCGCGCGCGCGCTCACCATGACCAGCGGGCCGCGATCTTGAGCACGACGTCGGGTGCGGTGCTCACGCGCAGATCCTCGACGACCGCGAACTCGAGCTGCGCATCCTTGCGTCGTTGCATCCACGCCCCGAACGTCGCCTCGATGGCGGTGTCGCCGATCTCCACGAGCGGCGAGTCGTAGAACGGCGCGTGCACGTCGAGCTGCGCCTTGAGCCCGAAGCGGGGCCAGCGCTGCCAGCTGCCGCCGAGGATCCCGGTGTAGATCCAACTCTCCGAGCGAAACGCGATGATCTCGGGATCGCCGACGTGCATGACGCCGACGCCCCAGTAATAGCCGGCGGGGTGGCGTCGGCCGGGCAGCGGCCGGCTGCGAAGCAGCGTGAGCCATTCGTCGGTCGATCCGCTGCCCGCGAGCATCTCCGTATCGCCGGTCGGCAGCTTCACGCCCGCCTCCACGACGAAGCCGCGGTCCGCGCCGAACGCGCGAGCGCCCTTCAGCTGCAGATCTCCGAGGCCGCTCTGCGGGTCGTCGAGCTGAAAGAATGTGAGCCCCGAGTGGCGCAGCACGAAGCTCAGCTGGTTTTCGGGCCTTTGTTCGCGGCCACCGTCGGGAAGATGGAACGCCGAATGCCAGGCGTCGATCGCGTTGTCGAGCACGCCGCCGCCGATATGGAACAGGGGCAGCTCGACGCCGAATTGCCACCCCTCGGCGAATCCGTGCGTGTATGAGAGCGTCGTGCGTGCGGTCTCGCCGTCGAGACCGAGATATTCCCCCCCGCTCGCTGAGAATTCGAAGTGATTCGCGATCTCCAGGCTCGCTGAAAAGCGGTTGCCCGGCGCCACGGTGTCCCAGGCCGGCAGGCCGAAGATCGCGACGAGCGGGTTGAGATTGCGGATCTGCATCGGCTCCGCGAGCTGCGCCGAGGCGGCACGAGCCAACAGCGCGAGCACGGCAAGGAGAGCGAGAGCGCGGCCGCTCATCGGCAGCGGATCGGCGCTGCGCCGGAATCGGTTCGCATCGCTCGCGATCTCGAACGGGCGTGCGCGCTCATCGGGTCGATACCGAGGATCCCGGCAAAGGGTCGGGAATTGTAATCAGCTTGGTGCGCGGGGTCTGCAGATTTCTCTCGGCGGCGGCAAGGCTGTAACATGTGCGTCCCGCTCGAGTCCCTACATAACCCTTTCGAATGAGATTCCGCAGACTCTGGCCGCTCGGCCTCCTCGCGCTCGCGCTCGCATCGAGCGGCTGTGACAGCGGACGCAAGAGTCCCACGAATACAGTCGTCAGAGTCTTGAACGGGACGGCCCACTACCCAACCCTCGCGCTTCACCGCGGCCCGATGGATCCCAGTCCGCTCGCGGTTGATTTTCTCGGCGGCGACCAAGCCACGTGGAACGAGGATACCTATAACTTTCACGTGACCTACTTCGACCCTCAGAGCCAAGCGCAAGTCCAGGTGGACCAGTTCTCGCGCCAGGTGTCCTCCGGCACGTTGTCCACGTTCGTGCTGTACGAGAAGGGCGGCGAAGTGACCCACGCCGTCCTCGACTCGAAGCTGGTCGCCACCGACGCGACGGACGTTCAGGTGCAGGCAATCCATGCCGCGGAAGGCGTGCAACCGCTCGACGTTTACCTCGAGGCGCCGGGCACCGACATCTCGGGCGCGGCGCCCTGGGGCACCGTCGCGTTCGAGGGCACGCTGCCGTCACGCAACGTCGCGATCGGGGACTACGTGGTCACGGCCACCGAGCATGGCAACCCGGCGCACGTGCTCTACACGTCGCCGGGGTTCACGCTCTCCGCGGGCGCCGCCGTGACGTTTGCATTCACTCCCGATTCCGGCGAAGGCATTCAGCCCTTCAGCATGACGGTGCTCAACGACTCTTCCTCGATCCTGGTGGATCCGAGCCTGCCGGCCGCAGTTCGTGTGATCAACGGCGCAACCGATCGACAGCCGCGCGACGTCGCGTTCGATAACCAATTCACGCCGCCGCTGTTCTCGGGCACCGTGTTCGGCTCGGCGACGCCCTACTTGCCGCTCACGGCGGGCACGGATGTCGCGGTCAACGTGACGCCCGCCGGTAATCCCGGCGTCCTCGAGTTCACGGGCACGTTTAGTCCGACCCCGGCGACTTCGTGGACGGTGCTCGTCGTGGGTCCGACGGGGGCGCTGTTCACTAACATACCGCAGGACAATCGGCGACGGGTGAAGAGCCAGGCAACGGTCACCTTCTACGACGCGGCCGCGTCATGCGGTCTTTGCGATGTGCTCGTTCTGCCGGCCGGCAGCGATCCCAACGACTCTCCCGCGCTGGACCCGTTCTACGGAACCGACCCGTATCAGCAGGTCACGCTCGGCTCGGTCGTTCCCGCGACCCAGGTGGCCGGTGACTTCGAGGTGGTGATCAGGCCTCAGGGCACGACCACTATCGTCGCCGGTCCGACGCCGATCACGCTGAAAAACGCCGGCCTCTACGGCATCGTCTTAACGGATAATCCGAACGGCACGACGATCGACATGACCTTGATCGACGACTTCCAGTAACGTGCGCCGCGATGCCGCGGCCGAAGGAACAGCATGCGGCTTCGATTCTCGCCCCCGGCTCTGCTTCTGCTGCTCGCCGCCGCGACGGCGTCGGCGCAACCGAAGCGTGCCGGTGACTGCGATCGGCACTGCCTGCTCGCGTTCCTGACCGAGTACACGGAAGCGATCACCGACAACAATCTCGCACGCCTCGCGGTCGCGCCGACCGTGCGCGTCACGAGCAACGGCCAGGTCGTCGAGCTCGGCAAGGGTCAGGTTTGGGGAGCCGGCCGGCGCCTGCCCTATCGCCAGGCCTTCGTCGATCCGTTCAGCGGCGCCGCGGTCTTCTATGTGATAGTGACCTCCACGAGCCGGCCCGCACGCGGCGGCGCGCGACCCGCGGGTGACGCAACGCCCGAGCACTCGTGGTTTTACGTGGTGCGCCTGCGCGTCGAGCTCCAGCGCATCACCGAGGTGGAGGAAGTGTCCTATGAGCCGCCGCCGGGTGGCTTCGGCGCGAGCCCTTCGTCACTGAGCCTGCCCGATCGCATCTTCGACGAATGGCTGCCCCAGCCCGAGCGCGTTTCTCGCCAGCAGCTCTTCGACATCGCGAACAAGTACTTCGACGCGGTGTCGCACAAGATCGATTATCGCGACGTGCCGTGGCATCCGGAGTGCCAGCGGATCGAGCTCGGCGTGTTCACCGTGAACACCGAGCGCTCGCCCGGCAGCTGCGGCGGGGAGTTCCAGACGCCGTCCGTGAAGTGGAACGTCGAGAACCGCCGCTTCTACATCGCCGACGTCGAGCGCGGCGTCGTGTTCGCGATCGGCAACTTCATGACGCCGCCCGAATACCCGAACAACAACGGCTCCGTCGTGTTCGAGGTGTTCAAGATTCAGGACGGTCTGATACGGCAGATCCAAGCGTTCTTCCGCGGCAACGGTCAGGCCGCGTCGGGCTGGGGCGAAGGGCCGGGCTCCTGAGCGCGCACCGTATAATCGGCGCCGACACGTCCCCGTAGTTCAATGGATAGAATGGGGTCCTCCTAAGACCCAGATACAGGTTCGATTCCTGTCGGGGACGCCAGCGGCCGTTCTGCCCGCTTGCGGCCGGCCGCGTACGATTGAACCCCCAGCGCCGACGAGGTTCCCGAGACATGGAACAGGTTCCGTACACGTACGAGGTCGACGGCGTCCGTCTGACCGGCTTTCTAGCCGATGGCGCGCGCGGCAAATCGGCCCCGGGAATTCTTCTCGCGCACGAGGCCCCCGGCTTGACCGCGCACGTGAAGGAGCGAGCCGGAAGG
>Ga0335076_10007148_pt1 | contig 11255 bp, 10 predicted proteins | sample Lox_Sample_25_FD_206717 | JGI IMG/M metagenome (GOLD analysis project Ga0335076, IMG submission 206717) | Soil microbial communities from Loxahatchee National Wildlife Refuge, Florida, United States - Lox_Sample_2.5 | ecosystem: Environmental > Terrestrial > Soil > Wetlands | place: USA... | reverse complement strand
CGGGACAGAGGCAACAGGTGTGCCAAAGAGAGAGAGGATTGTTTCGTGTCGGAAGAAGGAGGATGGATGTTGTCTAAGTAACGACGATTTGCGCGTAAGGTTCGTCACGACATGCAAATAGGCTGACGGAGAAGATCTAAGCGGATTACAAGATGGAACAAAGAATGGGACTCGCAGCAGCGCAGCACTATACCAAAATGGCGCGTTGTGCCGAATCGGATGGGAATGAGACCTAGTTCACGGCCGATGGCTCGTGACCGTAGCGAGGTTGTACGGCATTGAGGCGGAATTGGTGCATGCCATCGGGGTCGCAGCCGATGAATTCGGCCTGATAGGGGACCGGAGGGGATTGACGCATGGCGGTAGGCTGCAGCACGCGGATGAAGACCATCGCGCCTTCCGGCAACATGTGTTTGAGCGAAATGTGCTTGCCGGCGAACTCATCCCAATCGAGATTGGATTTTTCTACGAAATAGATTTCGTCCTGATCCCATCCAGAAACTTCCACGCGAAAGCTGTCTGTAGTTGGCAGACCTTCGAGAATCTGCATGGTCACCTCGGAGCAGAGGGAGAGCAAATTGGCTGCCAGGCAAGGGCCAATAAATAAAGTGAATGCCGGGGGATAGCTCGGCGGTAATGGCGAAATTTGTACAAAAAAGAGAGCGGGCCAGTTTGTTGTACCGGAGTGAGGCAAATAAGAAAGTTAGAAGGCTGGAACTACAACAGCAGCGATTGGACGAAGCTCTCAACCGGTGGAAAGATGTAGCGAAAGATTAAGAGGCCTGCAAGAAGTCCTGGCATAGCGAAGGTTCCGCTGCGCATCCAGTCCATGTAGCCGCGAGCCTTGTCTTCGGGCATGAGCAGCATAATCGCTGAACTGCCATCGAGCGGGGGTACGGGAAGAAGATTAAAAACGCCCAACAGAAGATTCAGTGAAAACATGACGTAGAGCGCGGTGGACGCGAAGTCATGCGGCCCATACGCGTTCCAACGGATCAGTTGCATGGAGGCACCGACCCGAAGGCTGAGCGCCGCGAGCAGCATGAGAGTGAAGTTCGTTGCTGGTCCGGCTAAAGCCATGAGGGCGGAGCGATGGGGATGACGGCGCGCCCAGTCGGGATTGTACGGAGCACTAGCGAAACCGATCATGCTGCCGTGGAGGAGAAAGAAGCTGAGCAGCGGAAAAACGACCATGCCGTATGGAGAACGGCGAATGTGGGGAATAGGATTCAAGCTGACCTGGCCGCCTTCGGCAGCGGTCAAATCACCGCCCAACTTCGCCACCAAGGCGTGAGCCGCCTCATGGCAAGTAGTCGAAAAAAGGAACGCGACGTAATAGATAAAACCCAGAAGAAGGTAGCGCTCGTCAAACATGTCCATAGAATTTTTAAGACTACGGGCTTCACGAGTGGAAAGCAAGCTGCGGATTTCGTAAACGGTCACAGCGTCCATGAAATCTCTGTTGATTGCGTTAGAAGTCTTGCATGGGGGCCGTCGAGGCATAGATTTGAAGGGAAGTTGGAGTTACCATAGACTTAACGCGTGTGTTGGCCGTCCAAATGGGGTGTGCGAAGCAGGACATTGACGCAAAGTTAGGACCTGGAGATGAAGGCCTGTTTGCTCCGCACACCCGCAAAAATCGAAACAAATCCCCTGCAGTTCATGGAAGTTGAAGAGCCACGACCGGCGGCCGGAGAGGTGCGGGTTCGTGTACACGTCTGCGGCGTCTGCCGAACGGATCTCCATGTCATCGAAGGAGAATTGCCTCCGAGAAAATCGCCGGTGATTCCAGGTCATCAGGTTGTCGGGAGTGTCGAGGAATGCGGGAGGGACGCGAAACGGTTTGTGGTGGGAGCACGGGTCGGAATCGCGTGGCTGCACAAGACCGACGGAACCTGCGAATACTGCCGGCGGGGCGAAGAAAATCTTTGTGACGCTCCCGAGTTCACGGGTTACACGGCGAACGGTGGATATGCCGAGTCTGTTGTTGCGCCGGAATCGTTTGTTTATCCGCTGCCGGAGGGCTTCCGGGACGAGCAGGCGGCGCCGTTGTTGTGCGCAGGCATTATTGGGTATCGCTGTTTGCGGATGGCGCAAGTGGAAAAGGGCGGGAAGCTGGGGCTCTACGGGTTTGGTGCGGCGGGGCACGTGGCGATCCAAGTGGCACGCTATTGGGGATCAGACGTTTATGCATCCACCCGCGATGAACGGCATCGAAGGTTAGCCATGGAATTGGGCGCGAAATGGGCAGGCGGGACGCTGGAAGCGCCGCCAGAAAAACTGGATGCGGCGGTTGTGTTTGCGCCGGCTGGGGAAATTGTGCCCGCGGCGTTGAAGGCGTTGCGGAAGGGAGGGCGGCTAATATTGGGCGGAATTCACATGAGCCCGATCCCTTCTTTCGGATATGATCTGCTCTACCAGGAACGGATGATCCGCAGCGTTGCGAACAATACGCGTCAGGATGGGGAAGAGTTTCTGAGGCTGGCGGCGCAGATTCCGGTTCGAACGCACGTGCAGGTTTACCCGTTGAGGGAAGCAAATCAGGCTCTGAATGCTTTGAAGAATGACGCAATTCCGGGTGCCGCGGTGTTGCGAGTCAATTCCTGAAAAGTTGGCGGGGAGTTCGAACGATGAACACTCGATTGGTATTGCCATTGAGTATTGCGCTATGTGCGATGGGATGTTCGGGAGGCCTAGATGGGGCCGGGCGCGTTTCCGCCGGCTCGAAGGCGTCGGCGAGGCAAGACACGGCGCAAGTCCTCAGTGCCGAGGGCACAGCAGAGTTGGACAGAATCATTGGCAGCGCGCGATTGGCAGATCTGCGGTGGCCGGATTTTTCAGACCGGCGAGAAGGTGTGGAGGGATTCTACACGACCGGAAACAATCGGCTGGGATGGATTCGGAGCGAAAAACCCACGCCACAGGCGTTGGAACTCATTGGTCTGCTGGAAAACGCAGAGCTGAAGGGGCTTGATCCTGAGGACTATGACGGGGCGCGCTGGCCGGGAAGAATCCAGGAACTGCAAAAGGACGCCAGCGAGCCGAACCTTTTACGATTCGACGTCGCGGTAACGGTTTCAGCCGTTCGTTATCTGAGAGATCTCCACCTTGGTAAGGTGAGCCCGACCACACTGCACAAGGATTTTGATCCCGATAGGAAGAAACATAACGCGGGCGTGTTTTTGTGGGAGAACGTGACAGAAGCGGCCAGCGTGAAGGATGCGCTAATTAGAGTGGAGCCGCCGTTTCCGGGATACGAACGCGCGCTTACGGCGCTGCAGGAGTATCTGAAACTGGCGAAGGCGGAAGTGGCGGACCCGCTGGCGCAAGTTTCAAAGCCGGTAGATCCAGGGAAGAGCTACAGCGATGTAGCAAAGTTGGCGCGCCGTCTGGAATTCCTGGGCGATCTTCCAACGACGACTATCGTTCCGGAGGGTTCGCAAATCTATTCGGGCGAGGTCGTGCAGGGCGTGAAGAATTTCCAGGCGCGGCACGGTTTGGAAGCGGCAGGAAAACTAGGACCGCAGACGATCGCGGAATTGAACCGGCGAGTGAGTGATCGCGTGGAGCAGTTGCGCTTGACGCTGGAGCGATGGCGCTGGGTACCGCACGAGTTTCCCGAAGCTCCGATTGTAGTGAACATTCCCGAGTTTACTTTGCGCGCCTATGAGCGAGCACCGGGCCACGTGCAACTGACGATGCCGGTAGTAGTAGGGAAGGCGATGCGCACGCAGACCCCGGTGATGGAAGAGGATATGAAGTACCTGGTTTTCTGGCCATATTGGAATGTGCCCCCGAGCATCTTGAGGAATGAGATTGTTCCAAAGATTGCGAAAGATCCTGAATACCTGGCCAAAAATTCATATGAGGTGGCGACTTATAGCGGGCAAGTGGTGACGGACGGGACGGTAAGCGAGGACGTGCTGGCGCAACTCAGGGCAGGGAAGTTGATGGTTCGTCAAAAGCCTGGACCCAAGAACGCGCTTGGACTGGTCAAATTCATCTTCCCCAATGACAACAATGTGTATCTGCATTCCACGCCGTCGCAGGCGGCGTTCGGTCAAACTCGTCGAGACTTTAGCCATGGGTGCATCCGCGTGGAAGATCCGCAGGCGCTGGCGATTTGGGTGCTTCGCAATAATCCGGGATGGACGAAGGAAAAAGTGGAAGAGGCGTTCAAAGCTCAGAAAGAGCAGCAGGTGAACCTGGCCCGAACAATCCCCGTATTGATCGTGTATGGAACAGCGGTGGTCAAGGAAGATGGCCGGCCGTATTTCTTCGATGACATCTATGGCTACGACAAGGAACTGGCGAGGCTGACGGCGGCTGCTTATGCTGCTCGGAATTAGTCCCGCGAATCAGTCCGCAACTTTGCGCGACAAGTCGTACTTGGAACAGCCGTAACACCAGGTGCGTACACGGCCCGTGTCCACATGGACGAAACCGGAACGGGGGTAGTAGCCGACCCCACCCTGACCGAGAGCGAGGGCGGCATTGCGGAGGGTAAGCGTCTCCACGCCCGTGATTCGAATGTCGATGGCGTGAGCTTGCATGTGAAGGCTATTTTTCGCAACGCCGGATGAACGGGTGCGAAGAAATTCGTTGCTCCACGAGGAGCGGTAGCCGCAAATGACCTGAATTTCTGCGTCAGGATGGCCGACGGAGGCAGCCAAATCCGTGAGAATGTCGAAGAGGTGCGGGTCGTAATGCTTCACATCACCAGTGCGATGGTCGCGTAAGAAGTGGTCTAGTTGCGCTTCCGCCTCGGCGGAATATTCATGTCCACGACGATAGATAATATCGATGCGCTCGCCGGTGTGGGTGTGGTAGAGGCGAATGCGGTGCTCTACGGAGTCGAGTTTGGCCGGTGAGACGGTGACAGAAGACCCAACGGTTGGAGCGAATGTGAAGATCAGGGCGAACGAGCCGAGGAGCATCGATTTCAGCAAACATACCTCCCGGTAATTAAACATTAGATGGGTCGAGAGCCCAAGAAGGATTGCTCGTTAGACAGTGTAACTGGCCGCGCATGAACGAGTAAAGCCCGGCAGAACTGATGAGAACTTCAACAGAAATTGAGGGTTTTCCCGTTTGGTTTGGGGTATATCACCCAAGATCGCGGTGGGTCGGTCGAAACGTTGGGCAGGCAGTCCTTAGCATAAGTAATTGTAATTAAGGTGCTTGTATGCGAGATGGTCAAAACGGGATGACTTGGAATGGTTCGGCACAGCAGGTGCAACCGTTCCTTCGTACAGTTCGGGCACGTTCCGGCTGGCCCCGAACGTCACAGGTTCTGAAATCGCTGGGCTGAGGGTCAAGCGAGAAGTGAAGAAGTCCGCAGCGGACTGAGGGACGCAGGTGCGTCCACCCCCACGAACGGCGAGTTATTAAAGCCGGAAGCTGGCAGGAGAGACGGGTCATGACGGTGAAAACAATCAATCGCTCCCACCGGGTAATTTATCTGGTCGTGCTACTGGTGTTCGCTGTGGCGCTGACGACAGCGCTGGTGTTGGCAGGCGAACTCAAGCCCGAAGGAAGCAAGTCAAGTGCCCTACAACGCGACACCGTCCCTCCTTTGCGTGCCGGCGTGTGGGGAACCCATGGCTGAAGTCTTAGAGCGAAAACTTTCCTACAGCACATTCATTCCCGTCCTTGCGGCTGTGCTGCTGCTCGCGATCACGTTGCGTGCAGACATCCATCCGGTACCGCTGGAGAAGAACACGGATTCCGCGAAGTGCCTGGAGTGTCACGGCGACAAGGCAAAAGGGAAGGCCGTACACACGGCAATTTCCACCGGCTGCACGAGTTGCCATGAAGTCCGGGTAAACCGTGACGTGACCCGCGTGAAGTTGCTCACTACCACGTCGTACGGACTCTGTTTGACCTGCCATGCGGATAAGAACGCCGCGGAAATGAAAGGAAAAGTTCACAAGCCTGCGGTGCGCGATTGCGTGAAGTGCCACGATCCGCATGAATCCGATAACAAGAACCAGTTGCTGAAGCCGACTTCGGGCGATGCGAAAGAAAATCTGTGTTTGAGCTGCCACGCGATTGGATTGAATGTGCCCCAGGGGGGGAGCCGGCACGCGGCATTGGACATGGGATGCGAGACGTGCCACGTCACGCATAAAACCGGGGAGGCGGGGAAAATCGAGTTTGACTACCACCTGACGAAGGCGCCGCCGGCGCTGTGCATCGATTGCCATGACCCGTCCGGGGCAGACCTGCAAAAGGCCCACCAGGGGCAACCGTTTGCCACCGCGAATTGCGTGGAGTGCCACGATCCGCACCAGTCGAAGCTGCCCAAGCTGATGGCGAAGTACACGCACCCTCCGTTTGCGGACAAGCAGTGCGAGATGTGCCATGCGGCACCGCAGGACGGAAAAGTCGTGCTGGCACAAGCGGATGTGAAGGCGATCTGCGGAACTTGCCACGACGAAAAGCTGAAACAAATCGAGACGGCAAAAGTGCAACATCCTGGGGCGGCGGGGGATTGCACGGACTGCCACAACCCTCATGCCAGCAACCAGCCAGGCCTGCCGAAAACGAATGGCGTGGAGATTTGCCTAGGGTGCCACGCGGATATAGCGGAACTGGGCAAGAAGGCGGTACACCACCAGCCGGCGTTTGGGGAGGCGTGCGGAACGTGCCACGAACCGCATGGGGGCGAAAGAGAAAAGCTGCTCCGCGCGAAGGGAAATGCGTTGTGTTTGGAGTGCCACGGGCCGGAGATGGCGCCGAAGGAAGAGAAAGAGAAGGGTGTTTTGACGGTGTTTGGGGGGAAAGCAGAGCTCCCAGACGACTATTTCAAACGAAATAAGGTGCCCATTCTGCCTCTGAAGTACGGCTTGGGGCACCCCATCGAAGGTCATCCGGTGTCGGATGTCGTCGATCCTACGGACCGGACAAAGATCCGGCAGAAGATCGACTGCATGACCTGCCACCAGCCGCATAGCTCGGCGAACCCGGGACTGCTGGTGAACGATCAGAAGAACAACACGGCATTCTGTTCCACCTGTCACAAGGACCTGACGAAGCGTTAAGAGATGGGGGAGAAGAACTCATGAGATTCGAAAGTGGAATTGGGATGATCCTTAGGCGAGTGACGGTCGCGCTGGCGATACTGAGCGCAGCGGTTATGGTGTCACCCTACGCAATGTTGGCCGACAAGAAGAAAAAGACAGACGACAAGGCCGACATTGAGGCGAAGATCAAAGCCATCGACTATTCGTATATCTGCTGGCCGAATCCGCCGGCGATTGCGCGAATCAAGTATGTGAACTGGTACTCGTCGGATAAGGCCGTGCGCAACATGCAAGGCAACGTGCAGAAGCAGAACAAGTGGATGGATCGCCTGGCGGGAACACAGTCGTCGGATGAAGTGTTCAAGCGGCCGTTCGAACTGCTGCAGCCATACGGATTGGCAGTAGATTCGAAAGGTAGTTTGTACGTCGCAGATTCCAAAGTCGGGGCGGTTTTCATTTTTGATACGGAAAAAAAAGACGTGGATATGATCAAGAATAGTGTCCACGCGCACTTTGTTCGAATCATCGGCTTGGCGATGGATGACAATGACCGGCTATTTGTGTCAGACCCTGGTTTGCGGCATGTGCTGGTGTTCGACAAGGACCACAAGGCGGAAGATGTCATTACGGATGGGATGGTAGGTCCCGGCGGACTGGCCATCGACACGAAGAACCGGCTGCTGTATGTGGCGGACATCGAACTGGACCAGGTGCTGGTGTATGACGCAGATACGTTGAAGCTGGTTCGGAAGATCGGCACCACCGGTCACAACCATGAATTGACCAGCCCGGGGGATTTTTCCAAGCCGGCAGGGGTTGCGGTGGATGCGGAGGGCAACCTTTACGTAGCCGACACGATGAACAACCGGATCGAGATTTTCGACGCGGACGGCCAGTTTGTAAGCGCGTTTGGGAGGAACGGGGACGGTCCCGGGTATTTCGCGCGGCCGAAGGGCGTGGCGATCGACAGCGACGGGCATATCTGGGTAGCGGACGGGGTCCAGGACCGTGTGCAGGTGTTTACGAAAGAAGGGCAGTTGGCGATTGCGATCGGCGGGCATGGCATGCTGCCGGGGCAGTTTCAGGGATTGGTGGGAATCGCCACCGATAACAAGAGGAACCGGGTCTACACGAGCGAACTCTATCCCGGTCGCGCACAAGAATTTCAATATATTACCGACGCACAGGCTGACCAGGAACGTGAGAAGCGAGCCGCGGAACGCGAGAAGAAGGCTAACGCCAGCAAGACGAGTGCGGCACCGGTGCCGGCTGCTCCCGAAGCGGCGAAGCCGAATTAGTCGGCGGCCTGTATCGGATTTTGAGGCAAGACTCATTGGTTGAGATCCTTCGTCGCATAAGGCGCTCCTCAGGATGACAAGTTTCTTTGTTCGCCTCTTTTCGCTGATTCCTCGAGTCGAGTGGGCAGGTCGAAAAAGCAGTCGAAGCTAGAAGAAAAGCGAATGCAACGTTGTTTACTCTTTTTTCAAGCCATCTACAAAATAATGACCGTGAGTAGTGGAGCGAGTTGCGGTGATTGTGACTACAGTCACACAACTACTGTGACCGTTAACGTGATTATTTTCACATCTTTAGCATGTGTGATTTCGCATCACATTGGGCCATATCACCCAAAAAAGGAATGCCAAACCGGGCGGGAGAACGCGGTGGTCACAAGGACTAGGACTGTAGGAGCAAGAAAACAGGGAAGTTGCAGAAGCGGAAGAAAAATGGGCGATTTGTTTCGGTTCGGCATGGTGGGTGCAAATTGAGACAGCACTGGCTGGGCTCGCTCCAGGTTCTGGCCAACAGAAGTGGTAAAGGGTTGCAACACCAACGGAGGTTTTACACTTTTATGAAAAGAGCGATATTGCTCAGTTTTGTTCTCCTGGCTCTAGCCAGTTTCTCCATGGGCCAGACTTGGTCTTCAACTGTTGACGTCCTCGGCGCACACCAGAATCAGGGCCGCGGCTGCGCGGGCTGCCACGCACCGCACAGCGGGTCATTGGGTTCAGGGCATGCAGGCGCGGCGGATACCGGTTCTTACGCATTGTGGGGACAGGACGCCAGCCCGTTGTACGGCAAGACAGTCGCATTCGGTGACAATGGCCGATTTGTCGAAGTTCTCCCAAGCGGCATTTCCAGTGGTTCCCAGGAAGTTGGCGGGATTCTGCTCTGCCTCAGCTGCCATGACGGCAACCTGACACCGCAGAATATGATGCAGAACGACTCCTATGAACGGCAGATCGGCTTGCTGACCAACACAACGTATGGCGGCGGGAAGATCCCCACCTTGCTCGGCAACGATGGAACGACGGCCGGCAACTACACCAACGATCACCCAGTAGGGCTCAACGCGACCATCAGCACAACCGCGGCTGGTCTTGTTTGGGCGAATAACGCATTTACGGTAACGCCGGGCTCGCCCTATGCGCAATTCGTAGCGAACTACGGCTGGCCAGCATTGGCGCCGGGCACTTGGAGCAAGCCGTATGGTGTGAACGGCTCCGGTAAGCCCTATGTGCTTTGCACAACCTGCCACAACCAGCACGTAATGACTGTTTACACGTCTTCTGCAGCGAGCCAAATCGTGAACGACGGCGGCGGCAAGTACTATGCCACCTATTTCTTCATCAATGGCCCGTACAACCCGAACCTGCAGGGCAAACTCGGCGCAGGCCAAGCGGCCTCGACAACGCAATTCTGCCGTCAGTGCCACTTCGGCGAAGCGAACGAAGCCAACAACACCAACAACATTCCAACCGTATTCCAGTGAGACTAGAGCGGTGCAAGGGGAGAGAGATTCTCTCTCCCCTTTTTTTATTCGTAGAAAGATGCCGGCCTGAAGGGCTGCGCTACGGGTCAGAGGCAAGATGCCGCCCTGAAGGGACGGCGCTACAGGACAAGAATACGCAGTGAAGAACTTGGAGGCATCATGAAGTACCTGGTAGTTTTCGCTCTACTACTGGCGGCAGTAGCTGGAAGCAACGCGCAAGTTTCCTCCCACGCTCCGACCGGAGCAGCCAAGCAAGCCCAACCTCAGCAACAAGCGGCAGGATCGAGTTTTCAAGTCAGCGACAAGCCTGTGGCTCGCGTGAACGGAGCAGTATTGACGGATCGCGACCTGCTGCGGGAAATGCTCGAGATCTTCCCTTACGCACGGCAACACAGCGGTTTTCCGAAAGCGCAAGAGGCGTCGATCCGCCAAGGCGCCATGCAGATGATTATTTTTGAGGAACTCGTTTATCAGGAAGCAGTGAGAAGAAAGCTGACAGTCACCAGTCAACAGTTAAATCAAGCAGAAGCGGATTTCAAAGAACAGTTCCACAGTTCCGATGAATACAACAATTATTTGAAGCAGGAAATGGGGGGATCGGAGCAAGCGGCTCGCGAGAAAATCAAGCGTTCGTTGCTGATTGAGAAAGTGTTGAAAACTGAGGTGGAAGACAAGGCGGTGGTGACGCTGGCGGAGGTGCGGGCGTTCTACGACAAGAATCCGAGGCAGTTCGAGGTTCCGGAGTCGTACGCGTTCCAGTCGATTTCGATCATGCCCCCACAGAACGCGACCGCCGATCAGAAAAAAGAAGGGCTAAAGAAGGCACAGGAAGCGCTGAAGCAAGCGAAGGCGACCAAGAGCTACCAGGACTTCGGACTGCTGGCGGAGAAAATCTCGGAAGACGATTTCCGGGTGAATATGGGCGACCACCACGGCGTGGACAAGGAGAAGTTGCCGCCGCAAGTGGTGAAGGCGTTGCTGGCGATAAAGCCGGGCCAGGTGAGCGACCTGATTCAAATTGAGCAGGCTTACACGATTATTCGGCTGAGCGCGCACACGCCCGCGGGGAAGCAGAGCTTTGGGTCGGTGAAAGCGAGCCTGCGGACGAGCATGCAGAAGGCGAAGTACGAGCAGTTGCGGACGTCGCTGGATAAGAGGCTGAGAGCGAGTGCGAAGGTGGAGATCCTGTGAGCCGCAGACTCACGCATGGAGCGCCAGTAATGGATCGGTTGAGATCCTTCGCTTCGCTCAGGATGACAGACTTCTTTCCTTCGGTCCAGGTGTTGAGGAATTCAACACGAAGAGGTGAGTGAGATGCCGCAGCGAACGGCAAAACGACAGAAAACTTCGAGCGGCAAAGGTTGTAATCGCGTGAATTTCCCTGACTTAGCCCGAAGCTGTGACGATTGCGTTTGGCATGGGTTGTGCAGTCACAAAGACTAGTGCCGCGTCTGGGG
>Ga0335076_10007146_pt1 | contig 11260 bp, 8 predicted proteins | sample Lox_Sample_25_FD_206717 | JGI IMG/M metagenome (GOLD analysis project Ga0335076, IMG submission 206717) | Soil microbial communities from Loxahatchee National Wildlife Refuge, Florida, United States - Lox_Sample_2.5 | ecosystem: Environmental > Terrestrial > Soil > Wetlands | place: USA: Florida... | reverse complement strand
GCCGACGCGGACTTCGCCGCCGGCAACTACAATTTCAGCTCAGGCTCGCCGAACGCTGCCGCTTCGATCGACAACGCCGGCAGCATTCATGTCGCCAATGGCGGCTCGGCCGTGCTGTCCGCTTCGCATGTCGGCAATACGGGACTGATCCAGGCCGACGCCGGCCAGATCGTGCTCGGCGGCGCCAGCGCCTTCACCATCGACTTCGACGGCGACAATCTGCTGCGCTACGCGATCACGACGCCGGTCTCGACGACACCGACCGACGCGAACGGCAATGCCCAGAAAGCGCTGGTCGAAAACGGCGGAACGCTGACCGCCGCGGGCGGAAAGATCCTGATGACCGCGCGTGCGGCAGCGAACGTCGCGGACAACGTCGTCAACAATACCGGCATGGTCTCGGCCACGTCCGCATCGATCCAGAACGGCGAGGTCGTTCTGGACGCCGGCGACGGCAGCGTCCAGGCCGGCGGTACGATCAGCGCGACGGGCAATGGCGCAGGCCAGACCGGCGGCAACATCACGCTCGCGGGCGCCAACGTCACGGTAGCCGACAATGCCGTCGTCGATGCCTCCGGCGATCAGGGCGGCGGAACCATCGCCATCGGTGGCGGACTGCATGGAACCGGCTCTTACGCGCCCGCGCAGAATACGAGTGTCGGAAACGCCACGATCCGCGCCGACGCCAACACGAGCGGCAATGGCGGCACGATCTCCATCTGGTCGACCGGGCAGACGAACTTCTCCGGCGCGGCGAGCGCGAACGGCGGCTCGGCGTCGGGCAACGGCGGCACGATCGAGACGTCGGGCCAGACCCTTTCGGTGGCGCCGACGGCAAAAGTGACCACCACCGCCGCCAATGGCGCGGCCGGCGACTGGCTGCTTGATCCCTCAAGTCTCTCGATCGTCTCTTCGCCTCCCGACGGTCCGCTCACCGGCGGCACCATCGGCTACAACGATACGCGCAGCACCGTCACCGCGACGACCATCCAGAATACGCTCGCCGGCGGAACCAACGTGACGCTGCAGGCGGTCAACGACATCTTCATTTTCGCGGCCGTCGACGGCAGCGGAACCGGCCGCACGCTCACTCTCGATGCCGGCCGCTCGATCTATGTCGATGCGAACGTCAATATGACGGGAGGCTCGCTCGTCCTCTCGGCGAATAACCAATTGCCGGGAACCAATCCGCACACGGCGGTGATCTACGGAACCGGCATTCTCAGTGCCGACACGATCAGCATGCCTGCCGGAGGCGCCGGCGGCATCTCGATCGGCGCGTCCGGCACACCGTTGCTGATCGGCTCGGGAACGGTTTCGATCGGCTCGGGCGGCGGCGACGTGTACATTGCGTCGGCGTCGGGCGCGACGGGACTGACGCTCGGTTCCGTGGATGTCGGCGCGGGCCATCTTTATGCGACATCGTCCGGCAGCATCACGATCGCGCCGTCATCGACGATCACGAGCTCGGCAAGCGGCGATGCGATCATCCTGTCGTCGCAGACCTTCATCAACGACGCAGGCGCGGGCGCGATCACCGAAACCGGAACCGGGCGCTGGCTCGTCTACACGAACTCGCCCTTCGGCGACACGTTCGACGGATTGCAGAGCGGCAACACCGCCGTGTGGAACACGACCTATCCGACGGCGATAACGGCGTCGGGCGATCGCTTCGTCTTCGCCTATCAGCCGACGGTCTCCGTCGCCGCCAACGTCCAGACAAAAGTTTACGGCCAGTCCGATCCGACCTTGACCTACACGGCGACCAGCACCGTGTTCGGAACGACGGCCTACACCGACAGCGGCTCGACGATCTTCACCGGCTCTCTCAGCCGCGCGGCGGGCGAGAATGTCGGCTCCTACGCGATCGGCCAGGGCAGTCTGGCGGTCGGTCCCGGCTACACGATGAGCTTCACTGGCAATTCGCTGAACATCACGCCGGCGACGTTGACGGTCACAGCCAATCCGCAGTCGAAGGTTTATGGCCAGAACGATCCGTCGCTGACCTATTCGGTAAGCGGACTGCAATTCGCCGATACGAGCGCGACGGTTCTCAGCGGCGCCCTTTCGCGCGCGCCGGGCAGCAATGTAGGCAGCTATGCCATCGGCCAGGGAACGCTCGCCGCCAACAGCAACTATACGATCGCGTTCAACGGCAATTTCCTGCAGATCACGCCGGCTGCCTTGCTGGTCACCGCGAACAATCAGTCGATGACCTATGGCGGCACGATGCCGACCTTGACGGTGAGCTATAGCGGTTTCGTCAACGGCGACACGTCGGCAAATCTCACGACTGGACCGACGGTCGCGTCGGCCACCCCGGCGACGGCGAACGCCGGAACCTATGCCGGCACGATAACGGCGAGCGGCGTGGTCGACAACAACTACACGATCACCTATGCGCCCGGCACGCTGACGATCAACAAGGCCGCGCTGCTGATCACGGCGAATAACCAGACGATGACCTATGGCGGCACGATGCCGGCGCTCACGGTCAGCTATAGCGGTCTGGTGAACGGCGATACCGCCGCAAGCCTGACGACGGCGCCGACGGTTGCATCCGCGACGCCGGCGACGGCCAATGCCGGAACCTATGCCGGCACGATCACGGCGAGCGGCGCGGTCGACAACAACTACACCATCTCCTATGCGGCGGGGACGCTCACCATCAACAAGGCCGCGCTGCTGATCACGGCCAATAACGAGTCGATGACCTATGGCGGCACGATGCCGGCGCTGACAGTGAGCTATAGCGGCTTCGTCAACGGCGATACGGCGACGAGCCTGACGACGGGACCAACGGTGGCCTCCGGCACGGCTGCGACGGCGAATGCCGGCACCTATGTTGGCACACTGACAGCGAGCGGTGCGGTCGACAACAACTACACGATCTCCTACGCGCCCGGCACGCTGACGATCGGTCAGGCGCTGCTCTCGGTCACGGCCAACACGCTCTCGAAAGTGTATGGCGCGTCCGATCCGACGCTGACCTACGACGTCAGCGGGCTCGTCAACGGCGACACGAATACCGTGTTCACCGGCACGCTTTCGCGCGCGGCCGGCGAGAATGTGGGAACGTACCTCGTCAGCCAGGGCACGTTGTCCGCGGGCGGCAACTATACGATCAACTTCACCGGCGCGAATTTCTCGATCACGCAAGCGCTGCTGAACATCGCCGCCAATCCGCTGTCCAAGGTCTATGGATCCGCCGATCCGACGCTGACCTACGTTGCGACCGGCTTCGTCGGCGGCGATACGGCGACGATCCTCAGCGGCAACCTCACGCGCGCGGCGGGATCGAACGTCGGCAGCTATGCCATCACGCAGGGGACGCTGTCCGCCGGCGGCAACTACACGATCGCCTTCACCGGCGCGAATTTCTCGATCACGCCGGCGCTGCTCAGCGTGACGGCCGATACGTTGTCCAAAGTGTATGGCGCGTCCGATCCGACGCTGACCTACACCTATAGCGGCCTCGTCAACGGCGACACCGCGTCGATATTCACCGGCAACCTGGCGCGCGCCGCCGGCGAAAATGTCGGCAGCTACGCGATCACGCAGGGCACGCTGTCTGCCGGGGGCAATTATTCGATCGCGTTCACCGGCGCCAATTTCGCCATCACCCAGGCGCTGCTGAACGTGACGGCCAACGCCGGCACCAAGGTGTACGGCGCAGCCGATCCGACGCTGACCTACAGCTTCAGCGGTCTGGTGAACGGCGACACGCAATCGGTGTTCACGGGCTCTCTCGCTCGCAACAGCGGAGAGAACGTCGGTAATTATGCCATCGCGCTGGGAACGCTCACGGCCGGCGGCAACTACGCGATCAAGTTCTCTGGCGCGAATTTCTCGATCACGCCGGCGCAGCTGTCCGTCACCGCCGATCCGCATTCGAAGGTCTACGGCGCGGCCGACCCGACGCTCACCTATACCTATAGCGGCCTCGTCAACGGCGACACGTCATCGGTCTTCTCCGGCGGCCTCACGCGCGCAACGGGCGAAAATGTCGGCAGCTACGCGATCACGCAAGGCGCGCTGACGGCCGGCGGCAACTACACCATCGACTTTACGGGGGCGAACTTCTCGATCGCCCAGGCCCTGCTCAACATCACTGCCAATCCGCTGTCGAAGGTCTACGGAGCGGCGGATCCCACACTGACCTACAGTGCGACCGGGTTCGTCGGCGGAGACACGGCGGCGCTTCTGACCGGCAGCCTGAGCCGCGCAACGGGCGAAAATGTCGGCAGCTACGCGATCGCGCTGGGAACGCTCTCGGCCGGCGGCAACTACGCCATCAACTTCACCGGCGCCAATTTCTCGATCACGCCGGCAGTACTGAACGTAACCGCCAATACGCAGACGAAGGTCTACGGTTCGGCGGATCCGACGCTGACCTATGCCTATAGCGGCCTCGTCAACGGCGACACCTCTTCGGTGTTCTCGGGCAATATGACCCGCGCGGCGGGCGAAAATGTCGGCAGCTACGCGATCGCGCAGGGCACGCTGACGGCGGGCGGCAACTACACGATCGCCTTCACCGGCGCGAACCTCTCCATCACGCAGGCGCTGCTGAACGTGACGGCCAATCCGCAGTCGAAGGTCTACGGCTCGGCGGATCCGACGCTGACCTACAGCGCGACGGGATTCATCGGCAGCGACACCGCAGCGATACTCACCGGCAGCCTGTCGCGCGCCGCCGGGGAGAATGTCGGCAGTTACGCCATCAACCAGGGCACGCTTTCGGCCGGGTCGAACTACACGATCGCGTTCAGCGCGGCGAACCTTGCGATCACGCCCGCGACGCTGACCTATACCGCCGGCGCGGCGAGCCGCACCTACGGCGCCGCCAATCCGGTGTTCAGCGGAACGCTGACCGGCTTCGTCAACGGCGACACGCAGGCTTCGGCGACCAGCGGCACGCTCAGCTTCACGAGCACGGCGACGGCGGCGAGCAATGTCGGCAACTACGCCATCGACGGTTCAGGCCTGACCGCGAATAACGGCAATTACGTCTTCGCGCAGGCCAGCGCCAACGCCACGGCGCTGACGATCAATCCGGCGACGCTCAGCTATATCGCGAACCATGGCAGCATACAGTCCGGCTCTCCGATCCCCACGCTCACGGGCACGGTGACCGGCTTCGTCAACGGCGATACGCAGGCAAGCGCCACGACCGGAACGCTCGCCTTCACGACGACCGCGACGTCTGCGAGCCCGGTGGGAAGCTACGCCGTCACCGGCGCGGGACTGACCGCCAACAACGGCAATTACGTGTTCGTCCAGGCTCCGGACAATGCGACGGCGCTGACGATCACGAAGGCGATGACGCTGAATCTTCCGCCCGAGTTCAACAACGTCGTGACCAATGCCGTCCAGACCGACAACAGCCAGCAGAACGGCTCCAACACGCCGCTCACGCTGCCGAGCGGCGATACGGGCGACGGGACCGGCGGTCTCTACAACGTCGTCGGCCATACGCCCAACGGCCAGACGCCGCCGAGCGCCAATACGGTCGTGTTGAACGGCCCGATCGCCCAGCTGGTCGCCGATACGATCTTCGGCTCGGGCTATGTCGAGTCGCCGACGCTGGCGGACCGCGCGAGCTCGGCGCTCACCAACCACTTCGTGTCCAGCTATCACGAGAACTTCTCGAGCTGGGGCAACGATGCGTTCTGGCAGCAGCCCCTGAAGGGCACCTGGCACTAGACGACGATCAGTCCCAGCGCCGGCAGCGCGGCATCCAGCGCCGCTCCCGCGAACTGATGCTCCGACGCCTCCGCGCCCGCAAAATCGGGCGCCAGCAGGGCGCCGCTCGTCAGGTGCAGGCATTTGAGGTTGGCATTTCCGAATTTGGCGTGCGCGAGCTTGGCGCCCCGGAAGGAAGTGCCGCGCAGGTCGCAGCCCGTGAAATCGGCGTCGCGCAGATCGGCTCCGTCGAACTTGGCGCCCTGGATACGGCTGCCCGAAAAGTCGAGGCCGACGCAATTGGCCCGGCGCGCCGACAACCCCGTCAACTCGTCGTCGGTCAGAAGGCCGCGCAGCGGGCGCAGATCCTCTCCGTCCAGACTTGCAGGCGCGCCCTTCTTGCCGTCGCTTTCGATCCAGCGGCGGTGCGCGTCGAGCGCGGATTTTATCTCGCCGATCTTCGCTTCCGCGTCGGGCGCCACGTCGAGGACGCAGCCGTCGAGCGCATCGGCCGGGATGTCCAGCTCGCGCAGATTGACGCCGGTCAGCACCGCGCCCTTGAACGTGACGTTGGTGAGGCGAGCGTTCTTGAAGTTGGCGCCGCTCAGCAGCGCATCGGTGAAGTTGACGCCGGAGAGCTTGGCGTTTCCGAACGACGCGCCCTTCAGCGAGCAGTGCGAGAAGTCGACGCCGGGATCGCCGGCCTGCTGCGCGGAGGCCTTTTCGACGGCGCTCTGGCGCGCGCGTTCGGCGACGGCATCGGCTATCGAGTAGGTCATCATGGTCGAGCGCAAATCGGCCTGGTCGAGCACCGCGTAGGACAGCTTGGCGTCCTTGAACGATGCACCGCGCAGGTCGGCGCGCACCAGATTGGCGAGCTGCAGGTTGCAGTTGCGCAAATCCGCGCAGTACAGGCTGGCGCGCTCGAGATTGGAGCCGTAGAGATTGGCGCCGACCAGCGAAGCGCCGGAAAAATCGGCCTGGGTGAGGTTGCGGTTCGCCAGATTGAGTCCGCTGAGATCGGCGTGCGCCAGGACGGCGCGCTCGCCGCCCTGATAGAGGGCATAGCGTTCATGCGCCGCCAGGATGGTGTTCAGCTCCGCCTGCGAGCGTCCGACGAGGTCGCCCCCATAGAGATTCTTCAGCATCGTCCAGTCCCCGCAACCCGATCGGAATTGCGCCCGCTGAATGCTTAGGACCTGAATATTGCTAAAACCTTTCCGCGGACCTACCCAATTTCGGTAACCATCTGCGTTAGCGATGTTTTTCGCGCGCCGCAGACGGGCGCGTCGCCGGGCGATCGGAATCGCGGCCGGACTTTTCAGGAAGGGCCGAGCGCGATCACCGCCGCGGAGTCCGTCTCCGCGGCGGCGGTCGAGTCGAACGGCGGCGAAACCGTCAGTGCGTCACAGCCACTTGGCGACGCCCTTGTGACCGGAGCAGGCGCCCTGATGCACCTTGGTCGAGATGTAGGTGCCGTCATTGCACTGCGCGGTGGAGCCCGGCGGGATGGCTGGCGCGGCGGCCGTTGCGCCCTTCATGCAGGTCGCGGTGAAGGCCTGGTAGGTCTGGCCCTTCTTCTGATCGGCGGTCATGCCTTTCCACGTCGCCGCGCAGGCTTTCATCTTATCGGATCCGCTGTTGGCGAGCGCGGGCGTGGCCAGGCAAAACGCCAGCAGGCTGATGGCGGTGACGAGCTTTTTCATGCGAGTTCCCCAGGAGCAAGGTGTCGATCGAAATGTACGACGTAAATATCTGCCCTGGAGAGGCGTCACGCCAGTGAATAAATGACAATCGGCGCCCGGCGGAGACTCAACCGCGGCGTGTAGCCCGTTTCGGCTTTCTAGATCCCGCCGCCATGCGCGCGCAGAATCGCTTTCGCCGCCACCACGTTCTCGCGAACGCCCTGGTGGATCCGTCCCGACGTGATGACGCTGAGGACACCGGGCGCGTATTCGCCCGGAAGCGCCGCGCGCACCGAAACGACGGTCGCCGTGTCGACCCACACCGGCGTGCCGTCCGGTCTCGTAAACCTGGCCTTCGCTCCGTGAAGTCCTGCGCCGCTCGCGAGCGCCCGCGTGATGTCGGCGACATAGCCGCGTGTCTCGGGCGGCAAGAGTGCGCCGCGCAGCAGGCGGTCCTCGAAATTTCCCGGACCGTCATTGTAGGCGCCGAACATCGCCGGATAACCGTAGGCGAGGAACAAGCGCCGCAGGAATGCCGCGCCGGCGAGGATGTTGTCGTGCGGATTCTGCGGGTCGGCGCCGAGGCCGTATTGCGCCCGCATGTCGTTGTAGGTGTCGGGCATGAGCTGCATCAGTCCGAGCGCCCCCGCGGACGACACCAGCGGGCGGTTTTCGCCCGCCATGGTGCGTCCGCCGCTCTCCACCGCCATCACCGCCCGGATCCAGGCCTGCGGCACGTCGAACCGGCGCGAGGCTTCTGCGATCATCGGATTCCAGCGGTTGAGCAATGCGCCCGCCGACATCTGCTGTTCCTGTTCGAACGCCGACGGAATCCGTACACGGGGCTTCGCGATCCCGGGATGGGTCCCGGCGGCGGCGAGCTTCTTGTGGTGCGCCGGGCTCGGAACCGGCTGGTGCGGCGCGCGGACCGGAGCGAAAACAAGCAGGGCCGCTCCCAGCAGCGCCGCCACGGCCGGCGCGATCCAGAACAGCCGCGAGATTGGCCAAGGGCGCATTCCGTCCGCTCCCGACACTGCTCCCTCTCCGCCGCGCCGTGGATGCCGCGGCGGGCGAATCGCGCTAGGAATGAGGGTCTTTGCTCCGCATCACGTCACAAGACGGAGAGTTCCCACGACACAAAATCAGGATACACAATGCCCAGAATCCCGACCATGCCTCGTGCCGCTCAGCTGAAATCCCCGGCAAAATCGTCTCCTGAAAAGCCCGCCCCTGCCAAGGCCGCCGCCAAGGACAAGGCCAAGAAAAAGCCCGCTCCAAAGCGCTAGTCTCTCGGGCCCCGCCCTAATCCGTGCGCTGCTGAGGGCTGCGCAGCGCGGGCCGATTTTCCATCGGGCCATCGAGGCCGTCCATGATCCCCGTCGTCGAACACAAGACGCGCCACGGCGAAGTCGTCGTGTTGATGAGTCGTACGAAAATTGCGTACTGGCAGGACGACCGCCATCAGAGCGAGGCCGACCGCAACGGCATCAGTCTCGCGGCCTACATCCACGCCATTCACGGCTTCCTGCGTCAGGCGAAGTGCCGGACCGTGCTGATGATCGGTTGCGGCGGCGGTAATCTCGCGACGATGCTGCGGCTGGACGGGGTGAGGGTCACGGTCGCGGAAATCAACGAGCGCTCGTTCGCGATTTCACGGCGCTACTTCCACATGCCCGACGACGTCGAGTGCCATCTGGCGGACGGAGCGGCGTTCCTGCGCCGCACCCGCCGCAAGTTCGACGCCATCGTCGTGGACGCCTATGACGGCGACGAAATTCCCGCACAGCTGCGGACACCGTCCTTCTTCAGGCTGGTCAAAACGCGCCTCACGCCGCGCCGCGGATGCTTTTTCGTCAACGTGGTGATGTGCAACGACCGCGACCGGCATCTCGACCGGATCGGCGCCGCGATGTCCAAAGCGTGGTCCGGCGTCCGTCTGCTCGATGCGCCGCGAACCGTCGACCGCAACGCGGTCGCCATGGCCGGCGCCGTCGCCGGCTTCGGCCTGCCGAAAATCACCATCAAGCCGAAATGCGGACAGCGCCTGCTTGCCAAGGAAGTGAAGGCGATGCGATATCGCAAGCCGCGCAGCGACAGAGGTGCCGTCGGTTCCGGCCGAAGCTCGCACCGAGGGAGAAGCCCATGAACGTCGAGAACGCCGTCTATCCGACCGGCGAACGCATCCGGGAGTTGATGGGCGACGAAACCGCCGGTCCGATCGTGATGCTGAACCTGCTCAAGTTCCGCGCCAGGGCGCAGTATCCGGACGGACGCAAGAGCGAACTCAGCGGGCGCGAGGCCTACAATCTCTACGGCGAAGCGATGCGCAAGGTGGTGGAGCGCGAAGGCGGCAGGTTCGTCTTCATGGGTGAGGTCAAGTCGCTCGTGATCGGCGCGGTCGAGGATCTGTGGGACGTGACCGCGCTGGTGGAATATCCCTCGTCCGCCGTGTTCGCGCGGATCGCCAGCTCGCCGGAAGTCGCGGAGATCGGCGTCCACCGCGCCGCCGGGCTCGAAGGGCAGCTTCTGATCCGCGTCACCCAGCGACTCTAGAGCGACGGAGCCCCGCCATGCGCCGCGTGCCGACGATCGTGCTGGCTCTGATGATGCTCATCAATTTCGGGCGCGGCTGCATCCATGCCTTCGCGCCGGACGGCGGGGCGCACTCCATCGCCGGACTCGATCTTTCGCAGAATGGCCAGACGATCCTCAGCCTCTTTGCGGTGATGGGCTTTCAGCAGATCGTGATGGGCCTGTTCCAGCTCTACGTGCTCGCCTGGCGCCGCGAGCTCGTCGCCGTCGCGCTCGCGCTTCAGACGATCGAGACGGCGTTCGGCGTCGCCAACCTCTATTTCTATCGTCCGATGCCCGTGCCGGTGCCGGGCGCGCCTTTCAACGCCGTGCTTCTCGCACTTCTGGTAGCGGCGACGGCGCTCGCCTTCGCGCGCCCGTCTCAGAGCGCAGCGCGATAGGGCGTCATGTCCCAGTTGGGATAGCGCGACTGCGCGCGGGCGATCGTCGTCTTCGTCCAGAACGGATCGCCGGGCAGCTGCACGCCGAAACAGGCAAGCTGTTCCGGCGTGGCATGGTCGAAAATCTTTCGCCACGGCTTGGTGTGATGGAATTGCCAGGCGTGAAATCCGATGCTCTCGTCGCCCGCTTTCTTGAAGCACACCATGACGGCATAGCGATGCCCGTTGGGCGCCGTCAGGTTGGTGCCGCGGTGGTAGATATCGATCCCGTAGGGATTGATCGTGCCCGCGGGCCCGGCCGTGGACCGCTCATGCTGCCGCATTCCCTGCTGCAGGACGGCCTGCCGCTGCGGATCGATGTCCAGCGAGGCTTCGGGTCCGGCGATCTTCTCGGCGTCGGGACGGGTCACGTAGTGCATCGGCCCGTGCGCTTCGCTGACGTCGCTGAAATAGCAGAGGATGGTGATCGAGTTCTTCGTGGCGTCCTCGGAAGGCGCCGTCAGCGTGTGATTGCTGAAGTCGCAATGGAACGGCTGGTCATAGTCGGCATCGCCGGTGAACTTCGCCCAGGACTGGCATTGATAGAGATGGAGACGCTCGGCCCGCAGCGCGTCCTTGGCGAACGCGATCAGCGCCGGATGCACACCGATCAGGTTCAGCGCCGGCGAGCAGTCGAGCGGAACGGGCGCGACGCCGGTGAACTGGCGCGGGTTGAATCGGCCGACTTCGCCCTCTTTCTTCTTGTTCAGCGCTTCCGCTGCACCCTCCGTGCGGCCGAAGACCTGCTCGAAGTCGGCCTGCACGGCGGCGACTTCCTGCGGCGTGAAGAAATTGCGGATCGAAACGGCGCCTTCGCGGCGCCAGGTCTCGAGCTGTTCGGGAGAGTATCGCTTCGTCATGGGCATTTTCCGTCGCTCA
>Ga0335076_10007143_pt1 | contig 11261 bp, 10 predicted proteins | sample Lox_Sample_25_FD_206717 | JGI IMG/M metagenome (GOLD analysis project Ga0335076, IMG submission 206717) | Soil microbial communities from Loxahatchee National Wildlife Refuge, Florida, United States - Lox_Sample_2.5 | ecosystem: Environmental > Terrestrial > Soil > Wetlands | place: USA... | reverse complement strand
TGCACGCTCCCTTCGTTCCTCGCCCCGTTGCACTCATCGCGCTTACCAAGACGATCGTTTCATTACTAGACATCTCAAAGATATATCGTGATAGTCCGAAAGGCAAGCCCATGACCGGGTGGCCCTGAGCGGCTGGGAGTGGCCCTGAGCGGCCGGGGTGGGGGTCCTGAGCGGCTGGGGGTGATTCTGAGCAGGATTGGATGGCCCAGGTGGGGCGGGCCCGGTCCCGGTGCGGCTGCCCGGCCTCTCAGCTCGGCAGGTCAGCTCGGCAGGTCAGCTCGGCAGGATGATGCCCCGGCCGGCGGCGAACCGGGCGAAGTCGGCCTGGCCGACCAGCGCATCGCGCTGGCTGATCCCCGGCAGCCCGGAGGAGTTGTGGAACCTGAGCATGCCATCCACCACGCCGGTCACCAGGACAAGATGGCCGCCGCGCCCCGGCGGGGTCCGGCCGGACCACCGGATCCACGGGTGCACCGAGGCGATCACCGGCGTGCCCGCCCCGGCGAGGCCGACCAGATCCTCCACCGGGAGGTCCCGTCTGACCTCGGCCGCGATGCCCAGCTCGGCGCCCACCCACGCCACGAACGGCTGGTAGATCAGCCCCTGGACCCGATCCCCGTCGCGCACGTAGGCACCGTGGGCCAGGGCCCGCTCGACCAGGCGCATCGTCGGCGGCACGGGCCGGCCGCGCCAGGCCAGGATCATCTTCAGGCAGGCCATCCCGCACACCTTGTGCGACCAGAACTCGTACTCAGCGGGTGTTTTCGCGCCCGACGACGCCCAGCACGGGTCGTCGGCGGCGCGCAGCGATCCGTCCAGGAACCGGCCGACGAGCTGCGGCGACTCCCACTGCGAGAAGTAGGGCACGCCGGACAGGTCCGCGGTCACACCCGGACTATTCCAGGCCCGGGTCATCGTGGACGGCGGGTCCGGTCAGCCGCCGATCGCCGACATCGGCCGGGCCGGCTGCAGGAAGCCGGGCTCGTTGATCCCGTGGCCGGGCAGTTTCGCCGCAACGGCGCGGCGCCAGATCCCGGCCAGCTCCTCGTCATCGGCCCCCGACCGCATCGGATCGCGCAGGTTGCTCTCGGTGCGCGCGAACAGGCAGTTGCGTACCTGGCCGTCAGCGGTGAGCCGCACCCGGTCGCATGCCCCGCAGAAGGGCCTGGTCACCGACCCGATTATGCCCACCCGGACCGGGCCGCCATCCACCAGGAACGTCTCGGCGGGCGCCGAGCCCCGGGCACGCTCATCGTCGGGGGTGAGTGAGAACTCCGCCGACAGAGCCACCAGGATCTCATCGGCGGTGATCATGTCTTCCCGGCGCCAGCCGTGCTGCGCGTCCAGCGGCATCTGCTCGATGAACCGCAGCTGGTACCCGCGCTCCACGCAGAACCGCAGCAACGGCGCCGCCTCGTCGTCGTTGACGCCACGCATCAGCACCGTGTTCACCTTGACCGGCGTCAGCCCAGCTCCGGCCGCCCCGGCCAGCCCGGCCAGCACGTCGCCGAGCCGGTCCCGCTTGGCGAGCGTGCGGAAGACCTCCGGGCGGAGCGTGTCGAGTGAGACGTTGATGCGATCCAGGCCGGCCTGCTTGAGAGGGGCGGCCAGCCGGGCGAGCCCGATCCCGTTGGTGGTCAGCGAGATCTCAGGCCGGGGCCGGAGCGCGGCGGTGCGGGCGACGATATCCGGCAGCCCACGGCGCAGCAGCGGTTCCCCGCCCGTGAAGCGGATCTCGGTGATGCCCAGCCGCTCGACCCCGATCCGGGCCAGGCGGACCACCTCGTCGTCGGTCAGCAGCGTCGGGGCGGGCAGCCAGTCCAGGCCCTCCGGCGGCATGCAGTACGAGCAGCGCAGGTTGCACCGGTCGGTCAGAGACACCCGCAGATCGGTCGCGATCCGTCCGTACGAATCAGCGAGCAACCTCTCGTCACCTCCTCAGCCAGCCGCGTGCGCTGGTCATCAGCGCAACCGTGGGCGCTACCCCCGAATTCCTCAGCCTATGCGCCACGGTCCAGTTAGTGCGATCTCCGCCAGCCACCGCGGCCGGGGGTGTCCAGGCCAGGGCACGCGGGCCGGGGGGCAACACGGCCCGTGGTAGGGCCAATGTGGTGCTGTACGGTGATCCATTCGCGGACAATGGAGTCATGGTTGCGGAAACTGCTGTCTGGCGCGATCAGCTCACCTCGCAGGAACGGGCCGAACTCGGGCGCGGCGGCGACGGCGTCATCCCGCTCCGCCGGCCGGACATCCTGGTGGTGGGCGGGGGGATCGCGGGTGTGGCTACCGCGGCCGCCTGCCACGAGGCAGGCCTGGGTTCCGTGCTCCTCATCGAGGCGGGGCGGCTGGGCTCGGGCGCCACCGGCGGGGCCGCGGGGCTGCTCACCCCCGAGCCGCACGAGTGGAGCGATCCGGAACCGTTCGTGGAGCTGGCCAGGGCCAGCCTGGACCGGTGGAGCCAACTCGACCAGACCGTGCCGGGCGGGGTCGGCCTGGTCGAGCTGGAATGGATCGGCCTGGCGCCCGACCCGGGCGGCTTCGCGCCGCACCTGCAGCCCGCGGTTGAATGGCTCGACCCGGACGAGGTGGCCAGCCTGGTCCCGGGCCTGGCCCGGCCGATGGCGGGCGCGCTCATCCGCCACCAGGCCCGGGTCAACCCGCTGCGCTCGCTGGCCAGGCTGGCTTCCGTGCTGCCGGCCATCGCCACCGGCATCGCGGCCATCTCGGTCACCATCAGCGGCGACAGAGTGGTCTCGGTCACCACCACCTCCGGCGACATCCACCCCGGGGCGGTGGTCTTCGCCACCGGGCTGCCGCCTCTGCTTGACGGGCTGCCGCTTGACCTGCCGGCCAGCCAGGTCAAGGGCCACCTGCTGGCCACCGAGCCGACCCCGCTGCGCCTGCCGGGCACGGTCGCCCCGGTGGCCACACAGCTGGAGGATGGGCGGCTGCTGGTCGGCGGCACCTTCGACGCCGGCGATGAGACCCCCAAGGTCCGGCCGGACGTGATCGAATCCATCCTCGCGGCTCTGTACGCGACCCTGCCCGCTGTCCGCGGCCTGAAGGCCGCCTACCAGTGGTGCTGCTTCCGCCCGCGCCACCCCGACGGGCGCCCGGTCATCGACCGCGTTCCCGGCCTCAGCAACGCGTGGCTCACCTCCGGCCACTTCCGGACCGGGATCCTGATGGCACCGATCACTGCGCACGTGATCTCCCGCTGGATCGCCAGCGACCAGCCGCCGGACGAGGCCGCCGCCTGGAGCAGCGCCCGGTTCGCCGACCGTCGGCTGACCGGCCACTGACCCGGCCGGCGATCTTGCCCTGCTGGCCGCCGCATAACCATCCGTCACGGGGGTAGGCGGGAGCGGCAGGTATCAATCCCGCCGGCAGGGAGTGAATCTCATGACCAGGATGCTGTATGTTCCCCGCAGCCGTGGCGCCGTCAGCGGCCTGCTGCTGGTGCTGCTCGGGCTGTGGGGCGCTCTGATCCCGCTCGTCGGCCCCTATTTCCACTACGCCTACACCCCCGACACCGCCTGGACGTTCACCCACGGGCGGATCTGGCTGGAGATCGTGCCCGGGGCGGCCACGTTCCTCGGCGGGATCATCCTGCTGGTCAGCGCCTCGCGGCCGATGGCCATGTTCGGTGCGTGGCTGGCGGCCGCTGGGGGCGCGTGGTTCGCGCTCGGCACGGTGCTCAGCCCGATCTGGCCGGCCGCGAGCACGCTGAATCCGGGTTCCCCGGTCGGCACCACCACGCTGCTCCGGCAGGTTGAGCACCTCGGGTTCTTCACCGGCCTCGGCGTGGTGATCGTGTTCGTGGCCGCGCTGGCGCTCGGCCGGATGACCGTGGTCGGAGCGCGTGAGGTGCGGATGGCCGAGCGCGAGGCCATCGCCGAGCCGGAGCCGGTGGCGGCCGCCGACACGGCCGACACGACCAGCACGACCGCCACGACCGCCACGACCGCCACGGCCACCGGCCGATCCAGCGGGCGGACCCCGCGGTATACGTTCGGCCGGCTGGCCGCGCGGCGCCCTTCATAAGACCGCGGCTGTAAGGCCGCCGCTCATAAGACCGCCGTTGCCCCGCAGCGCCGCCACCAGCGGGGCCAGCGCCATCGCGCTGGCACGCCCGGCGTCTTCCCGATCGCACAGCGTGTCCGGCCATGCGTTGTCGGCTCGGGGCGGGACAATCGATACTGTGAGCGAAAACCGCGAACGCATCCGCATTGTCGGGTCTGTCCCGGTCGACGACGACACGATGATCTGGATCGACCACGTGTTCACGGTGGGCGCCAGCCCTGACGACGACCCGGGCTACGTCGGCCTGACCGTCACCGAAGACGACGCCGCCGACGCGGAGCGCGGACGGCTCGGCGCCCGGGCAACCTGCCTGCTCACCGCCGCGGAGGCACTGCTGCTGGCCGACCGCCTCCAGCGCGCCGCGCACCTCGTCCTCGAGACCGACGAGGACCTGCCCGACCCCGAGCGCGAGTACCGGCGCCACCGCGGCAGCGAGGACAGCCTGCCCGGTCAGCCGGTGTAGAGGCCGTCGATGTCGTCGGCGTACTTGGCGTGCACGACGCGGCGCTTCAGCTTGAGGGTGGGGGTCAGCTCCTCGGTGTCCGCCGTCCATTCCACCGGCAGCAGCCGCCAGCGCTTCACCTGCTGGACCCGGGCCAGCCGCTCGTTCGCGGCGCCCACCGCCGCCCCGACCTCCGCGAGCACCGCCGGGTCGGTGGCCAGCTCGGCCAGCGAGCCGGCCTCGATGCCGTGCGCCTTAGCCCAGGCGGGGGCGACCTCGCCGTCCAGCGTGAGCAGCGCCACCACGTAGGGACGCCGGTCACCGAAGGCCAGCGCCTGGCCGATGACCGGGTGGACCACCAGGAGGTTCTCGACCGCCGCCGGTGACACATTCTCACCGCCGGAGGTGATGATCAGTTCCTTCTTGCGGTCCACCACCGACAGGAACCCGTCCTCGTCGAGGCCGCCGATGTCGCCGGTGTGCAGCCAGCCCTCTGCGTCGATGAGGGCCGCGGTCTGGTCGGGCAGGTTGAGGTAACCCGGGGTGGTGAGCGGGCCGCGCACGAGGATCTCGCCATCTTCGGCGATCCGGACCTCCATCCCGCGGAACACCCGGCCGACCGTGCCGAGCTTGTAGGCGTCCGGGGTGTTCGCGGTGAACGCGCCGGTCGTCTCGGTCATCCCGTAGACGTCCAGGATCGCCATGCCCAGGCCGGCGAAGAACTCGCTCACGTCCGGCGGCAACGGCGCGGCCGCGCTGGCCACCGCCTCCGCCTCGCCGAGGCCGAGCAGCGACCGGATCGGCGCCAGCACGGCCTGGTCGGCCCGGGCGAACTCCTCGTCCAGGCCGGGCGGTGCCGAATGGCCGAACTGGCGGCTCTCGACGTAGCGCCGCCCGGTATCCATGGCGCGGGCGACGGCCTCCCGCTTGCTCTCATCCTGCTCCATGGTGAGCAGCCCCTGGATGCCGGCCCGCACCTTCTCCCACACCCTGGGCACGCCGAAGAAGCCGGTCGGCTTGGCCGCCCCGACCACGCCGATCAGCTCGGTCGCCACCGGGCAGAAGTGCACGTGACCGGCGGTGGCGAGGGGCAGGTAGATGGTGATCATGCGCTCGGCGATGTGGGCCAGCGGCAGGTAGGACACCGAGCGTCCCCCCATGGCCACCGAGCCGTTGGCGATCGTCACCACCACCTCGTAGAGCACGTTGTGGTGGGTGAGCAGCACCCCTTTGGGGTTGCCGGTGGTGCCCGAGGTGTACAGCAGGGTCACCGGGTCCTCCGGCCGGATGGCCGCGATCCGCGCGCTGACCGGCCCGGGGTCGGCCGCGAACCGCTCCTGGCCCATTGCGGTGAAGTCGGCCCAGGTCAGGTACTGATCCCCGGCCGGGCAGGCGGCCGGGTCCCTGACCACGATCTTCTTCAGGCCGGGCAGGCGGTCGAGGACCTGCTGCCAGCGGGCGAGCTCCCCGGCACCGTCCAGCACCGCGATCCTGACGTCGCAGTCCCCGGCCACGTAGGCGATCTGCTCCGCGGCCAGGGTGGCGTAGAACGTGACCGGGGTCCCGCCCGCGTGCAGCGCGCCGAGGTCGGCGAGCACGTGCTCGGCGCAGTTGGGGAGCATCAGGGCCACCCGTTCACCCTTGGCCAGGCCCAGGGCCGCGAACCCGGCGGCCAGCTCCAGGGCCTGCTGCCGGGTCTGCCCCCAGGTCAGGGTCTGCCAGCCGCCGCCGTCGCCCGGCGCCTGGTTGGACAGGGCCGGCGCGTCACCCGAGCTCTCCGCGGTCGCCCGCAGCAGGTCGCAGACCGTCCGGCCGGCGATGTCGCGCTCGATCTCGGCCCGCTGCCGGAGTATCTCGGTCGTCACGGTGATCCTCCCCTTCGTCCCCGGGCCCCGGCGGCCGCTGCCAGGTCCCGGTCCTGCACGAATGCCACCACGTTGCGGCCGGCGCCGCAACCTCCGGCGCCACATGATCGCCTCGGGCGTTACCGGCGCTCCGGGCGGCGCCGCGGCCGGGTACTACGGTCGACCGCATGGCCTCTGGAACCGAGCACCTCGCCCCCGGTCTGTACGACTACCTCATCGGCCACAGCACACCTCCCGACGCCCTGCTGCAGGATCTGATCTCCGAGACCGCCGAGCGCTTCCCCGGCAGCACCCGGCTGCAGATCGGCCCGGAACAGGGCACGTTCATGACCATGCTGGCCGGGGCCATGGGCGCCCGCCGCGCGATCGAGATCGGCACCTTCACCGGCTACTCGTCGATCTGCCTGGCCCGCGGGATGCCCGCCGACGGCAGGCTCCTCTGCTGCGATATCAGCGAGGAGTGGACGTCGGTGGCCCGTACCTACTGGCAGAAGGCCGGCCTGGCCGACCGGATCGAGCTGCGCCTCGGCCCGGCGCTCGACACCTTGCATGCGCTGCCGCCCGGGGAATCGTTCGACCTCGCGTTCATCGACGCGGACAAGACCGGGTACGCCGGCTACTGGGCGGAGATCGTCCCGCGCGTACGCCCCGGCGGCCTGATCCTGGTGGACAACACCCTGCTGCACGGGCGCATCTTTCTCCCGGAACCGGATCCCGACGCCGCCGCCATCAGGCAGTTCAACGAGCTCGTGCTCGCCGACGACCGGGTAATGCTGGCCCTTCTCCCGGTCGGCGACGGCCTCACCGTGGCACGCCGGAAATGAGACGGCCGGAAAGCCATAGAAGTTCGTCATCGGGACCCGGCCCCGGGCCCGTCTCGGCCACAATGACCGGATGGGTGCCGGTAGCGACCCGGTCTATCTCCGGGTGCTGGAAGACCTGCGGGCGCAGATCCGTGACGGCGTGCTTGAGCCGGGAGCGCGGGTCCCGTCTCGCAACGGGATCATCGCCCGCTACGGGGTCGGCGAGACCGCCGCCAAGCATGCGCTGCAGGTCCTGGCCACCGAGGGACTGATCGAAGCCCGGGCCGGATCGGGGTCCTACGTGCGCCAGGCGCCCGCCGTCGCCCGCCTCGAGCATGGCCGGCCGTGCTTCCCCGGGTCCCCGTTCGGCCTGGCCGAGGGGCGGCCGGCCCTGGACTGCGAGCACCGGACGCAGCGGGTGCTCCCGCCCCGGCCGGTGGCGCGCAGGCTGGGGCTGGCCGAGGACCAGCCGGTAACCAGGACCAGGTACCTGCTCACCGCCGACGGCACGCCGGTCCAGCTGGCGACGAGCTACGAGCCGGCCGAGGTGACGGCCGGCACCGTTGTCGCGTCTCCGGAGGAGGGTCCGCTGGCCGGCCGGGGCGTGGCGGAACGGATGGCGGCCATCGGCGTGACCGTCGACCAGCTGGTCGAGGACGTCTCGGTGCGGCCCGCCGCCAGCACGGAGGCGGCGGCGCTCGGCATCCAGGCGGGCGCCCCGGTACTGGTGGTGACCGGTGAGCACCGGGCCGACCAGCGCGCGGTCGAGACCAGCGAGATCGTGATCCCCGCGGACCGGTTCACGCTCCGCTACCGGATCCCCGTCAGCCAGGCCGACGGTGGCCGGGCCGACGGCGGCCCGCTGGCCACCGTGCCGGCCGTGGTGGCGAGCGCCGCTCCGGCCGGTGCGGGTATGCCGGCATGATCCGTCCGGCACGGGCGGATGACATCCCGGCGATCCACCAGATGATCAGGGACCTGGCCAGCTTCGAGCGGAGCCTGCACGAGGTCACCGCGACCGAGGACGATCTGCGCGCGGCCCTGCTGGGCGGGCCGCCGTCGCTGTTTGCGCACGTCGCGGACGAAGACGGCCAGCCGGTGGGCTTCGCGCTGTGGTTCCTCAGCTACTCGACCTGGCTGGGCAGGCACGGGATCTACCTGGAAGATCTCTACGTCAAGCCGGAGCACCGCGGCCAGGGCCACGGCCGGGCGCTGCTCGCGGAGCTGGCCAGGATCTGCGCCGAGCGCGGGTACCCGCGCCTGGAATGGGCGGTCCTGAACTGGATCTCCCCCGCCCGCCGCTTCTACGAGTCGCTGGGCGCGGTGCCGATGGACGAATGGACGGTCTACCGGCTGACCGGCCCCGCCCTGCACGCGCTGGCCAGCGGCCGGCGCTGACCAGGCAGGTCACCGGCGGCCGCCCGGCGTGTCTTGTCCCCGGCGGCCCGACCTGCAATGGTTTGCATAACGGCGCGCGGAGCGGGAGAAGGGGTGCCCATGAGCGTGGACGCCGACGTGGTGGTGGCTGGGGCCGGGCACAACAGCTTGCTCACCGCGTGCTACCTGGCCAAGGCGGGCTACCGCTGCCTGGTGCTTGATGCCCGGTCCATTCCGGGCGGCGGCGCGGCCACCGAGGAGCTCGTGCTGCCCGGGTTCGGCATCGACACCTGCGCCACCGGCCACACCATGATCCGGGTCAACCCGGCGCTGCTGGCCGACGAGCTCGGGCTCATCTCCGGCTACGGGCTCAGCTACGCCGAGCCCGACCCGGTGGAGCAGGTGGCCTTCCCCGACGGCGAGCAGCTCACCATGTGGCTGGACCGCGAGCGCACCATCGAGGAGGTGGCGCGGTTCTCGGCCGCGGACGCCGCCGCCTACCGCCGCCTGCTGGACGAATACGACGAGGTCAAGTCCATCTTCAGCCGGTCGCAGTTCACCCCGGTCGGCTTCGGCCCGTCACTGGAGGCCATGCTCGCCGACCACCCGCGCGGCCGGATCTGGGCCCGGCGGCGGCAGCTGTCCGCGGTGGAGGTGGTCCGGCACGAGTTCACCGACCGGCACGTCCAGGCGTTCCTGCTCTGGATGGCGTTCCAGGTTTTCCAGCCGGTCGATATGCCCGGCTCCGGCGTACTCCCCTACCAGCAGACCTTCGGCCGCCAGCAGCGCAGCTGGTCGATCCCGATCGGCGGGTCCGGGCGGCTCACCGCGGCGCTGACCGGCTACCTGGCCGACCACGGCGGCACGGTGCTGTGCGGCCGCCGGGTCACCCGGCTGCTGCTGGAGGACGGGCGCTGCGCCGGCGTGGAGACCGACGGCGGCGAGCAATACCGGGCCGGCACCGCCGTGGTGTCCACCATCCACGCCGTTCACCTGCGGGACATGGCGCCGGCCGACGCCTGGCCGGAGGAGTTCCACTACGGCATCGACACCTACGACGTGGGCGTGCCCGGGTTCGCCACCTACTACTGCACCACCGCCGCCCCCGCGTTCGCCTCGCCGCACGGCCCCCGCAGCGCGGTGTCGGCCGGGATGGCCGGCTGGCCGGAGGACATGATCCAGCTGGGCGCCGACCTGCGGGCCGGCCGGTTCCTGGCCGACCCGGCCTGGGTGCTGGTGGCGACCCCGACCCTGGTCGACCCGGGCCGGGCCCCGGCCGGCGGGCACACGGTCAAGGTGCTCACCCCGCAGACCTACCAGCTGCCGGCCGGCATGGGCGACTGGGACACGGTCAAGGAGCGGCACGCGCGGCACCTGCTGGAGACCCTGCGCCGGCACGCGCCGAACTTCACCGACGAGGTGATCCTGGGCCAGCTGACCAAGTCCCCCGCCGACATCGAGCGGCTCAACCCGCACATGATCCACGGCGCGTTCCATGGCGGGAACCGCGGCCCGGCGTTCAGCGGGCCGCTGCGGCCGGCGCCGGGCTGGGCCAGCCACCGGATGCCGATCCCGGGCCTGTACCAGACCGGCGGCAGTACCCACCCCGGCGGCTCGATCACCGGCGCCCCCGGCCGCAACGCGGCCATCGTGCTGCTCACCGACCTCGGTCACGACCCGGCCGCGGTGATGTCGGCCCCGGCCGGTGTCACCACGGCGGCACCGGGCGGGCCACGTGCCTGACGCCCAGGTCGCCTCGGCCATCGCCAACTGGGGACCCAGGTTCACCGCCCAGGGCGTGGACCCAAACGACTTCGCCCGGGTCACCAGCGGCATCGAGCGCTGGGAGGACTGGCTGGACGCCTGGTGCGCCAACGGGCACGACCACGCCGAACTCGCCCGGCAGGCGGACAGCCGCGGCGGGCGCCGGACGGCGGGCGAGGCGTGGGTCGCCGCGGCGCTCAGCTACCACTTTGGCAAGTTCGTGTGGATGATCGACATGGACCGCCACGACGAGGCGGCCGGCCGCGCGGTGGCCGCGATGACCGAGGCGCACCGGCTGCTCGACCCGACCGCCGAGCGGATCGAGATCCCGTTCGGCGGTGCCGCCATGGCCGGCAACCTGCGGCGGCCGCCGGGCATCACCCGCCCGCCGCTGGTGCTGCTGATCGCCGGCCTGGACTCCACCAAGGAGGAGTTCTTCGCGGTGGAGAACATCTTCCTGGCCCGGGGCATGGCGACCTTCTCGCTGGACGGCCCCGGGCAGGGCGAGACGGCGCGCGGGCTGAAGATCCGGCCCGATTTCGAGGCCCCGGTGGCGGCCACGCTCGACGTGCTGTGCGAGCGGCCGGACCTGGACGGCGAACGGGTCGGACTGCTCGGGGTCAGCCTGGGCGGCTACTACGGCGCCCGGGCGGCGGCCTTCGAACCGCGCCTGACGGCGGCGGTCGTCTCCGGCGGTTGCTACGACTACGGCGCGCTGATCCGTGACCGGTCCCCGCACAGCTTCGCCACGTTCGCCTACGGGTGCGGCGCCGCCACCCGGGAAGAGGCCTACGAGGTCGCCGAACGGATGACGCTGGCCGGTGTGGCGGAGCGGATCACCACGCCGATGGTGGTGGTCTTCGGCAAGCGCGACCGGCTCGTCCCGTGGCAGCACGCGGCCCGGCTGGCTGAGGAGGCGCCCGGCGC
>Ga0335076_10007142_pt1 | contig 11261 bp, 8 predicted proteins | sample Lox_Sample_25_FD_206717 | JGI IMG/M metagenome (GOLD analysis project Ga0335076, IMG submission 206717) | Soil microbial communities from Loxahatchee National Wildlife Refuge, Florida, United States - Lox_Sample_2.5 | ecosystem: Environmental > Terrestrial > Soil > Wetlands | place: USA: Florida... | reverse complement strand
AACGATGTCGTCGGCGAAACGCACGATGATCACATCACCATGAGCTTGCCGATCCCGCCAGTGCCGGGCCCACAGATCAAAGACGTAGTGCAGGTAGACGTTCGCGAGCAGGGGGGATGCGCTGGCCCCTTGCGGGGCTCCCTCCTCGCTTGCCGACCACGACCCGTCCTCGATCACTCCCGCGTTCAGCCATTTCTGGATGAGCCGCAGGACCCGCTTGTCCGCGATCCGATGCTCGACGAACCTGCGGAGCCACTCGTGGTCGATGGCATCGTAAAAGCCACGGATGTCCGCGTCGAGTATCCAGTTCACCTTCCTCTTCTCGATCCCGACCGCCAGCGCATCGAGTGCGTCGTGGGGCTTGCGCCCCGGCCGGAACCCGTAGGAGAAGCCGAGGAAGTCCTCCTCGTAAATGGCGTTCAGCACCTCGACCACCGCCCGTTGGACGATCTTGTCCTCCAAGGTGGCGATGCCGAGCGGTCGTTGCCGCCCGTCTGGCTTCGGTATGTACACCCTGCGAGAGGGGCTCGCCCGGTAGGCACCGCTGTGGACCCGGCGGAGCAGGTCTTCGAGGTTCGCCCGGAGATCCTGCCCGTAGGCGGCCCACGTCACCTGATCCACCCCCGGAGCGGCCTTCGGGCTGATCGCCGCGTAGGCCGCCCACAGGCGGTCGAGGTCGACGTGGTGCAGCAGCGCCGTGAATCGCGCTCCCTTGTCCTTTCGTGCAGCTCGGCGCACACGCTCCAGCGCACTTGACGCGCCATCATCCCGGCTCAGCGTCCGGGGCGCGTTTTGCCGGCCCGTGTTCCCCTTGGCCAGCCGCCTTTCCTCCACCAGCTCCGCCACCGGCTGCCCGGTCTTGTTCGCCAGCTTCGCAGGTACTACGCGGCTGTCAGACTTCCCGCGGTCGTTCATCTCGGGCTTACCGCCTCAGCGTTCCCCGAGCGGCCCGCCCAGCCATCACCGCATGACGGGCAACCGCGGGATCTCCCGGTTCTCGCACCTGAAGACTCAACGCATGCACAGGCTCTTTGACCGCGCGGGGTCCGCTGGCAGCTCGCGATAACGCGGCCAGCGATGTTGCCTTCCGGCCACTGGGACGGCGTCGGCACCCCGGACTGATGATTTCGCGGCTCAATAACCCAGCCTACGTCTCCCTCTGTCAACGCTTCGCCTGCGTCCTCACGGGCGCCGACGCATGACCCGAGGTCACCGTGGATCGCTACTCCTTCGATGCAGGACGTTCTCATGTCCCTTCTCCAGGCCGGTTTATCCCGGCGCTCACCAGCCGCTTCTCCACGGCATGGTCGGCGTGGATCTGGACCGGGGTGAAGCTGACGTGGTTCTGTGTGTTCATCGAGAGGTCCTCTCGAGGTGTAGGCGGCGTGCTGGACGCCTCCCGCGTGCGCGGCCCTCACGTGCGGGTCGGCTCAATCGCGGGCTCGGTGCTGACTGGCTGCCCCTGGGCTGCCGCGGCCGGGTCGGCCAGGTCCTCGCGGCGGACCCGGATGGCGATCGCGGCGATGACGAAGGCGGCCAGCGCGATCCCCGAGGCGGCCAGGAACCCGCGGGTGGCGCCAACGGCCAGGGCGTTGTGGTAGATCGCTGCCTGGCCGTGAGCGGTGGCCAAGGTTTGGTGGCCGGCCCCCGCCTGGGCGGCCGCCGCGGCCTGGCTGCGGACGCTGTCGGCGACCGCGGTCCAGGCCACCGTGCCCAGCGCGGCCAGCCCGATCGCGCCGCCGACCACCTGGCCGGCGTTGAGCAGGCTGGAGGCCAGCCCGGAGTCCTGGTCGCGGACCCGGCTGAGCGCCACCAGCGACAGCGGCACGAACAGCAGGCCCATCCCGACCGCGGTCACCAGCATCGGGCCGAGCAGGCCGCCGGCATAGGTGCTGTGCACGCCGAGGCGGGAGAACCAATACATGCCGGCGGCGGTGATGGCCGTGCCGGACAGGATCAGCGGCCGGGCGCCGGTGCGGGCGATCACCTGGCCGGCGACCACCGCCACCACCACCACCACGATCGCGACGGCGATGGGCAGGAAGGCCACGCCGGTCTTGACCGCGCTGTAGCCCAGCACGTCCTGGACGAAGATGGTCAGGAAGAAGAACAGGCCGAACAGGGCGGTGCCGATGAGCAGCATGATCAGGTAGGCACCCGAGCGGCTGCGGTCGGCGAAGATCCGCAGCGGCATCAGCGCGTGGGTGCTGCGCGCCTCGATGAACACGAAGCCGACCAGCAGCACGGCCGCTGCCGCCAGCGAGGCGACGACCTTGGGGTCGGCCCAGTGCGCGACGCCGCGCTGGTCGGTGCCCGCGTTGGACAGGCCGTAGACCAGCAGCGCCACCCCGGCGGTGCCGGTGAGGGCGCCGGGCAGGTCGAATCGGCCGCGGCGGCGGGCGGAGGAGGCCAGCGCGAACGGGACGGCGGCAGCGGTCAGCACCCCGATCGGCACGTTCACGAACAGCACCCACCGCCAGGACAGGTAGCTGGTCAGCAGGCCGCCGCCGATCAGGCCGACCGCCGCGCCGCCGCCGCTCATCGCCGCGACCACGCTCATCGCCCTGTTCCGGGCCGGGCCCTCGGCGAAGGTGGTGGCAATCAGCGCCAGCGAGGTAGGCGCGATCAGCGCGCCGCCGATGCCCTGCGCCGCCCGGGCCGTCAGCAGCCAGGCCTGAGAGGTGGCAAAGCCCCCGGCCAGCGAGGCGGCCGAGAACAGCCCCAACCCAGCGATGAACACCCGGCGGCGGCCCAGCAGGTCCCCGGCCCGGCCGCCGAGCAGCAGCAGCCCGCCGAAGCTGAGCGCATAGGCGTTCCAGCACCACCATCAGCTGCGCGGTGGCGATGACGGTCAGCGCCAGGCCGAGGCGGCGGTTAGCGGCGCTGGCAGATCGGGTTGCGGACATTCCGATCCTCCCTAACGTTCCCGGGGCGCGCAGGCCCCGCCGCGGCCCCGGAGGGCGCCCGGGTAACAGATCATCCCCGGGCGGTAGAAGGGGACGCTGCCGCCAGGCGTCACCCGAAAGTGGACATGGCCGGTGGAATCTTGGCGGGCGATGCGCGGCACCAAGGTGCCGCGCCGGATCATCCTGTCGGCGCGCCGGGCAGAGGTGGGTCCAGCAGCCAGGGGAGAAGTAGACCCCGAACAGCCCGGCTGCCCAGCGCTGCAGCCCGGCCCGGCGTTTGCGGCCGGCGTCAGGGGGGAATGGGCCGGTCCGGCTGACTTACGATGGTCCTTCCAGGAGCGATACGGAGGATCGCCGGAGGCGCAGAGCGTGCAGGCGAGCGATGGCTGAGCCGCGCGCGGCTGTCCCAGCCGAGACAGCCGCGCCCGAGCGCGATGTCCTGCTGGCTACCAAGCTGCATATGCCCGCACCGCGGCCGGGCCTGGTGCCACGGCCGCGGCTGTCCGGACAACTCGATGAAGGCCTGGCGCGCGGGGTGGTCCTGGTGTGCGCGCCAGCCGGATACGGAAAGACGGTCTTGCTGGCGGACTGGGCCCGGCGCGGCGAGCACGCGGCCGCGTGGCTGTCGCTAGATGCTGACGATAACGACCCGGTCCGGTTCTGGCGCCACGTGGTGGCCGCCCTGGACCAGATACACGCAGGAATCGCCGGGCGCGTCAGTCCGCTGGCCGGACCCCCGGCACCGTCATCGTTCGAAGGGCTGGTCGCCGCGCTGATCAACGAGCTGGACGCCCAGCCCGGCGACGGCGGGACGCTGCTGGTCCTCGACGACTACCACGTCATCGTTTCCCAGCAGGTGCACGACTCGCTGCGGTTCTTGCTGGAGCACCGGCCGCCGGGACTGCGCCTGGTGCTGACCAGCCGCGCCGACCCGCCGCTGGCGCTGGCCCGGCGGCGGGCCCGCGGGCAGCTGGCCGAGCTGCGCGCCGGTGAGCTGCGGTTCACCGCTGATGAGGCGGCGGCGTTGCTGCAGCAGGTGGCCGAAGCACCTGGCATGGTCCTGCCTGACGCCGACGTGGCGGCGCTGGCTGCGCGGACCGAAGGGTGGGCCGCCGGGCTGCAGCTCGCGGGCCTGTCGCTGCGTGGCCAGCCGGATATCACCGGGTTCGTGGCCGCGTTCACCGGCAGCCACCGGTACGTCCTGGACTACCTGACCGAGGAGGTGCTCGAGCGCCAGCCCGTGCAGGTGCGCGCCTTCCTGCTGGAGACCTCGGTGCTGGAACGGCTGTCCGGCCCGCTGTGTGACGCGGTCACCGGCCGCACCGGGAGCCAGGCGCTGCTGGACCAGGTGGAGCGGGCTGGGCTGTTCCTGGTGCCTTTGGATGAGGTCCGCGGCTGGTGGCGCTACCATCACCTGTTCGCCGACCTGCTCCGCGCCCGCCTGCAGACCGAACAGCCCGGCCAGGTGGCACAGCTGCACCGCAACGCGGCTGCCTGGCACGAAGAGCACGGCCTGGCCGAGGAGGCGATCCGGCACGCGGTGGCGGCCGGGGAAATGCTCTGGGCCGCGCGGCTGATCGAGCGGCAATTCGACACGGTCTCCGGTCTGCGCGGCGAGGGGACGACGATTCAGCGGTGGCTGGCTGCGCTGCCCGCCAGCCTGGTCCGGTCCCGTCCCCGGTTGCTGCTGGCGCAGGCCCAGCTGGCCGCCGCCGCGGGCCACGTAGAGGCGGTGCAGCGCTTGGTGGAGGCGGCCGAGCGCGCCTATGCCGGCACGGCGGAGGAGCCGTTCGAGCCTCCTGCTGGACCGGCCGGCAGCCTGCTGGTGAACATCCCGGCGCTGATCGCGGTCCATCACAGCCTTCTGGCCATGCTCCGCGGGGACGCCGAGGCCACGGATGTGTTCGCGTCGCAGGCCCTGGCCGAGCTGAACGAGGGCGAGCGGCTGCTGGAGTACGTGGCCCGGTTCAACCTGGGCATAGCCGACTGGTTCCGCGGCCGGCTCGCGGACGCCGAGCGCGTCTTCGTGCCCAGCATCGCCGGGTGGGCCGACAGGCCCACCATCACGGTCTGGGGCCGGCACATACTCGGCCAGGTCCAGCGCGCCCAAGGCCACCTGGACGCGGCCGCCCTGGCCTGCCAGCAGGCCCTGGAGACCACCGCGCCGCCAGGCCGGCCGCCAGTGCCGGCCGCCGGCCCGGCGTATGCGGGCCTGGCCGAACTGGCCTACCAGCGCGACGAGCTCGACGCTGCGCTGCGGCACGTGACCGAGGGCATCGCGTTGTGCCGGCAGCTGGCCTATACCCCGCCGCTGGCCGCGAGCCTGGTGACGCTGGCGTGGATCCGGCAGGCCACCGGCGACCCGGCCGGGGCGCATGAGGCGATGGGCGAGGCCGGGCAGGCCGCACCGGGGCCGCCGGGCCTGCTCAACCCGGTCCCGGCGCAGCGGGCGCGGCTGCTGCTGGCCCAAGGTGACCTGGCCGCCGCCGCCCGCTGGGCTACCGAACGCGACCTCGGCCCCGACGAGCCTTACTACCCCCGTGAGCCGGGTCACCTGCTCCTGGCCCGGGTCCTGCTTGCCCAGGATCGGCCCGGTCGGGCGCTGGCGCTGCTGGACCGGTTGCACGCAGCCGCAGCGGCCCAGGACCGGGCCGGCAGCCTGATCGAGATCGGCGCGCTGCGGGCGCTGGCGCTAGCGGCCACCGGTGACGAAGCGGGCGCGGTCACCGCCCTGGCCGGAACGCTCATGCTGGCCTGCCCTCAGAACTATGTCCGGGTCTTCGCCGACGAAGGCCCGCCGATGGCCGCGCTGCTCGGCCGACTCATCGCCGCCCAGCGCACCGGCCAGGCGGCTGCCGGCGTCCCGCTCGGCTACCTGGCCCGGCTCCAGCGGGCCTTCGGCGCCGGGCCTCCCGCGCCACAACCAGGCCGGGACACCGCCGCGGTACCCGGCATCGTCGACCCGCTGACCAGCCGCGAGCTGGAAATCCTGGTCATGCTGGCGGCGGGCCAGTCGAACCAGGCCATCGCCAGCGAGCTCTTCGTCACGCTCGACACGGTCAAGAAGCACGTCGGGCACGTCCTGGGCAAGCTCGGCGCGGCCAACCGCACCGAGGCCGTCGCCCGGGCCCGGGACCTGGGCCTGATTCCCTGACCGGCCGTCCCCGGCAGGCCCTGCGCCGTGCTGGGCAGCCTCGCACGAGGACCTGGCGCGCCCACCACCGCCCGTTCAGGAAAATCCCTAGTCCGAACGGGCCGTGGTGCTACGGTCCCGGCCCCCGGCGTCGGCTCGCGGCCGCAGGGTGTCCTACTGGGCGCGCCGGGGGCGGCCACGGGCGCGCTTCCGCACGATGACCGCGCCGCAGATGCTGCTCAGGGGACCGGCCTGAAGGCGTCGTCAGGAAACCAGGCCCAGGTCCCGCGCCCGGTCGACCGCCTCGGTGCGGTTGCCGCGCCGAGCTTGCCCAGGACGGCCCGGCGCAGCCCCAGGCCGCGCCGCACCTTGGTGCTCGGCGCAGCCTCGGAAGATTCCACCATGCATGTCCACTTTCGGGTGACGCCTGACCCGCCGGATCGCCCTAGCGTGCGGAGGACGAAACGCGCACCCCGACAGGAGGAAACCCAATGGCCATTGTCAAGCCCGGCCCGGTCACCGGCGGCACGGCCGGCGCCGCGGGCAGCTCACCCGCGGCGCTCGCGATACCCGCACCCGGGCGGTACGAGATCGACACCGGCCGGTCGGCGATTGCAGTCTCAGGACTGCGGAAGGCGTACGGGGACAAGATCGTGCTTGACGGCATCGATCTCGATGTCCGGGCGGGCACGGTTTTTTCCCTGCTTGGCCCGAACGGGGCGGGTAAGACGACGACCGTGAACGTGCTGACCACGTTGATCAAGGCCGACGGCGGGACGGTACGGGTTGCCGGGCACGATGTCGCGACCGAGCCCAAACAGGTGCGCGCGGTCATCGGGGTCACCGGCCAGTTCGCGGCGGTGGACGATCTGCTGACGGGGGAAGAGAACCTGCAGCTGATGGCGGATCTGCACCATCTGCGGGCCGACCAGGGCAAGCGGGTGGTCACCTCGCTGCTGGAACGGTTCGACCTGGCGGACTCGGCGCAGAAGATGGCATCGACCTATTCCGGCGGTATGCGCCGGAAGCTGGACCTGGCGATGACGCTGGTCACCAGGCCGCAGATCATCTTCCTGGACGAGCCGACGACGGGACTGGATCCGCGCAGCCGCCGCACGATGTGGAACATCGTCCGCGAGCTGGTAGCCAGCGGCGTGACCGTTTTCCTCACCACCCAGTATCTCGAAGAAGCCGATCAGCTCGCCGACCGGATCGCGGTACTCGACCAGGGCCGCATAGTCGCCGAGGGCATTCCCGCCGAACTCAAGCGCCAGGTTCCCGGCAGCCACGTCCAGCTCCGGTTCACCAACATCGCAGCGCTGGACGCGGCGGCGCGGATCCTGCCCGGCTCCACCCGGGACGACGAGGCCCTGACCCTGCGGGTTCCGGGCAATAGCGGGACGAAGTCACTGCGGGACCTGCTCGACCGGCTTGGCGAACATTCGATCGAGGCCGAGGACCTCTCCGTCCACACACCGGATCTCGATGACGTTTTCCTGGCCCTGACCGGCCGCGCAAGCACGGAGGAGATCGCCCAATGAGCACCACTTCAGCACCGCTGGCCGATTCGCGGATCATGCTGCGCCGCAACTTCAAGCACATCGTGCGGAATCCGGTCACGATATTCAACGGGGCCGTGATGCCCGTCGTGATCATGCTGATATTCGTGTACGTGCTCGGCAACGCATTCAGTGTCGGCGAACGCTACATCGAATACGCAACACCAGGCCTGATCCTGCTGGCCATCACCTACGGGCTGGCGGGCACCGCGGTATCGGTGAACTCCGACATGACCAAGGGCATCATCAACCGGTTCAAGGTCATGAATGTCTCCCGTGGCGCCGTCCTGAACGGTCACGTGGCGGCTACCATGCTCGGCAGTTCGGTAGCCATTGCCGCCATCATCGGAACGGCCTTCGCGCTGGGGTTCCGGTCGCCTGCGACCGCCGCCGACTGGCTCGGCGCGCTCGGCATCACCGCGGCGACAGCTTTCGCGGCCGCCTGGCTCACGGTCGCGCTGGGAATGGCTGCGAAAACTCCGGAATCCGCGGGCATGGCTGTCGTGCCGCTGATCCTGCTGCCCTTCCTGAGCAGCGCGATCGTGCCGGCGGACAAGATGGGACCGGGTGTCCGGCAATTTGCGCAGTACCAGCCCTTCACGCCGATCATCGAATCGGTGCGCGGACTGCTGGCCGGCACCCCATCGGGCGGCTACGCGGCCGCCGCCCTGGCCTGGTGCGCCGGGATCGCCCTGGCCGGGTACCTGTGGTCGCGGGCCACCTTCAGCAAGCGAGCGTAGCTCCGGCCAGCTCACGCCAGCTCGACTGCGCCCTCTCCGGCAACACCGTGTGGCCTTTTCGATGCGGGACCACATCCATCTGTGTGGTACCGAGCGCGGAAACGCCCGAGCCGCGCCGTGTAGAGCCGAAAGCCTGGCAGCCGCCCGGCCAGCGGCCCCCGCACCGGGCAGGTCCTGGTCACCGCGGGAGCGCGCGCGGGCAGCACCGTGACGATCTGGGTCGACGCATCCGGCGCCGCCAGCCAGCCAGCCACCGGATCATCGCATGATCGCCGGCGAGGCGTGCGTCGCCGTGATCACCACTTGCCGGGCCGCGAGCCTGCTCCTGCTGGTCTCGAATGCGCCGACCCGGCGTGCGCCCCGGAGCGCCGGCGGCTGGCCGCCTGGGACGCCGAGTGGCGGGCGACCGAGCCGCTGTGGAGCGGCCAAGCGCAGCTCAGGCCCGCCCGCACGGCCCACTTCCCTGATCTCGCGGCGGAAAGACCATTCGTTTATTCCGAACGGACCATGGTCCAGCTCCCGTGCCGCCTGCTGGCTATTGCGGGGGGACCAAGGGTCCCGTAGGCTCATGACCCGCAACCCTGCAAGCAGCTGCTGTTCCCCCGCGCACAGTCAGGCCATGGCACCGCGGATCCCGACCCGCGCGGTGCGCGAGAACCTCCAAGAGAAGATCGACGCGGCGGGCGCCGGGCAGAGTCACTGTCCCCACCCTGCTCGTGGAGGGCTATCACGGCCCTTGGCAGAGGCGCGCGGCTAAGGGATGAGGGCTAGCTGGCGTGCCCGGCGATGGCTTCGGTGCGGTTGGCCGCGCCGAGCTTGGCCAGGACGTGGCCGACGTGCTTTTTGACGGTGTCCGTGTCCAGGGTGACCACCAGCTCGCGGGCGATGGCCTGGTTCGACCGGCCGACCGCCAGCATCGTCAGGACTTCAAGCTCGCGGCTGGTCAGCGGATCGACGATGCCCTGCACTGCGGCGGTGCCGGGCCGGTGATCGGGTGTGGAAGGCCCGGCGTCGAAGGCACGCTGGAGCCGGGCGAGGTAGCCGAGCGGGACCCTGGCGGCCGACCGAGTTCCTGTTGCGCCGCCCGGCGCGGCTGGTGCTGGACAACCGCGAGCACGTCATCACCGGTGTCGATAATCGGAGTCGTCTGCACAGATGTCGGACTCGTCTGCACGGCGGCGGTTCCTCTATCGAACGGACACTTGGTCTTCGGTGTGTGCTGGGTGCGGGCTGTGCTGTTGGCCGCCTGGGTTCCGAAGCGCCAGGGCGAGGGCGATGGCGATGAGCGGGATGGCTGCCAGGACGATGAATACGCCGTATGGCCCGTGGTGGTCGGCGACGAGGCCGAGAAGGGGCATGAACAGGCCGCCGGCGCTAACAGCGAGGCCGAGCGTGACTCCTGCGGCTGTGCCCGGCCGGGTGGGCAGGTAGTCCTGCCCGAGCGTGACCAGGACGGCGAATGGGATATTGGTCACCAGCCCGGTGAGGGCGATCAGCGGCAGCGCGGCGACCTTGTGGTCGCAGCCGAGCACGGCGATCAGGCTGGGGATCAGCAGGACATTGCCGAGCTGGATGGTGCGGACCAGGCCGAGCCGGTCACCGATCCGCCCGCCGATGATCGTGCCGAGGGCGCCTCCGGCAAGTTCGAGGGTCAAGGCTGTGCCGCCCAGGCCGCTGGATGCGCCGAGGTGGCGGATCCAGTACAGCGCGACGAACGTGTTGATCCCGAAGGAGACCGATGAGCGGACCACCTCGACGGCGATGAGCAGGGCGAACATCCCCCACCGGTCGGCCGCTGGTTCGACCGCGGCGGCCGCGGCCGACGGGGCGCGCGGCACGATACGCCGCTGGTGGCGAAGGAGCAGGAATCCCATCAGCGCGGCGGGGGGAAGGAAGATGGCCGTTGCTGGCACTCCCCACGCGGTCAGAGCTGGGGTGGCCAGGGCGGGGGCGAGAAAGAAGCCGGCGCTGCCGCCCGCAGCGAAATAGCTCATCGCGGTCGCGCTGTTCCCGGCGGCCTGCCGGGCGTCCCGCCCGGCCGGCGGGTGGAACATCGCCACGCCCAGGCCGGAGGCGAGCAGCATCAGCCAGACCAGCCCGTAGGAAGGCACGACGCCGGCCAGCCCGGCTCCGGTGCCGGCCAGGCTGAGGCCCAGCGGTGGCATCCACCGCAGCCGGCGCCGGTCGGCCAGCACCCCGATGGCAAGCTGCGGCAGGGCGCTGCCGAGTGTCGCGGCCATCGCCAGGCCGGAGGCACCGAAATAGCTGTAATGGCGCTCCAGCACGAAGTAGGGCACCATCGCGGGCACCAGCCCTTGGTAAAAGTCATCGACGGCGTGCGCCGCGGCCCACACGCGCATCCGGCGCCAGCGCGCCAGGCGCTGGCGTCTTGGCCCGAAGACGGGGACCATCTTAGTCGGTGAGGGCACGGCGCAAGGCGGCGCCGAGTTCGGCGATCTGTCGCCGGGACACCTCTGCGGACAGGATGGCTTGCGACCCGTGGAAGGTGCCGGGCCACTGGTGCAGTTCGACCGGCACGCCGGCCTGCAGCAGGCGCTTCCGGCCCGCGCCGGCCGTCCAGCGTCCGGGGGTGAGTTCAGGCATCTATACCGTCTTTTCATCGGGTTCTGTGACCTGCACGCTACGAAGCAGCACGTGGCATGGCGCCACCCGAAGGTGCCGATCAGGTGGAATCTTCGGCCTCCGGCACGGGCACCGAGGTGCCCGTGCCGGGTTGTTTGCGCCGGAGATCACCGGGGAAGTGGAGGAGGGCAGGCCGGCGAGGGCCACGGAATGGTCGGATCAGGGCCGCGCCCAGGAGCAGCAGGCCGGGCCGCGGCAGGTTCTTCCATGCGGCGATGCGGAGGATCGCGGAGGCGCACAGCGTGCAGGTCAGCGATGGCTGAGTCGCCGGCGGTGGCGG
>Ga0335076_10007141_pt1 | contig 11261 bp, 8 predicted proteins | sample Lox_Sample_25_FD_206717 | JGI IMG/M metagenome (GOLD analysis project Ga0335076, IMG submission 206717) | Soil microbial communities from Loxahatchee National Wildlife Refuge, Florida, United States - Lox_Sample_2.5 | ecosystem: Environmental > Terrestrial > Soil > Wetlands | place: USA: Florida... | reverse complement strand
GCCGACGCGAGGTACACGTTCCCGATCCCCGAGGGCTATCCGGATCTCCAGGCCGCTCCGCTCCTCTGCGCCGGCCTCATCGGCTACCGTGCCCTGGGGATGGCCGGCGATCCGGAGAGGCTCGGCCTCTACGGCTTCGGGGCCGCGGCCCACATCGTGGTCCAGGTTGCGCGGCACCAGGGCCGGCGCGTCTTCGCCTTCACGCGGCCGGGCGACCGCGAGGCGCGGGAGTTCGCGCTCTCCCTCGGCGCGGAGTGGGCCGGTGACTCGGGCGAGACGCCGCCCGAGCCTCTCGACGCCGCGATCCTCTTCGCACCCGCGGGCGAGCTCGTGCCGGCCGCGCTCCGCGCGGTCGATCGCGGGGGCACCGTCGTGTGCGCGGGGATCCACATGAGCGACATCCCGTCGTTCCCCTACCGGGTCCTGTGGGAGGAGCGGGTCCTCCGCTCGGTCGCCAACCTCACCCGGCGGGACGGAGGGGAGTTCCTGTCGCTCGCGCCCACCATTCCGGTGCGGACGGAGGTCGAGGTCTTCCCGCTCGCCGCCGCGAACGAGGCGCTCGACCGGCTGCGGGCGGGCCGCATCCGCGGGGCGGCCGTGCTCGTCGTCTAGAGTGGCCGGAGAGCCGACAGGAGCGCCGGGCGACCGGGTGGGAAAGGAAGCCCGAGGGCCGCCGGCGAGCCTACGGCTACGACGAGCTGGTCGCCCGCGACAAGTGCTCGCTCGACCTCTTCTGGCTGAAGGACGAGAGCCTGCTCGACGGCCGAACGTGGAGCGAGATGCCTCGCGGCACGCTGCCGCAGGCGCCTACCGGTGGACGGCCGCGCCGAGAGGCGGCGCCAGATCAAGATCGTCGTCGAAAGGCGCCCCGACGGGTACGTGGCCTATCCGCTCGGCATCAAGGGAGTGGTGGTCGGCGAGGGCGACACCTAAGAGGAGGCCCTCAACGACGTCCGTTCGGCTCTCTCCTTCCATGCCGAGACGTTCGGGCCGGTGGCCCCTGCCCCGCAACGTCTCGAGGTCTAGTTCCTCTCCCAGCTCCCGTACATCGGGTTCGGCAGGACGAAGAAGCGCGCGCCGAAGGGGTCGAAGGCCTCGTCGCCCTTCGTCCGGATCGCCTGGCTCTGGCCGGGGAAGTCGTAGATGTTGTCGCCCAGGAACGCGATCACGGTCAGGGGCGGGAGGCCGGCCGGCGTCGTGCCACGGGCCACGGCTTCGAACCGGGGGCTCTTGTCGCTCGGGCCCCCGTCGGGCTTGCACAGCAGGACGTCGTAGACGAGGCCCTGGGCCTCGAAGACGGCCTCGGTATCCGGGCACTCGGTCTCCGTGCGGTTGGTGACGATCGCGATCTTCCCGCCGAGACCGCGCACGCGGGCGAGGAACGCCGCCGCTCCGGGCAGGGCCACCGCCTCGCGGCGGGCGCACCACGCGTTCCAGCTCGCGGCTTCGAAGGCCTTCCCGGCCCTCGCCTGCTCGAGCTGATAGGTCGAGTTGTCGAGCACCGTCTCGTCGGCGTCGAGGATCACCGCCCAGGTCCCGGTCGCTCGGGACGCGGCCTCGCGCTCCACGAACGCCGTCGCCGCACGATAGACCTGCAGGAAGAGCGCGCGGTGCTCGGCCGAGTCGCGCGACCACCGGATCGCCTCGGGGGCGCGGAACGGGGCCGGGGCGGCGGGGGCGGCCCGGGACGGGGAAGGCACCTGGGGTGCCGCCGCTCCCTGAGGAGTCGCGCTGCGGCAGGCGGCCGAGGCGGCGAAAGCGAGGACGGCGAGGGCTCGGCGAGGGGTCATGGACGCTCCGTGAGAGGGGACCAGTCTATCGCGGGCGGCGTGGGATCAGGCGGCCGATCGGAGCCGCCGCGTCAAGCGACGGCCCAGCCCTGGACGAGCCGGGCGAGCTCCCACAGGGGCACCGGCTTCGGCACGAACGCGTCGACGCCGAGGCGTCGAGCCTCCGCCTCCGCGTCCGGAGTGCCGTGCCCGGTCACGACCACGACCGGGGCGTCGGGATGGTGGGCCTTTGCGGTCCTGACGACGGACAGCCCTTCGAGGCTCGTCGGGCCGGAGAAGCGCAGGTCGGTGATCACCGCCGCGTAGCCTCGCGTCTCGAGCAGGCTCTTCGCCTCGTCGGCGGTCCGGGCCGTGTCGACCTCCCAGCCGCAACAACCCAGGTACTCGCGGAGGGCAAAGAGCACGCCCTCCTCGTCGTCGGCCACCAGGATGCGAAGCCTCGAGTCCAGCACGCCCTTCATCCGTGCACTCCGCATGCCAGCCGTGACGTGCGTTCGGCCCGCCTTCAACTCACTGAATCGAAAGGGTCTGCGGCAAGCAGGCGAAGTTCGTGACCTCTCTGGCGTCCAAGTCCGGGACGGCTTCTGGACGGGCGCGCCCCGCCCCGTTTCAGGCCTTCGTCCGCGCGCCGGCGAGGCGGGCCACCTGCACCGCCTGGTACGTCGGTACGGCGTGAGCCAGGATGCGGACCGACGCCTCGAGGTCTTCCCTCTTCAGCACGTAGGCGATGCGTACCTCGTCACGGCCGAGGCCCGGCGTCGCGTAGAAGCCCTGGGCCGGCGCGACCATCACCGTCGCGCCCTCGAAGGAGTAGTCGGTGAGGAGCCAGGCCGCGAAGTCCTCGCCGTCCTCGACGGGCAGCCGAGCCACGAAGTAGAAGGCCCCCTCGGGCTTGCGCAGGAAGACGCCGGGGATCCGGGAGAGGCCCTCGAAGAGCACGTCGCGCCGCGCCTGGTACTCGCGCTGGATCCCCTTCGCGTAGTCGGCGGGGAGCCCGTCTGCCCCTAGAGCCACGAGCTGGGCGAGGCCGGGGGGCGAGAGGCGCCCCTGCGCCATGCGCAGCACCGCGCCGTAGACCTCCGGGTTCCGCGTGGCCAGGCAGCCGAGTCGGATGCCGCAGGCGCTGTACCGCTTCGAAAGGCTGTCGACCAGGACCGCGATCTCCTCCGCGCCGGGCAGGGCGAGGACGCTCGCCGACGCGCGGCCGTCGTACACGAACTCGCGGTACACCTCGTCGGCCACGAGGAAGAGGCCGTTCTCGCGGCAGAAGGCTGTGACCGCGGCGAGCTCGTCCGGGCGATAGACCGTCCCCGTGGGGTTGCCCGGGTTGCAGAGGAGCACGAGCCTCGTGCGCGGCGTGAGAGCCTTCCTCCACTCCTCCATCGGGGGCAGGTGGAAGCCGTCCTCCCCCCGCGCGCGAAGGGGGCAGAGGCGCACCCCCGCCATCGTCGCGAACGCGAGGTAGTTCGTGTAGAAGGGCTCGACGACGATGGCCTCGTCGCCTTCGCCCGCGCAGGCGGTGAGGGCGAAGAGGATCGCCTCGCTGCCGCCCGTGGTGGCGATGATCTGGTCGGTCTCGAGCGGGATGCCGAGGCGCCGGTAGTACTCGCGCAGGGAGGCGAGGCACTCCGCGGTGCCCGCCGAGGGCGAGTAGGCGAAGATGCTCGGCGCCTGGGCGAGCTTCGCGCGCATCGCGGGCGGCGTCTCGAGGTCGGGCTGGCCGATGTTCAGGTGGTAGACCCTCACCCCGCGCCGCTTCGCTTCGTCCGCGAGGGGCATCAGCTTGCGGATGGGGGACGCGGGCATCTTGAGGCCGCGCTCCGAGATCCTCGGGACCATGCGCATCTCCTTCTCAGTTCGCGCGCAGCCGGCTGGTGACCGTCTCGTCCCGGTCCGCGGTGAGGACCGCCTCGAGGGCCCACGACCGCGCCTCGGCCCACACGCCGGAGTACTCGGCCACGAGGGCCCGGGACTGGGCCGGCACCTCGCGCTGGAGGGGCTTCACGGGGGCGGGGACGCGCTGGCCGTCCACGACCGCGGCGAGGGAGAGGCCGTGGACCTTCACCACCCGTCGGCCGTCGTTGCGCAGGTGGATGCGGACGACGAACGGGTCGCCGGGACGCACCGCCGGCGGCAGGACCTCGAACTCGACCCGCCCCGCGAACTGCGGCGGGCGGTGGCTGCTCACGTCCGACGTGTCGAAGCCCTCGATGCCGCTCGCGGTGGGGGTCGCGATCGTCGTGCCCTCGGCCACGAAGGCGCGGGCCGGGCTCGGCGTCGACGGGGGCGGGGCCGGGGACGTCTCCTCGGCCCGTCCGGTGCCGGGGCGCAAGCCCGCCCCCGTGGACGGCCTCGGGGCGGCCTCGGAGGCGGCCGCGGTCCGGGTGGCGGTCGCCGCCGCCGGCGCCGCGCGGCCGAGCGCGTCCCGCCGCGCTCGGCTGAAGCCGTCGCGGGCCTCGAGGTAGAGGCGCGTGGCGTCGGCGAACTCGCCCCGCGCCATCAGGTCCTCCGACCGGCGGGTCCCCTCGTCGGCCGAGCGCAGGGCTTCCGGCGACGCGCCCGCGGCCAGCGCAGCGGCCCGGCCGGCGCGGGCCGCCGCCGCCGCCTCGTCCGCCTGGGCGCGGAAGACGCCGTTGAGCCGCGCGGACAGCTCGGCCGCGGCCGGATGCCGCGGGTCGAGCTCGAGCACGTGGGAGAGCTCGCGCGAGGCCCCGCCGGTGTCGCCGGCGTCGAGCAGGCGCCTGGCCTCGGCGACCGACTGGTCCAGCTCCTTCATCCGCTCGTGCGCCGTGTCGAGCACGGCCTTCGCCTCCGGCTGTGCCGGCGCGAGCTTCAGCGCGCCCTCCGCCTCCGTGGCCGCCGCCGGGTAGTTCTTCTCGTCGAGCTCCCGCTGCGCGAGCCGCACCTGCTTGCTCACGAGCGCCTGCGTGAGGGCGTCGACGGTGGCGCTCCCGGCGGGGCTCCGGGAGACGGGGAGGGACGGCCGCCTCGTGAGCCAGTAGGCGATGGCGAGCCCGGCGAGGGTCACGACGAGCGCCGCGGCGAGCCCCGCTCCGAGGAGGACCGACGCGCGGAGCCTGCGGCCTGCGGCGACCACCGGTGGCGTGGAGGCCGAGGGGCCGTCGGGGGGTGATGTCCGGAGCGATGGCGGCGAAGCCATCGGCCTCGGTGTGGGAACCCGTGGCCTCGGGGGCGCCGGCGGCGCCGGTGCAGCGAAGTCGTCGGGGGCGACGGAAGCCGCCGCGCCCGGGGGCAGGGGCGGCGGGGTGGGGCGCGGCGGCGGAGCGGGCCGGGCCGGCCGCGAGGGCAAGGCAGGCGGCGAGGTCGCCAACGTACGGCGCGTGACGACGATCGCTGCCCGCATGTCCCCGGCGAGGGCGAAACGCTTGGCGCGGTCCTTCTCGAGCGCCCGGTTCACGATGGCGACGATCCCGGGCGGCGCGTCGGGCAGCCACCGACGGACCGGCGGCGGCTCCTTGTGGACCACCTGGAAGAGGACGCTCGGCGTCGAGTCGGCCTCGAACGGCTTGTGGCCGGTGAGCATCTCGTAGAGGACGGCTCCCGCCGAGAAGAGGTCGGTGCGCCCGTCCACCTTGTCGCCGAGCGCCTGCTCGGGGGACATGTAGTTCGGGGTGCCGAGGACGATCCCCTCGTGGGTCATCTCCGAGCTGCTGACCCGCGCGAGACCGAAGTCCATGATCTTGACCTGTCGCCCGGGCCCGAGGTGCACGTTGGCGGGCTTGACGTCGCGGTGCACGACGCCCTTCGCGTGCGCGTAGTCGAGAGCGGCCAGGACGCCGTCCATCACGTCGAGCTTCTCGTCGAGGGTCTTCAGGAGACCGGCGTCGATCGCGTTCCGGAGATCGGTCCCCTCGAGGAGCTCCATCGCCATGTAGAGGATGCCGCCCTCCTCGCCGAAGTCGTGCACGGTGACGATGTTCGGATGGTTGAGGAGGGCGGCCGCCTGCGCCTCGCGGTGGAAGCGCTGGAGCGTCTCGTCGCCGGGCAAGGCCCGCACGCCCAGCGTCTTGAGGGCGACGTAGCGGTTGAGGACGGTGTCGTGGGCCTTGTGGACCTCGCCCATCGTGCCGCTGCCGAGCTCGCCGACGATCCGGTACTTGCCGATCCGCTCGCGGTCCATGCGGTCACAAGGCCCATCGCGCTCTCGCGGGCGGGGCCGAGCGGGCATGGTAGCACGGTGCGGGGTGGCGATGACCCGGGTTGCGGCGGCGCATTCCGGAACGGACAATGCGCGTCGTGGCCCTGGCCGCCCGACTCGCCCCCCGAACGCTCGGGACCCTCGCCGCGCTCGCCTTCGGGGTCCCCGGCACCGTAGGCCCCGCCGCGGCTTCTCGGCCGCCGGCCGCGGTCCACCTCGGCGTGGTCGCCGAGGAGCCGAACGAGCCCGACAAGATGCTCCGGATCTTCGCCGAGCTGCTCGCTCGCCTCCGCGAGCAGCTCCAGCCCCGCGCGGTGCGGGTCGGGGGCCTCGTCATCGCCCGGGACCTCGACGACCTCTCGCAGCGGATCCTCCGCGGCGACGTGGACTTCGTCATCGAGACCGTCTTCCCGACCCTCGCCCTGCAGGAGCGGACCCACTGCGTCGAGCCGTCGCTCGTCATCTTCCGGCGGGGACAGCGCGAGTACCGCAGCGTCTTCTTCACCCGCCAGGAGAGCCCCATCCGGGAGCTCGCAGACCTCCGCGGCAAGACGCTCGTCCTCCAGGTGCTGCGCTCCACGTCGGCGTTCGCCCTCCCGAAGGCCGAGCTGGAGCGGGCAGGCCTCACCCTCGTGCCCGCGGACGACCTCCGGTCGCGCCCGGGGGACGTGCGGTACGTCCTCGCCCAGGCCGAGGTCAACCAGGCGATCTGGGTGCTGCACGGCAAGGGCGACGCCGGGGCGTTCAACGACGGCAACTGGGCGGCCCTCCCCGAGAAGGTCCGCGCGCGGCTGCGCGTCTTCCACCAGACGGCGCCGATCGTCCGGGGCCTGCTCTCCTTCCGCTCCGGCCTCGACGCCACGGTGCGGAGAGCAGTCGAGGAGGCGCTGCTGAGGCTCCCCGACGACGAGGCCGGCCGGGTCGCTCTCTTCCAGGCCGCCGGGCTCACCGGCTTCGAGCGGCTCACCGCCGAGGACCGGGCGGGGTTGCGGCGCTGGGCGCCCGTCCTCCGGCCCTCGCAGGCTCGCTGATGCGCCTCGGACGGATCGGCGCCCGCTACGCGGCCTGGATCGCGGGCCTGTCGCTCGCCCTCGTGGCGACCGCGCTCCTGGCCGCCGGGTTCATCGGGTTCCGCCAGTCGCGGGTCGTCCAGGCCGAGATCCACGCCGCCGTCGACGAGGCCCGCACGGCCGACGAGGAGGCGGCGCTCCGAGGGACGGCACGCTACCTCGGCACCCACTTCTTCAACGCGCTCTACCAGCTCGACGTCCAGCGGCTCAACGAGGAGATCGAGCAGGTCCGGATCTGGCTGCCGATCACCTCGTTCCTCGTCGTGGACGCCCAGCGCAGCATCCTGACCGACGGGACGCCCGCCAACGGGCGCTACGGAGAGGTCTTCGCGGGAGAGCTGCCCGGCGAAGGAAGGGAGAGCCTGCTCCTCGCCCGGCGGGGTGAGCAGACGGAGATCCGCTTCAACATCTCGTCGGGCGGCGTCCAGGCCGGCTGGGGCGTCGTGACGCTCGCCGCGGCCCCCTGGCAGGCTTCGCTGCGGCGGCTCGAAGAAAGGACCGCCTCGTCGTGGCGCGGCCACCGCGCGTCGCTCCTCTCTCTCGGCGCGATCGCGTTCGTGGTGACGCTCGGCCTGGGCCTCCTGACCGCGGTCCTCCTGTCGCGGAGCCTCGCCCGGCCGCTCACCGAGATGAGCCGCGCCGCGGCCGAGATCGCCGCCGGGCACCTCGACCATCCGATCACGGTGGACCGGACGGACGAGGTCGGCGACCTCGCGCGCGCCTTCGACCGCATGGCCGCGGACCTCCGCGCGCACGAGGAGGCTCTCCGCGCCGAGCGCGCCGACCTCGCGGCGAAGAACGCCGAGCTCGAGCGCTTCAACTACACGGTGTCCCACGACCTCAAGAGCCCGCTCGTGACCGTCCGGGGCTTCGCCGAGCTGGCCGGCACCGACCTCGACGCGGGCCATGTCGACCGCGTCCGTCAGGACCTGAGGCGCGTCGTCTCCGCCGCGGACCGGATGCACCGACTCCTCGACGATCTCCTCGAGCTGTCGCGGGTCGGGCGCGTCGTGCAGGCTCCCGAGGACGTTGCCCTGGCCGAGCTCGCCCGGGAGGCGGTCGACCTCGTCCGGGGGCCCCTCGAGGCCGGCCGGGTCCGCGTGGAGATCGCCGACGACCTGCCCGTCGTGCGCGCCGACCGGAGGCGGCTGCTCGAGGTGTACCAGAACCTCATCCAGAACGCGGCGAAGTTCGCCTGCGGCGATCGGGAGCCCCGCGTCGAGGTCGGTGTCCGCCGAGACGGCCCGGAGCGGGTCTTCTTCGTGCGCGACAACGGGCGCGGGATCGAGCCGCGCTTCCTCGAGCGGGTGTTCGACCTCTTCGAGAAGCTCGATCCGCGCGTCGAGGGGACGGGCGTCGGCCTCGCCCTCGTGCGCCGGATCGTGGAGGCCCACGGCGGCCGGGCGTGGGCGGAGTCGGAGGGCCCCGGGCACGGGGCCACGTTCTGCTTCACGCTGCCGCAGGGGTAGAGACATCCGTGGCGCCCGAAGGCGCCACGGTGCTTCAGCCGAGCTCCTCGACGAGGCGCGCCTCGGCTTCGGCCAGGCCGAGGCCGTGGCGCAGGCGCATCGTGGCGACCCCCACCGGCGCCGGGTAGGCCTTGCCCGCTCGCCGCCGGGGCTCCACGTACTCGATGACCTCGAAGAGGGCCCGGCAGGCCTCCTCGTAGGAGACCGAGGCCAGGTCGCGGATGTAGCGCGTCGAGCGGTCGACGAGCTTGAGGTTGCTCGGCACCACCCAGATCATCCGGTTCCCGAGCACGCGTCCCAGCCGGACCATCGTGCAGGTCGAGAGAGCGTTCAGGACCATCTTCACGCCGACGCGGGCCAGCGGGTCGAGGAGGAAGGGGGCCTCCGGTGTCTCCAGGGCGACGGTGCGGCCGTCGTCGCCGCGCGCCGCGGCCGCGGCCGTGAGGCGGGCCAGCCCGGACCGCCGGGCCGCCGCGATCACCGCCCGGCAGGCCCCGGCCTCCCGCGCCCTCTCGAGCGCGGCCCCGAAGGCGCCCCCGTCCAGCAAGGGGAGGTCGCGCTCCGCGACCACGGCCGTGACGCCGTCGCCTCGCCGGAGCGGGCGGTGGGGCAGGCCGTCGAGGCCGATGCGAAAGCGCATCAGCTCGCGGCGGCCGATCTCGCCGACGATCGCGCCCTGCCTCTCCGCGGCCTCCTCGTCGAGGAACGCCCGCAGCTCGTCCTCCGTCCACTCGATCGTCTGCGGCTCCCGGCTCAGCAGCCGAGCCCAGGCCGCCTCGCTCGTCGACGCGGGGGTGAAGAGGAACGCCCAGGACTCCGACGCCTCCTCGTCGTCCCACTTGCGGAAGGACGGCGTGCAGAAGGTCGGGCTGCGCTCGGTGGTGTCGGTGAGCACGTCCACGGCCAGCGCGTCGGCGAAGTAGGAGGTCCGGGCGCCCTGGCGGTAGGCCTGCTCCTCGGCCACGACGAGGCGGGCGAGCTCGCGCCGCAGCCGCTCGCCGGTCAGCCGGGTGTGTAGCTCTCGCAGGCCCTCGCGCACCGCCTCCGGCACGCCGGCCGCCGGGCCAATCAGGGGCCCGGGGTCCCCCCCGTGAGCGAGCACGTCGCGCAGCGTCATCTCGAGGACGGTGAGCAGGGCCAGGAGCTGGATGCTCGTTGCCTGCATGCGTGTCGAGCCCGTGATGGCCATGGCCCCGGTGGTCAGGTTGACCTTGCGGATCCGTGGCTCGTCGATGATCCGCCGGCTGCGCTCGACGTGGGCCCGCAGCACGTCGTCGGGGTTGTTGTAGACGAACGCCACCCGGGCGCCGGCCTCGAGCGCCTGCCACGCAGTGCCGATCACGAAGGAGGTCTCGCCGCCCTCCGTGATGGCGAGCACCACGTCGCCCCCCGACACGCCGAGGTCGGCGATCTGCTTGCGGCCGAAGGGCTCGAAGTCCTCGAAGCCCTCCACGGATTTGATGAGGGCGTAGTCGCCGCCTGCCATCACGCTCTCGGTCCGGTGCTCCCAGTCGTCGGGAGGCGGGCGGTCGAGGCCGCGGGCCCGGCGTTCCTGCCAGAACCCGCGCCAGATGGCGTTGAGCTGGATGCTGAGGCGGCCGGTCGCGCCGCAGCCGGTGAAGAAGATCCGCCCCCCGGCCTGGAGCGTCGCGAGCAGGTCGTCGCGGAGCGCCTCCGGCTGGCCGGACCGCGACCAGCGGTCGAACGCCTCGACGACGTCGCGGTCCACGTCGAAGAGGACGGCCAGGCCCTCCGCGGCGTCCTGCCGGGCGACCTGGCTCAGGTCCTGCGAGCGGGGGTGCGAGGCCTCGGTGACGAGGGCCCCCAGGCGGAACTGGACGGCGTCGCGCAGGAAGGCCTCGGCCCGCTCCCGCGGGGTCCGCGCCGGTGTGGGCATGATGGCTCCGCTCGGCGCGAGGCTATCACGCCTCCCTCGACCTCCCGACGCTCACAGTCATTCGAGGTGCTTCCCCCTCGTCTCGGGGAGGAGGAGAGCCAGGGCGGCGCCGGCCAGGAAGGCCGTGGCCAGGAGCAGGAACGCGGCGAAGAACGAGTACCGCACCGCGACCCAGCCGACCGCGAACGGAGCGAGGGCGGAGAAGCCGCGGCCGATGTTGTAGGTCAGGCCCATGGCGGTGGCCCGGATCTCGGTCGGGAAGAGCTCGGAGGCCACGGCGCTGAAGCCCGAGAAGAAGCCGGTGCCGAAGAAGCCGACGAAGGGCCCGAGGACGAGGAGCCACGTCAGGCTGCGGGTGTGACCGAAGACAGGCACCAGTGCGGCCGCGGCCAGGAGGTAGACGGCGTAGCTCCGGCGGCGCCCCATGGCGTCCGCGGCGAAGCCGAAGAGCGTGTAGCCGAGCCACTTGCCCGGCGCCATGAAGAGCACCCAGGTCAGGGAGGCGACGATGCCCAGGCCGCGGCCTCCCTGGGCCTCGGGCAGGGCCAGGTACCCCGGGATCCACGTGAAGAGGCCCCAGTAGCCGAACATCCCGCAGGCGTTCATCACCGTCGCCACGACGCCCTTCCAGCGGATGTCCGGCCGCCACATCGCGGCGAGAGACGCGCCGCGCGGCCTCCCGCGCTCGAGCCACATCGGCGACTCCGGGACCTCGCTCCAGATCCAGAGCACCGCGAGAGCGGGGAGCACGCCCACGAAGAAGACCGCCCTCCACCCGAACCGGGGGAGGACGACGAGCGTCACCGCCGCGGCGATCATCTCGCCGATGGCCCACGCGGACTGCATGAGGCCGAGGGCCTTGCCGCGGTGCTCCGG
>Ga0335076_10007138_pt1 | contig 11263 bp, 16 predicted proteins | sample Lox_Sample_25_FD_206717 | JGI IMG/M metagenome (GOLD analysis project Ga0335076, IMG submission 206717) | Soil microbial communities from Loxahatchee National Wildlife Refuge, Florida, United States - Lox_Sample_2.5 | ecosystem: Environmental > Terrestrial > Soil > Wetlands | place: USA... | reverse complement strand
GATCCATCCCGAGCGCGAGGCCTCGCTGAAGGAGAAGGGCGTCAACTACGTCTACACGCTGTGGCACGGCCGCATGGTCCTGTGCATCCTGGCGCACCTCCACGAGCAGATCGTCACGATGGCGTCGCGGTCGAAGGACGGCGAGGTCATCGCGCGCTGGCTGATCCGCAACGGCTACATTCCCGTGCGCGGCTCGACGCGCAAGGGCGGGCGCGCCGCGCTCGTCGAGATGATCGACCTCGTGCGCGCCGGCCACCGCGCCGCGCTCACGGTGGACGGCCCGAAGGGCCCGCCGCGCAGGACGCAGCCCGGGGTGCTCAAGCTCGCGCGAGAGACCGGTGCCTGGATCCTCCCGTTCACCGGCGCGAGCTCGCGGCCCTGGTTCCTGAAGTCCTGGGACCGATACCTCGTGCCGAAGCCTTTCTCGCGCTGCGTCGTCGGCTACGGCGAGCCGTTCCCGATCCCTCCCGACATGCCGGACGACGAGGCCCTCGCGAAGATCGACGCCGCGGTGGACGAGATCACGATGGAGGTGGACCGCGCGATGGGAGTCGCGCCGCCTCCGCCCTGGGCCCAAATACCCTCTCCCCCCGGAGGGGGGAGAGGGCGAGGGTGAGGGGGGGGCCCTCAATCTGCGAAAATACCGCCCATGCCCTTCAACCTGAAGAACCGCAGTGTCCTCGAGATGTCCGACTTCACCCGGGAGGAGATCCGCTTCCTGCTCGATCTGTCGAAGGAGCTCAAGCGCGCGAAGTACGCCGGCACCGAGACGCCGCGCCTGCGCGGCCGGAACCTGTGCCTGATCTTCGAGAAGACCTCGACGCGGACCCGCTGTGCCTTCGAGGTCGCCGCGTACGACCAGGGAATGGGCGTGACGTACCTCGACCCCTCGGGCTCCCAGATCGGCCACAAGGAGTCGATCAAGGACACGGCGCGGGTCCTCGGGCGGATGTACGACGCGATCGAGTACCGCGGCTACGCGCAGACCGTCGTCGAGGAACTCGCGCGCCACGCCGGGGTGCCGGTCTACAACGGCCTGACGGACGAGTCGCACCCGACGCAGATGCTCGCCGACCTGCTGACGATGGAGGAGCACTCGGACAAGCCGCTCCACGCGATCGCCTACTGCTATCTCGGCGATGCGCGGAACAACATGGGCCACTCGCTCCTCCTCGTCGGCGCGCGCATGGGCATGGACGTGCGGCTCGCCGCGCCGAAGGGCCTCTGGCCGGCCGACGCGGTCGTCGCGCGGGCGCGCGCCCTGGCGAAGGAGTCCGGGGCGAGGATCACGCTGACCGAGGACCCGAAGAAGGGGGTCCGCGGCTGCGACTTCGTCCACACCGACGTCTGGGTCTCGATGGGCGAGCCCGCCGAGAAGTGGGGCGAGCGGATCAGGCTGCTGAAGAAATACCGGGTCACCGCCGCGCTCATGAACGCGACCGGCAACGCGCGCGCGAAGTTCATGCACTGCCTGCCCGCGTTCCACAACCGCGAGACGACGAAGGGGGAGGAGCTCTTCAGGAAGTTCGGCCTCGAGGGCCTCGAGGTGGCCGAGGAGGTCTTCGAGTCCCCGGCTTCGATCGTCTTCGACCAGGCCGAGAACCGCATGCACACGATCAAGGCGATCCTGGTCGCCACGCTGGGGTAGAGCGGCGAACCGGTGCCTGAAGACGCTGAGGCGGCCGGACGACCGGAGTCGAAGGGCCCGCCGGCCGGCGAACCGGTGCGAGCGACCCGACCGCTTCCATCCATCGGCGAGATCCGAGGGAGCGATCGCGGGTATCTCGCGTACCACGCGCCGCGGTACCGACACGTGCTCGAGCTGGTCCGGCGTTTCCTTCCCGCCGGCACCCGCCGCGTGCTCGAGGTCGGCCCCTCGCCGCTCGGGCCGCTCCTGTCCGCGACCGTCGGCCTCGCCGTGGACACCCTCGGCCTCGAGCCCGATGCGGAGGGACCCGGCGGCCGGCACTATCACCTCGACCTGAACGACGCGGCATCCGCCGCGACGCCCGCCGGCATGCCGGCGTACGGTCTGGTCGTCTTCGCCGAGGTGATCGAGCACCTCCACACCTCGCCGCTCCACGTGCTGCGGTTCGTGCGCACCCTGCTCGTGGAGCGCGGCGTCCTCCTCCTGCAGACACCCAACGCCGCCTCGCTGCCGAAGCGGCTGAAGCTGCTCGCCGGCCGGAACCCCTACGAGAGGATCCGGATCGACGCCGGCAATCCCGGGCACTTCCGCGAGTACACGCTCGCGGAGCTGCTCGAGGACGCGGGCGAGACCGGATTCGAGGTGCTGGAGGTCGGCCGCCACTTCTACTTCGACGCGCGATTCGCGCATCACGGGGCGGACGGGGTGCGGCCCCAGCCGGTCCTGGGCTCGATCAAGAACGCGGTGTATCGAGCGCTGCCCCCGTTTCTGCGCGAAGGCCTCACCCTCGTCCTGCGCGCGGGGCGCGCATGAAGATCGCGCTCGCCTCGCCGCGGGTCGCGGCGACCGTCGACGAGGGGATCGCGCAGGTCGAGCGCCGGATCGGCGAGGCGGCGGGGCGCGGCGGCTCGGTGGTGTGCTTTCCCGAGGCCTACGTGCCGGGCCTGCGCGGCCAGGACTTTGACGTGCCGGCCTACGGACCGGCGGAGCAGGCACGGACCGAGGAGGCCGTCCGCGCCGCGGCCCGCCGCCACGGGATCGTCGTGATCGCCGGCGTGGAGCGGATCACGCCCGAGGGGCGGCAGGTCGCGGCCCTCGTCGTCGACCGCGATGGACAGACGCTCGGATGGCAGACCAAGAACCAGCTCGACCCGAGCGAGGACCGGTTCTACGTGCCCGGGCAGACGCGGCGCGTCTTCGAGGCGGGCGGCATCAATTTCGGCATCGCGATCTGCCACGAGGGGTGGCGCTATCCCGAGACCGTCCGCTGGGCCGCGCGTCGGGGCGCCCGGATCGTCTTCCACCCGCAGCACACGGGCACACACCGCAACGGGGTGCGGCGCTCCCGCTGGGGCGAGCCCGACGCGCCGTACTACGAGAAGGCGATGGCGATGCGCTCGATCGAGAACGGCATTTATTTTGCGAGCGTCAACTACGCGCTGCCCTTCCAGGAGTCGGCGACGAGCCTGATCGGTCCGAACGGGGAATGCCGCGCGCATCTGCCGTACGGCGCGGAGGGAGTGCTGGTCGAGGAGATCGATCTCGCGGAGGCGACGGGCGTGCTGGCGGCCCGGTTCGCGCCCGAGCGCTACCGGGAGGAGGAGGGGTCAGGTCTCTCAAAGAGCGTTTTCGAAAGCGAACATCACCTTTGAGAGACCTGACCCCATGATGGGTATGCGACACCTGAGCGTTTTCAACAACGTCACGCTCGACGGCTACTTCTCCGGGGAGGGCGGCGATTTCCGCTGGGCGCACGCCGGCAGCGACGACCCGGAGTATCAGGCCTTCGTCGCCGAGAACGCGAAGGGCGACGGCGCGCTCGTTCTCGGCCGCGCGACCTACGAGCTCATGGCGAGCTGGTGGCCGACCCCGGCGGCCGCGCAGATGGATCCGGTCGTCGCGGGCCGGATGAACGCGTTGCCGAAGGTGGTCTTCTCGCGCACGCTCGCGAGCGCCCCGTGGGCGAACACGACGCTTGTCCGGGAGGATGCCGCCGCCGCCATGCGCCGGCTCAAGACCGAGGAGGGGCCGGACATGGTGATTCTCGGCAGCGGTCGCCTCGTCGCCGCTCTCGCGCGGGAGGGGCTCATCGACGAGTACCAGCTCCTCGTGAATCCGGTCGTGCTCGGAAAGGGACGCACCATGTTCGACGGGCTCGGCGAGCCGATGTCGCTCCGGCTCACGGAGTCGCGGCCGTTTCCGAACGGCAAGGTCTTCCTGCGCTACGCGGCGGAGGCCTGACGCCGCCGGTATGGCCTCGATCCTCTCGCACCCCGCCGTGCCCCTCGCGATCGGGATCGCCGCCGGACCGGAAGCCGTTCCGCCGGCGCTGACCGCGGTCGCGTGCCTCGCGAGCATCCTGCCCGACGCGGATTCGATCGGCTTCTGGCTCGGCGTGCCCTACGACTCGCCGTTCGGGCACCGCGGGTTCACGCACTCGCTCTGCTTCGCGGCCCTGATCGCTCTGGGGTGCGCTCGGCTGGCGCCGAGGCTCGGCGCGCCGGCCGCGACCGTCTTCGCGGTCGTGTTCGTCTCGGCCGCCTCGCACGGCGTGCTCGACGCGCTGACGACGGGAGGCAGGGGCGTCGCGTTCTTCAGCCCCTTCTCGAACGCGCGATTCTTCCTTCCCTGGCGCGTGATCGCCGTTTCGCCGATCGGCGTGGCGCCGTTCCTCTTCGAGCGCGGCGTGCGGGTGCTGCGGTCCGAGCTCGCCTGGATCTGGGCGCCCGCCGCGGCCGTTGGGCTCGCGGGCATCGCGGTGCGGCGGCTCGTTCGCGCCGGCTGATATCTTTGGCGCCATGACCCGCGAGAGAGCCGGGCGGAAGAGCGCGGCGAAGGAGGCGAGCGCGAAGAGCACGTCGCGTCGCGCCTCCCGGAAAGCCGTCCACTTCGAGGGCGTCACGCCGGTCCTGCGGGTGCGCCGCCTCGCGGCGAGCCTCCGTTACTACGTCGGCGTGCTCGGCTTCCGGAAGGAGTGGGGTGGCGCGGAGAAGGGGTTCGCGTCGGTGTCGCGCGGAGATTGCCACATCTTCCTCTCGCAGGGTGACCAGGGGCACTACGGCTCCTGGGCCTGGGTCGGCGTCTCCGACGCGGCGGCGCTCCACGACGAGTACCGGCGCCGCGGCGCGAGGATCCGGCACGCGCCGACGAACTACGACTGGGCGCTCGAGATGCAGGTCGAGGATCTCGACGGGAACGTCTTGCGGATGGGCTCGGAGCCCCTGGAGGGCGAGACGACGGGCGAGTGGCTCGACATGGAGGGACGGCGGTGGCGGATGGGAGCCAACGGGGCATGGAAACGACAGCGGTGAAGGCGCGCCGGGATTCGGCACGTTTCCTTCTCCTCGCGCTCGTGCCGCTCCTCGCGGCGTGCGCGAGCGGGAAGGGCGGAGCGCCGACGGGCTCCGTGCGCGGCGTCGCCGTGGATGACGCGTCCGGGCACGGCCTGCCGGGGATCACGGTGACGATCCAGACCGTGACCGGCAAGGTCGTCGACACGGTCGTGACCGATCCGGACGGCTCGTACGAGTTCCCGGCCGTGTCGCCGGGCCAGTACGAGATCGTCACGTATTTCCGGGGATTCAAGGCGCTCGCGCCGCTCGCGGTGAGCGTCGCGGCGGGTTCGCCGAGCCAGGCGGCGCCCCTTCGGCTGGTTTCGCCGGACTCCTCGCCGGTGCCGGGGCCCTAGCGCGATGCTGCGGGTCGTGCGGCTGGGGACCCCGAAGGGACGGAGCGAGGGACTGCGGATCGGGACCGTGCGCCGGCCGCCTCGCGGCGTGCCGAAAGCCGAGTTCGCCCGGCGGGGCTTCTACGACGTCTGGCTGCCGGAGCTCTCTCCGTCGGATCGGCTCGTGAAACGGGCGAGGCAGGCCCGCGACGATCGCGAGTGGCGGGCGTTCGTCCAACGGTACCGGTCCGAGATGAAGCGTCCCGAAGCCGCGCACCTCCTCGACCTCCTCGCCGCTCTGTCGCACGCCACCGACCTCTCCGTCGGGTGTTACTGCCTCGATGCCCGCTACTGTCACCGCTCGGTGCTGCGCGATCTCCTCGAGGCGCGGGGCGCCCGGATGGCGCCGGGGCGGCCGTGAGGATCGACCGTCCGGCGGCCGGGGAGTACGCGCCCTACTTCGAGCGGTACGTCGCGCGCGTTCCGGAACCGGACGCGCTCCCGATTCTCGAGCGCCAGCGCGCGGACGTCCGCGCCGCCTTCGAAGGCATTCCCGAGGCGAAGGGCGGGTATCGCTACGCGCCGGGGAAGTGGAGCATCCGGGAGCTGCTCGGCCACGTGACCGACACGGAACGCATCTTCGCCTACCGCGCCCTCTGCATCGCGCGCGGCGAGACAGCGGCGCTGCCCGGCTTCGAGCAGGACCCCTACGTGGCGAACGCGGGCCACGACCGCTGGACGCTCGCGGAGCTTCGCGAGGACTTCGACGCCGTGCGCCGGGCGAACCTCGCGATGCTCTCGCACCTGGACGAGACCGCCGTCCGCCGCATCGGCACCTCGAGCGGGCACGCCACGTCCGTGCGCGCGATCGCGTACATCCTCGCGGGCCACGTTCGGCACCACCTCGGCGTGCTCGCCGAGAAATACGGCGACTCAACGGCCTCCTAGGGGATGTCGGAGCTCGGCGAGAACCTGGCGCTGCTGCTGAAGCGCGAGCTCGCCACCTTCGAGCGCGAGCTCGACCTCTTCCCGGACGACGCGAGCGCCTGGGGCCGCGCGCCCGGCGTGTCCAACTCCGCGGCCAACCTCGCGCTCCATGTCGCGGGCAACCTCCAGCATTTCGTCGGCACGGTCCTCGGCGGGACTCGTTACGTCCGCGACCGCGAACGCGAATTCGGACGCCGCGACGGTCCGCGCGACGAGGTGAAGGGGGAGCTCCGCGCCGCCGCGCGCGTCGTGTCGGACGTCCTGCCGGGCTTGACGGCCGATCGGCTCGCCGCCGAGTACCCGGAGCCGGTCAACGGCGTGCGGGTCCGCACCGACCGCTTCCTCATGCATCTCTCCGCCCACGCGGCGTATCACCTGGGCCAGGCCTCGACCGCCCGTCGCGCGCTGACGGGCGACGCCCGCTCGAGCGGACCGGTTCCGCTCGCGCCGCTCGCGATCGCGCCGCCGCGGTGAAGGTCGCCCTCCTCGGCGCGACGGGCATGGTCGGCGGCGCGGCGCTCCTCGAGTGCCTCGACGACGACCGCGTCACCGCCGTGCTCTCGATCTCGCGGCGCTCCTGCGGCGTGCGGCATCCGAAGCTCGCGGAGGCCCTGGCGGACGACCTCTTTCGTCTCGAGGCCGTGCGCCCGGCCCTCTCGGACGTCGACGCCTGCTTCTTCTGCCTCGGCGTGTCGGCCGTCGGCATGACCGAGGCGGCGTACACCCGCGTGACCCACGACCTGACGCTCTCCGTCGCGCGCGACCTCCTCGCCGCCGGCGCGCGGCCGGTCTTCTGTTACGTGTCCGGTGCCGGCACCGACGCGACGGGACGAGGCCGCTCGATGTGGGCGCGGGTGAAGGGGAGAACGGAGAACGACCTGCTCGCGCTGCCGTTCCGGGCGGCATACATGCTGCGGCCGGCCTTCATCCAGCCGCTCCGCGGCGTGCGCTCGAAGACTCCTTTGTACCAGGCCTTCTATACGGCGCTCGCGCCGCTCGCGGCGGTCCTCCCGCGGCTCCTGCCGGGGCTCGCGACGACCAGCGTCGCGCTCGGCCGCGCTTTAATCGGGCTGGCCGCCGACGGATATCCACGGCCGATCCTCGAGTCGCGGGACATCAATCGCCTCGGGGCGGAAGAAAGACGAGCCGCCTGAGCCGGTACGTGGCGTTTCTGAGGGCGATCAACGTGGGCGGGCACACCGTCCCGATGACGGTCCTGCGGAAGCACTTCGAGGACCTCGGCTGTTCCTCCGTCGAGACGATCGTCGCGAGCGGCAACGTCGTGTTCGAGTCCGCGGTCCGGAGTTCCGCCGCGCTCGAGACCCGACTCGCGGCCCACCTCGAGCGGCGGCTCGGCTGGGCCGTGGCGGCGTTCCTGCGGACACCTCCGGAGCTCGCGCGGATCGCGGCGCATCGCCCGTTCGAACGCGGCGAGATCGAGGCCGCGCACGCGCTCTTCGTGGGCTTCACCGGCCGCGAATCGGACGCCGCGGCCCGCCGGGGCGTGCGGTCTCTCGCGTCGGACGTGGACGCCTTTCACTTCCGGGGCCGCGAGGTGTACTGGCTCGCCCGCGAGCGTGTCTCCGACTCGAAGGTCTACGGCGGCGGCCTCGAGAGGGCCCTCGGCCAGGCGGTCACCCTTCGCAACATGAAGACCTTGCGGAAGATCGCGGAGAGATGCGCGTGAGCGCTTCGCGGCGCTCGGCCTGGCGTGCCATCGTCCTCGGAGGCGCCCTGGCGGGGACGCTCGACCTGCTCTTCGCGGCCGTCGCCTACGGGTATGCCCGGGGCGGGACCGAGGAAGACGTCCTGCACTCGATCGCGAGCGGCTGGCTCGGGAGCAGGGCCTTCGACGGAGGCGGTCCGTCCGCGGTCCTCGGGTTCTTCACCCAGTACCTGATCGCCATGGGCGCGGCGGCGGTGTTCCAGGCCGCCTCGCGGTGGTTCCCCGCGCTCCGCCGGCGCCCCGTGCCGGCGGGGCTCGTCTTCGGCGCCGGCCTCTACGCTTTCATGTACCTTGGGGTCATGCCGCTTTCGGCGATTCCCTTCCGACCGTCCTTCGCGCCGAAGGCGCTCCTGCCGGCCCTCGCCGCTCACATGTTTCTGATCGGCCTTCCGATCGCGCTCTGCGCGAGTCGCTTCGGCCGTTCGGCGGAGGAACGATGACCGCTCTCGGCAACCTCTTCTGGCTCGTTTTCGGCGGCCTCCTGATGGCCTGCGGATGGTGGCTCGCGGGAGTCCTGTGCTTCATCTCGATCGTCGGGATTCCCTGGGGCCGCGCCTGTTTCGTGATCGGGAAACTCTGTCTGCTTCCGTTCGGCCGCTCGGTCGCGGACCGCGCCGTCGTCACGGGAAAGAGCGACGTCGGCACGGGCGCGCTCGGCGTCGTCGGCAACGTGCTCTGGTTCCTCTTCGCCGGACTGTGGCTCGCGATCGGCCACCTGGTGTCGGCCGTCCTCTGCTTCGTCACGATCGTCGGCATTCCGTTCGGGATCCAGCACCTGAAACTCGCGGAGATCGCCCTCGCGCCGATCGGCAAGACGATCGTCCTGAACCGGCGCTGAGGGCGGCGGAGAACGAGACCGGGGGCAGGTCGGACGGGTCCCGGCCGGCCTCCGGAAGAGAGTCGTCCGGGAGGCTCAGCTCCCCGGGCTCTTCGGCGGTCGCGCCTTCTCGATGAGGCCGACGGGCCCGAGCACGATCCAGCCGATCGCGGCGCCGAGGATCGGAAGCCAGAGATGGCCGAGTCCGGCGCCGGCTCCGATCGCGGCGGTCAGCCAGATGCTCGCCGCCGTCGTCAGGCCGTGGACCTGCAGCCGGTCGCTGACCTTCAGAATCGTTCCGGCGCCGAGAAACCCGATGCCCGCCACGATCCCCTGGATGACCCGGCTGATGTCGGCCGACGTCTGGCCGGCCTCCACGGACGCGAGGACGAAGAAGGCCGAGCCGAGACACACCAGGATGTGGGTGCGCAATCCGGCGGTGCTGTGGACCCGTTCTCTCTGGTAGCCGAGCAGCGCGCCGAGGACCGCCGCGAGCCCGAGGCGCGCGACGGAAAGCAGCAGGACGTGCGCGCTCGGCCACTGGAAGATCGGCTGCTCCACCATCGTGTCTCGTCCGCGAACCGTCAGTCGCCCGGGCCCGTCATCTTCTCCGGCTTGACCTCCCGGTCGAACTCCTCGCCGGTCAGGTGCCCGAGCGCGAGCGCCGCCTCCTTGAGCGTGGTGCCCTCGTGGTGCGCCTTCTTCGCGATCGCGGCGGCCTTGTCGTACCCGAGCTTTGGCGCGAGCGCCGTGACGAGCATGAGCGAGCGGCCGAGGTGCTCGCGGATACGCGCGTGGTCCGGCTCGATGCCGCGGGCGCAGTGCTCCTCGAAGGACTCCGACGCGTCGGCGAGCAGGCGGACGGAGCGCAGGAAGTTCGAGATGATCAGCGGCTTGTAGACGTTCAGCTCGAAGTTGCCGGACGCGCCGCCCCAGGTGACCGCGACGTCGTTGCCGAACACCTGCCCGCAGACCATCGTCAGGGCCTCGGACTGCGTCGGGTTGACCTTCCCCGGCATGATCGACGATCCGGGCTCGTTCTCCGGGATCCGAATCTCGCCGAGGCCCGAGCGCGGGCCCGACGCGAGCCACCGGACGTCGTTGGCGATCTTCATCAGCGCGGCGGCGAGCGTGCGGATCGCCCCGTGGGCGTTGACGAGCGCGTCGTGGGCCGCGAGCGCCTCGAACTTGTTGGGGGCGGTGACGAAGGGAAGCCCGGTCAGCTTCGCGATCTCGTGCGCGACCTTGTGGCCGAAGTCCGCGGGGGCGTTCAGCCCGGTGCCGACGGCCGTGCCGCCGAGCGCGAGCTCGTAGAGATGCGGCATGGCCTGCTCGATGTGCTCGAGACACTGGTCGAGCTGCGCCACCCAGCCCGAGATCTCCTGCCCGAGCGTGATCGGCACCGCGTCCTGGAGGTGCGTGCGGCCGATCTTGACGATCCCGGCGAACTCCTTCGCCTTGCGGTCGAGCGTGTCGCGCAGGCGCTTCACGGCGGGCACGAGACGGTGCCGGATCTGCTCGGCCGCGGAGATCGACATGGCGGTCGGGAACGTGTCGTTCGAGGACTGGCTCTTGTTGACGTCGTCGTTCGGGTGGACGGGCTTCTTCGAGCCCATCTCGCCGCCGAGGATCTCGATCGCGCGGTTCGAGATGACCTCGTTGGCGTTCATGTTGGTCTGCGTGCCGCTGCCGGTCTGCCAGACGACGAGCGGGAAATGCTCGTCGAGCTTTCCCGCGACGACCTCGTCGGCGGCCTGAATCATCGCGCCGGCCTTCTTCGGATCGAGCGCGCCCCGGTCGCGGTTGACGATCGCACAGGCCTTCTTGAGGATCCCGAGCGCGCGGATCAACTCGCGGGGGAAGCGCTCGCCGCCGATCCGGAAGTGCTCGAGCGAGCGCTGCGTCTGCGCGCCCCAGTATCTGTCGGCGGGCACCTCGACCTTGCCCATGGTGTCGGACTCGGTGCGGGTCCTCGTTTCCGTCACGGTGCTCATGCCCGCAATGGTATCGCGCGGCCGGACGGCGGCCGTGATGCGGTTGCGTCTACCTCCCCGCGATGTCGGGCTCGGGGATCCCGTCGAAAAGACCGCGGTAGAGCGCACCGGCCGCGAGGGCCCCGGCGATCGGGGCCAGCCAGAAGAGCCAGAGCTGCGACGTTGCCCAGCCGCCGACGAAGAGAGCGGGGCCGGTCGAACGCGCCGGGTTCACGGACGTCGCCGTGACCGGAATGCTGATCAGATGGATGAGCGTCAGCGCGAGACCGATCGCGAGGCCCGCGAAGCCGACCGGCGCGCGCCGATGCGTCGCGCCCAGGATGACCACCAGGAACATGAACGTCATCACGATCTCGCAGACGAGCGCCGCGCCGAGCGAGTAGCCGCCGGGGGAGTGCTCGCCGTAGCCGTTGGCCGCGAAGCG
>Ga0335076_10007137_pt1 | contig 11263 bp, 10 predicted proteins | sample Lox_Sample_25_FD_206717 | JGI IMG/M metagenome (GOLD analysis project Ga0335076, IMG submission 206717) | Soil microbial communities from Loxahatchee National Wildlife Refuge, Florida, United States - Lox_Sample_2.5 | ecosystem: Environmental > Terrestrial > Soil > Wetlands | place: USA... | reverse complement strand
CTAGTGTGGCGTCCCATTAATAACCGTACAGAGGCGCTCGACTTTCGCGAGGATTGAGGCGGAGGTGGCGGTCCATTTGAAGGGCTTCGGATGCAGGTTGTAGTTCTGCACGAAGGTATCGATCTTTCGCTTCAGGTCTGTCACTGAGTCGAACGAGCCGCGGCGGATGGCCCGGTTGGTGATCAGGGCGAACCAGCGCTCGACCTGGTTGAGCCAGGAACTGTAGGTCGGGGTGAAGTGCACATGGAAGCGTGCGCGGCGTGCCAGCCAGGCACGCACCTTGGCGTGTTTGTGGGTGGCATAGTTGTCACAGATCAGATGCACATCCAGATCCTGCGGCACGTTCTCCTCGATGTGACGCAAGAAGGCTAAAAACTCCTGATGCCGATGCTTCGCCTTGCACTGGGTCAGCACTGATTCGTTGGCCACATCGAGCGCGGCGAACAAGGTGGTGGTGCCATGTCTGACATAGTCGTGGGTGATACCCTCAACGTAACCCAAACCCATGGGCAAGACCGGCTGGGTGCGTTCCAGGGCCTGGACCTGGCTCTTCTCATCCACGCATAGCACCAGCGCGTGCTCCGGCGGGTTCAGATATAACCCGACGATGTCGCGAACCTTCTCGATGAAGAACGGATCGTTCGAGAGCTTGAAGCTTTTCGTGCGATGCGGCTGCAGGCCGAACATCGTCAGGTAGCGATGCACCGTGCTCTTGGAGATCCCGGTCTGCTCGGCCAACGTGCGTCTGGACCAATGTGTCTGACCGGGCGGCTTACTCGAAAGAGCGGTATTGATCAGTTCAGCAATCCGCTCCTCGCTCAGGTCGCGGGGTCTTCCGGGCTTCAGCTCGCTGTGAAGCCCCTCAATGCCGCGCTCAATAAAGCGCCGGCGACAGCTGGTCGCCGTGCTTCGGTTGACCCCGAAGCGACGGGCCACAGCACTATTGGATTCTCCCCCGCACATCGCCAGGATCATCGAGGCACGCCGCGAGATGCCCGCCGGTAAAGTCTGAGAACGGGCGATCGATTCAAGCTGCGCCCGATCCGCCTTTGCGATCCCAAAGCTTTGAGCCTTGTTAGTCCCTTTTTTCACAGCCGAGTGCTCCGCTCACCAAGGATACTCCTTGGACCACACTCAGACTGTTTAGTTACTTATGGGACATCACACTAGCCCTGCCGCAGCGCCCAGGCGCACACGATCACGCTCGCGATGCCGAGCACGAAGTAGGCCACGGCCACCCAGCGCTCGCGGCGCGCGAGCTGCGCGGCGCTCATGGGCGCGATCAGGAAGGGCTCACCGTTCACGGGTTGCGAGATGACGCTCACCCGCGCGACGTCCGCCGTCAGCAGCTGCCGCTCGGACTCGCGGCTGGCTGCGGCACGCGCCGCCTCCCACTCGCTCGCATCGAGGCGGCCGTCGTGGTTGGCATCGAAGCGCTGCAGCAGCGCGGCCTGATCGGCTTTCCAGGCGCGCAGCCTCTCGAGCGTCGCGCGGTTGAGGTCGCCGGTCTCCGAGTGCGAGCGCAGGTCCCCGAGCACGCTCACCTGCGCGCCGACGTCGATGAGGCGCTCGGTGTAGCGCCAGCGGCCGTAGCGTACCGGGGGCGCGAACTGCGGCGGCGGACCGCTCGGGCGCTCCTCCTCGCCGTACCAGACACTGTGGGTGGTGGGGGTGATTTCCGCCTCCACCGGACCGACCAGGCAGCGCGCATCGTCGCTGTCCACCAGCATGAACAGCTCGACGCTCGCGGCATGCTCGGTGGTGTGCCAGTCGCTCTTCTGGTTGGGCTCGCTGTCGTCGCGGGCGATCTCGTACGACCACCACACGCAGGGGCGCCCGCTGAGGGGGGCGCGCGCCGGCTCGAAGTGCGCCGGCACCGCGCGGCCGCTCACCTTGACGTAGCCCTGGGCTGCCGAGCGGATGCGCACCGGGGCGGTATCCTCGAGCAGGCGATCGCGGCGCAGGTGGCGCAGGAACTGGTAGAGCGCGAACAGCGCCGCGGCCGCGGCCAGCGCAGCGGTGAGACGCGGCGCGCTCAGCATCGGCGGCTCCGCAGCGCCGGGGGGCGCTAGCGGGAGAACGCGGCCTTGAGGTCGACGTCCGCGGTCTGCGTGCGGTCCAGGTGCAGCAGCTGCGCTTCGGGGAAGTCCCCGAGGCGCGCCACGAAGGCGTCCGGGAAGGCCGCGATGCGCACGTTGTTGGTGTTCACCGCGTCGTTGTAGACCTCGCGGCGGTCGGCGATGGCCGTCTCGAGCGCGCTGATACGCTGCTGCAGGTGCTGGAAGGGCTCGCTGGCCTTCAGCTGCGGGTAGTTCTCGGCCACCGCGTACAGGCCGTTGAGGCCGCTCTTCAGGTCGCGCTCGGCGGCGGTGAGGCCGGCGAGGTTGCCGCTGCTGCGCGCCGCGTCCACCCCGGCACGGGCGCGCATGACGCGCTCGAGCGTGTCGCCCTCGTACTGCATGTACTGCCGGCAGACCTCGACCAGCTTCGGCAGCTCGTCGTGGCGCTGCGCCAGCAGCACGTCGATGTTGGACCAGGAGAGCTTGACGGCGGCGCGCACGCGCACCAGGCCGTTGTAGATGCCGACCAGGTAGCCGACGCACGCCAGCGCCATGAACAGGATGATGAGCGTCGCCATCATGACCATGAGCTCCCGCGGACCGGTAATGGCCGCTTGCGAAGGCCGCAGCATACGCCGCCGGGGTGGCGAAAGCCGTCCCGGAGCGAGCTTTCCGCGACGCCGGTCACGGGCCGTCCGGGGACTCGAAGCCCTCGGGGGTGAGACGCAGCGCGAGGTCGATCCCGGCGAGCTCGTAGCCGCGACGGAAGTCACGGATGTGCCGGGCCATCCAGCTCTCGGCGCTCGCGGCATCGCGCGCGGCGAGGGCCGCGGCGAGGTGGCGGTGGGCGGCCACGATGCGCGAGCGCGCCTGCGGCACCTTGTCGATCATGACGGCGAGGGAGGGCTCGAGGAGTTTCAGCAGCGGCTCCTGCGCCAGCCCCAGCACCGGGTTGTGGGTGGCGCGGCCGATGCTGCGGAAGACCTCGGCGGTCAGATGCACCGCCTGCGCGGTGCTGCCGCCGCCGCTGGTGAGCGCCGCGGCCGCCGCGCCGATGGCGGCGAGGTCCGCGGGGGTGCGCGCCGTGGCCGCGGCGCGCGCGATCGGCGGCTCGAGGATGGTGAGCGCCTCCCATACGTCGCGCGCCGTCACGTCGTGCAGCAGCAGCGCCTGGCTGACGCCCTCGCCGATGGCGGCGTGGTGCGGGCGGCTCACCGCCATGAGCTTCGAGCCGGGCATGCGGCGCACCAGGCCCCGGCTCTGCAGCTCGCGCAGCGCCTCGCGCACGGTGGAGCGGTTGACACCGAACTGGCGGGCGAGCTCGGTCTCGGCCGGCAGCCGCTCGCCCTCGCGCAGCGCGCGCGACAGGATGCGCTCGCCGATCGCCGCGGCCACCTTGCGATAGGCGGGCTCGATCTGGATCTGCGGGAACTCGACGCTCACGCAGCCGCCTCGAACAGCTCGCGGCCGATCAGCATGCGGCGGATCTCCTGGGTGCCGGCGCCGATCTCGTAGAGCTTGGCATCGCGCAGGATGCGCCCGGCGGCGGTATCGTTGATGTAGCCGTTGCCGCCCAGGGCCTGGATCGCCTCCAGGCCCGCCTGGGTGGCGCGCTCGGCGGCGAAGAGGATGCAGGCGGCGGCGTCGCGGCGGCGCACGGTGCGCGCATCACAGGCGCGCGCCACCGCGTAGACGTAGGCGCGTGCGGCATTGAGCGCCGCGTACAGGTCGGCGAGCTTGCCCTGCATCAGCTCGAAGGTGCCGATCGGCACGCCGAACTGGCGCCGCTCGCGCACGTAGGGCAGCACCACGTCCAGCGCCGCCGCCATGAGTCCGAGCGGCCCCCCGGCGAGCACCACGCGCTCGTAGTCGAGCCCGCTCATGAGGACGCGCACGCCGCCGTTCTCGGCCCCGAGCAGCCGCTCGGCGGGCACGAAGCAGTCCTCGAACACCAGCTCCGAGGTCGAGGAGCCGCGCATGCCGAGCTTGTCGAGCTTCTGCGCGGTGTAGAAGCCGGGCGTGCCGCGCTCGATGATGAAGGTGCTGATGCCGCGCGGGCCGGCGGCGGTGTCGGTCTTGGCGTAGACCAAGAGCGTGTCCGCATCCGGGCCGTTGGTGATCCACATCTTGCGGCCGTTGAGCACGAAGCCGCCGCGGGTCGCCTGCGCGCGCAGCTGCATCGATACCACGTCCGAACCGGAGCCCGGCTCGGACATCGCCAGCGCGCCGACGTGCGTGCCGCTCACCAGGGGCGGCAGGTACTGCGCACACTGCGCCTCGCTGCCGTTCAGGCGCAGCTGGTTCACGCACCGGTTGGACTGCGCCCCATAGGAGAGCCCGACCGCCCCCGAGGCGCGCGAGATCTCCTCCATCACGATGACGTGCGCGAGGTAGCCGAGGCCGGCGCCGCCGAAGCGCTCGGGCACGGTGATGCCGAGCAGTCCCTGCTCGCCCAGGCGCGGCCACAGGTCGCGCGGGAATTCGTTGCTGCGGTCGATCTGCGCGGCCCGCGGGGCGATCTCGGCGGCGGCGAAGCGCCGCACCTGCCGGCGGATCTCCTCGAGCTCCTCCGGAAGTCCGAAGTCACTGTCGGTGCATTCGAGGGGGTTCATGGGCTTGCCTTCCCTGAAGACCAGATCGTATGATTGTCGGACAAACCGGCAACCAAGGCAAGCGCCTCATGCCCCGCATCCGCTCGCACGTCGACGTGCACTCGGCCGAGTTCAAGGCGAACGCGGCCGCCATGGGAGAGCTGGTCGGCGAACTCGGCCGCGAGGTGGCGCGTATCGCCCGCGGCGGCTCCAAGGCGGCCAACGACAAGCACCGCAGCGCCGGCAAGCTCACGGCGCGCGAGCGCATCCGGGTGCTCCTGGACGCCGGCAGCCCGTTCCTCGAGTTCTCGCAGCTCGCCGCCCACGGCATGTACGGGGGCGAGGTGGCGTGCGCGGGCATCGTGACCGGCATCGGCCGGGTCGCGGGACGCGAGTGCGTGGTGCTCGCCAATGACCCGACGGTCAAGGGCGGCACGTATTACCCGATGACGGTCAAGAAGCACCTGCGTGCCCAGGAGATCGCGCGCGACAACCGCCTGCCGTGCGTGTACCTGGTCGAGAGCGGCGGGGCCTTCCTGCCGGCGCAGGACGAGGTGTTTCCGGATCGGGACAACTTCGGGCGCATCTTCTACAACCAGGCGACGCTCTCGGCCGCGGGCATCGCGCAGATCTCGGTGGTGCATGGCTCCTGCACCGCCGGCGGCGCCTACGTGCCGGCGATGTCGGACGAGAACGTGATCGTGCGCAACCAGGGGCGGGTGTTCCTCGGCGGGCCGCCGCTGGTGAAGGCCGCCACGGGCGAGGACGTCGACGCGGAGTCCCTGGGCGGAGCCGACGTGCACTGCCGCGAGTCCGGGGTGTGCGATCACTACGCCGAGAACGACACCCACGCGCTCGCCATCGCGCGCAGCTGCGTCGCGCGCCTGAAAGGCGCGGCGGGCGCAGCCCCGCCACGCGCGGCGGCCGAGCCCGGCTACGACCCGCAGGAGCTCTACGGCGTCGTGCCCGCGAGCCTGCGCCGGCCGTATGACGTGCGCGAGGTGATCGCGCGGCTGGTGGATGCGGCCGAGCTCGAGGAGTTCAAGCAGCTCTACGGCACGACTCTCGTGTGCGGGTTTGCGCACCTCGGCGGCTATCCCGTCGGGATCCTCGCCAACAACGGGGTGCTGTTCTCCGAGAGCGCGCTCAAGGGCACGCACTTCATCGAGCTGTGCGCGCGCGAGTCGATCCCGCTCCTGTTCCTGCAGAACATCACCGGCTTCATGGTCGGCCGCAAGGCCGAGGCCGGCGGCATCGCCAAGGACGGCGCCAAGCTCGTCACCGCGGTGGCCTGCGCGCAGGTGCCCAAGCTCACCCTCATCATCGGCGGCAGCTATGGCGCCGGCAACTACGCCATGTGCGGCCGCGCCTACTCGCCGCGCTTCCTCTACCAGTGGCCGAACGCGCGCATCTCGGTGATGGGCGGCGAGCAGGCCGCGAGCGTGCTCGCCACCGTCAAGCGCGAGCAGCTGCGCGCGGCCGGCAAGGACTGGCCGCAGGAGGAGGAGGACGCCTTCAAGGCCCCGATCCGCGCGCAGTACGAGCACCAGGGCGCTCCCTACTACTCCTCGGCGCGGCTGTGGGACGACGGCGTCATCGACCCGCGGGACACGCGGCGGGTACTCGCGCTGTCGCTCGCCGCCGCCTCGCAGCAGCCGGCCGCGGCCACCCGCTTCGGCGTGTTCCGCATGTGAGCAGGCAGGCAGCCGTGATCAAGAGCCTGCTGGTCGCCAACCGCGGCGAGATCGCCTGCCGCATCTTCCGCAGCGCGCGCGCGCTCGGCATCCGCACCATCGCGGTGTTCTCGGACGCGGATGCGCAGGCAGCGCACGTGCGCGCGGCGGACGAAGCCTGGCGTCTCGGCCCGGCGCCGGCGCGCGAGTCCTACCTCGATGCCGCGCGGCTCCTCGCCGCCGCGCGGGCGAGCGGCGCCACCGCGATCCATCCGGGCTACGGCTTCCTCGCCGAGAACGCCGCCTTTGCAGCGGCGTGCGAGTCCGCCGGCCTCATCTTCGTCGGGCCGCCGCCGAGTGCCATCGCCGCCATGGGCTCGAAGATCCTCGCCAAGTCGCGCATGCAGGCCGCGGGCGTGCCGGTGCTGCCCGGCTACGCCGGTGAGCGCCAGGAGCTGCACGAGCTCGAGGCGGCCGCCGCGGGCGTGGGCCTGCCGCTCATCGTCAAGCCCGCCGCCGGCGGCGGCGGCAAGGGCATGCAGATCGTGCGCAGCGCCGCCGAGCTGCGCGGCGCGCTGGCCGCGGCGCGGCGCCTGGCCGAGAGCGCCTTCGGCGACGGCGCGCTGCTCATCGAGCGCTACCTGAGCGCGCCGCGGCACCTGGAGGTGCAGGTGTTCGCCGATCAGCACGGCCACTGCCTGCATCTGGGTGACCGCGACTGCTCGATCCAGCGCCGTCACCAGAAACTCATCGAGGAGGCCCCGGCCCCGGACCTGCCGCCGCAGCTGCGCGCACAGCTGCACGCCGCGGCCCTCGCGGTGGCGCGCTCGGTGGGCTACGTCGGCGCAGGCACGGTCGAGTTCCTCTACGACGGCACCGGCTTCTACTTCATGGAGATGAACACCCGGCTGCAGGTCGAGCACACCGTTACCGAGGCGGTCACGGGGCTGGATCTGGTGGAATGGCAGCTGCGCATCGCCGCCGGCGAGCCCCTGCCGCTCACCCAGGAGCAGGTGGTGCTGCGCGGGCATGCCATCGAGGCGCGGGTATGCGCCGAGGACCCCGCGCGCGGCTTCCTGCCGAGTGCCGGGCAGCTGACGCTGCTGCGCTGGCCCGCCGGTGCGGGCGTGCGGGTGGATGCCGGCTACTACAGCGGTGATCGGGTGCCGGAAGTGTACGACTCGCTCCTCGGCAAGGTGATCGCGCACGGGCCGACGCGGGAGGTGGCCACGGCACGCCTCGCCGCGGCGCTCGATGACACCTGCTGCGCGGGCGTGCGCAGCAACGAGCACTACCTCGCGCGCATCCTGCGTACTGAAGCATTCCGCGAGGTGCGCCACAGCATCGCCTTTCTCGAGGGCGCCGGCGCGCCACTCGCGGCCGAGCCCGCGGCGAGCCACGAGGCGCTGATCCTGGCGGCGCTCGCGCTGCTGGCACCGAGCGCGCCCCGAGCGATGCCCCTGAGTCCCTGGGAGCAGGCCGATGCCTTCACGCCGAACCTGCCGGCGCAGGTGAGCGTGCGGCTCGCGCAGGGCGAGGCCGTGCACGAGGTGCACTTCGAGTACCGCGGCGCGCAGCTGGCGCGCGCCCGCATCGGCAACGCCGCGGGCGTGCCGGTCACGGACGCGACAGTGGGCGAAGGCGAGCTGGCCGCGCGCCTGGGCGAGCGGCGCTGGCAGGCGCGGTTTGCGCGCTCCGGCGAGCTGCTGCACCTGTGGGTGGACGATGCGCACCACCTCTGGCGCCTCGATGACCCGCGCACGCACGAGTTCGCCGCCAGCGCGGCCAGCGGCGGGCTGACGACGCCGCTGCCGGGCGTCGTGGTGAGCGTGCCGGTGACGGTGGGGCAGGCGGTGGAGGCGGGCGCGGTGCTGATGGTGATCGAGGCGATGAAGATGGAGCACAGCATCACCGCCCCGTATGCCGGGGTGGTGCAGGCGGTGCACTACACCCCGGGCGAGCGCGTGAGCGAGGGCAGCGCCCTCATCGAGCTCGCGCGTGCTACCTGAGCGCTACTTCTTCTTGGCCGCCGCGGCGTGCTCGGCGCGCACCTTGGCGATCAGCTTGTCGGTGTTCGCGAGCAGCTCGCTGAAGTTGCTCCCCTGGGCGAGGAAGCGGCCGTCCACCGCCATGGTGGGTACACCGGTCACCTCGTAGTCCTCGGCCAGCTTGTCCGCCTGGACCGTCTGGCTGTTGATGCCGAAGGAGCCGTAGGCGGAGGTGAACGCGTCGGCGTGGCCGCCCATGCGGCCGACCCACTCGGTGAGCGCGCCCTGGTCGAAGAGCTGCTGGCGCTCCTCGTGGATCGCCTGGAAGAGCGCGGCGTCGAGCTTGGGGAAGTCCCCGCTCGCCTGAAGCGCATAGAAGGCCCGCTGCAGGTTCACCCACGCCGGGCGCCCGAAGCCGACCGGCACACGGCGGAACACCACGTCCTTGGCGAGTCCCGTCTGCCAGCTGCTCACCAGCGGGTAGAACTCCGCGCAGTGCGGGCAGCCGTAGGAGAAGAACTCGATCACCTCGATCTTGCCCGGGCTGGCGGTCGGCTGCGGGGTGCCGAGCGTGCGGTACTCGGTGTTCTCCTGCTGCGCCGGCGCGGCGCTTGAGAGCGCGGCGGCGACGAGTGCGAGCGCGGCGAGGGTGCTCAGGCGGGGACGGGTCCTCATGCACGGTTCCTTTCCATGACCGACAGACGGGCGTATCGGGGGCGTAGTTTAGGCAAATGCCGTCAGCTCCGCCGCCCAGCCGCCCGCGGCTGTGACCGGCGCCCCCGGCGGGGCTCCTCAGGCTTCGGCGGCGAGCTGGCGGCGGCGGCTCGCGGCGGAGACCGTGGACACCCACGGCGAGGCGACGTCGAAGAAGCGCCAGCGCTTGAGCGCCCACTCGCCCGCGTAGTCGACCCCGATGCGCGTCGCGCGCGCCACGCGCACGGCGGAGCGCCGCGCCGGCCGCTCGAGCCACAGCCGATCCCCGAGCAGGTCCGCGCCGTTCAGGCGCCGGTCGATGTGGAAGGCCCGGCACAGCAGTCCCGGCCCGAAGGTGCGCGGCTCGAGCTCCGCGAGCGGCTCCACCGCACGCAGCAGCACGGCCTGCGGCGAGCCGACTTCGCGCGTCACCACGTTCAGGCAGTTCCAGAAACCGTAGATGAAATACACGTAGGCGTGACCGGGCGGTCCGTACATCACCTCGGTGCGCGCCGTGCGCCCGCGCGCGGAGTGCGCGGCGAGGTCGTGCGGCCCCAGGTAGGCCTCGGTCTCGACGATCCGCCCGCGCCGCAGCCGCCCACCGTCGCGATGCACGAGTTGCATGCCGATCAGCTGCCGCGCGACGGCGAGCGTGCTTTGACAGAAGAAGCCGCGGGGGAGCTTGCGTGATCCTCTCACCGCGCGCGATGGTAATGGAATCCACTACAATGGCACGAGCGGCTGGGATCAACGACACAGCTTCCAGTTAAATCAATAAGATACGGATTCTTCGCCGAACAGACATGAAGCAGGACGCAAAAGCTTCAACCCTCGCGATACTCAGTCTCGTGCTCCTGCGCAGCGCACCGGCTGCCGCTTCGCTCTACCCGCTGCCCTCGGACGGCTCGACGGTGGTGGGCAAGGATGCGAGCGTGCGCACGGTGTATGAGGACACGCTGCCGGATCTCGCCCATCGCTTCAGCCTCGGCTACTACGAGATCATCCGCGCCAACCCGGGCGTGGACGTGTGGATCCCCGGGGCGGACAAGGACATCGTGCTGCCCGGAAGGCGGATCCTGCCGCCCGGGCCGCGTGAGGGCATCGTCGTCAATCTCCCCGAGCACCGTCTCTACTACTTCCCCAAGCCTGCCGGGCGCGACAAGCCGGTGGTCATCACCTACCCGGTGAGCATCGGCAAGATGGACTGGCGCACGCCGCTCGGGGAGACCAAGGTGATCGCGAAGATCAAACATCCGGCCTGGTATCCGCCGGACTCGGTGCGCAAGGAACACGAGGAGAACGAGGACCCGCTGCCGAAGATGGTGCCGCCGGGACCGGACAACCCGCTCGGGGACTTCGCCATGCGCCTCGCCGCCGGCGGCGGCACCTACATGATCCACGGCACCAACAACCCGACCGCGGTCGGCATGGCGGTCACGCACGGTTGCATCCGCATGTACCCGGAGGACGTGGCGGCGGTGTTCGCGCTGGTGCCGGTCGGCACGAAGGTGCGCCTCATCAACGAGCCGGTGAAGGTGGCGTGGGTGAACGGCGAGCTCTACATCGAGGCGCACCCGCCGGTGAATGACGAGGGGCAGACGGTCGAGCCGGACCTGAAGCTGCTCTCCAAGATGCTCGATCACGCGCTCGGCAACAACCACGCGGCCATCAACTGGCAGCTGGCCCGCACCACGCTGGCCGCGGCGCGCGGCATGCCGACGCTCATCGGCGTCGCGGCCGCGCCTCCCGAGGGTGCTGCGCACACCGCTTCGGCCCGCACCAACCCGCCGCTGCGCTAGCTAGCTGTGGAGCCTCAACAGGTTGTGCCCGTCCAGGTTGAGTCTGCTGATGGGCGGATTGGATTGTAGGGCCGAGTGAGGCCTGTGCCAGTTGTAGTGGTGCAGCCAGTGCTCCAGGGCGATGGTGCGAGCAGCTGAGGTGGGGTAAGGCTCAGCGTAGGCCCACTCACGCAGGCAGGTTTGGATAAAGCGTTCGGCCTTACCGTTAGTGCGCGGGGTGTAGGGTTTGGTGCGTACGTGCCGGATGCGCAGCTGCTGGCAAGCCTGCCTGAAGGCATCGGAGAGGTAGGCTGAACCGTTGTCGGTCATGACCCGCTGGATGCGCACGCCGCGTTCGCGGAAGTGCGCAACAGCGGCTTTGAGGAAAGCGGTGGCCGTGTTGCCCTTCTCGTCGGCGGCGACACTGGCCAGGGCCACGCGCGAGTGGTCATCGATCGCCACGTGGACGAACTCCCAGCC
>Ga0335076_10007136_pt1 | contig 11264 bp, 8 predicted proteins | sample Lox_Sample_25_FD_206717 | JGI IMG/M metagenome (GOLD analysis project Ga0335076, IMG submission 206717) | Soil microbial communities from Loxahatchee National Wildlife Refuge, Florida, United States - Lox_Sample_2.5 | ecosystem: Environmental > Terrestrial > Soil > Wetlands | place: USA: Florida... | reverse complement strand
GGTCAAGTCGAGCGGCGTGAGGCCGGCATAGGTCAAAGAGCAGAACGCGGTCACGAGCAATAGCTTGTCGGCCGCGGGATCGAGCAAGCCGCCGAGCCGCGTGCGCCAATCGAACGTCTTCGCGAGGAATCCATCGAGCCCGTCCGACACGCCGGCGATCACGAGCACGCAAAGCGCCGCCACGTAGCTCCTCTCCACCAACAGCACGGCGAGCGGCACGGCGAGCAACATCCGCACGATGCAGATCGCGTTCGGCAGCCAGCGCCAGCTCATTCAGCGCGTCCCCGGGCTCGCGATCCGAAATACGAGCGCGCCGCCAACCTGCGTCGCCGAGTCGGGACGCAGCACGCCGCCGAGGGCGAGCACGCGCTCGAGCACGCGCGCGTCGCCGCGCGCCGCGACGCGCACGGTGAGCGTGCCGCGGTCGAGACTCTCGACGTCGACCGACTGCAGCGAGCTTACTTTCTCGAGATAGCTCATCACGCGCCCGTAGTCGTCCGGCGTCTTGACGTCGAGCACGCGCAGCCGAGACGTCGTCGCGCTGCCGACGACGCTGAGCTCCGACGCGTACTGGTCCGCGACGGCGTCGAGGCCGTCACGCACGGCCGTGCCCTCGAGCATCCGCCGCTCGCCGTCTTTCAGCAGCAGCCATTCGACTTCGTTACCGACGAGGCCCGGGCGTAGGCGGCCGATCAGCACGGCGTCGGCGCGATAACGCGCGGACGCTGCCATGACGCGATCGTCGGCCGCGCTCGACACGTCGGCGACCGTGACCGCGGCGAGATCCTCGGCATCGAGCTGCGGGAGGACGAGCGGGAGGCCGCGCTCGTCGGCGACCGCCGCGAGCTCGGTGCGCAGCATCGTGAGGAGATCGACGGTTGCGGGCGTCGCGTCGGCCGGCGCATCGCCGCTGCCGAGCAACGCCTGACCGCCTTGGCCGTCGTCGACCGCCGCCCAGACGAGCGTCAGCGGACGCTCCTGGCCCCAGATCCGAACGTTGAGCCCGGCGAGCGCTTGATCGACGCGCGTCGCGTTGAAGCCGACGACCGACCGCCCCTGCCGGTCCGTGCCGTACTGCGTGGTGTAACGCGCCGCGTCGTTGATCAGCGGCGCCAGGTCGGGATCGGATCCCGCGTAGCGGTTGCCCGTGACACGCACGAGCACGGCGGTGAACGCGGCCCGCGTGGCGGCCGCACGCTGATCCGTGGCCGCGGGATCCTGGTTCACCGTGACCGAATAGAGATTCGGGAACGTTGCCGCGTGTGCCGCGAATGACAGCGACAGTGCGAGCGACGCGAGCAACGGGAGCACGCGTTGCCAAGCGCGCGGGCGCATCGCGGTGTAGCCGACCGGCATCTCGAATTTTCCGTGCTAACCCTGGGGCGGCTATTATACCGGCCCTCCGCGAGTCGAAGTCCGCAACGAGCCGGCGCGATGGCGTTTCGAGATCGATTCAGCTACGAAGCAGCCGCCATCCCGCGCCATCGGCGCGCGGCGTCGAGCTCATGAGCGCCGCGCGGCCGCGGGTCGCGGTCTTGATCTCCGGCGAAGGCTCGAACCTGCAAGCCCTGATCGACGCGGTCGCAGCGCGAAAGATCGCGGGCGAGATCGTGCTCGTCGTGAGCAACCGCGCGGCAGCGCGTGGGCTCGAGCGGGCTCGCGCCGCCGGCATTCCCACCGAGTGCCTGCCCGCCCAAAGGGGGACCGAGCGCGCGGTCTACGACAGAGCGCTCGGCGACTTGCTCGACCGCCACGCGCCCGACCTCGTCGTGCTCGCCGGGTTCATGAGGATCCTGACTCCCGAGCTCGTCGCACGTTTCGCGGGTCGGCTGTTGAACCTCCACCCTTCTCTACTGCCCAAGTATCCGGGTCTCGACACGCATCGGCTCGTGCTCGAGAACGCCGATGCGATGCATGGCGCCACCGTGCATTTCGTGACGGCGGAGCTCGATGCCGGACCGCCCGTGATTCAGTATCGAATCCCGGTGCGCGCCGGCGAGCCGATCGAGTCGCTCGTCGCGCGCGTGCACGCGGGCGAGCACGTGATCTTGCCGCTCGCCGTCGATTGGTTCGTGACCGGGCGCGTGAGACTCGATGGCGATGCCGTGATGCTCGACGGCAAGCGGTTGCAGCAACCGGTGATCGTGGAAGGTGATGCATGAAGATCGTCTCGGCCTCGCTCGCAGGCGCCACGCTGCTCGGAGTCGCCGCCCGCTTGCCGGCCGACTCGCCGATACCGCCCATCCCCACCTACACGGCCACGTACTCGGCAGAGTACAAGGGCAAGAACCTCGGCACGTCGGAGTTCAAAGTCACTCGCGACACCGCGCAGAACACCTACGAGTTCACGTCGACGACCGTCGCCAAAGGCATCCTCGGCAAGATTGCCGCCCCGAACCCGACCGTCGAGCGCAGCGTCTTCACGGTCGCGGGCGGCAAGGTTCGACCGAGCGAGTACTGGTACAAGGACGGCACGCGCAAGGCCGACGGCGACAAGCACATTCAGTTCGATTGGGACCGGCACGTCGCGACGGTCAGCGACAAGGATGGGCGACGTGAAGTCTCGCTCGACGACCTCTCGGTCGACGCGGGCAGTCTGCACGTCGCGCTGATGCAGGACCTGATACTCAACGGCAAGCCCGGCCAGTATCGGATCGCCGACAGCGAGCAAGCGAAAGCCTATGGCTTCGACGACAATGGCGAAGCGCAAGTCGATACCGGGCTCGGCAAGCTCGCGACGCACAGCTACATCCAGCATCGCGAGGGCTCCTCGCGCAAGACGTATCTCTGGGTGGCGCCGTCACTCGACTACTTGCCCGCGCGGATCGAGACGCGGAAGGACGACGAGGTCCAGACGGCTCTCACGCTGATGTCGGTCGAGGGGATCGAAAAGCGTTAGTCGCGCCGAGCGGCGCGCGCTCAGGTCTTCGGCAGCGTGACGCCGCGCTGGCCCTGATACTTGCCGCCGCGGTCCTTGTAGCTCGTCGCGCAAACCTCGTCGGACTCGAAGAAGATCATCTGGGCTATGCCCTCGTTCGCGTAGATCTTCGCGGGCAGTGTCGTGGTGTTCGAGAACTCGAGCGTCACATGGCCTTCCCATTCGGGCTCGAGCGGCGTCACGTTCACGATGATCCCGCAGCGCGCGTACGTCGACTTGCCGACGCAGATCGTGAGCACCTCGCGCGGGATCCGGAAATACTCCACGGTGCGCGCGAGCGCGAACGAGTTCGGCGGGATGACGCAGACGTCGCCCTTCATGTCGACGAAGCTCGACTCGTCGAACTTCTTCGGGTCGACGATCGCGGAGTTGATGTTCGTGAAGACCTTGAACTCCGGCGCGCAGCGCACGTCGTAGCCGTAGCTCGACGTCCCGAACGAGATCACGCGACCACCGTCGGCGGTGCGACGCACCTGCTCGGGCGCGAACGGCTCGATCATCCCGTGCTTCTCGACCATGCGCCGGATCCAGCGATCGGACTTCACGCTCATCAATCGTCCTCGACAGAGATGCTCGGGAACAGCCTGCTGTAATCTTTCGCGCGGGCCGCGAGCTCGCCCGCGGCCCGCAGCGCGACGTCTCGGAACGCACGCGCGAGAGCGCCGTCGGGCTCGGCGACGACGGTCGGCTTGCCCTCGTCCGTCTCGACCCGGATGCGCAAGTCGAGCGGCAGCGCCCCGAGCAAAGGCACGCCGTACTGCGAGCTCAGCGTTTCGCCACCGTGCTCGCCGAAGATGTGCTCCACGTGACCGCAATTCGTGCAGACGTGCAGGCTCATGTTCTCGACGACGCCGAGCACCGGCACGTTGACCTTCTGGAACATCTCGAGCCCCTTGCGCGCATCGGCGAGCGCGATGTCCTGAGGCGTCGTGACGATCACCGCGCCGCTCACCGGCACGCGCTGCGCGAGCGTGAGCTGGATGTCGCCGGTGCCGGGCGGCATGTCGACGATCAGGTAGTCGAGGTCGCCCCAGTTCGTCTGGGTGAGGAGCTGGTTGAGCGCCGACGTGACCATCGGCCCGCGCCAGGCCATCGGCTGCTGCTCGTCGACGAGGAAACCGATCGACATGGCCTCGAGGCCGTGCGCGACGAGCGGCTCGAGCGACTTGCCGTCGCGCGTCTCGGGCCGGCGGCCCATGAGGCCGAGCATGCGCGGCTGGCTCGGGCCATAGATGTCGGCGTCGAGGACGCCGACGCGGGCGCCTTCCTGCGCGAGCGCGAGCGCGACGTTCACGGCGACGGTGGACTTGCCGACGCCGCCCTTGCCCGACGCCACCGCGACGAGGTTCCTCACCCCGGGCAGCGGCTTCAGCCCGTGCTGGACGGCATGCGCGACGATCGCGCTCTCGACGACCACGGTGAGTGGCGCGCCAGCGAGTATCGGCGCGCAATGGGCCGCGATCGTCGAACGAAGCTCGCGCGCGCTGCGCGCCATGGGAAAGCCGCACGACACCTCGACGCGCCAGCCGCCGTCCTGCGCTTTGACGACGAGCGCGGTGCCGGCCGAGCCGAGCGGCCGACCGGTCTCTCGAACGACGAGCTGATTGAGATGCTGCGTCAGCAGCGCTGCCGTGAGCTCGGGCATGTTCCGGGGGGCGGACGAGGGGCCGGCATTGTAACCTAATGCGGCCGCATGGGCCGCCCCGTTCTGAGGCGCCGCGGACGCTTTAAACCTGTGATCTGCGTTGCGTTTCGAAAAAAACCGTATGGCATAATCCCTCGCCATCGGAGTTGATTATGTTCGATCCTCGGGCGCCTGGGCACCGGCACCGAGAGCCGGACTTTCCAGTCGTTTCGCTGAGGGCGGTAGCTTTCGGATCGATTTCCGCGGCCGATGAGTTTCTATAGCGCATTCCAAGCCGATCGGCTTATTACGCAGATCCGAGAGGAAGCCGACCCGACCTCTCCCGCTGCGAAGAAGGCCTTTCAGAAGCTCGGTAAGCTCGGCAACGCCGCGGTGCCGAAGATCCTCGAGGCCCTCTCCTCGGCGGACAAGCGCCAGACCGTCGAGTACGTAGAGCTGCTGAACAGCCTGACTGACGACAAGACCCTGCCGAGCATCGCCCGGGGGCTCACCGAGGACGACCCGCGGATCGTGTCGGGCACCGCGTGGGCGCTCTCGACGAACCGCCGCTACAACATCAACCGCCTGGTCGACTTCCTCGGCGAGGACGACTACTCGAAGGCGGCGCTCATCGAGGTGCTCGCGGCGCACAAGGAGCGCCTCAACATCCGCCAGCTGCTGGGCCAGGTCTACAACCTGCAACCGAGCGAGAAAGCCGCGCTCTTCAAGCTCATCGACGAGGTTACGACCGAGGAGCTCGTGCCGGATCTCTTGTCGCGAATGGACGGCAAGGACCCCTTGGTCAAGATGCACTTGCTCAACGTGATCTCGCGCTTCGATACGCCGGCCGTGAGCAAAGCGCTGCAGGAGGCGCTCAAGGACCCGAACAAGCTGGTGCGCCAGGCCGCGCTCGCCGGCGTCGTGCGCGGCAAGGGCAAGATCGACGTCGCCCAGATCGCGGGCCTGCTGCTCGACCCGGACCTCGAGGTCATGAACAAGGCCGTCGACGCGATCTGCAAGGCGAACGACCCCGAGACGGCGAAGTATCTGCTTCCGGCGCTCAAGTCCGAGAACGAGTTCAGCCGCCGCGCCGCGGTCGAGATCCTCAACGAGATCGGCACGACGCACAGCATCAAGTATCTGCTCGAGGCCGTAGCCGACGAGGACTGGTGGGTGCGGTCGCGCGCCTCCGACGCGCTGGCGCGGATCGGCGGTCCGCGCGTCGTAGACGCCGTCCTCGCGCTCGTGATGGACAAGGACGAGAACGTCCAGCGCGCCGCGATTGAGATCCTGGTCGTGTGCCGCGACAAGCGCGCGCTCGACACTCTCATCGAGGCGACGAAGGACCCCGACTGGTGGGTCAGCGAGCGCGCGGCGGATGCTCTCGCCGAGCTCGGCGACCCGAAGGCGCTGCCCGCGCTGTTCGCGATGGCCGCGCGCAACGATCGGTCGCTGCCGGTCGCGCTGAGCGCGCTCGGGAAGGTCGGCACCGTCGCGATCCTCGACAAGATCATCCCGTACCTGCAGCGCACCGAGAAGGACGTGCGCGTCGCGGCCATCGGTGCGGTCGCACAGCTCGCGAGCGAGCAGCAAGCCGAAGGCGTGAAGCCGCTCATCCAGCAGGCCGCGGCGGGCGCCGACGAGACCGTCCTGCGGGCCGTGAACAAGGCCATCCAGAAGCTCGAAGGGCGCACGTCGGTGACCGGCCGTTTGGGCTCGTCGCAAACGTTCTCGACTCCGGCCCCCTCGGTAACTCCACTGCCCGCTCCGGGCCCCACGATGACTCCGTCGCGTGCCGCGCCCCGCGGCCCGACGATGGTCATGCAACCTCCCCCCGCGCCGGTGCCCGCCAGCGCGACGTCGACCGCGCGCACGCTGCTCGTCGACGGGCCGGACGAGGCCGTCGAGCCGCCGGCGCCCGAGGCGCCTTCGTTCGATCTGAACGCGCTGAACCCCGGCGACATGATCGAAGGCCGCTACAAGTTCATCCAGAAGATCGGCAAGGGCGCGTTCGGCACCGTGGTGCTCGTCGAAGACACGGTCGTCGAAGAACGGCTGATCCTCAAGTTCTTGAACGCGAACGTCGCCTCGGACGAGGAGATGCTGAAGCGCTTCGTCCACGAGCTGCGCTACTCGCGCCGGATCACGCACAAGAACGTGATCCGGATCTACGATTTCCTGTACGTCGGCGGCAGCTACGCGATCTCGATGGAGTACTTCCCGTCGCACACGCTCGGCGCCGAGATCGCGAACGAGAAGCCGATGAAGCCGAAGAAGGTCGTCGCGTATGCCACCGATATCTGCATCGGCATGAGCGTCGCGCATCAGCAAGGCATCATTCATCGCGATCTCAAGCCCGCGAACATCCTCATCGACGATACGGGCTTGCTGAAGATCGTGGACTTCGGCGTCGCGGCCGCGGCGAAGAGCGGCGACACGCAGCTTACGAAGACCGGCTACGTGATTGGCTCGCCGAAATACATGGCGCCCGAGCAGATCCTCGGCAAGAAGGTGGACGAGCGCGCCGACATCTACAGCCTCGGCGTGATCATGTACGAGATGCTCGCCGGCACTCCCCCGTATAGCCGCGGCGACCACATGTCCGTGATGTACCAGCACGTCCAGGGCAAAGCGCAACCGCTGCATGAGATCAACGCCGCGATCCCTCGCGCGCTCAGCGACATCGTCGGCAGGACCATGCAGGTCGACAAGGCGAAGCGTTTCAACTCGATGGAAGAGCTGCGCGCGGCGCTGGCCGGCGCTGTGAGCCTGGAGTAACTCGCGCATGGCCCGCATCGACGCGTTCTTGAAGCTCGGCCTGGCTCAGGGCTGCTCCGACATTCACCTCGCCGTCGGCGTACCGCCGATGCTGCGCTTGCACGGCGACCTGATGCCGATCAAGTTCCGCGACCTCGGCGACACCGAGCTCGAGGGCTACATCGACGAGATCCTGAGCGTGAACCTGAAGGACCGCTTCCGCAAAGGCAGCGATCTGGATTTCTCGTACGTGAGCAGCGACGGCGGCCGCTTCCGCGTCAACGTGTTCCGCAAGGCAACCGGCGTCGGCGCGACGTTCCGGACCATCCCGTCCGTCGTCCCGACGCTCGAGAGCCTCGGCCTGCCGCCGGTGATTACGAAGTTCTGCGACCTTCAGCAGGGCATGGTGCTCGTGACGGGCTCGACGGGAACCGGCAAGTCGACGACGCTCGCGGCGATGATCGACCACATCAACACCACGAGCAATTGCAACATCATCAGCCTCGAGGACCCGATCGAGTTCGTGCACGGCAGCAAGCGCTCGCAGATCGTGCAGCGCGAGCTCGGCACGCATATCCCGAGCTTCGCCGAAGGCGTGCGCGCGAGCCTGCGCGAGGACCCCGACGTAATCCTCGTCGGCGAGCTCCGCGACGGCGAGACGATCAGCATGGCGATGACCGCAGCGGAGACCGGCCACCTCGTGCTCGGCACGCTGCACACGACGAGCGCCACCAAGTCGGTGGATCGCATCATCGACGCGCTGCCCGCCGAGCAGCGCGAACAGACCAAGAGCTTTCTCGCTCACTCGTTGCACGCGGTAGTCACGCAGACCCTCGTGAAGACCGCCGACAGCCGCGGGCGGCGCGCGATCGTAGAGATCCTGATCATGAACCGCGCGATCGCCAAGCTAATCATGACCGAGCAGACCCACCAAATTCCGGCCCAGCTGCAAACGGGCAAGGACGTCGGCATGCAGCTCATGGACCAGGCGTTGCTCGACGCGATCGCGAAGAAGACCATCGATCCGGACGACGCCTACCGCTTCGCGAGCGACCGCAAGAAGTTCGAGCGCTTCGTGACCGACACGACCGTCCTGCCCAGCAGCGCGAGCGTCGGCTGAGGAGACAACGATGTCGCTGATCGACTCCTTCCTGCGCAGCATGCACATGCGGAAGGGCTCCGACCTCCACGTGATCTCCGGCGACCCGCCGCGCATGCGCGTGCACGGCGACCTGATCACGCTCGACAACAACAGACTCGATCCCGAGGAGCTCAAGGCGGAGCTCTTTGGCATCATGAGCGAGGCTGCGCTGAACCAGTTCAATCTGCACGACTCGGCCGACTTCGCGCATTCGATTCCCGACGTCGCTCGGTTCCGAGTGAACGTATTCCGCCATTTGAACGGCATTGGCGGCGTGTTCCGGGGCATCCCTTCGAAAGCGCTCACGCTCGATGAGCTCAAGATGCCGAAGGCGCTGCACGAGCTCGCGACCGCGAACCGAGGCTTGATCCTCGTGACGGGCAAGACGGGCTCGGGCAAGTCGACGACGCTGGCCGCCGTGATCGATGCGATCAACAGCCGCGTGAAAGGCCACATCCTCACGATCGAGGACCCGATCGAGTTCGTGCACCAGCGCAAGTTGTGCCTCATGAGCCAGCGCGAGGTCGGCGTGCACAGCCAGTCCTTCGCGGACGCGCTGCACTCCGCATTGCGCGAGGACCCGGACGCGATCCTCGTCGGCGAGCTCCGCGATCTCGAGACGATGAGCATCGCGATGACGGCGGCTGAAATGGGCGTGCTCGTGATGGGCACGCTGCATACGAACGGCGCGGCGGCCACGATCGACCGCGTCGTTAACATCTTCCCGTCCGACAAGCAGGACCATGTCCGCAACATGCTGTCGACGTCGCTGCGCGGAGTCGTGTCGCAGCAGCTGCTCAAACGCAAAGACGGCACGGGACGAGTCGCGGCACTCGAGATCTTGATCAACACGCCGGCCGCGGCGAACCTCATCCGCCAGGGCAAGCTCGAACAGATCGAGAACGTGATGCAATCGAGCGCGCGCGAGGGCATGTGCACGATGGACTCGTCGCTCAAGAAGCTGCTCGACGAAGGCGCGATCTCGGGACAAGAGGCGTACTTGAACGCGTTCGACAAAGCCAAGTTCGAGCAGGCCAAAGACCTCAGCTAAAGACCGCGATCCGATGGCATAATGGCCACGGCTCGGCGCTCCGCTCTTCGCGACCGAGCCACCTCGGTTGCGGAGCCTTTGGATTTGACCTCCAAGCGCACAATCCTCGTCACGAGCGCGTTGCCGTACGCCAATAATTCGCTGCACATCGGCCATGTTCTCGGCTATGTCCAGACGGACATCTGGGTGCGGCTCCAACGGCTGCGCGGCGAGCAATGCTGGTACGTCTGCGCGAGCGATGCGCACGGCACTCCGACGATGCTCCGCGCGGAGCAAGAGGGCATCCCGCCCGAAGAGCTGATCAAGCGTGTGAGCGCCGAGCATAGGCGCGACTTCGCGACGTTCCGGATCGGCGTCGACAGCTACATCACGACGCACGATGCCGAGAACGAGGAGGTCACCACCGAGATCTATCGCCGCCTCGCCAAGGGCGGGTTCATCACGCGCAAGGTCATCAAGCAGGCTTACGACGAGGAACGGCAGATGTTCCTGCCGGACCGCTACGTGCGGGGCACCTGTCCGAACTGCGGCAAGCCTGATCAATACGGCGATTCATGCGAGAACTGCGGCGCGACATACTCGCCGCTCGATCTGAAAGACGCGGTCTCCACGCTGTCGGGCACGAAGCCGGTGGCACGCGAGTCCGAGCACCTGCTTCTGAAGCTCAGCAGCTTCGAGGCCGAGCTCCGCGAATGGGTGCCGAAGCACGTCGATGCCACACTCGCGAACAAGCTCGACGAATGGTTCAAAGCCGGGCTCAAGGACTGGGACATCTCTCGCGACCCGCCCTACTTCGGGTTCCGGATCCCGGGCGAGCGCGACAAGTTCTTCTACGTGTGGTTCGACGCGCCGATCGGGTACATGGCCAGCTTTCTGAGCCTCTGCCGCCGCGACGGCCTCGACTTCGGCTCGTTTTGGGACGAAGGCAGCCGCCACGAGCTCTACCACTTCATCGGCAAGGACATCCCGTACTTCCACGCGCTGTTCTGGCCCGCGATGCTTTCGGGCGCGCACTACCGCAAGCCAACGGCGTTGTTCGTGCACGGCCACCTAACCGTCGACGGCGAAAAGATGTCGAAACGCCGCGGCACGTTCATCCCGGCCGCGACGTTCGCGAAGTACGTCGATCCGGATTGTCTGCGCTATTACTACGCGTCGAAGCTCGGGCCCAGCATCGAGGACATCGACCTCAACTTCGCGGACCTCGTCGCAAAGGTCAATTCCGACCTCGTCGGCAAGCTCGTGAACATCGCCAGCCGCTGCGCTGGGTTCATCGAGAAGCTCGGCGGCGGCACGCTCGCAGATCGGTTGCCCGATGACGCGTTGTACGCCGAGTTCTCGTCGGCCGCCGCGACGCTCGCAGCGGACTACGAGCAGCGCGAATACTCGCGCGCGATTCGGCGGGTCATGGCGCTCGCCGATCGCGCGAACCAGTACATCGACGAGAAGAAGCCGTGGCTGCTCGCGAAGAACGGCCAAGCCGCGGCCGAGGTCGTCGGTGTCTGTACACTCGGGCTGAACCTGTTCCGGGCCCTGATGATCTACTTGAAGCCGGTGCTGCCCGCGCTCGCCGAGCGCGCCGAGAAGCTGCTCGCGGCCGGCGAGCTGCGCTGGGGCGACGTCACCGCGCCGCTGCTCGGCCGCAAGATCGCGCGCTTCGAGCCTCTGCTCCAGCGCATCGAGATCGCGACGCTCGAAAAGATCGTGGCCGAGACGCGCGCGCAAGTCGAGCCTGCGAACGCCCCGCCCGCGG
>Ga0335076_10007135_pt1 | contig 11265 bp, 13 predicted proteins | sample Lox_Sample_25_FD_206717 | JGI IMG/M metagenome (GOLD analysis project Ga0335076, IMG submission 206717) | Soil microbial communities from Loxahatchee National Wildlife Refuge, Florida, United States - Lox_Sample_2.5 | ecosystem: Environmental > Terrestrial > Soil > Wetlands | place: USA... | reverse complement strand
GATATTATCTATGATATAACCTGCTAAAACCTCTGGATATCTCTGAAACAATCTGAAGCATAAATCAAAACTCATTTCAATTTATATAAGACAATGCACTATGCCACCAATCAATATGTATCCCCGAATTCCTCACTCAAACCTTGTGAGTTGGTTTACCTCAGTTGCTGGGTAATAGCGTTGGATCAAGTGTCATAATATGCTTTGACGTTCACGACACAATAAGTTGACCCAAACATTAAGCAAGGTTCTTGAAATGGGTCCGGCTCGGCGAAGGAAAGAGTAAGTGGGCACGAATACAAAATCGGCGCAACGCCAAACCATTTCCGGAAAGAATCCTAGTTGTCGATAAAAAGCCCACGAAGAATCGTGAAGTACCAGCTCTTGTGCTTTGACGTCAACGGCCGGCCATTCGGAGTAACGTGAGATCGTTACAAAACGACAAAAGCTTATTTCTTTTCCGCCAGACAATTGGTGAACCTTCCACACCTAAAGGGTGGTCGTGGTGGCATCGGTAAAATCAACTTTGTGATTATACCTGCGATGTGTTTCTAGGCAGCAGAAATAAGCCTTGAATCGTGCACTGCTGTGAAACATTGTCAATCGGTCTCGTTCTTGTGGACCTAAGATGAGAGGTTGCCCATCTCACAGCTCGCATTGACTGGCAAGGTGTCCCCCCGACTACCTTCATTTTGGAGTCCAAAAAATGGAACAGGGTGGAAACGGAAGATCCGGCCGTCCATCTCATTTCATCTGTCAATTACACCCTTGGACCGGACTGTCTCGTATCGTTTTTGAATCAGATGAGACGGACAGAAGGACAGAAAAATCGGGCGGACCTCAGCCCTGGCATTGGTCGCAAATTTACAACACGGATAACCGATCGTCCACCACTCTCCCCCAAATGGGATAAGGGACTCTCGCCTTGCGGTATTCTCTTCGGAGTGCCCTTGCCGACTGGGAAGCCCATGTCCTCCTCAGTCCACCCTTGACCCCGTAAATCTGGCCTGGATCGATCATTTTCTCGACTTGCCGTTCGAATACCTGTCGATCCAAGTCACCTGAATAGCGGTGACACGTCAGTCCCAGCGATGTTCAAGAATCAAGGTCTCTTCGGTTCCATCCCATGTCCCTGCTCTACCGACTGCACATTCCTACACTGCCTTTATAATCACCCATCTCCTTCGAGCGCACATCAACCAGCCTCTTCCGACGACGACGACGTCCGATCCAGCAAAAAGAGACGTATAGAAAGATCGCCGATCCTTTTGCCCTTACAAGTTGCACATCATCACAGCACATCATCACAAAATCCACCTTCTTCTTTAGAAGGCGTCTCCGAACAGTCTGGAACGAAAATGCTTGAAGTGCTGCCTAGAATCCCCGAAGAACCCCGCAAACAGGAGATGCCAGCGAAACGGGTCGTTGTCAGGAGTGAATATCGACACAGTGAAGTGAAGCGCAAGTATACACAGACTTTTAATCTCGCAGCAAAAGAGTTCATTCCCGTTGGTACCTCAAGGGACAAACCAAGTCTACCAAAGAATGCTACTTTAATCATCGACACGAGTATCCACCCGTCCATCAGCTTTAATATCCGCCAAGTCCCCCTCAACATGATCCATAATGCGTATAACGATTTATATGTCCAACTTCCCGATGGTGGTGCGGTGCTTGCAGCCCGCGATGCGTCCCTCGAAGAATGCCACGTCGCTAAAACTTCACCCAACATGCAAGCTTACCAAGTCGCCTGGAAACAAGTCTACGCCCGACTGAAGAAACGGAAATTGGTAACATCGGCACGAAATGCATGTACCCTCTATGATCTCGAGGCTCGGATGGCGGAAAAGAAACGCCGATTACTATGGCAGGCACCGCTTACCCCGGCCGAACTCGCTCCATTGATCCATTCACGAGAGGAGTTGACGAGATGGGGATATGTTACTCGTCATCCATTACTACAACCGTTTAATCCAGATGAAATGGCTGTCTGCCATCGTTGTACGACGATGTTTACACCCCAGACTCGCACACAATACCCATGTATCTCACACTGGGGGAAACTCATCGGTTCGTCTGCCACTTTGGAACGTCCTAACTCTGGCACAGACGGGAGGGTTTGGAGTTGCTGTCAGAATCCCGTTGGAGCTCGGGGATGCACGACTCACCCTTGCCATGTCCGCAAAGTCGACAATCCTGGACAATTAGCTGCGATCCGTCCATTTACGACCCTCGATCCGTTCATCGAAGGACAACATTTACCCATCGTGAGTTTGGATTGCGAAATGGTGTACACGACGAATGGTATGGAAATCATTCGTGTCACGCTATTAGATGATAATGATCGAGTCGTGTTTGACTTACTCGTACGCCCCGAAGGTGAGATTTACGATTTCAACACCCGTTTCAGTGGAATCACTCACGAAATCTTTGCCGAGCGGGTCACCGTATCATTTGACGAGGCTCTGGAAATGTTGAAGCATTACGTTTCGAGTGAAACGATTATCTTGGGTCACGGACTGGAAAATGACCTTTTAGCACTACGATTACTGCATTCGGTGGTGCTGGATACAGCATTGGTATTTCCTCATCCAAGGGGACGACCGTATCGTTTGGGACTGAAGGATTTGATGAAGCGGGAGACGGGGTCGGATATTCAGACTGCCGGAGAAGAGGGACATTCGAGCATCGAAGACGCGGCAGCTGCTTCCCTGCTTGTCCGCAAGAAGATCCGGGAGGATGCGTTTCCGGGATTTGGAAAAGTCAAGTTGGGTCCTGCGGTTTCCGAAGACGAGTCGGGAGAGGGTCATGGTGACGCGCCGCGTGCGAGAGCACGATTTTCAATATGACAACTCATCTCCCCATCCTTTCTCATCTCCTCCATCTTATTTTGCGGATGTTTTTGATCAGTCTTGTATGTCAATAATGTCTCCTCCCTCACTTCCGCATGGACATATCTCCCCTCCTGTTCTTCGCACTACGATATCCCGGATCTCCGTTACACATATTATCCGCCTACTCCACGGCCAGAGCGTGCGGACGAGTTTCAACCCTTCACGGTGTATGGTCAGGGCTGGAGCTCGCTTGCTTTGACAGAACTTGATGCAAACGATGGATCCGCATACCCATTATCGGTATATGTAGATATAAACTTAGGAGAAGGTAGGCAATTAATTCAATCGTCACTTTTAATATTCTTGATTCACGGAGCTATTATGTATTCGGTAAACACCGAGTGATTTCCGAATCTTGCATTAACTCCGCGACCTGTTTGTCCATCCCGACAGTAACCCCATCTTGTTTGGCCATATTGGATGCTGTCCCGTCCAACGTCACCGATTTTTCTCAGCCCGGACTTAGGTAACGGAATTAAAGGATAATTTGTCGCCGACCACAGTTCCAGTAAATATAAAACCGGCCCTGCGTGACGACAAAACCCCATCGGAACGAGTTCGAAAAAGCAATCAAAACAATCGATCTCGAATTTAAACCATCAATTGCAATGTCTGCCCCATACGAGAAGGTCGTCGTTATTGGCGCTACGTCTGGTATATGTCCCATAGCGAATCAGCGAGATCTGACATTGGTAGGAATTGGTCTGGCACTCGCCGAGAAATACGCCGAAACTGGAACGCATGTCGTTGCCGTCGGCCGTAGACGCCAACAACTCGATGCTTTGGCAAGCAAGTACCCAGGCAAAGTCTCCGTTAAAATCTTCGATATATCCACGTTGGAGAAAATCCCTCAATTCGTTGATGAAGTAACTGCCGAACACGCTGATCTCGGCTGCGTTTTTCTCAACAGGCAACCACTTTTCATTCCCCTTCTAATGATGAAGCGGCGTTCAACGTGGATTCAATTTCACAAAGCCTGAAACCGTTGACCTTGATGACCTCGATTTGGAATGGAAGACCAATTATACCAGTTATATTCACATGTACAATGCTCAACTACCGAACGAGGCTAACCACTGCAGGACAAAGTATTTCCTTCCCTTCCTCCTAAAGCAAAAGTCTGCTTCAATCATGTACACGAGTTCTGGCCTGGCTCTGGTCCCATTGCCCCGCTGCCCCAATTACTGCGCGAGCAAGGCAGCCCTGCACCAATTCATCATGTGTCTCCGCCGACAGCTTGAGGGCTCGTCCGTCAAAGTCATTGAATTGTTCCCTCCTGCCGTGCAGACTGAGTTGCATGATGCGAAGCACCAACCTGATATCAAGGATGGAAGGAACATTGGTATGCCAATTGGGGAGTTTATGAACACGGCTTGGAAGGGAATTGTGGAGGGCAAGGAAGAGATTCCTGTAGGATTTGTGATTGGGGCTCTTGAAAAGATTGATGGGCCGAGAAAGGCGATGGCGTCGCGTTTACCTTGGGATCCCTCGGAGTTCGACAATATTCAGCAGAACGCATAGTTAAGCCAGATGACAGAACGGGAGATAGTATGAGATAAAAGGCGATACTGTATATACGGAATTACCGAGATTTCATACATCCCGCTTCATGAAAAGTTCCCAGGATACAGATCCCAAGATTGTGGGCAATGGCCTCATCATCTTCTATCACTTATCTTCCGCACCCGTCTCCGCCTCGTAACTACAACAGGAACGTTCGCTCTCCTTCTCAACCTCCTCAGCATCCTCACTAGTAACGCACATCTCCTCCTCTTCTAAAGCCACCAAATCTTCGTCCTCAATGGTATATTTCTCCGCAAACGCCTTCTACCGTTCATGCATTTCGGTCAATTTTCTGACAAGGAGTACGACCAGCCCCTGAAATATAAGGCAAAACGACTCCTAAATAAATATTTCAACAACCTTCTTGTAGGACATTGAGGATTCGAGCGGGTAGGTTGTTTCTTTACCAGTTCCTGGTCCGACTTCCGCAGGCCGACGAGCGTGTGTAGGATGAACGATATGGCACAAACTATCGGGATCGCCACTGCCCGATGATCCTGTATGATTCGTGGGAGAAGCAAATCGATAGGGAGGACAACTATATTGATAGGATAAAGATTCTGTAGTTGGTGGATAGGAAAGCGGCGTTTGCTTTCTTAAGATTAAAGGGCGGAGTACAAAGCATGGAGAACTTATCAGATGGGAATAATTTGCGGCGACAAATGAATTCCACTAATCATATTCATGAGGAAGAATGAATGACAGCCAGGCAATGCAGATATCGCGGTGCTCTCACGGCTCAGTTAATTAGATTCCTTTGCAATTTTCCTCTGCTTTAAAAAGTGTTCTTTGCCCATTGAATACCATCTCAAGGGAGCACGAGCCCATTCTGAAATTTCCGAGGAATTTCGGATCCAACGGTTGGACCACGATCACCATCAGTGAAGCCGAGCGGCGAGGAGAGTTCATACTTTCCCTAGGCATGGCTCCGTCGCCCCCCAAACCGTGGGAGAGAACATCCACAGGCTCAGGTGCCCCATCTCTTATCCTCGCAATTGACGTGTCAATAGTAGCAAGAACCTCCGCCGCAGCACCAGCCTCCGCTATCAACGCGACTGCATCAGCAACCCCATCGACTGTCGCTCCTCCGGTTCCCTCCCGCTCATATGAAATGTCCTCCTCCCTCCTTAACACACCAACGTACTCCCCGCCCTACACTCCCGCATATGCTGGCATCAGCGGCTACGGTGGTCTCTCATCCCCCTACTCGCGGTTCGGAGGAATGGGATCATATGGGGGTTATGGCGGCGGAATGTATGGATCGTCAATGTACGGAGGTATGGGGTATGGAGGGTATCCTGGCTACGGCGGATATGGAGGATATGGACTGGGTGATCCCAATGATCCTAATTCACTTGCGAGACGGATGGAGGCTGGTACGCAGGGTACTTGTCAAGAGGGTTAATGTGGATTAATGGGTTAGCGACATTTCAGATTATTGAGAGTATTGTTGGCGCTTTCAGCGGATTTGCACAGATGCTCGAGTCGACTTTCATGGCGACACATTCCTCTTTCTTTGGTACGTCACATCTGGAACCAGCAACTGATTTTAGCTATGGTGTCCGTTGGTAATTCAATTGGATTTTCTGTTCCTGACCGTCTAGCTGAACAATTCGGCAATTTACGAGATACCTTAGGCTCAATATTTGGTATCTATACACTGATGAAATACCTCCGCATAGCAATCGCCAAATTACGAGGGAAACCCCTTCCCTCGGAGGAAACTGAACAACTCAGCACAGATTCTTTCAACACCTTCCACGACACAAATGCCCCGAATGTCCCCACGTCAAGCCGAAAACCCCTCATCATATTCCTTCTCGCCCTCTTCGGCCTCCCCTATCTCATGTCAAAGCTCATCCGGGGTCTCGCCTATGCCCAATCCCACGCCCTGCAACAACGGCACCCGCCGTTCGACCCCTCAACGGCAGAGTTCTTCCGTGCGACATTCGATTTTTTGCCACAGAATGCCGCGGCCGAGGTCCCATTAAAGAAAGGGGATGTGGTTGCAGTTGTCGCCAAGGCGGCGGGGGGTTGGTGGAGAGTGAGGTTACGAGATGGACGGCAGGGATATGTTCCTGCTTCGTATCTTGAAAATGTTCATAATCCGTCGTGGGAACCCCTGCCGATTATGAGTCCACCAGGGGAGAAGGGTCATGCATTTATTGAGGAGTTCAAGGATGATAACTAGATATTTCCGATGTTTGAATAGGATACCAGGATCAACCATATCCCATGGAAGAATATTTTGCTCGTTGATGCATTGGTCGCCTGTTTTGTGAATGCATTATTACATTGGAAACACACTCTAACCTAGGAGCCAGTTTCCCCTTCCGTTTGAGATGCATCAAACAAAACTTCCTCATTCGACCCCGGAGGCGGAGGCAGTGATTCTTTCTTGTTATTCGTCCCATTCTCCGTTCCTTGCGTCTGTGGCTCTACCATCGTCTCTCTAGCCTGAACCGCCTGGATTAATCCCTGATCCATCTTTCGCACTCCTGGTAATGCCGACAACTTGTCCGTAAGGTATGTGGCGTCCGCAAGCATTGTTTCCTTGACTTTCGGTGAGGTGGATTCTATCTTGGTATATTCGTCCGTCAGTCGGGAGATATAACTCGCAAACACTCCTTCCATGATCATCTTTCTATTAACGATGCAGAGAAGGATGTGGGTACCTCCACAACAATGGGGGATAAATAGCGTTTGAGTACGTTGTGTAGGGTCGATGTTTCCGAAACCATCGTATGGGCATAGGCATGGACCTGGTTCCCTTCAGGGAAGGATTCCCAATCAAGTTTATCAAAGCCCCTGGCATGCGCTTTCAGCCGATCGTCCATGATTGTAATAAGTTTGGTATGAATTTCGTCTTGATGAACTTGGAGCGCCTATCATTAAACCAAAGCAGAGAGTGGTCAAACGCGCTTGGTCCGATCGAATTCAGCTATAGAAGGGTTTGAGTTCCCCAGATGCCGTCGCACATACTCGCGAATATACGGTATTAATGATATCACAGATCCAAGAGCTTGTGAAGCAAGGGCTAAATGTCGCGCCATGATGCTTTTCAACCCCGCTGTCTTCGTCGCCCCTGCCCGAAGTATCGCCCCCTGAACCCGCGAATTATAGAGCTACCATGAGTGGGGCCAAAGGTTGGGAGAGGGAGAACCTTCAATAACTCAATCAAATTTGCCGCAATGTCAGATTGCAGCAGTGGTAATGCGATAATTGCAATGCAATACTCCTCCAAAATCCCAAGTAAGGCGACAACACACCCAACAACAAAGAACTTCTCCTCCTCGATGACAAGCGTCTTTTCTACGCTGCCTCCATCTGATACTCCATTCACGTCCTCCAGAGAATCAACGCGAAGAAACCGCACCCACGACACGGGATCTCGCGTTGCCCCCTCCACCAAAAGACCTGTTTGCTTCTGGGTGACAGCAAGGACGTCCTCACTCTTCCATTTATCCCGATCAATGGCACTGCCAAGGAGTTTTGTCCGATCGAGATGCAACCAACTCACGAATCCTCTCGCCTGCGAATTCACCGTGGACATAAGAACGGTGGGAGTTCGTCCACTGATCCTCTCGCATTCTAGAGAGAATAACCGTGTCGACGCTAGAAAAACGTAAAATTCCCTCGGGAATAAATGTGAATTCTGTTCTGCTCTGACACCGAGGATCTTTTGTATTCGCGTGGAGGAAATATCCATAATATTGGATAGAACTTCAGAGAGATCGGTGGGGACGACAGTCTCACCTGTTCCCGAGGCCGAAAGGGCCGTTAAATCGAGGAGTAATTTTTGATGGGTTTGTAATCGGCGGAAGAATTCAAGGAGCGAAGCGTAGGTTGTCATGATCATTTCCAGAAATACTTCGGGGGCCATTTGTCGTAAATTTTTTGCCAGGGCCTGTGATTTCTCTTTGCGATCCTGATTAGAGAGGGGTTGATTCGTGACGGAGGACATGACGCTTTCGGTATCGTCTTCGGTCGAAGGTAAATTCTTTTTTATTACCCCCTTGACTTCTTTGACGATTTCCTTTCGGTAAAGGTCCATTCCGGTTTCGAGGAAGCGGGATTGCTGGAGGCCGTGGAGTTGTAGGATAACGGTTGCACGGACGTCCTCGGGGACGGTGATGTGTGCTGGTGACAAGAGATTTGGATCTGTTTTGCGTTGGGTGGTATCGCGGTTAAAAGTGTCGGAGAGACGACGGAAAGTGGCTTGTGTATTCGTCGAGTTGACCCAGGAACGGAGGTCGGTAATAAGTGTTTTGGCGAGATCATTGCCTTGGGATGTGCCGATTCGCGAAAGAACATTAGCCATCTCAGCATCAATATTCCGTAGCGCTTCCACCCGCCGTAAATTAATCGAAAATTCGCTTTCAGAAGATTCCATCAACCTCTTGATATCCTGCATCATCTTGTATGCTTCGGAATTCTCCTTCCTCTCCAAATGATCCTCAATCTGATCCCTCATTTTAGCAATGTTGCCCACCAAATCGACGGTTTTTTGCAACCTCGCTACATTCGCCCTCTGAATATGCAGCCTCGTCACCCCCTCCCCACCTGAAGCATTGACCTCTTGAATCCCGGCCAATTCCTGCCGAATCTTTCCAATTTTCTCAACACACCTCGACGCATCCTCATTTAAATCCTGTAAACCCGAAAGCGCGGCAAAGAAACTTGTACTGGCAGCATTTATCTCCTTGATTAAATGAACCTCCACCGTATCCATGTACCACGATAATTTCTCCTGCAAGATGGCGTTGCTGGCAAGCGATTTTCGGTCGGGTTTTCCAGTGCCGCTGCCGGTGCGGGTGAGAAGTTCGCTGTTTTCGTTGACAATATCGAATGTGCGAGGGTTGGAAAGACTAAAATTGGGGTCGAAGAAGACGGGGGGGACAGTGTCGAGAGATTCAGGCTCATCATCTCTATTTCGACGGGGTCGACGAGGGGAAGGTTGGATGGGCGGAGGGGACTGAAGGGTTTCATCTAGAGAGGCGACGCTTAGATTTGAAGTGGACATACTTGCCAGTAATTTGGTGTCGACGAGGTCGGTGAAGGAGGAGGACGGGGTCACGGCGGTTTCTCGTGAGCCAATGCGGATGTGCTCTTCAAGGAGGCCCTTCTTGGATCGTCGATGCCGGTCATAGTCGGGTCCTATTGCGGTGATGTAAGGTTCAAAAGAAGCGTATGTCACAGCAGGGAGATTTGTCAGAGTCACAAGTGGTATTTCACTTTTCGTCGGCTTTGAGACTCGCTGTCGAGCTGCAGGAGACTGTGCATTGCTCAGCACATTCGAGATAGCTAATAAAGTGGGTCAGCAAGCATTCAAGGAGTGCAACATTGAGGGGAGACACCGTTCATGCCCGCTTCTCTGGGGTTCCAATTTAGATTCCCATCGCCAATGTCGCCGAAACTAGAGGCTGCAGAGAGAGTTGAGAATCGCCGTGACAGTGCCTGACGCGAGAGTTCGAGGATGTCGTCGACGGAATGTCGGGTTTGGGGAAGGGCGTTGTTGGCAGCGACGACTTCCGGGGTCTGGAGGGTGAAGTCGCTTGTGTTGCAGCTGATGCTGGTGCGCGGCGATGGTTCGTCGTCGTTGGGCGACGGCGTCCCCATTTCCATTTCAGTGCCTACTCCATCCATGCCTCCGCGCAAGGTGGCCTCATCGTCGTGCCTTTTTTGTTCGATTGCTGCACCCAAAGCGGTCAGGACGGCGGCCTGTCCGCACCTACTCAGGGTTGTCGACCAGGACCAGGCACAGCTTTGACGACTGATTGGGGTATGCCCTCATAATTATGAACAGGATGCTAGACTATGCAGGGGATCCATGGCCGGACACAAACATGATAGCCAAACCCAAACAATAAGACAAGTAAATATACCTCCCCTTAGATATTCCTTTCCTACCACAATATCCGCCCCAAGATGCGCTCCATCAGCCCCCTCATCCACGGGCCAAGTCGGTCATATGCTCCCTCATCTTCTTTCTCGGTAGCCTGACTCACCCGAGACCTAGTTTCAACAGTTGCAAATTCAATTTTTCCAGACTGCCCATGCACCCGATGCTGTATGACTGGAACTTCTGCAACCCCATCTGAGTTCCCAAATCCCCACCACAGAGCACGTTCCTGAAGACCCAGTCTCTCCTTCGTCATGTTAAGTGACGTCGAAAAGCTCCCCGACTCGGCTTGCGAAAGCTTGACCATCAGAATGACATTAGCGGCCAAACTCCAAAAGACAACGATCCAGAGGGCCAGAGTGGCCCATGTTAAACCCGCCTTCTTGATTGAGATGGTGGGGGGTTTGACGGGCTCGATGATTTGGATTGACGGACGGCGAGTGTGGGGTTGGCTCCGGCGTTGTTGCAGGTATTGAGAGAGGTATTCTTGGCCACGTCGTTGGATGGAGGGCATTCGTTTGATCGTTGCTTCGGGAGCAGGAAGGACGGCTTCGGAGGGAGAGGTGTTTGTCGATATGGGCTGCGCTGCTGATTTGGCACCCGAAGCCTGTTCCTTTGTAACTTCGATAGTGGTGATCTCTTCCTGGGTGGCCTCAGGGGCCGTTTCGACGAATGCGTGTCGTAGTTCGACGGATGGAGATACCTTGTCGGTATCGGCATTTGTGAGTTCCGGAACAGGTTCATCGACGGGGTCCCCTGCTGTCGGTTCGGGAACAACTGTTTCGATGAGGGGTTGGGATGGTTCTTGATCGGGTCGGAATGGGGATGGAGAAGGTGGTTCGTCGGTTTCAATACGCTCCTCCCGCTGCTCCGGAAATTCGACGAAGGGCGATGATTCTGGTGAGA